>JAESFY010000284.1_pt1 | contig 14809 bp, 13 predicted proteins | sample 9266201 | NCBI WGS metagenome assembly JAESFY01 (sample SAMN14515071, study PRJNA621656) | algae metagenome | isolation source: Nodosilinea sp. WJT8-NPBG4 and co-occurring heterotrophs from soil, lower... | place: USA: Pinto Basin, Colorado Desert, California | collected 2006-05-27 | reverse complement strand
TCGAGCGGCACCGGCTTGCGGGTGCCGGTGCGCAGCGTGAACATCCCGCGCAGAGTCTTGAGCTCCGCGGCCTGGTCGTCGACCATCTTCGTGTACTCGCGGAAGATGTCGTAGCGGCGTTCACGTGTCGCGTGCTGCAGCTTGAACACCGTCTCGGGGTTGAAGAGGTGCGGCGAACCGTCGCGGCGCCACTGGTACTCACCACCGGTCCAGAGCCGCTCGTGCGCACGAGCCGCCTCGTCCTCGGGGTAGGCGTAGTCGTGACGAGCCTGGTTCTCGATGAAGATCTCTTGGATGCCGATCCCGCCGAGCTTCGACTCGGTGCGCGTGAAGTACTTGTCGATGAACTCCTCGCTCAGACCGACGGCCTCGAAGACCTGCGCGCCGGCGTACGACGAGACGGTCGAGATGCCCATCTTCGACATGATCTTCAGGACGCCCTTGCCGAGCGCGTAGATCAGGTTGCGGACGGCCTTCTCGGGGCTGATGCCCGTGATGTAGCCGGTGCGCACGAGGTGCTCGACCGTCTCCATCGCCAGATACGGGTTGACCGCCGATGCGCCGTAGCCGATCAGGGTCGCGACGTGATGGACCTCGCGCACGTCGCCGGCCTCGACGATCAGACCGACCTTCATGCGGTTCTCGCGACGGATGAGGTGGTGGTGCACGGCCGACACCATGAGCAGCGAAGGGATCGGGGTCAGATCCTTGTTCGAGTCACGATCGGACAGGATGATGAACTCGGCGCCGCTCTCGATGGCCGCGTCGACCTCGTCGCACATCTCGGTGAGACGCTTCTCGAGCGTGTTCGAACCGGCGTCGAAATGGTACAGCCCGCGGATGGTGACGCTCGAGCGATCGGGAAGAGCCTTGTCGATGTGGCGGATCTTCGCGAGCTCGTCGTTGTCGATGACCGGGAAGTCGAGCGACACGGTGCGCGTGTGGTCCGGGCCCCACGTGAGCAGGTTGCTCTCGGGTCCGAGACCCAGCTTCAGGCTCGTGACGACCTCTTCGCGGATCGAGTCGAGCGGCGGGTTGGTGACCTGCGCGAACTGCTGCGTGAAGTAGTCGAAGAGCAGACGCGGGCGCTTGCTCAGCACGGCGATCGGCGTGTCGGATCCCATGGCGCCGAGCGGCTCGACACCGGTCTGACCCATCGGGGTCAGGAGGAGACGCACCTCTTCTTCGGTGTAGCCGAAGGTGCGCTGTCTACGGGTGATCGATGCCGGCGGGTGAACGATGTGCTCGCGCTCGGGAAGATCGGCGAGACGCACGGATCCGGCATCCAGCCACTCCTGCCAGGGGTGCATGGTCGCGAGGTCGTGCTTGATCTCCTCGTCTTCGATGATCCGCTGCTGCGAGGTGTCGACGAGGAACATCTTGCCCGGCTGCAGGCGTCCGCGACGCTTGATCCGCTCGGGCTCGAAGGTGAGCACGCCGGTCTCGGAGCCGATCACGATCAGGCCGTCGGTCGTCTCCGTCCAGCGTCCCGGGCGCAGACCGTTGCGGTCGAGGGTCGCCCCGACCACGGTGCCGTCGGTGAAGATGAGAGCGGCCGGGCCGTCCCACGGCTCCATCTGGTTCGAGTGGTACTCGTAGAACGAGCGCAGCTCGGGTGAGATGTCGGACTGCTTCTCGTAGGCCTCCGGCACCATCATCATGATGGCGTGGGGCAGGCTGCGACCCGTGAGCGTGAGCAGCTCGAGCACCTCGTCGAATGAGGCGGAGTCGCTGGCGCCGTCGGTGCAGATCGGCAGCAGCGGAGTGACATCGCCGAGCAGCTCGGACTCGAGCTGCGACTGGCGCGCCCGCATCCAGTTGCGGTTGCCGCCGACCGTGTTGATCTCGCCGTTATGCGCGAGCATGCGCAGCGGCTGAGCCAGCGGCCATGAGGGGAAGGTGTTCGTGGAGTAGCGGGAGTGCACGACCGCGAGCTCGGACATAAAGCGCTCGTCCTGCAGGTCGGGGTAGAACGGCTCGAGCTGCAGTGTCGTGACCATGCCCTTGTAGCCGAGCGTGCGTGCAGACAGCGTCACGAAGTAGGCGCCCAGCTCGTGTCCGGCGCGCTTGCGCAGGCGGTAGGCGACCCGATCGAGAGCGATGCCGGTGAGCGGGGCGTCGGAGTGCGTCGCTCCCCCGGCGCTCACGAAGAGCTGCTCGAAGGCGGGGCGAGCCTCGTCGGCGAGCTTGCCGAGATTGTCGTTGGCGGTGGGCACCTCGCGCCAACCGAGGACGCGGAGCCCCTCGGAACGGGCGATCTTCTCGATGCCGGCCTTCTGCTGACGGCGCTCGCTGGAATCACGCGGGAGGAATGCCAGACCCGCGGCGTACTCGCCGACCGGGGGCAGTTCGAAGTCGGTGACCGCTCGCAGGAACGCGTCGGGCATCTGCGTCAGGATGCCCGCGCCGTCTCCGGTGCCGGCATCCGAGCCGATCGCACCGCGGTGCTCGAGGTTGCGCAGCGCTTCGAGCGCGAGCGCGATGATGTCGTGGCCCGCTTCACCACGCAGGGTCGCGACCATGGCGAGGCCGCAGGCGTCCTTCTCGAACGCCGGGTTGTACATGCCCTGCTTCGGCGGATAAGCGCCGGAAGCGCCGTAGGGAGGCTGAAAATACACCAGTACGTCCTCAGATCTTCAGATGACCCGGGGACGTCATTGGCCGGGTGGATGTGATGGGGTCCGCACGGACCGGTCGGCTATCGAGCGCCTTCGGTGTCCGTGGGAGCGGTGCTTGTGGCGCTGGCTCCTGCGGCGACTTCTTCGGACGGAGGCTCACTCACGTCCACGAAATCGGAGGGATTGTTCTGCGATTCTACATCAGCGTCCAGGTCGGTCCGGCCGCGACCGGGCTGGTACGGCGACGGCTCGAGTCCGGGGTGGCGGCGCGACTGCACGATGAGGATCGCGAGGCCCACGACGATGCCGATGATCGCGGCCCAGACGTTGCTCCGGAGCCCCAGGATGATCTCGCTCGGATCGATGCGGATCGACTCCCAGACCACGCGGCCGGCGCTGTACCAGATGAGGTAGATCGCGAAGAGCTTTCCCCACTGGAACGCGGTCGCCTTGCGGCTGAGCCACAGCAGGACGATGACGCCGAGTCCGTTCCAGATGACTTCGTAGAGGAAGGTCGGGTGGAACAGCGTGCCCTCGGGAAGCCCAGGGGGGAAGGCCGAGTTATCTGCGGGGATCTCGAGACCCCACGGCAGGTCGGTGGGGAGGCCGTAGAGCTCCTTGTTGAACCAGTTGCCGAAGCGGCCCATGGCCTGCGCGAGCAGGAGTCCCGGTGCCAGCGCGTCGGCGAAGGTCCAGAAGCGGATGCCGGTCCAGCGGCACCCGAGGTACGCACCGATGGCGCCGCCGATGAGGGCGCCGAAGATCGCGATGCCGCCCTCCCAGATCGCCCAGACGGAGCCGGGCTCGAAGGGATTCCAGGTGTTCTTGCCCTCGCCGAAGTAGAAGTTCGGGTGCGTGAGCACGTGGAAGATGCGCGCGCCGATGATGGCCAGCGGTACGGCGAGGATCGAGATGTCGATCACGACCCACGGCTCTGCTCCGCGCCTCGTGAGGCGGTGGTTGGTCAGCAGCACCGCGGCGATGATGCCGGCGATGATGCAGAGCGCGTAGAAGTGGATCCGTAGCGGGCCGAGGTCGATGTAGGAGACCGGGGGGCTCGGGATGCTGGCGAGCACGCCGCTGAAGGTGCTGTGAAGCGCGAGGGACATGAGTGCGATTCTAGTTCTCGTGTACGGGGCGTGCCGACGACGTGCCGACTGCCAGGTTTCGGGTGACCTCGGCGAGAGCGGGGATGCCGCCGTCGCGGAGCGCGCGGACCAGCGCGGTGCCGACGATCGCGCCGTCTGCGTATTCGGAGACCCCGGCGATCTGCTCGGCGGTCGAGATGCCGATGCCGACGCAGGCGCGAACGTCGCCGTGCTCACGCAGGCGACCGACGAGCGTGCGGGCGGCCCGGTCGAGCTCGGTGCGCTCACCGGTGATGCCCATGGTCGAGACGGTGTAGACGAACCCGGTCGAGGATCTCACGACCAGCTCGAGCCGCTCGTCCGATGACGTGGGCGCTGCGAGGAAGACACGGTCGAGGCCGGTGCGCTCACTCGCTGCTATCCACTCCCCCGCGACCTCCGGGGTGATGTCGGGGGTGATGAGCCCGGCGCCGCCGGCAGCGAGCAGGTCGTCTGCGTAACGATCGACGCCGTACTGGAACACGGGGTTCCAGTACGTCATGACCAGCACGGGCACGTCTGTGGCGGCGGTGATCGCGCGCACGGCGGTGAAGAGGTCCTTCATCTTGAACCCGTTCGCGAGCGCCGCGGTGGTCGCCTCCTGGATCACCGCACCGTCCATCACCGGATCGCTGTAGGGCGGTCCGAGCTCGATGATGTCGACGCCGTTCTCGGCGAGCGTGATCGCTGCCCGGATGCTGGTCTCGAGGTCGGGGAATCCGACCGGCAGATATCCGACGAAGGCACTGCGACCGGCCTCATGCGCTGCGGCAATCGCCTGTTCCACGCGGCTCACAGTTCCGGCTCCCCCTTCGACGCGGCTGCCTCGGCGTCGCTCTCGTCCTCGACATCGTGCGCGAGCGCCTCGGCATCGTAGAGGTCGAAGTATCGGGCGGCCGTGTCCATGTCCTTGTCTCCGCGGCCGGAGAGGCAGATGGCGAGCACGGCATCTGGCCCCAGCTCACGACCCAGACGCAGAGCCCCCGCAAGCGCGTGCGCGGACTCGATCGCCGGGATGATGCCCTCGGTGCGGCTGAGCAGGCGCAGCGCCTGCATGGCTTCGTCATCGGTCGCGGGGATGTACTCGGCCCGTCCGATGTCGGCGAGCCAGGAATGCTCAGGGCCCACGCCCGGATAGTCGAGACCGGCGGAGATCGAGTGCGATTCGATCGTCTGACCGTCCTCGTCCTGCAGGACGTAGGTCTTGGCGCCGTGCAGGATGCCAGGGCGCCCACGTTCGATCGATGCCGCGTGCCGTGGGGTGTCGACGCCGTCACCGGCGGCTTCGACTCCGTAGAGCTTCACGCCCTCGTCGTCGAGGAATGCATCGAACATCCCGATCGCGTTCGAGCCGCCGCCGACACAGGCGATGACCGCGTCCGGCAGGCGTCCGACCTCGTCGAGGAGCTGCTGTCGCGCCTCTTCGCCGATGATCTTCTGGAAATCGCGGACCATCGCGGGGAAAGGGTGCGGACCCGCGGCGGTGCCGAAGATGTAGTTGGTGGTCTCGACCGATGCGACCCAGTCGCGGTAGGCGTCGTTGATCGCGTCCTTCAGGGTGCGCGAGCCGGAGGTGACGGCGACGACCTCTGCGCCGAGCAGTCGCATGCGGGCGACGTTGAGCGCCTGGCGCTCGGTGTCGACCTCTCCCATGTAGATCGTGCATTCGAGGCCGAAGAGCGCGGCGGCTGTCGCTGTGGCGACGCCGTGCTGGCCCGCACCCGTCTCGGCGATCACGCGCTTCTTGCCGAGACGCTTGGTCAGCAGGGCCTGGCCGAGCACGTTGTTGATCTTGTGTGAGCCGGTGTGGTTGAGATCCTCGCGCTTGAGGAAGACCCGCGCGCCACCGGCGTGCTCGGCGAACCGTGCCACCTCGGTCAAAGGTGACGGGCGCCCCGCGTACGAGCTGAGCAGCGATGCCAGCTCATCGCGGAACACCGGGTCGACGATCGCATCGGCGTACGCCGCTGAGAGCTCGTCGATCGCGGCGATCAGCGACTCGGGCATGTAGCGCCCGCCGTATTCGCCGAACAGGGGACCATGCTGATCTCGCAGGCTCATCACGCCTCCAGGAAGCTCTTGAGTGTGGCGACCGGGTCGCCCGTGACGAGCGCCTCCCCGATCAGGACGACGTCAGCACCCGCAGAGCGGTAGTGCGTGACGTCTGCAGGTGTGAGGACCGCGGACTCGGCGATCTTGACGGCGGAATCCGGTATGCGGTCGACGAGGCGTCCGAAGAGGTCGCGGTCGAGCTCGAGCGTCGTCAGATCGCGGGCGTTGACCCCGATCAGCGGCGCACCGAGATCGATTGCGACCTCGAGCTCGTCGGCCGAGTGCGTCTCGACGAGCGGAGTCATGCCGAGCTCGGCGATGAAGCCGAACAGGTCGCGGAGCACATGCGGTTCGAGCCCGGCGACGATCAGCAGCACGAGGTCGGCACCGGCCGCTCGTGCTTCGAGCACCTGGTATCGATTGGCGATGAAGTCCTTGCGCAGCACCGGCAGCGACACGCGGGCGGTGACGGCCTCGAGATCGGCGAGGCTGCCCCCGAACCGGCGCTCCTCAGTCAGGACGCTGATCGCCGATGCACCGCCGGTCTCGTACAGCGAGGCCTGGAGTGCGGGGTCGGGGATCTCGGCGAGAGCGCCCCGTGACGGGCTGGCGCGCTTCACCTCGGCGATGATCTTCACCCGTTCGGCTGGAGCCAGGAACGTGAGCGCATTCTTGGCGGCGGGGCGCGCGAGAGCATCGCGTTCCACGTCGGCCAGCGGCCGGGTGAGAGCGCGACGTTCAGCGTCTGCGACTGCGCCGGCCGTGAGGTCGGCGAGCACCATTAGTGCGCCTTCGGCGAGTACTTGGGGCCCTTCACGCCGTAGCCGGCCCTCGAGAGCAGCCAGCCCACGAGCGCACCGATCGGGATGATCGCGGCGCCCACCCAGATCAGGGCGACCCACACGGGGCTGAACTCGGCGAGGCAGAAGGCCAGCGTGCCGATCGTGAAGCCGGCGAGCATGATGATGACGCCCGTCCATGCCGCAGGCGAGTGTCCGTGGCCGGGGTCAGCGATCGAGTTGGTCATGGTCTCCTCCGGGGGACGACGTGGTGGGTCGGTTCAAGTCTATCGGGGTCATCGTGTCGGGTCGGTTCCGCGCGACAGGTCGTCCCACGAGTCGATCGCGTCGACGGGGCCTGCGGTCGAGTCGACATGTGCGGCATCGGTGCGGTAGCGGCGTCCTCCGCGCTTCCATCCCCGCCAGGTGAGGAGCACGACGATGGATGCCGCGAGCAGGATCACCCAGCCGACGAGCGTCATCACAGGCCAGGCCGAGAGCTCGATGCCTGCGACGACATCGGCGATCGCCGTGCTGCCGGCCAGCCCGGTCGTCTCCGTCACGGTGGGGCCGACAGCGCTCAGCGGCGCGGTCAGGACCAGCTGCAGAGTCGTCCAGCCGAGGAAGAGCGCGGCTGCGGTGGCGAGCACGCCGAACACGAGCCGCAGCACCGGGCCGATGATCGAGAGCGCGATGCCGAGCGCCAGGACCGAGAGGCTCAGAGGTGCGAGCAACGGCAGCGCCGATGCGCCGGGCACGAGGATCGCCTCCCCGGCATCCGCACGTTCGACCGTGAGCCACGTCTGGGTCGAGGAGATGATCCCGATCGCGCCCGAGAGGAGGAAGCCGGAGACGGCGATCGAGCGACCTCTGTGTGCGAGCGTCACTCGGCCGAGCTCCCCTCGACGGCGTGCAGGTCCGTCGTGTCGAAGCAGGTGCGGGTGCCGGTGTGGCAGGCGGGGCCGGTCTGGTCGACGCGCAGCAGAATCGCGTCGCCGTCGCAGTCGAGTCTCGCTTCGTGCACCACCTGGATGTGTCCCGAGGTGTCTCCCTTGCGCCAGTACTCCTGACGGGAGCGCGACCAGTACACCGCGCGGCCGGTCGTGAGGGTGCGACGCAGCGCCTCGGCATCGACCCAGGCGAGCATGAGGACCTCTGCCGTGTCCCACTGCTGCACGATCACCGGCGCGAGGCCGTCGTCGTTGAAGGCGACCTGAGCGATGCGCTCCTCGATATCGCTCATCGGACGAGCACCCCCTCCGCGCGCAGCGCGTCTTTGACGTCGCCGACCGTGAGCGCGCCGGTGTGGAAGACGCTGGCTGCCAGCACCGCATCCGCTCCTGCCTTGATGGCCGGAGCGAAGTCGGCAGCCTTGCCCGCACCGCCCGAGGCGATCACCGGCACTGAGGCAGCCTCTCGCATGAGCTTCACCAGTTCGAGGTCGAAGCCGTCGCGCGTGCCGTCGGCGTCGATCGAGTTGACCAGCAGCTCCCCTGCTCCGCGCTCAGCCGCCTCGCGCGCCCAGTCGAGCGCATCGAGCGTGGTCTGGGTGCGTCCGCCATGGGTCGTGACGACGAAACCGGATGCCGTGGTGCCGGCGCGCTTGACATCGAGCGACAGCACCAGGACCTGCGCGCCGAAGCGGTCGGCGATCTCGCCGATCAGCTCAGGGCGGGCGATCGCCGCCGAATTGACCCCGACCTTGTCGGCGCCCACCGAGAGCAGCCGCGCCACGTCTTCGACGCTGCGCACGCCCCCGCCGACCGTCAGCGGCACGAACACCTGCTCGGCCGTGCGCTGCACGACGTCATACGTCGTCGCGCGGGCATCGACGGTCGCGGTGACGTCGAGGAACGTGATCTCGTCTGCGCCCTGCGCCGCGTAGTGGCGCGCGAGCTCGACGGGGTCGCCCATATCGCGCAGATTCTCGAAGTTGACGCCCTTGACGACGCGACCCGCGGCGACGTCGAGGCAGGGGATGACACGACTCGCGAGCGCCATCAGAGCCTCGCGTTGTGGATCGCCGTGACGAGGATCGCGCGAGCGCCGAGCGCGTACAGCGCGTCCATCACGGGGTTGACGCGCGCACGCGCCACCATGACGCGGACCGCGACCCACTCCGGGTCGCGCAGCGGCGAGACGGTGGGTGATTCGATGCCACCCGCGATCTTCACCGCGTCGTCGAGGAGGGCCAGCGGCAGGTCGTAGTCGATCATCACGAAGCGGCGGGCGACCATGACACCGCGCAGACGGCGAAGAAGCGTCTCGGATCCCTCCGCATCGTGCGGGCCGGCGATCAGGACCGCCTCGGACTGCAGGATCACCGGGCCGAAGACATCGAGCCCCGCCTGGCGGAGGGTCGTACCCGTCTCGACGACATCGGCCACGGCATCCGCGACGCCGAGACGCACGGCCGACTCCACCGCTCCGTCGAGCGGCACGAGGTCGACCGCGATGCCGCGCTCGTCGAGGAACGCGTCGACGAGGCCGGGGTATGACGTCGCGATGCGCAGACCGTCGAGCTCGGACACCTCGGTGTAGCGCCCCGAGGGCGCGGCGAAGCGGAACGTCGACCCGGCGAAACCGAGCGCCTCGATCTCGCGAGCACCCGGCATGCGGGCGTCGAGCAGCAGGTCCCGACCGGTGATGCCGACGTCGATGGCGCCCGACCCGACATAGGTCGCGATGTCCTTGGGACGGAGATAGAAGAACTCGACATCGTTCTCTGCATCGACGACGTGGAGGGTCTTGGGGTCGCGGCGACCGGCGTAGCCGGCCTCCGCGAGCATGTCGGCGGCCGTCTCAGAGAGAGAGCCCTTGTTGGGAACAGCAATGCGCAGCATGGGATGCCTTCGGATCGAAGCGAGTGGGGCGGAGCGCTTCACAGATGTCGGTAGACATCCTGCAGGCTCAGGCCCTTCGCGATCATCATCACCTGCACGTGGTAGAGCAGCTGCGAGATCTCCTCCGCAGCGGCCTCGTCGGATTCGTACTCGGATGCCATCCAGACCTCGGCGGCCTCTTCGACGATCTTCTTGCCGATCGTATGCACGCCGCCGTCGAGCTCCGCGACCGTGCCCGATCCCTCTGGTCGGGTCTCGGCCTTGACGCTGAGCTCGGCGAACAGCTCGTCGAAAGTCTTCACGATTCCAGGCTAGCGGCTCTGGCGCGGTCTCTGAGCCGGGTGACGGCCGCCTCGACGTCGTCGGCGCCATAGACCGCGGATCCTGCGACGAACGTGTCGGCGCCAGCTGCGGAAGCGGCCTCGATGGTCGCATCCGAGATGCCGCCGTCGACCTGGAGCCAGACGTTCGAACCGCGGCGCTTCGCCTCGTCGGCGAGGGCACGCAGCTTCGGCATCGTCTCGGGCATGAACCCCTGCCCGCCGAACCCGGGTTCGACGGTCATCACGAGGATCTGGTCGAACTCCTCCAGCACGCTGTAGAGCCCCTCGGCGGGGGTGTCCGGCTTGATCGCGACGCCGGCCCTGGCCCCGATGCTGCGCAGAGTGCGGGCGAGCGAGATCGGATCCGCGGCCGCCTCGAGGTGGAAGGTGACGCTCGCGGCTCCCAGCTCGGCATAGGCGGGAGCCCAGCGCTCGGGGTCGGTGATCATCAGATGCACGTCGAGCGGAATCGGACTGGTCGCCTGGATCCGCTCGACCATCTGCGGACCGAACGTGAGGTTCGGAACGAAGTGGTTGTCCATGACGTCGACGTGCGCGAAGTCGGCGGTCGCGATCTTGGCGAGATCGCGCTGCATGTTCACGAAGTCAGCGGCCAGGATGCTGGGGTTGATGCGCGGTGCGCGGGGCAGGTCCACGTCTCTAGTCTCCTTGATTCACGCTGTCGTCGCGCTGATCGGTCTCATCACGCTGCAGGAGCGCGAGGAACATGGCATCCGTGCCATGGCGATGCGGCCACAGCTGCACCCGACCGGAGCCGTCGTCGGCGAGGTCGATGGGTGAGTCGGACACACCCGACAGGACGGCACGCGCATCGAGTTCGCTGACGTCGGTGCGCCCCCGCAGCACCTCCTGCACGACGCCCGTCGTCTCGGCGAGATGCGGCGAGCAGGTCACATACGCGACGATTCCGCCGGGCGCGAGCGCGTCGATCGCGGACTTCAGAAGCTCCACCTGGAGCGGCACCAGCTCGGCCACGTCGGCTGGGGTCTTGCGCCAGCGCGCCTCCGGCCGCCGCCGCAGAGCGCCGAGTCCGGTGCACGGCGCGTCGACGAGGATGCGATCGAACTGGCCGGCGTGAGAGGCCCCGAACGAGCGGCCGTCCTCCTCGTGCACCACGACGTCACCGGGCACGGCGCGGAGGGCGTTGCGCACGAGGCGTGCCCGTGTCGGGATGACCTCGTTGGCTTCGAGCGTGACGTCATGCCCGCGGGCGATGGCGGCGAGCAGCGCCGTCTTGCCACCGGGGCCCGCGCAGAGGTCGAGCCAGCGCTCGCCCGAGGCGATCGGCGCGGCCGCCGTCAGCGCGAGTGCCACCAGTTGAGAGCCCTCGTCCTGAACGCGGACGGTGCCGCCCGTCGAGGCGATCACGCGATGCGGGTCGCCGCCGGGCGATCCGTAGGCCGTCGGCGCGTACGGGCGCCGCGGTTCACCCGGCTCTGCGAGTCCGGGAAGCGCCACCAGCGTCACCTCCGGGGAGGCGTTGTCGGCATCGAGGAGATCGTCGAGTTCGTCTGCGCGGCCCTCAGCCGCCAGTGCACGCCGCAGCGCTCGGATGACCCAGACGGGATGCGCGGAGCGCAGCGCGAGACGCTCGTCGTCGGACCGCGCCGCGCTCTCGATGCGCTCCTCCCACTCCCCCGGTGTCGCCCGGGAGATCCGGCGCAGCACGGCGTTCGTGAAGCTCGATGCGCCTCGCCCCTGAGTCGCGGCGACCAGATTCACGGACTCGTTCACGGCTGCGTGAGAGGCGACCCGTGTGGAGAGCAGCTGATGGGTGGCCAGCCGCAGCGCGTCGAGCACGGCCGGGTCGATCTCCTCCACCGGACGATCGGCGGCCGCGGCGATGATCGCATCGTAGGTGCCACGACGACGAAGGGTTCCGTATGCGAGCTCTGTCGCGAGGGCGGCGTCCTGCGGGTCGAGTCGCGCCTCGGCGATCGCCGGCGGGAGGATCAGGTTGGCGTAGGCATCCGACTCGGAGACCGCTCGCAACACGTCGTAGGCGACCCGACGAGCGGGCTGCACCGTGCGCTGCGGTCCACGAGGCTGGTCGCCGCGCTGACCCTGGGACTGACCACCCCGCGCCTGGCCGCCCCGCTGGCGGTGGGGTCGGCTCTGCGAATCGGCCGGACCGCCGTCGCGACGCTTCGCGTCTCCCTGGCCGCTCATGCTCCTGCTCGCAGACCGTCGGTGTCGCGTTGGCCACGCCACCAGTCGACCGCGTTCATGGCTCCCTTGCCCGCCGGCTGCACACGAGTGACCGAAAGAGGCGTCGATCCCGTGCCGATGAGGAGCGCCGACTTCGTCGCGGTGATCTCTCCCGGCTCCAGGGTGACCTCGTCGCCGGTCGGTGTCGCCTCGAGGATCTTCAGGCGGAGCCCGTCGACGGTGGTGTGCGCTCCCGGCTCGGGAGTGACGCCGCGGAAGCGCGCGAACACCTGTGCGAGGGGCCGGCTCCAGTCGAGCAGTCCGTCATCGAGCGTCAGTTTCGGTGCCAGCGTCGGCTCTCCGTGCTGCGGCACCGCTCGTGCAGTGCCGTCGGCGATGGCCTGCACGACCTCTGCCGTCAACTGCGCCCCCTCGAGGGCAAGGGTCTCGAGCGCTGCGTCGGCCGTCGCCTCTGTGGCCACGTCGACGACGCGGGCGGCGAAGACGTCACCCGCATCGAGGGCTGGTACGAGCTGGAAGACGCTGGCTCCGAGCTGGGCATCACCGGCGATCAGCGCGCGCTGCACGGGAGCGGCGCCCCGCCACTGGGGCAGGAGCGAGAAGTGCAGGTTGATCCACCCCTTCGCCGGGGTCGAGAGCAGTGGCTCTCGCACCAGTCCGCCATACGCGACGATGACGCCGAGCTCGACCCGGAGGGCGGCGATGGCCTCGGTCGCCTCGTCGTCGAGCCGCGCGGCCCTGATGATCGGCAGACCGAGGTCGGCTGCGGCCTGGGCGACCGGGGACGGCGTCAGGACCCTCTTGCGCCCCAGCGGCGCATCGGGTCGCGTGACCACAGCCGCGATATCGTGCTCGGCAGCGAGGCGGAGGAGGGTGGGGACGGCTGCCGATGGTGTGCCGGCGAAGACGAGACGCATGAAGGTGCTCCGGAGGGATGCGATGTGTGGATCGGGTGAGGTCGGATCGGTGTGGAGTGATCAGAGCTCTGGGTCGAGGATATCGAGCCGAACCGAGAGCGTGCTCCGAGTCGACTTGCCCTTGCCGCGGCGATTGCTGACGGCTTCGGCGACGACGACTGCTCGCAGCGTCGCCGCGACCTTGACTCCGGCACCGTACTCGAACCGGACGAGAGCGCGCACCCGCGGCGGATAGTCGTCGGACTCGATGGGCACCGGGCCCAGGACCGCGTCAGACGGCAGAGCGAGCTCCTGCAGCGCTGCCAGCGCACGGCCGACGGCCGCAGCGGACCCTTCGACCAGGGCGACACGCGCGGCCGGAGGCATATGCAGCGGCGCGCGCTCCGCGAGCTCACCGCGTGCGTAACCGGACTGGTTCCAGGTCGCGAGCGCTCGTGCGATGGTGCCGTCGACACCGACCAGATGAATGGGTGCTCCCGGCGCGGCGAGTGCGGCCGCGTTCGACCACCACCGCAGGCACGCCTCACCGATGCGAAGATCCGGGGCCTGGAGCATCCGTGGACCGTCGAGCAGCACCACTGCGCGATAGCCCCCTTCGGCGAGCGGCTCGGCGCCGCGCGTCGCGACCACCAGTGCCGGCTTGTCGGCCACATGCTCGACCGGGTGTGCGCTGTCGGCCACGATCACGCGGACGCCGGGGAATGCCTTGCCCAGCTCGTCGGCGGTCCGCTCGCTCCCCGAGGACGCCAGACGCAGCTTGGTCGACGAACACGTCGGGCAGGCCCAGGCTCGCGCGCCGCGGCCGCACCACGCGCACACCGGCACGGCGCCGCGATGCTTGGCGCCCAGGGGACCGCCGCAGTGCGCGCATCTGGCGGGGGCACGGCACTCCGCACAGACGAGGGACGGCGCGAAACCTGGGCGCGAGACCTGCACGAGGACCGGTCCCTCGGAAGCGGCGTTGCGCGCGGAGAGGAAGGCGGATGACGGCATGCGCTGCGCTGTCGGCGCATCCATCTCCTGCGGGGTGCTCAGGATCACTCTCGGCATCACCCGCCGCGCGGCTCGCACGTCCTGCAGATAACCGTGCGCGACGAGGCGCTCGACGTCCGTCGTGCGGGTGTGCCCGACGAACAGCAGCGCGCAGTCCTCCTGCTCCTGACGAAGCAGCGCCGCATCGCGCGCGTTGATGTAGGGCGCGAGCGGCTCGCCGAGCAGCGGATCGCCGTCGTCCCACACCGCGACGAGCCCGGCGTGCACCGGTGCATACACGGCAGACCGGTTGCCGACCACGATGCACGGAGCATCTTCGAGCGATCTCAGGAACGAGCGGTATCGATCGGGGTTCGTCTGCCGGGAGTCGTATCGCACGACGGCCTCAGGGGGAACCAGCGACTCGAGCGCGGCGAGGAGCAGATCGAGGTCCCGATGATCCGGAACGACCAGGATGCTGGAGCGTCCGGCCGCGAGCATCCGCGTCGCCGTCGACGCGAGCAGGGCCGCCCAGCCGGGCTCGCCGCGGTGCTGCACCGGAATGGCCTCCACCGCAGCCCTGCCCGCGTCTCGGAGGACCTCTTCGAGATGGTCGTACGACGCGATGAGCGAGGCCGCGGAGGCCACGGCCTCGTCGGTCGGCACGGGCGCCGGCGCGTCAGCGGTCCAGGCCTTCTCGACCCGCACCTGACGCTTGGGGATGACGAGGCGCAGCACATCCGACGCTGATCCCGCCGCCCTGTCGGCTGCACGACGAGCCAGCCGGTAGGTGCGTTCGGACAGCACAGGAACCTGTGAGACGACGGTCTCGACCTCGGAGAGAGGCCTGTCAGCGTCGTCCTCGGTGTCGATCTCGACCACGTACCCGTCGATCACCCGGCCCGCGGTACGAAGGGGTACGCGCACGCGCACTCCGATGGGCACGTCTCCGAGCTCTGCCGGCAGCGCATAGTCGAAGAGCCTGTCG
>JAESFY010000283.1_pt1 | contig 15049 bp, 14 predicted proteins | sample 9266201 | NCBI WGS metagenome assembly JAESFY01 (sample SAMN14515071, study PRJNA621656) | algae metagenome | isolation source: Nodosilinea sp. WJT8-NPBG4 and co-occurring heterotrophs from soil, lower... | place: USA: Pinto Basin, Colorado Desert, California | collected 2006-05-27 | reverse complement strand
CCAGGCCGGCGCCAAGGGCACCGGTGCCTGGACCGTGCAGACCGCGCTGTCGCTCGGTGTGCCGGTGTCCGGTATCGCCGAGGCCACATTCGCCCGCTCGCTCTCCTCGCACCCCGAGCAGCGCGCGGTCGCCGTGTCTCTCCCCGGTCCCGACGCCCTTCGACAGGCTCAGGGACCCAGCTTTGCAGTGGACGACGAGGCCGCGTTCATCGAAGACGTGCGGCTCGCGCTGTACGCGTCGAAGATCGTCGCGTATTCGCAGGGCTTCGACGAGATCCGCGCGGGAGCCGCCGAGTACGGGTGGAACATCGACCTCGGTGCGATCAGCAAAATCTGGCGCGGCGGCTGCATCATCCGCGCGCAGTTCCTCAATCGCATCGCCGACGCCTATGCCGAGAACCCCGAACTCCCGGTCCTGATGACCGCCCCGTACTTCGCTGAGGTGTTCACGCGCGGCCAGGCGTCCTGGCGCCGCGTGGTGGTCACCGCCGCTCAGGCCGGCATCCCAGCCCCTGCGTTCTCGTCCTCGCTGTCGTATTACGACGGCATCCGCGCCGACCGCCTGCCCGCCTCCCTCGTGCAGGGTCAGCGCGACTTCTTCGGAGCGCACACCTACAAGCGCATCGACAAGGAAGGCACCTTCCACACCCAGTGGTCGGGCGACCGCACCGAGATCGAAGCGGAAGACACCCACTGAACGCGATCCCGCGTTGAAGGAGGGCCGGGCACCGCGCAGGTGTCCGGCCCTTCTCGCGTCAGACCAGGATGTTGTGGTTGCGCCGGAAAACGTTCTGCGGGTCCCAGTGCGATTTGACCTCGCGCAGCCGGACGAGCGCGTCGTCCGTGAACATGCCGGGGACGGCATCCGGCCGCTCGGTGTCGGCGAAGTTGCCGTACTCCGCGAGCCGGCCGGCCTCGATCGCCGCCCAGTCCGCGCGAACTGCCGCTCGCGTCTCGTCGTCGACCATGCCGGGGATGTCGAACGCTCCGGCCATGACGAACCAGGTGGCTGAGCGCCCAGGGAAGGCGGTGTCCTCCTGCGGCACCTTCCCGAAGGCCCCTCCGAGAGACCGCAGGAACACGACCGATGCCGGATAGGCGCGACGGAACGCGACGAGCTGTTCGATCAGTCCGTCGTCGAGATCGGCATACAGGCCGTTGCCTCCGATGAACCCCGGCGGAGTCATCTGCTCCTCCCCCTCGGGCTGCGGCATCTCGAGCAGGATGTCGCGGTACGCCGGTGTCGTGATCTCGGTATGCACGCCCTCGATCGCGGAGATCGGCTCGAGAAGCTCGCGCAGACGCTCGGGATCCGGCGCTGCCCAGACCGCGCTCAGCCGCGCGCCCGCCGGCGCACTGGGGTCCATTGCGGGAACGTCCATGTACGTGACGGTGAGTTCGCGCGGCGCCTCGCGGAGCAGGTCGCGCGCGGCGCGGAGCACCGCGGCCTCGTCGCCTCCGATGACGTTCTCCGCGAACGCGATGCCGGGCAAGCGGTGAGCAGTGAAGTCGAAACGGGTGACCACACCGAAGTTTCCGCCGCCGCCGCGCAGGGCCCAGAAGAGATCGGGATGCACGTCGGCCGAAGTCTCGACGATATCCCCGGATGCCGTCACGACCTGAGCGCCGACGAGCTGATCCACAGCCAGCCCCCAGGCGCGCACCATCCATCCGATGCCACCCCCGAGGGTCAGGCCGCCGACCCCGACGGTCGCCGTGTCGCCCGAACTGATCGCCAAACCGTGGGTGGCCAGTGCCGTCGCGACATCGCCCCACACCGCACCTCCTCCGATGCGCACGGTCGTGCCCTCGACCTCGACGCCGGCGAGGCCGCTGAGCTCGATGCGAATGCCGGACGCCGTCTCATGCGACCAGGGTCCGTGCCCACCGGCTACCACGGTGATCGGGACGGAGCTCTGAACCGCGCTTCGGACGACGCCCGCCACCTCCTCAGGAGAGGTGGGGCGGTGACTCGGGGATGCCAGAGTATCTGTGCTGTCGGTCATGCCGTCATGGTAGCCACCGCCTCCGACATCACTCCCAGGGAACGCATAACAGACCCCATAGAAATCCCATAGGAGATTCCGCAGAATGGAGTCATGACCAGTGACCTTCCCGACCTTCGCCGCCCGGACGGCTCTCCCCTGCGCATCCTCGCCGTCGATGACGAGCAGATGCTCACGGATCTTCTGGCGATGGCGCTGCGGATGGAGGGATGGGAGGTGCGCACCGCCTCCTCCGGCATGGAGGCCCTCCAGGTGGCGCGCGAATTCGAGCCGGACGCCCTGGTGCTCGACATCATGATGCCCGACCTCGACGGCATGGCCGTGCTGCGGAGACTCCGCGAATCCGGAAGTCTCGTCCCGGTCCTCTTCCTCACCGCGAAGGATGCCGTCGGCGACCGGGTGGCCGGCCTCACTGCGGGCGGCGACGACTACGTCACCAAGCCCTTCAGCCTGGAAGAGGTGATCGCGCGGCTCCGCGCGATCATCCGTCGCACCGGCCACGCCACAGCGGACGAGGGGCAGTCCATCCTGCGCGTCGCCGACCTCACCCTCAACGAGGACAGCCACGAGGTCGTGCGCGACGGCGTCGAGATCGACCTCACGGCGACCGAGTTCGAGCTTCTCCGCTACCTGATGCGCAACGAGCGGCGTGTGCTGTCCAAGGCGCAGATCCTCGACCGCGTCTGGAGCTACGACTTCGGCGGGAAGTCCTCTGTCGTGGAGCTGTACATCTCCTACCTTCGAAAGAAGATCGATGTGGGCCGCACGCCGCTGCTGCACACCGTCCGGGGCGTCGGATACATGATCAAGGCCCCGCAGTGAGCCATGCGGCGATGACGCACCGGCAGATGAGCCTGCAGACACGGCTGATGACCGCCGTGATCGGGTTCGTCTCGCTGATCCTCGTCATCGTCGCCGTCATCACCAGCGCGACGCTGGGCAGAACGCTGGAGGATCAGCTCGACGAGAAGCTGTACGGCAATTCCGGGTCGCTGTCAGCGCTGACCGAGAAAGTGCCGCCGAGCAGCGCCACCGCCGCGAACATCCTCAGCGGACGGATACCGCAAGCGCCGGGACTCCTCTTCGCGGTGTCGAGCCCGGTGACGGGAGCCAGCGGTGTCGTCTTCTCGAACACCGCGGGAGATCTCAACGGGAGTCAGCAGGAGCTGACATCCCCTCAGCTCGCCCAGATCGCCTCGGCGCTCGAGGGTAAGCGTGTCGCGAATGTGAGGATTGACGGGGTCGGCTCCTACCGGGTGGCGGTGACGACGGCGAGCACGGGGGTCGTGGTCGTCACCGGCCTCCCCCGCGACGACATCCAGAACCAGCTCACGCAGCTACTGACCGTGATCGCTCTTGCGACGATCGGCGGTCTCATCCTGCTCGCCCTCACGACGGCGATCACGATCCGCGTGAGCCTTCGCCCGCTCCGCGCCGTCGCTCGGACCGCGACCCGGGTGGCGAACCAGCAGCTCGATCGAGGCGAGGTGATCATCACCGAGCGCGTCCCGGCATCCGAGGCCGACCCGCGCACGGAGACCGGGCTCGTTGGCGCGTCGCTGAACAAGCTCCTCGATCACGTCAACACTTCGCTCGCCGCACGGCAGAAGAACGAGGAGCAGATGCGCCGGTTCGTGGCCGACGCGAGCCACGAGCTGCGCACGCCTCTCGCGTCGATCCGCGGCTATTCGGAGCTGTCCCTTCGCGCGCTGCGTCAGAATCCGGCCGGAGCGGATACTCCCGATGCGATCGAGAGCACGACGTCGTCTCTGGAGCGTATCCAGGCGCAGTCCCTGCGGATGACCCGGCTCGTCGAGGATCTGCTGCTGCTCGCGCGTCTCGACGAGGGGCGCGAGCTCGTCTACGGCACGGTCGACCTCACCCAACTCGCTCTCGAGGGCCTCTCGGATGCCCGCCCGACGGCCGCCGACCATCACTGGGTCATCGATGTGCCAGACGAACCGGTGTCGATCGTCGGCGACGCGGGACGGATGCACCAGGTCGTCGCGAACCTGCTCGCCAACGCCCGGACGCACACACCTGGCGGTACGACCATCACCCTGAGCGTCAGTCAGGAGGGATCCGAGGCCGTGCTGCGCGTGCACGACGACGGACCGGGCATCGACCCCGCTCTCCGCGAGGAGCTCTTCGCCCGATTCGCCCGGGGCGACAGCTCTCGCGCTCGCCAGACCGGGGGCACGGGCCTCGGCCTCGCCATCGTCAAGGCGATCGTCGACGGTCACGGCGGCACCATCACCGCGACCAGCGAGCCTGGCGACACGACCTTCTTGGTGCGTCTCCCCCTCACCCCGATGGCCGAGGCGCCCGCCGACTGAGCCCGCCGACTGAGACGCCACGGACGATACACCTGTCGGGAGCTTTCACGGATGCCGGGCGATGTGGGCGGTTCTCCCCGACATCCGTGCAATCTCCCGACATCTGTACCGAGGCAAGCAGGTGGGAACTCGTCAGACCCGCTCCTGAAGACGGGTTACGGCGGCGATCACGGCCGCCTCGACTGACGGCCATCCGTGCACGATCTGCGCGTAGTCGAATCGCAGCGTCTCGTAACCGAGCGCGGAGGCGGCGGCATCGCGGACCCTGTCCTTGTGCCGGTTGCTCTCGCCGTGATGATTGTCCTTGCCGTCGGCTTCCAGGATCAGGCGATCGTCGATGACGAAGTCGACTCGCCCGACCGTCGGGATGTCGACCTGGCAGTCCAGCCGGATGCCGCACAGATGCAACCGCAGCCGAAGCAATGACTCCAACCCGCTGGCAGCATCCGCTCGAGCGAGGTCGACGAGCCAGTGGCCGCGCTTCGGCAGGCGTCGACGAATACGTCCCTTGGCCGATCGATTGATCTTCCGTTGCTCGAGCGCCGATTCGAGCGCTGCGAAGAACGCCTCGTCCCCGGCGCACTGGTGAACGTGCACGAGAACATCCTCGAGCGGCGTCAATCCGAGGCCCGCGCGCCCCTCGAAAAAATGAGAAACGCAGCTGCAGTCCTGATGATGCGCGCGTCCGTTGCCGCCGAGCCACACGTGCACGGCCGCCGAATGGTCCAGCGTCCAGACCCCGTGCAGGCTCAGCGCCCGCGCACAGGTGAGCGCGCCTCCATGTTCAGCGGCGGCGATGACACCCGCATCAGTCGTGGGTGTCGCGAAGACACCGGGCCGAATCCGAACGAGCTCGCCGGTGCGCACATCATCGGCCAGTCTCTTCCGAGTGAACCCGTACTGCTGGAGCAACATTCCTCTCGCCACTCCCCCGTGATGCGTGACGATATGCGCGGCTGAGACCATCACTCGATCTTGCTGTGCAATGTCTCTCGCACAACCGGATGGAGGGAACTGTGGATGAGAATTCGAGGACGCGTTCAGTGTGCAGCAGAGGTGCCGCGGTACACCTGTCGGGAGCTTTTACGGATGTCGGGAGATGCGCGCGTTTTGCTCCGGCATCCGTGCGAAATTCCGACATCTGTTCCAGGACCCAGACGGGGCGTACGCGACGGATGCCGTGGGCACAGGCGCACCCGCGGGCGTCAGTACCCGGCGAACGCGTCCGTGGTGAGGCTGCGCGCCTTCTGCAGGGCGGGTGCGAGGTCGGCGATGAGCCGCGGCGGCCCGGAGATGTACGCGTGACGGCTCCCGAGGTCGGCGACGACCCGTTCGAGGGTGTCGGCGTCGAGCCGCGCCCCCTGCGCCCAGGTCCAGTGGGCGGGGAGGCCTGCGGGTTCGTCACGGGTGAACACCACGGTGCGCACGCCCGTCGCCGCGAGTTCGTCGCGGAACGCGAGCTCACCGGCTTCGGATGCCACGTACACGAGCACCACGTCGCGCTGGTGCCCCGTCGCCTGCAGCTGACGCAGCTGAGAGACGAACGGCGTCACACCGATGCCGGCAGCCACCATGAGCACGGCAGCATCGCCGCGGGGCAGGATGAAGTCGCCCCAGGTCCCGGTGACCGCCAGGGTGACGCCGGGCTCGGCCTCTGCGAGAGCGCGCTTGTAACTCGACGGATGCTTCTGATCACCGTTCTTGTACGCGATGCGCAGTGTCGGCAGATCGGCCGGCGCGGAGACGATGCTGAACTCTCGCCGCGTGCCCCGGGCATCCGGTCGGTGATGCGGCACGTCGAGCTCCAGATACTGGCCGGGAAGGAACTTCACCTTCCCCTTCGCACGGAAGGTCAGCTCCTGCGCCGTCGGAGTCACGAATTCACGCCTCTCGAGCACCAGGCGGACCGATCCGCGCAGGGCGAAGGCGAAGGCCAGCAGGTTCCCGATCAGCAGAGCCCGTTCCTGTCCGAGCGTGAAGAGACCGGCGACGGAGAGGGGCCACCCGGCCAGCAGACCCACCACGGCGGCCACCGCGAACTGCTGTCGGCGGCGAGGCGGGAGCGTCAGCGGTTCCGACACCATGAAGGCGCCGAGGAAGAGGAACGGGGACTGCAGCACGGCGAACTGCAGCGCGGTCAGGAAGTCGAACGAGATGTCGAACTCCTGCGCCTGCACGGCCTGCCGCGCGATCGACACGGCGATCGCGACGACCAGGAACACCAGCACGACGCGCACCTTCTCGGTGCGCCACAGCACGGCCAGGCCGAGGATCGCGACCGGGAGCGCCATCGACGGCGTGCCGATCCACCACGAAGACGACGTACCGAGCCATTCGAACGCCCCGAAGGCGCCGAGGATCGACACGACAGCGGCACCGAACGCGGCGGGATTGAGGATGTGCCGTCCGCGCCATGCGATCAGGTACTTCGACAGGCTCGCGAGCGCGCCGGCGATCGCGAGACCGACGAGTGCAGAAGGCTCGACGCCGGGGCGGAGCACGAACAACAGGATCAGCGCGGTGACCAACGACGACTCGATGCGCCAGGGCAGGCGCAGGATGCGCTGCGCCGCGGCATCCACGGCGGAGATCACCACTGCGAGCACGACGAACGAGGCAACCAGCTCAATCGGTGTCGGCGAGACGATGACCCCGGCGAGCGAGAGCACGAACGCGATGACGGCGAGCGCCGCGAGTGCGAAGAGGACCAGACGGTACATCGACAACGAGCCGAGAACGGCGAGCACCCGTTGACGTGCGGCAGCGAGAGACGTGATCACGTGTTCCACTCTTCCCTAGTTCTGTGCGGCGGGGCGCGATCCGCGCCCGCTCCCTGAGACGAACAGCTCGGCCGGGCAGCCGGGTGACCGCTGCACGCGACCTTCAGTGGACATGCGCACCCACTCGACGCCCCACTGCTCCGCAAGTGCGGGGCCACCGTCGAAGAAGAGCGCTGTCGCGACGGCATCCGCTCTCATCGCGTCGGGCGCGAGCGCCCAGGTCGCGGCCCAGGTGCGCACGGGGATGCCGGTGCGCGCGTCGAGCACGTGGTGCAGACCGTTCCCCCAGGCTCGGCGGTTGACGGCGGAGGCGCAGAGCGCGCCGTCCTGCACGCTCACCACCCCGACTGCCTTGGTGGCGTCGTACGGATGCTCGAGCGCGACGCGCACCGGGGCGCCCCGCACCCGCATGTCCCCGCCCGCATCGACCACGAGGTCTCCCGGAGTATGCGCCAGGACGGCGACGACCCGGTCGACCAGGCGCCCTTTGCCCAGCGCACCGACGTCGAGTAGCGCGGGAGCGGATGCGGTCGCCCCGGCATCCGTCCACGACACGCGCTCCTCCCAGGCGGCAGGGGCCCGCACCGGATCACCCGCGGTGAGCGAGTAGTCGGCGTCGTACCCGAGGGCTGCGAGGCTGTGGGCGATGAGAGGGTTCACCGCGCCATCGGTCGCTGCGGAGAGGTCGCGGAAGGCGTCGAGCATCGGACGGGCGTCCGGCGAGACGAGCATCCCGCCTTCACGCCCGAGCCGCGCGACACCCGAGTCGGCGCGGAACCGCGACCAGTCACCATCGAAGCGCGCGATCTCGGTGACGACGGCCGCTCGATCCTTCTCAGCCAACACGGCCGATGATTCGATCTCCCAGCGCGTGCCGATCGCGTCGAAGCGCCAGCTCGCCATGACAGAAGCCGTCGGGGCCTAGGCGGCCGCCTCTTCCTTGATGGCTTCGACGGCCTCGTTGAAGCCGCCGCTGGTGAGCGAGGACCCGGCGACGCGGGTGACGTCCAGCTCATCGATCGACTTGCCCTCGACGACATCGCCGATGCCGTCGATGAACTCGCCCTGATACCGCTCGGTCTCGGGCGCCTGCGGGTCACCGGTCACCTCGACGTCGGTCACGACGCCGTCTGCGAGCGTGAGCGTGACCGAGATCTTCTCGACCGTCTCCGGCGTCTGGTACTGGCCGTCGGCGGTGTAGGTGCCGTCCTCATACGTGGCGGCCGAGTCGCCGCCGCTGGATTCGGAGTTCGAGCCGCTGTCGGCGTTGTTCGCCGGCTCGTCGGCGGTGTCGGGGGTGCTGGAGCAGCCGGCGAGGACGAGGAGCCCTGCGACGCCGATGAGGGCGGCTCCCTTGTGGACAGAGGTCGGTACGGTCGTGCGGATCATGATGGTCCTCCCGGCTCGGTGTCTCGCGACTGTATGCCGCTGAATCGACCGTAGGGAACAGCCCTATGCACGGGCTGTGCCGTGGCGCTGTGTTACGCGTCGCCGCCGAACATGCTCGTGACCGAGCCGTCTTCGAAGACCTCGTGCACCGCGCGAGCGAGGAGCGGGGCGATAGGCAGGATGGTGAGCCGGTCCCAGCGGCGCGACTCGGTGAGCGGAATCGTGTCGGTGACGACGACCTCGTCGATCGACTCGTCCTGCAGACGCTCGTGCGCCGGGTCGCTGAAGATCGCATGCGTGGCCGCCACGATGACGCGGTGTGCTCCGGCCGCCTTGAGCGCCTGCGCGGCCTTGACGATCGTGCCGCCCGTGTCGATCATGTCGTCGACCAGCAGGCAGGTGCGTCCCTCGACGGTTCCGACGATCTCGTGCACCGAGACCTGGTTCGCGACCTTCGGATCCCGCCGCTTGTGGATGATCGCGAGCGGAGCGCCGAGGCTGTCGGACCAGGTGTCGGCGACGCGGACGCGGCCCATGTCAGGCGAGACCACGGTGAGGATCTCGCGGTCCGCCGGGCTGAGGGTGCGCTGGAAGTGCTCGAGCAGCACCGGCTTCGCGAACAGGTGGTCGACGGGACCGTCGAAGAACCCCTGGATCTGGGCGGCGTGCAGGTCGACGCTCATCACGCGGTCAGCCCCGGCGGTCTTGAGCAGGTCGGCGACGAGACGGGCGCTGATCGGCTCGCGGCCGCGGCCCTTCTTGTCCTGACGCGAATAGGGATAGTAGGGGGCGACGACGGTGATGCGTTTGGCCGACGCGCGCTTGGCGGCGTCGATCATGATGAGCGTCTCCATCAGCCACTCGTTGACCGGCTCGCCGAACGTCTGGAACAGGAAGAGGTCGCAGCCGCGGATCGACACCTCGAACCGCGCGTAGATCTCACCCGAGGCGAAGGTGCGGTGCTCGGTCGGGGCGATCTCGGTTCCGAGCGACTCCGCGACAGCGGCGGTCAGCGCGGGGTGCGAACGCCCTCCGGCGATGACCAGGCGCTTCTTGGTCTTCGCGACGAGGCCGGGCGCGATGCCGTTGTCACGATCCAGATCGACGATTTTCTTCTTGCGCGCCATGTCCGCCTATTCCGCCGAATTCTCGCGGGATGCAGCATCCGCCGCACCCGTGCCTGCTCTGTTCTTCTCGACCCATCCCTCGATGTTGCGCTGAGGGGCGACGGTCATGGCCAGGGCGCCGGCGGGGACATCCTTGCGGACGACGGCGCCTGCACCGGTCTTCGCACCAGCACCCAGCCTAACGGGCGCGACGAGGACCGTGTGCGACCCGGTGTGCACCTCGTCACCGATCTCGGTGCGGTGCTTGTTCACGTCGTCGTAGTTGGCAGTGATGGTGCTCGCTCCGAGGTTGACGCTGCGGCCGATCGTCGCATCGCCGACGTACGAGAGGTGCGGGACCTTGCTGCCCTCGCCGATCTCGGCGTTCTTGGTCTCGACGTAGGCACCGATCTTGCCCTTGGCACCGAGAACGGTGTTGGCACGCAGGTAGGAGAAGGGTCCGACGGTGGCGCCCGCGCCGATCACCGAGAGTGTGGCTTCGCTCCGGCGGACGGTCGCGTCCTCCCCCACCTCGCAGTTCACGAGCGTCGTGTCCGGGCCGACGGTGGCGCCCGCGGCGATCGTGGTCGCCCCGAGGATGTGCGTGTTCGGAAGGATCGTCACATCCGGCGCGAGTGTCGCGTCGTCGTCGATCCACGTCGTGGCGGTGTCGATCACAGTGACTCCCTCGAGCTGCCAGCGACGGACGATGCGTGCGTTCAGCAGGCGTCCGACCTCGGCGAGCTGCGCGCGGTCGTTCACGCCGAACGTCACCGTGACATCGGAGACGACGGATGCCGCGACTCGGTCGCCGTCACGACGCAGCAGCCCCGGAACGTCGGTGAGATACATCTCGCCCTGCGCGTTGTCCACACCCACCTCGGGGAGATAGGTGCGCAGTGTCGAAGCCCGGAACGCGTACATGCCGGCGTTGATCTCACGGACGGCCGCTTCGTCGTCACTGGCGTCCTTCTGCTCGACGATGCGGTCGATGCCTCCGTCGGCGTCGCGGATCACGCGGCCGTATCCGCGGGGGTCCTCCACCACGGCCGTCATCAGCGTGGCGGGGGCGCCGGAGGCGCGATGCTCCTCCAGGAAGGCGGAGAGGGTGTCGGCATCGGCCAGCGGGCAGTCGCCGGAGAGTACCAGCACGTCGCCGTCGAACTCGGCGGGAAGGGCGTCGACGGCGACCTGGACCGCGCGACCTGTGCCCGGGACGTCGTCCTGGTCGATGAACACGGCCGCGGGATAGTCCTTCGAGAGCGCCGCGACCACCTGGTCGCGCTCGTGACGCACGACGACCTCGATGTGCTCGGCCTCGAGCCGGGCTGCCGTGGTCAGCACGTGGCCGACCAGCGGGCGGCCACCGATCGGATGCAGCACCTTGGGGAGGCGCGACTTCATGCGCGTTCCCTGGCCGGCAGCGAGGATGATGATCGCGAGGTTACCTGTCATGCTCCGCCGCCAGGACTCGAACCTAGACCTAACAGCTCCAAAGGCTGTCGTGCTGCCATTACACCACGGCGGATCGCGGCGTCCACGAGGACGCCGCCCGTCAAGTCTGCCATGCCCGCGCGTGTGATCTCTGCTGACGTCGGGTGCCGTCATCCCCGGGAAACACGTCTTTGGGATGCTGGGGGGATGAGCATCATCATCGAACAGGTCGTGACCGCCCGCCCCGCGCTCGCCGCCTTCCTCGAAGCGCACCACGTCGACATGGAGGACACCGCCCCGCCGGAGAGTCGCCACGCGCTCCCGTTCGATCGCCTTCTCGTCCCCGGTGTACGGCTCTTCGCCGCCTTCACGGAGGGCCGTCCGGTCGCCACCGGCGCGCTCGCGGCGGTCGAGGCGGACCACGAGGAGGTCAAGTCGATGCGGACCGACCCCGCGATGCGCGGTCGAGGGCTCGGCCGCACCATGCTCGAGTTCCTGCTTGCGGATGCCGCGGCGCGCGGCATCCGGCGTGTCTCACTCGAGACCGGGAGCATGGAGTTCTTCGCCCCGGCCCGCGCCCTCTATGCGAGCGCGGGATTCGTCGAGTGCGGCCCGTTCGGCCGCTATCGTCCCGACCCGCTGAGCACGTTCATGACGCTGGCGCTGCCCCCGGCATCCGTCACGTCCGACGCGGCCGAGGTCGGCGCGAGATAATGAGCGGATGAGCGATGAGGATGAGGTCGACCGGATCGTCGGCGCGTGGAACACGCAGCGACCCGACCTCGACTTCTCCCCCCTCGAGGTGCTGTCCCGGATGGACCGTCTTTCGCGGCACCTCGACCGCGCCCGCCGTGACGTGTTCCGGCGCAGCGACCTGGAGCCGTGGGAGTGGGATGTGCTCTCCGCGCTGCGGCGCGCGGGCACGCCGTTCCAGCTCTCCCCCAAGCAGTTGCTCCAGCAGACCCTGGTCTCGAGCGGCACCATGACGAACCGCATCGACCGTCTCGTCGCACGCCGACTGGTGCGTCGCGAGGCCGACCCCGGTGATGGGCGCAGCGTGCTCGTCACGCTCACGGAAGACGGTCGCACGCGGGTGGATGCCGCGATCACGCGGCTCGTCGACGTCGAGGCGGAGCTGCTCCGTGCCCTCTCGCGCGGCGACCGGGATCGGCTCGCGGGCCTGCTGCGCAAACTGAGTCTCAGCTTCGACTCATGACGGCATCCGTCTGATGGGCATGCCCTCTCCCCTCCCCATGCGCGACGGCGTGGGTGCGACCCGACTGCACGTGCCGCTGACCGGACCGTGGCCGACCGTCTCGGCGTACATGGTCGAGCGGTTCTTCCACCTCGATCCGGACTGGCTGTTGGAGCGGTTCGACCGCGGGGAGATCGTGGCGCGCGACGGTTCGCCTGTCGCGTGCGATGCTCCACTCGGCTCCGTCGAGTTCCTCTGGTACTACCGGGAACCGCCGACGGAGCAGGCCGTCCCGTTCACCGAGGAGATCCTGCACCAGGACGAGCACCTCGTCGTCATCGACAAGCCGCATTTCCTGCCGACGATACCGGGCGGGAAGTTCCTGCAGAATTCGGCGCTGGTGCGGCTGCGCAACCGTCTCGACAATCCCGATCTCGCACCGATCCACCGGCTCGACCGCGCGACGGCCGGACTGCTGATGTTCTCCGCCCGGCCGGCGACCCGCGGCGCCTACCAGCTGCTGTTCGAGAATCGCGAAGTTCAGAAGGTCTACGAGGCGGTTTCCACCCGTCCGGCGGACTGGGATGAGACCCGCTTCCCTCTCGTGTACCGCAATCACATCGAGAAGCCGCGAGGACAGCTGCGCGTGCAGGTCGACGTCGAGCGAGAGCCCAACGCCGAGACCGCCATCGAGCTGCTCGGCGCCGACGAGCGCGTCGTGCATACGCTGCTGCGACCGCACAGCGGCAAGATGCACCAGCTGCGCGTGCATCTCGCTGCCCTCGGCATCGGCATCCTGAACGACCGGTTCTATCCGGAGCTGCTCGACGACGCGCCGGACGACTACGGGCGTCCGCTGCAGCTGCTCGCACGAGAACTGCGCTTCGTCGACCCGCTGAGCGGCGAGGACCGCGTCTTCACGACCCGACGGATGCTGCAGGAGAGCCCGCGGCGCTGACGGCGCGGCGCCGTTCAGCCAGCGTCGTCGTGCGCCGAGACCCCTCGGTCGAAGAACGCGTTCACTTCCTGATCGGACGTCCGATCGATCGCGAGCCACGCGGCGGCGAACTCGCGTGCCGAGGCGGCGACGCTCTCCACAGCCGCCGGTCCGTCCGCCAGCTCCCAGCGATCACAGAACACGGACCACAGAAGGTACGCGGCGCCCGCGTGCTCTCGTTCGACCACTTCGAGGAGCCGGCCGGTCGTGTCCATCATGGCGTCGTAGACATCGCCGCCGCTCCGGGCGAGCACCTCTGTGGCCGCGTCGGTCATCTCGGTGATCACGCGCTTATCCATGGCTTCAGTCTTCGTCAGGACGCCGGCGCCCCGCATCCGCCCACGGGGCACGCAGTATCGTCCAGCGGTACGAAACCGACCTCTTGCAGAGACGGACTGTCTACCGCCGCATGATCTTGCGCGCGAGCCTCGTGCCGAGCAGTTGCACGAAGTGCACGAACACGACGATCAGCACGATTGCGGCCCACATCACGACCGGTTCGAACTGACGGAAGCCGTAGATCTGCGCGAACGCACCGAGGCCACCGCCGCCGATGAGGCCGGCCATCGCGGTCATGTCGATCAGGGCGACGACGATGAAGGTGTATCCGAGGATGAGCGGTCCGAGCGACTCCGGGATCGCGACGGTGAAGAGGATGCGCCAGGGACCGGCACCCATTGACCGCGCGGCTTCGATCACACCCGGTGACACCGAGACGAGGTGCTGCTCGACGATGCGTCCGATCGCGAAGGCGGCGGCGAGTCCGATGATGAAGGCGCCCGCGGTGGTGCCGATGCCCACGCCGACCACGGCGCGAGCGAAGGGCTGCGCCACGGCCATGAAGATCACGAACGGGATCGGCCGGAAGAAGTTGACGGCGAGGTTCGCGATCGTCGAGACGAACGCGTTCTGCACGAGTCCGCCCGGCCGGGTCACGTAGAGGATGATGCCGATGATGAGGCCCAGCACACCACCGAGGAGGAGAGCGAACGACGTCATGTAGAGGGTCTCGAGGGCCGCTTGCCAGAACTCCGGCCCCAGTTCGATCAGACGATCCATCAGCGGACCCCCTCTCCGGCGATCTCGGTGACTTCGACGCGTTCGGCGATCGCGGCCAACGCGCGGTCGATCGAAGCGCTCTCGCCGCGGACGGCGAGCGTGAGGTGCCCGAAGGCGCGTCCGCGGATGTCGTTGATGCCGCCGAACACGAGTTCGAAGTCGAGGCCGGCCGTCGCGAGGTCGAGGAACACCTGCGCCTGCGACGAGTCGCCGTCGCGGAACGAGAAGGTGACGATGCGCCCCTGATGGCGCTCGCGCAACACCGCGAGTTCCGACGGCGACGGGATGCCCTTGACGACGGTGCCGACGAAACGCTGGGATGCCGGGTTCTGCGGAGCCGAGAACACATCGAACACGTCGCCCTGCTCAATGACCCGACCGCGCTCCATGACGGCGACCTTCGTCGCGATGGTCTGGATGACGTCCATCTCGTGCGTGATGACGACGATCGTGACGCCCTGTTCCTTGTTGACGCGCTTGAGTAGATCGAGCACCTCGTGCGTGGTCTGCGGGTCGAGGGCGCTGGTGGCCTCGTCGGCGAGCAGGATGGCGGGGCCCGTGGCGAGAGCGCGGGCGATGCCGACGCGCTGTTTCTGGCCGCCGGAGAGCTGCTCGGGGTAGGCCTTCGCCTTGTCGGACAGGCCGACGAAGGACAGCAGCTCGGTGACCCGTGCCTCGATGTCGGCCTTCTTCCAGCCGGCGAGCGTGAGCGGATACGCGATGTTCGCCCTGACGCTCCGCGAGGAG
>JAESFY010000282.1_pt1 | contig 15159 bp, 11 predicted proteins | sample 9266201 | NCBI WGS metagenome assembly JAESFY01 (sample SAMN14515071, study PRJNA621656) | algae metagenome | isolation source: Nodosilinea sp. WJT8-NPBG4 and co-occurring heterotrophs from soil, lower... | place: USA: Pinto Basin, Colorado Desert, California | collected 2006-05-27 | reverse complement strand
CGACTGCATCCGAGCATATTCGACATTGACGAATAACTTTCCAATATTGCGAAGGTTCGCCGCCGTGGAGATCAAAGGAGATCGAACGATGAAGAAGCTCATCAACAACCCCGCCGATGTGCTGGTCGAATCGCTGCGCGGCGTCGCACTCGCGCATCCCGAGCTGTCGGTCGACCTCGAGACGCATGTGATCACCCGCGCGACGCCGAAGGCGGAGGGGAAGGTCGCGGTGGTCTCCGGCGGAGGGTCGGGGCACGAGCCGCTGCACGGAGGCTACGTGGGCGTCGGAATGCTCGACGCGGCCGTCGCCGGGGAGGTCTTCACCTCACCCACTCCCGATCGCGTTCAGGCGGCGACCAAGGCCGTCGACCGCGGCGCCGGGGTGCTGCACATCGTGAAGAACTACACCGGCGACGTGCTGAACTTCGAGATGGCCGCCGAGCTCGCCTCGATGGAGGGCATCGAGGTCGGCACGGTGATCGTCGATGACGATGTCGCGGTGCAGGATTCGCTCTACACGGCGGGCCGCCGCGGAGTCGGGCTGACGGTGCTGCTGGAGAAGCTGGTCGGTGCCGCAGCCGAGGAGGGACAGGACCTCGATGCCGTCGTGGCTCTCGCCAAGCGCATCAACGGTCAGGGGCGCTCGATGGGCATGGCCCTCACGAGCTGCACGGTTCCCGCAGCGGGCAAACCCACGTTCGACCTGCCCGAGGACCAGATGGAGATCGGCATCGGGATCCACGGCGAACCCGGTCGGCATCGCGAGCCGCTGGCTCCCGCATCCGAGATCGCACGACAGCTCGTCGAGCCGATCCTCGCCGACCTCGACGCGGCCGGTCCCGCGATCGTGATGCTCAACGGCATGGGCGGATCGCCCCTGATCGAGCTGTATCTGATGTACGGCGAGGTCGCGTCGCTGCTCGAGCAGGCGGGGGTGCAGATCGCCCGGAACCTCGTCGGCGACTACATCACCTCGCTCGACATGGCCGGCTGCTCCCTCACGGTGCTGAAGGCCGACGATGAGCTGCTGCGTCTGTGGGACGCCCCGGTGAACACGCCCGGCCTGCGGTGGGGAGCATGATGGCGACCGTCGACACCGTGGCGCTCGTCGACTGGATCCGGCGGTTCCGCGACGTGATCGCCGAGAAGCGCGAGTGGCTCACCGAGCTCGACTCGGCGATCGGCGACGCGGACCACGGCGCGAACATGGCCCGCGGCATGGATGCCGTCGTGGCGAAGCTCGACTCGGGAGTGCCGTCCACCGTCGACGAACTGCTCAAGACGGTCGGCATGACTCTCGTGAGCTCGGTCGGCGGTGCCAGCGGACCGCTCTACGGGACGCTGTTTCTGCGCATGGGCATGGCGGCAGGGCCCGTGACCGAGCTCGATACCACCGGACTCGCCGGCTCGTTGCGAGCCGGCCTCGACGGCATCGTCGCTCGGGGCAAGGCCGAGGCCGGAGACAAGACCATGTTCGACGCGATGGCGCCCGCGGTGGACGCGTTCGATGCGGCGCTCGCAGACGGGGCGGATCTCTCGGCGGCGACGGCGGCCGCGGCCGAGGCCGCTGCGGCGGGCCGGGACGCCACGGAACCTCTCGTAGCACGCAAGGGGCGCGCGAGCTACCTCGGCGAACGCAGCGCAGGACACATCGATCCGGGTGCTGCATCCACGACGCTGCTGTTCGAGGCGCTCGCCCAGGCCACTGCGGAATCGTCTTGATGATCGGCATCGTCGCCGTCTCCCACAGTGCTCGCCTCGGGGAGGCGGCACTGGAGCTTGCCCTGCAGATGGTGCAGGGCGGGGCGGTGCGCGTCAGAGTGGCGGCCGGTGCGGGCGCCGATGCAGACGGCACGCCCGTCCTGGGCACGGATGCCGTCGCGGTGGCAGCGGCGATCGACGAAATCGCGCCTGACTGCGACGGCGTGCTGGTGCTGATGGACCTCGGCTCGGCCGTGCTGAGCGCCGAGCTCGCTCTGGAGCTCCGTTCGAGCGATGTGCCGGTGCGCCTCGGCTCTGCGCCCTTCGTGGAAGGGCTGCTGGCCGCCGTGGTGTCAGCCGCGGCCGGTGGGTCGCTGGACGTCGTCACCCGGGAGGCGGCGACCGCGCTCGATGCGAAGACCGGCCAGCTCGACGACTCGTCTGCCGAGTCCACTTCTGTCGAGACGGCAACGGCTGACCGTGCGGGTGCCGTGACGCGCGTGGTCGCCGTGCGCAACCCACTCGGGATCCATGCGCGTCCGGCCGCGCTGATCGCCGAAGCGTCGGCAGGGTCGGACGTGCGGCTGCGGCGGCTGCCCGACGGACCTGAGGCGTCGGCCGCGAGTCTGTCACGACTGCTCATACTCGGCGCCAGGCAGGGCGACGAGGTGGAGCTGTCGGCAATCGGGCCGGATTCCGATGCAGCTCTCGAACGTCTGGTCGCGCTGTTCGACGACGGTTTCGGCGAAGGCGCTGATCCTGGTTCGGTCGCTCCGGATTCGGCGGAGACGCGATCGTCCGCGCAGCCGTCCGCTGTCACCCCGGTGCCCGCGGGAACCGTGCTGCGCGGTCGAGGCGTCAGCTCGGGCAGGGTCGCCGCGGAGGTCGTGTTCCTCGACGCCCCCGTCGAGGAACCCGATCGGAGCGCGGTCGTCGCACCGGCCGATCGGGAGAGCGAGGTGTCGGCGATCGAGTGGGCGGCAGTGGCGGTGGCGGACCAGCTGCGTGCACGCACGTCAGCGGCGACCGGCGAAGCGCGAGCGATCCTCGACGCGTCGCGTCTGCTCGCCTCCGACCCCGAACTGGTCGCCGAGGCGACGGCGCTCGTGCGGTCGAGGGGACGCACGGCAGCGCGGGCGGTGTGGGAGACGGCTGTCGCGCACGAGAAGGGGCTCAAGGCACTCGGCGGACGGATGGCGGAGCGCGCCGCCGACATCCGCGACGTCCGCGATCGGATCATCGCTGAGATCCTCGAGGTCGAGATGCCCGGTGTTCCGGAACGGGATGAGCCATTCGTGCTCGTGGCCACCGACCTCGCACCCGCCGACACCGCCGCCCTGGATGGCGGTAACTGCGTCGCTCTCGTGACCGAGCAGGGCGGGCCCACCTCGCATACCGCGATCATCGCGCGCTCGCTCGGGATCCCGGCGGTCGTCGGGGTCAGCGGGGCGACGGGCATCGCATCCGGAGCCAGCGTCCTCGTCGACGGCGACCGGGGCACGGTCGAGGTCGACCCGAGCAGTACCCGGATAGCCGAGGCGAAGGCCGCTGCGATAGTCGTGCCGTTCGACGGAGAGGGCGCGCTCGCCGATGGGCGTCGGATCGCACTGCTCGCCAACGTCGGCGGTGCGGCCGAAGCGGTGGCGGCCGCTGCGTCGAAGGCTGAGGGGGTGGGTCTCTTCCGCACCGAATTCTGCTTCCTCGACCGCATCGACGCACCGTCGATCGACGAGCAGGTCGAGGCCTATCGAGGCGTCCTCGCCGCGTTCCCAGGGCGGAGGGTGGTCGTGCGCACACTCGATGCGGGCAGTGACAAGCCGCTGCCGTTCGCCAACGTCGACACGGAGGAGAATCCGGCCCTCGGGGTGCGCGGACTGCGGATCGCACGGCGGTCGCCCGCGCTGCTCGACGATCAGCTGCAGGCGCTCGCGCTCGCGGCGAAGGCCGAGTCGGCGCTCGTCGAGGTGATGGCTCCGATGGTGGCCACGGTCGATGAGGCGCGAGACTTCGCAGACCGGGCGCGGGCAGCCGGACTCGAGACGGTGGGGGTGATGGTCGAGACGCCCTCCGCCGCACTCCTCGCCTCCGAGATGCTCGAGGTCGTCGACTTCGTCAGCATCGGGACCAACGATCTCGCCCAGTACACGCTCGCGGCGGATCGACTGCTCGGTGAGCTGGGCGATCTGAACGATCCGTGGCAGCCTGCCGTGCTGCGGTTGATCGGCGAGGCGGGTGCGGCCGGGCGCCGGTGGAAGCTGCCGGTGGGGGTGTGCGGTGAGGCCGCTGCCGATCCGACCCTGGCCGCGGTGCTCGTCGGACTCGGGGTCACCTCCCTGTCGATGACGTCCCGTGCGCTGGGCCGCGTCGCAGCGGCGCTCGCCGACTTCACTGGCGAGCAGTGCGATGCCGCCGCGGAGGCAGTGCTGCGAGCCGCGACGGCGGCCGATGCCCGCGTCGTTGCGTCCGCCGCGCTCGCCGGGGAATGAGCGTCTAGTGGGAGGGTTCGACATGCACATCTTCGCCACGAATCGAGCGCGGGTGATGCTCGGAGCGATCGGGATCGGTGCTCTGGTCGCTCTGACCGCCTGTGCCCCGAGCCCGCAGACCTCGTCGTCACCCCCGCCCTCGCCGTCGCAGACGACTCCCGCGCCGGAGCCCTACGCAGGACCCATCGTTTTCGTCGGTGACGAGCTCGATGCCTTCGCGCTCACTGCCGAGGAGATCGCGGGGATCGTGCCGGAGGCCACCGATGTGGGCGACGTGTCATCTGTGCTCGAGCAGGTGTCGGACGGCGGAGGTCTGGCCGCGGACCCTGCGATCTGCGATGCGTTCTACGCCGAGCAGTCGCTCGGCACCGTCGGAGCGCGCGTCGTCGAGTGGAACGTGCCCACCGACCCCGAGTACGGGTTCGGTCGGCTGTCCGTCCTGCAGTTCGCCGACGAGGCTCACGCCCAGGCGCGGATGGATCAGCTGATGCAGGCGGCCGAGCAGTGCGCGGAGTTCACCAAGGAGACCCCGGCGACTTTCGACGCGGTGATCCTCGACGAGACCGAGCACGTCCGAGCCTTCGCGGGAACGCTCGACGACACGGGTTCCGGCTATGACTGGCGAGCGTTCGACGCGTTCGCATCGACCGGCAACGTGATCGTGCAGTTGTGGCAGCCATTCGCCGCTGACCGGACGTTCGATGCCGAGGCCGCGGCGATGCTGTTGCAGGCTCGCGCCGTGGAGGCCCGTTCGGGACTGATCGACGAGCTCACCGAGAACCCGCCGGTCGCCGAGACCGACCCGTCCGGCGACCCCGGAGTCGTGTGGAGCGACTGGCAGATCGGTGTCGGCGGCGTGGGTCCGCTGCGCCTCGGTGACTCGGTGCAATCCGCGCTCGCCGCAGCCGGAGAGGACGTGCAGGTCGTCGATCCCGATTACGACGGCGGGCCCTGGAGGCTCGTCGCGCCCGAGGACGCAGGGTCGATCCTGGTGCAGCCCGTCGAAGCCGGCGACGCCGTGCAGTCGATCACCGTCGGGAACGACCGCAGCGTCGACGCGAAGGTCGATGACGGGGCCGCCTTGCCGCATCGGGGCGACATCCGCCTCGGCGCTCCGGTGGCCGATGCGATGGCCGCCTACCCCGGTGGCACGGTCGTCAGCGTCGCGTCGTCTGGCGATGACTACTACGCCGTCACGACCCGCGACGGCCAGGTCTTCCGGTTCCAGGCCGACCGCGACGTCGTCGAGGAGGGTTCGACGATCGTCGGCATCACGGTCGAGGATGCGACGGCCCGTAAGGGCCTGGTCTTCGGCTGATCGTCGAGGGTCGGCGTGTGACCGACCGGCCCTCTGCGAGGCGATCTGCGGGCACAGTCACGCCCGCAGGTCGACGCCCTTCGTCTCCTTCACCATCGACACTCCGATGAGGGAGATCACTGCCGCGACAGCGATGTAGACGCCGATCGTCCAGGCCGCCTGGAACTGATTCAGCAGCGACTCGGCGATCATCGGTGCGAACGCTCCACCGAGGATGGCGCCCAGCGCATAGCCGATCGATACGCCCGAGTACCGGACGTTGGCGGGGAACATCTCGGCGTAGAGGGCCGCCTGTGGACCGTAGGAAAGACCGAGCGCGAACGTCATGACGAACAGCGCGACGAAGTACCAGAGGATGTTCGCCGTATCGATCAGGAACCACATCGGCACCGCCCAGAGCGCGAGAGCGATGTATCCGATCTGGAAGGTGCGGACTCGGCCGAGACGATCTGACAGATGACCGCCCCAGAGCGTGAAGACGAGCCATCCGAAGGAGGCGAGCGTCGTGGCGAGCAGCACGGGAGGGCGCTCCATGCCGAGGCCGGTGACGGCGTACGTGGCGAAGAACGCGATGAGCAGGTAACCGGCGGCGTTGTTGCCGATGAAGATGAGTGCGGTGAGCACGACCTGCTTGGTGTTCTTGCGGAACAAGCGGCCCAGCGGTGCCGAGGCCTCCTTCCGGCGATGCCGGAGATCTTCGAAGACGGGACTCTCATCGACCGCACGCCTGATCACATAGCCGACGGCGATCAGCACGATCGACATCAGGAACGGGATGCGCCATCCCCACTCGAGGAATGCCTCAGGCGACATAGAGCTCGTCAGCACCCAGAGGGTGGCCGTCGCGAGGATCATGCCGATCGGAACGCCGATCTGCGGGAAGGCTCCGAAGAGTCCTCGCCGGTTCGTCGGGGCGTGCTCCACGGCCATCAGCGCCGCCCCGCCCCACTCGCCGCCGGCCGAGAATCCCTGCAGGATCCGGAGCACGATGAGCAGGATCGGTGCGGCGACCCCGATCGCCGCGTACGTCGGCAGCACGCCGATCAGCGACGTGGAGAGTCCCATCATGACGAGCGTGAAGACCAGCATCTTCTTGCGGCCCAGCTTGTCGCCGAGGTGTCCGGCGATGATCGCCCCGAGTGGACGGAAGAGGAAGGAGATGCCGATGGTCGCGAAGGACAGCACCTGCGCGAACCCCTTGTTCTCTTCAGCGATCGGAGCGAGGAAGAGCGGGGCGAGCACGAGGCCGGCGGCTTGCGCGTAGATGAAGAAGTCGTACCACTCGATCGAAGTCCCGACCAGGGTGCTGGCGAGGACGCGCCGTTCTTCGGCGGGCATTCGTGCCGTCGAGTTGCGGGCAGAGACTGCTGACGTCATGCGAACTCCATTGTTCTGCGGTGGGGGAAGAGCGACGCTGTGTCACTTTCGAGCTACTTACCGAATGATCGGTCAGTAATCGTTGAGACTAGCGCACATGGACACGTGACCCCAGCGCTGCGTCACCGAGAGCCGTGGAGTCCGAAGCGGTCGGCCCTCACACCCTCCCGAAGGCCCGCAGCGGATGCTCGATCAGCTCGGCCACGCGCCGGAGGAAGCTCGCGGCGTACCCGCCGTCGCACACGCGATGATCGAACACCAGCGAGACCTGCACGATGCGGCGGGGGACGATCTGCCCGTCTATCACCCAGGGCCGCTCGATGATGCGACCGATTCCGAGGATCGCGACGTCGGGGTGGTTGATGATGGCGGCTGAGCCGTCGACCCCGAGCCCGCCGTAGTTGTTCAGGGTGAACGTCGATCCGCGCAGGCGCTCCGGAGGCATCGACCCGGCACGGGCAGCGGACGTCAGCTCGCGCAGCGCCGCGTCGAGCTGTTCGACAGTGAGTTCGTGCGCGCGAGGGATGACGGGAACCACGAGCCCGCGGTCGGTGTCGGCGGCGACGCCGAGATTGACCCCCTCGAACGAGATGAGCTCCGTCGTATCGGCGCTGAGCCGAGAGGCCAGCACAGGGTGATCCTCCAGAGCGAGCAGCACGAAGCGTGCGATGAGCGCGGTGAGCGAGGGGGCCCTGCCGCCCTCCGGCGCCATGCCGGCGCGCAGCGCCCACAGCTCCGTGGCGTCGACGTCGACCCACACGGTCGCCTCCGGGATCTCGGAGCGACTGCGGCTGAGCTTCGCGCTCACAGCTCGGCGCAGAGGCGACAGGCGCTCACGCGCGACGACGGCGAGGCCGTCGAGGCTCTGCCCGCCCGTGCTGCGATGCTGCGCCGCCGCGCCGTCGACCGCATCGTCCACAGCCGCGGCGAGGACATCGGCGCGCGTGATCGAGCCGTCGTGTCCGGTCGGGGTGATGTCGTGCACGTCGAGCCCCAGATCTCTCGCCAGACGTCGGACGAGCGGCGAGCGCACAGCCACGGGGCGTCGCGAGGCGTCCTCCGGCGGGATGGCACCACTCGGGGCCGCTGACGTCGGCTCGGGAGGTGTCGCTGGCGCCGTGGATGCCGTATCGAGGAGGCTCGACGACGGGGCTGCCGTCGCCCGCGCACGACGACGACCGGTCGCCACGCGCTCGGTGGTGCCGTACCCGATCAGGACGTTGCCCGACCCCGCGCGCTCCTCCTCTCGGTAGGCCGCGAGCTCTGCGGCATCCGTCTTCTCCTGCTCATCCGATTCGGTGGGACCCGCGGAGCGTGCCGCGTCGGCGACCTCGAGCACGGGCGCGCCGACGTCGATCGTCTCGCCGGGCTCTCCGTGCAGCGCGGTCACGACTCCGGCGAAGGGCGAGGGCAGCTCGACAATGCTCTTGGCCGTCTCGACCTCGGCGATCGCCTGATCGGTGACGATGGTGTCGCCGACCGCCACCAGCCACTGCACGAGTCCCGCCTCGGTCAGACCCTCGCCGAGATCGGGAAGACGGAACACTCGGGTGGTGAGCGCGGTCATGATGCGTCGTCCCAGTGCAGCGAGTCGATCGCGTCGAGCACGCGGTCGACGTCGGGCAGGTACCAGTGCTCGAGCTTGGGCGGTGCGTAGGGGGTGTCGAAACCGGTGACGCGGCGCACCGGTGCCTCGAGATACTCGAAGCAGCGCTCGAAGACGCGCGCCTGGATCTCGGACGCCACGCTCGCGAAGCCCGGGGCCTCGGCGATCACGACGGCGCGCCCTGTGGCGCGCACCGCGGCGGTCACCGTGGCGTCGTCGAACGGCGACAGCGAACGGATGTCGACGACCTGCACGCTCCGCCCCTCGGATGCTGCGACCTCGGCCGCCTCGAGCGCGAGAGGCACCGACGCGCCGTAGGCGAGAAGCGTGACATCCGTTCCCGGGCGTGCGATGCGCGCAGTGCCGATCTCGGCCTCGACCGAGGTGTCGACCTCGCCCTTGGTCCAGTACAGCTTCTTCGGCTCGAGGAAGATCACCGGGTCGGGTGAGGCGATCGCCGCTCGGAGCATCGAGTACGCGTCCTGCGGCGTCGACGGGCTGACCACGGTGAGTCCTGGCGTGTGCGCGTAATACGCCTCAGAGGAGTCGCAGTGATGCTCGACTCCGCCGATGCCGCCGCCGAAGGGGATGCGGATCACCAGCGGCATCCGCACTGCACCGCGCGTGCGGTTGCCGATCTTCGCGACGTGGCTCACGATCTGCTCGAAAGCGGGCAGGGCGAACGCGTCGAACTGCAGTTCGACCACCGGCCGCACGCCGTTCATCGCCATGCCGACGGCCGTGCCGACGATGCCGGATTCGGCGAGCGGAGTGTCGAAGCAGCGATCCTCGCCGAATCGCGCCGTCAGGCCGTCGGTGATGCGGAACACACCTCCGAGCGCTCCGACGTCCTCGCCGAAGATCACGACCTCGGGGTCCGCCTGGATCGCGTCGGCGAGTGCGAGGTTCAGCGCCGCCGCCATGCTCATGGTCGACACGGTCGTCGAGTGCGTCTCGACGCGGAGATCGTCGTGGGCGATGGTCATCGTGCACCTCCGGAGGGCTCGTGCGTGCGTTCGATCTGGCCACGCAGCATCTGCCATTGCTCTTCGCGCTGCGGGGAACGCGTCTCGGTCACGAAGCGGAAGAGATCCTCGGGGTCGATGTCGGCATCGGCGTTCAGCGCCTCTCGCATCGCGGCCGCGGTCGCTTCGGCGCTCGCGGCGTATTCGTCCTCGAGTTCGGACGTGAGCACGCCGGTCCCGGTGAGGTGCGTGCGCAGGCGCGTCAGCGGGTCACGCGCGACCCACGCCTGCACCTCCTCACGCTCTCTGTAGCGCGTGTCGTCGTCGGCGTTCGTGTGCGCCTGCATCCGGTAGGTGTGCGCCTCGACCAGCGTCGGCCCGCCCCCGGCGCGGGCCCGATCGACGGCCTCGCCGAGCACGGCGAGAACCGCGGCGACGTCGTTGCCGTCGACGCGCTGCCCCGGCATCCCGTAGCCGATCGCCTTGTGCGCGAGAGACGGCGCCGCGGTCTGTCGACTGAGTGGCACCGAGATCGCGAACTCGTTGTTCTGCACGAAGAAGACGACAGGCACATGGAAGACGGCCGCGAAGTTCATCGCCTCGTGGAAGTCGCCCTCGCTGGTCGCGCCGTCTCCGCACAGTGCCAGGACCACGGTGCGCTCGCCGCGCTTCTTGGCGGCATACGCGAAGCCGACCGCGTGCAGAAGCTGGGTGGCGAGGGGAGTGGCCTGAGGGGCGACGTGGTGCACGCGCACGTCGTAGCCCGAATGCCAGTCGCCCTTGAGGAGCACCATCGCCTCGGCCGGGGCGACGCCCCGAGCGATCACGGCCACCGAGTCGCGGTACGTCGGGAAGAGCCAGTCGTCGTCGCCGAGAGCGAGAGCGGCGCCGATCTGGCAGGCCTCTTGACCATGCGACGACGGGTACACGGCGAGGCGGCCCTGGCGCACGAGAGCGCTGGCCTGGTCGTTGATGCGTCGCCCCTCGACGAGCCCGCGATACGCGGCGAGTAGCGATGCGTCGTCGGGCAGTGCGAAGTGCTCGTCGGCGACGGTCGTGCCGTCGGCGTCGATGAGCTGCACCGCCGTGTCGCGCGGGAGCAGAGCTGCGTGTTCCATCCGTTCGCCCTCCTTGCCGAACCTGATGAGGCCAGCATGCCCTCCCCGCGACACTCGTCCAAGAACAATCGGCGGATCATGGACGATTGCGCGATGGTTGCCCTTCGTCGCAGCGAAATGTCAGAATTCACGGACGGGACGAAGGAGTGCCATGATCACGCTGGACGAGACGGACCACGCCATCCTCGAGGAGCTGCGGCGCGATGCCAGGGTGTCGATGACGGCCATCGCCGAGGTCGTGCACATCTCGCGCGCCGGGGCGCACGCGCGCATCAAGCGGCTCACGGACGCGGGCGTGATCACGGGGTACACGGTGCGCACCGACCCAGTGCTGCTCGGCCATCATGCGAGCGCGTACGTCACCCTCGCGATCGAGCAGGCGACCTGGCAGGAGGTCAGTGCCCGGCTCCGCTCGATCCCCGAGATCGAGCACATGGCGCTGGTCGGCGGTGACTTCGACGTCATCCTGCTCGTGCGCGCGAGCGACGCGCGCGACCTCCGCCGCATCGTGCTGGAGGACATCCAGGCGATCCCCTCGATCCGCTCCACACGCACGACCCTCATCTTCGAGGACTTCACCCTGGTCTGAGCGGCTGTGGGGCCATCCCTTCGCACTCGGACATCTGCGGCGCACTCCTCGACAAGAGGTCTGACGCCAGGCGTTCGACAATGAGACGACCCGCCAGCTCCCTGGCACGCGTCCCGCTCGAAGGAGAGTCCCGATGTCCGAATCCGCCGCATCCGCAGCCGCCGCGCTGCTCGACCGCATCCAGGCGCCGGAGGGCGCGGGGCGAGACATCCCGGATGCCGCCACACGTGCCGTCATGGGTCGTGCGCCGGAGCACTCGGTCGATGACCTCGACGATGCGATCGCGCGGGCTCGGGCCGCTCAGCGCGGCTGGGAGGCCCTGGGGCACGCGAGGCGCAGCGAGCTGCTGATCGCGGCGGCGGACGCGATCGACGCGCACGCCGAGGCACTCGCGCACCTGCTGTCGCGCGAACAGGGCAAGCCGCTGAACGGTCCCAACGCGCGCTTCGAGCTGGGGGCCTGCTCGGCCTGGCTGCGCACCAGTGCGACGATCCCGCTCGACCCGCAGGTGCTCGTCGACGACGAGACCCTGCATGCCGAACTCGTCTACAAGGCGGCCGGGGTCGTGGGCGCGATCGGTCCGTGGAACTGGCCGCTGATGATCACCATCTGGCAGATCGGCCCGTCGCTGCGGATGGGCAACACCGTCGTCGCGAAGTCCAGCGAGTACACGCCCCTGAGCGTGCTCGCGATGCTGGCGGTGATGAACGACGTGCTGCCGGCCGACGTGCTCATCGGCGTCTCGGGCGACCGCGAGGTCGGTGCCCGCCTCGCCTCGCATCCCGACATCGACAAGATCATGTTCACCGGATCGACCGCCACCGGGCGCCGCATCATCGAGAGCTCGGCCGGCAACCTCGCCCGCCTCACACTCGAACTCGGTGGCAACGATGCCGGTATCGTGCTGCCGGGCACCGATGTGTCGGCGATCGCCCAGGATCTCTTCTGGGGCGCCTTCATCAACACGGGCCAGACGTGCGCGGCGATGAAGCGCCTGTACGTGCACGACTCCGTCTACGACGAGGTCGTCGACGCGCTCGCCGAGATCGCGGCATCCGTGCCGATGGGCAACGGGCTCGATGAGGACAACGTGCTGGGGCCGCTGCAGAACCGCGCCCAGTTCGACATCGTGTCGCGGCTGGTCGAGGAGGCGAAGGGCCGCGGCGCCCGTGTCGTCACAGGCGGCGAGGCGGCGCCCGAACTCGGCGAGCTGTTCTATCGACCCACGATCATCGCCGACATCGACAACGACGCCGCCCTCGTGCAGGAGGAGCAGTTCGGGCCCGCACTTCCCGTGATCCGGTACACCGATGTCGACGAGGCGTTCGCCTTCGCCAACTCGGTCGACGTCGGGCTCGGGGCATCGGTCTGGTCGAGTGACCCTGAGGCCGCCCGCGAGGCGGCGACGCGCATGGAGTCGGGCACGGTGTGGATCAACTCGCACGGCGGGCTGCATCCCATGGTGCCGTTCGGCGGCGTGAAGAGATCGGGCTACGGACTCGAATTCGGCGTCGAGGGTCTCAAGTCGGTCGCCGTGACCCAGGTCGTGTCGGGGCCCGGACGCAAGGCGCAGGCGTGAAGACCGCGATCGTCGTCGGCGCGGGCACCTCGGGGGCGATCGTCGCGCGGCGGCTCGTCGATGCCGGTGTGGAGGTGACTCTGATCGAAGCCGGAGGATATGACTCGAACCCGGCGATCCACGACCCGTCGCGGGCGGGGGAGCTCTGGCACTCCGCCGATGACTGGGACTTCTTCACCGTGCCGCAGGAGCACGCCGGCGGTCGCCGACTGCACCTTCCGCGCGGAAAGGTCACCGGGGGATCGCACGCGCTCAACGCCATGATCTGGGTGCGCGGAGCGGCCTCCGACTACGACGCATGGGAGCGCGCGGGCGCGACAGGATGGGGGTGGAGCACGGTCGAACCCGTCTTCGCCGCGCTCGAGCACGAGGTGCTGCCCGTCACCGACGACTACGAGCTCTCACCCATCCAGGCGTCGATCATCGACGCAGCGGTCGAAGAGGGGCTGCCCCGCAATCCGAACTACAACGGCGGCACCCTCGACGGCGTCTCGCAGCAGCAGGTGACAATTCGCGACGGGCGCCGGGTGAACACGTGGATGGCCTATGCGCAGCCGGTCGCCGACAGACTCACGATCCTGACCGGACGCGAGGTGCACTCGGTGATCGTCGAGGAGGGCCGCGCCGTCGGAGTCCGGCTCGGATCCGGCGCCGACTTCGAGGATGTCTTCGCTGACGAGGTCGTGCTCTCCGCCGGTGCGATCGGATCGCCCGTGATCCTGCTGCGCTCCGGCATCGGTCCCGCCGACGAGCTCGACGCTCTCGGCATCCCTGTCGTGCTCGATGCGCCGGGCGTGGGCAAGAACCTGCACGACCACCTGCTCTCTCCGGTCATCTTCACGACGGAGCGACCGGTGGGTCCGCCGCAGCCCGGCGTCTCGGTCACGCAGTCGCACCTGTTCTGGCGCAGTCGCGACGACTTCGCCGAGCCCGACACGCAGCCGATCCACTTCTCGGTGCCGATGTGGGGTGACCTCGAACCTCGCGGAGACGACGGGTTCACGCTCATGGCCGGCCTGGTGACCCCGCACAGCCGGGGCACGCTCAACCTGTCGGGCCCAGACCTCGACGATCCGCCACTGATCGACCTCGCCGCACTCGAGGACGAGAGGGATGTCGCCTCGCTCGCGGCATCCGTCCGTCAGTGCCGTCGGATCGGCACGCAGCCGGCGCTCTCCGACGAGTGGGGAGCGACCGAGGTGTACCCGGGACCCGACGTGTCGGACGACGGGATCGAGGACTGGGTGCGCCGCACCGCCATCACCTATCACCACCAGGTGGGCACCTGCCGGATGGGGTCGGATGCCGACGCCGTCGTCGACCCGCTGCTGCGGGTGCGCGGCCTCGAGGGGCTGAGCGTGATCGACGCATCGGTGATCCCCGTCGTTCCGACCGGCAACACCAATGCGCCCGCCGCGATGATCGGCGAGCTGGGCGCCAGGTTCCTGCTGGGACGCTGACGCCGGGGCCTCTGACGCATCGACCCCTCCTGCGAATGTCGCGGGAGGGGTCGTTCTGCGTCTCATGCGGCGTGCGTGGCCGAATACGCGTCTCATGCGGCGTGCGGGGTCAAAACTGCATCTCAATCGGCGTGCGGGGTCAAAACTGCATCCGAATCGGCCGGGAGCGGTGCGTTTTTGACCCCGCACGCGAGACCCCCGTACGCGAGCCCCACGCACGCGAGCCCCACGCACGCGAGCCTCGCGAGCCGCGCAGGGCGGGCGGCAGGACGGGCACGCAGGATGCGGGAACGCGACCGACTCAGCCCGCGGCGTAGACCTCGCGACCCGCGAACCACGTCGAGCGCACCGGGGTGTGCACGATCTCGTCGGCAGGACCGGCGATCGCATCGCGCGCCAGCACGACGAAGTCCGCGGACTTGCCCGGCGTCAGCGATCCGGTCTCTGCCCCGAGACCCATCGCGGTCGCAGCGTTGATCGTGAAGACCTCCAGTGCCTCCTCGGCGGTGATCGCCTGCTCGGGCCAGAGGACGCCGGGCGCCCGTCCGAGAGGGTCGGCGCGCGTCACGAGTCCCTGCAGGCCCTCGAGGGTGTTCGGCGACTCGCTCACGGGCCAGTCCGAGCCACCGGCGACGAGCGCACCCGCGTCGAGCAGAGCGCGGTTGGGCTGCGAGTGCTCGGCCCGGTCGCCGAGCACCTCGGCCAGCGCCTGCGGGATCACACCGGGGAACCAGATGAACGGAGAGATGTCGGCCGACACATCGAGGGCTCGCAGTCGCGGGATGTCGTCATCGGCGAGGAACTGGCCGTGCGCGATCTGGATCGGGGTGGTGAAGCCGTCGGCACGGATGCGCTCGGCGACGTCGAGCACGAGACGCGCCGACCCGTCTCCTGTGCAGTGCACCTTGGCGCCGAGTCCGCGCTCGGCGACCGACCGCAACCACGTGTGCAGCTCGTCGA
>JAESFY010000281.1_pt1 | contig 15291 bp, 15 predicted proteins | sample 9266201 | NCBI WGS metagenome assembly JAESFY01 (sample SAMN14515071, study PRJNA621656) | algae metagenome | isolation source: Nodosilinea sp. WJT8-NPBG4 and co-occurring heterotrophs from soil, lower... | place: USA: Pinto Basin, Colorado Desert, California | collected 2006-05-27 | reverse complement strand
TTCGATCCCGACCGTCCGCATCTGCGCCAGAGTCTCGTCATCCAGCAGCTCCCCACTCTGAAGAGCGGCATTGAAGGCGCCCACGTCTTCGACGGTGGAGATGAGCGAGGCTCCGAAGGACCAGAAGGACGGCTCGAACTCGGTCATATCGATGTGTTCACCGTCGACGTTCATGTACCCCCGGAGAGCCTCGTCGGGCATCGCGCTGTCGCTCGGAGAGGACGTTTCGTCCATCCTGACGGGGTTGAAAACTCGCACAGACATCAGGTCCGCCACGGTGTCGCCGGTGACCTCCTCAGCCATGAGGCCGAGCACCGTGTATCCCGCGTTGGTGTAATGGAAAGCGGTGCCCGGCGCAGCATGCCACGGCTGCTGTTGAGCGATCGCGACCAGTTCCTCGGGCTCGTACGTCTGCTCCCGTCCGTCGATGACCGCCTGCACGTCAGGGGCGAGGACAGGGATGTAGTCAGGCAGTCCGCTCGTGTGAGCCAGCAGTTGACCGACCGTCACATCGCCGGGTGCGGACGCGAGGAGCCCCGGGAGTACTTCTTCGACGGTGGTATCGAGGGAGATCTTCCCTTCTTCGACGAGCTGCAGGATGACGACGGCGAGGACCGTCTTCGAGATGCTCGCGATGCGCACCGCATCGTCCGCCTCGGCATCACGCTCCTCATCGAGGTCGGCCACTCCTTCCGCCCATCGCACCGCCTCGTCGCCGTTCCGCACGTCCACCACGACGGCGACGGCGCCGGCATCGATGACCCCGGCCACGGCATCGGTGATCTCGGGACTGACCTCCGCCTGTGGGCTGCCCGTGGGTTCCGTCGCTGTCTCCGGGGGCGCAGCACATCCGGCGAGCAGCGCTGCCGTCACGACGATCGTCGCCGCCGCGCTGAGTGTACGTTTCGCGTTCGTAGACTTCATGGCGCCCTTTATACACGCCGCCGGTTACCGTCCCGCTGCGGGATCGGCTGGGCCGCGGATGCAGACGCGCGTCGCGCTCGACGGGGGACGTGATCAGCGCCGAGCTGTCGGACGCCCAGCGGTTGTATCGTGGGGTGTCGACGTCGGCACCCTGGGAGAGGCCCGACGTGTGCCTTGCGCCGCCGAGGAGAAGGGGATCGCGTGCCGATCATCGATGTCACCTGTGCTCCGACCGTCGGACAGGCCGCACGGGCGGCGCTCGCAGAAACGCTTCCGCACAGCGTGTCACTGGCTGTGGAGTGTCCCGAGGAGCCTTACGACGGGAACCTGCAGGGCGGTGACGTGATACTTCGGATGCATGAGGCGGGCGCCGACGACCGATTCGAGCTGGATGTGCTCGTCGAGATCAAGTCCAAGTGGTTCCCCACTCGCGCCGAGGATCGACAGCGTCGCGCCGACGACATCCTTCGTCGAGCTGGGGAGGCGGCACCAGGCCATCACATCGGCGTTTACCTCGCACTGCCCATCGCGGCATGGGCCGAACCTGACTGATCATGCCGGCGCCGTTCCCCCGGCCGTGGCCTGGTCGAGCGTTCCCACGCGCGTAGAGAGCGGGTGGATCGGGTCTCGGCCGCGGCGAGGCTCCGCCGTGGGGTTGCACTCCTTGCCGATGGCGAGCCGTCCGGACGGCGGGCCGCGGCTCTCGATCCGGGCCGACAACTGCGAATGCACGCCGCGATGGCCGTGACCTAGACGGAATACCTCAACTCTCCTCGTGTCCGCCACGAATTCGACTGCCAGCAGCCTCGGCCTCGACGTGGGCCTTGATGCCCGCGAGCCAGGAGGCGATGCCCGCGCCGAGGACCTCGTCATTCATGTGCGGGGCGATAGCCGACGCGTCCATGGACTCCTCGCACCGGATGCGTGTCCCACCGGAGGGCGTGGCGCTGAACAGGTACACGCAGGAAGCGACCATCCCGGGCGCGCTGTTGGACCACGAAAGCCGGGCGGGCCGTTCGACGATTGCGAAACGGGAGGTGACCAGCGCACCGTTCGCGCGCCAGGTGAAGACTCGTCCGGGCGCGGCTGGACCCTCCGAGGCGGCGTCGGTCACGTCGCCGCGGAAGCTCGGCCACTGCGAGACGTCCGCCAGCGCGTCGAACACGCGCTCCAGAGATGCGTCGACGTCGATGGCACCGGATGCTCGGGCCGGTGCGGTCTCATCGGTGAGGCCACGCATGGCGAGTTGATGCATTGCCGGAACAGATGCGGTCATGGGCTGATCCTTCCAATTCCCTATATGATGTATCGATACACTGTATCGGTACGGCTGAGTATATGTGGCATCATGGGTCGAGTCAACGGGCCGGAGGAGATCAGCGATGGAGATGCACTTCGGACGCACCGTGGCTCTGCTGTGGGAGGACGACTCCCGCGCCGTGGGTCGGTCGGGCCTGACCGTCGCGGACTACATCACCTCAGCGAGGGAGATCCTCGATGCAGAGGGAGCTGCTGGATTCTCGATGCGAATCGTGGCCGAGCGGCTTGGAGTACGGCCCATGGCGGCGTACAGCTTCGGCAAGAAGGAAGACCTCCTCGCACTGGTCGTCGACCGGACGTACCGCGAGACGTACCAGGCCCGATCGGAGATCGATACCGCGCACTGGCGCACCGGACTCACAGACGTCGCGAACGCCAACCGCGAGCTCCAGCTCGCCCATCTCTGGTTGCCCGAACTCGCGTCTCCGCGATCGCTGATGGGGCCATGCGAGTTGCGCAAGCGGGACATCGAGCTGCGGCCCCTGGAAGCCACGAATCTGAGCGATGTCGACAAAGATCGGGTCCTGACCCAACTGCTGATGCACGTCTCCGAGACGACGCGCATCGACAACGCCCTGAGTCGCGAACGAACGACGAGCGGGCTCGGCGACGAGCAGTGGATGCAGGTCGTGATGTCCATCGCCGAGAGCGTGGCCGACCCGACGAAGTTCCCCGTCGCCGCGCGCATCGGCGTCGCAGCTCAGGCCGCCAGGGGCGGGGTGCAGGGCGGGCAGGAGGCGTTCGAGTTCGGCCTCGCACGCCTCCTCGACGGGTTCGCCGCACTCATCGACGGGGCCGAAGCGCATCCCCCGGCCGGAGCATGATGCTCCGCTCGTGACGCCGGTTGAACCGACGACCAGCGCTCCAGGTGAGTGGTGGCCGACGCGTTTGCCCTCGCCCTCGCCCTCTTCCCTCAAGACGGAGCAGATTCGACGGATCCGTCGCGCGTCACTCAAGCAGACCGATCCGGTAAGCAAGAACTGCTGCGTGGACACGGTTGTCGATGTCGAGGAGGTTGAAGAGGGCGGAAAGGTATTGCTTGACAGTGCCCTCGGACAGACGCATCTGAGCGGCGATCTGAGAGTTCGACAGTCCTTGACCGACAAGAGCGAGCATCTCCAGCTGACGCGCTGTCAGCAGATCGCGGGTGCGCCGGCTCTCTTGCTCCGAGCGGATCTGACTGCGTTCTCGTGTAGCGAGCCACCGTGCCACGCGAGGGGAGAACGCGCCGCCGCCCTGAGCGAGCGCGCGGACGCTGCCGATCAGCTGTTGCGGATCGTCCGACTTGAGCAGGAATCCGAGCGCCCCGGCGCTCACCGCATCGCTGATGAGCAGGTCGTCTGAGAATGTGGTGAGCATCGCGACCGGCAGGCGAGGATGATGCCGCTTGATGTCGCGCAGCGCCTGGATGCCGTCGAGCCGCGGCATCTGGATGTCGAGGAGGACCACGTCGATGCGGTGCGCCCCGGCTGCCCTGGTCGCTTCGAGCCCGTCCTCTGCCTCGGCGACCACCTGAATGTCGTGAGCGGTGGACAGAATGCCGACGATCCCGGCGCGGACGAGCCGGTCGTCATCCGCGATGAGAACACGGATGCGCTGTGCGGACGGAATCGGGGCATCGGTCATGGCGCGGGCACGACTCCCGTGCGAGTGACGACGTCGTCGTCGACGCAGATCACATGCACGTCGCGACGTTCGAAGAAGCTGACGGCTGATTCGTAATAGCGGCATTGCTCACCGCTCCTCGGCGGGAACTGATCGCGTGGTGCGTCGAGGAGCTCGATCGCAGGCAAGGAGTCTTCGACCTCCGCGCGATCATCACCTGGCTGTATCTCCGCGAACTGAAGCGGGCTCATGACCGAGGACATGGTGGCAACCGTCAGGTATCCGATGGTGACGACCAGGACGGCGCCGAGGATCGCGGCTGGCAGTGCGATGGCGATCCTCGTCGCTTTGGCCCCGCCTTGTGCTGCTTCACTTTCCGCGGCGACGATGTACCCGGCATCCGTCGCGCTATTTGATGGGAGGGGTTTCGCGTCTGTCGGAAGCCTCAACTCGAGCGCAAAGACGTCGTGTGAGTGTCGTACCTCCAGAGTGCCGCCCAGCACGGCCGCTCTGTGCCGGATCCCGACGAGCCCGAACCCGCCAGACGACGGCGAACCGGGCTCGGCCTGCGAGGAGATCGCGTTCGAGACCTCGGCTACCACCGTGGAATCGGTGACACGGATCGTGATGTCGACCTCTTCACCGGGCGCGTGCTTCGCGGCATTGGTGAGCGCCTCTTGGACAAGTCGTGCGACCGCGGTCTGCGCTTCTGTACTCAGCGCTCCACTCAGATCCTCCGGAACTTCGATCGTCACAGGGACTCCAGCCGAGCGTGCGCTCTCGACGGAATCCATGATCGCTCGGACGGTCGGCCCCGTGACGAGCGAGCCGGAATCGCGAAGCAGGCGCACAGCGATGCCCAACTCCTCTGCTGCCTCCGCCGCCGCGTGCCGCAGCTCGGCCACCGCAGCGCGGTCGACGGGTGCCAAGGTCGGGTTCAATGAGAGCTGTCCGAGCCGCACAGCGATCAAGGTGAGGCTATGGCCGAGACCGTCATGCATCTCCGCAGCCAGCGAGGTTCGTTCATGCTTGAGTGCGGCCTGTATGTCGCTCGAGCGTCGATCGGCCTCCATCGCAGCCAACCGCCAGCCGCGATGGAGGTAGTCACGCCGGTGCCGCAGCACCGCAGCGATCGACAGGGGCCCGGCGAGCAGAAGCGATGTGAGAAGGCCTGCGACGACGCCCAGAGCGAGGCCTTCGATGGTGAAGCCCGGAAGCTGCACGACGATAGCTGACACCATCACGTAGGCGACGATGACGAGCAGAGAGACTCTTGGCGCCAAGAGGACCAGCGCAACCGCGCCCACGACGATGACCACCAGCGCGAACAACGGGGCGTCGACGAGCAGCCAGCGCGACGAGAGGCCGGCCACTACGGCGACGATCGCACCGGTCAGGGTCCGCGTCCACGCATCATGTTCGCGTCGGTTTCGCGGTGCTGTTGGCATTCCACCAATGTATGAGTTGTCCGACGCCCGCGGCACTCACGATCGTTAGTGGCAAAGCAGCCGATCGTTGATTCTGGCGCCCCCTCTGATCCGCCTAGCGTCGCAGTCATGATCGATCTCATCTGGACGGTGCTGGACCAAGCGGGAGAGCATGCGGCCCTCCTGCTCGTCTGTGTCTTCCTCTTCGCAGTCATCGACGCCGCGCTCGGCGTGGGCGCAGTCCTTCCCGGCGAGACGGGGATCGTGCTCGCCGCGATCGCTCTAGCAGACAGCCCCGCACACCTCGCACTCGCCGTCGTGGCCGCGGCAGCCGGAGCTTTCCTGGGCGATCACATCGGCTTCGCCGTAGGACGGAAGCTGGGCCCCCGTCTGTGCGACACGAAGCTGATCAAGCGTCTCGGGCAGGACAGATGGATGACGGCGCGCGACTTCGTCGCCCGTCGGTTCTGGGTCGTCATAGTGGCCCGGCTCATGCCCGGTATACGAACTCTCGTCGCCGCAGCCGCGGGCGCTTCCACGATCCGCTACGGGCGCTTCGCCGCGATCTGCGCCGTTGCCGCAGTAGTCTGGGCCACGCTGTGGGTCGTAGGTGGAGCGACGATCGGCCGGGTGCTGCTGGATGTCGTCGACGAGTACACGATCCCATCGCTCCTGGTGGCGGGGGCGATGATCGTCACCGCAATGATCGTTCAGCGCCGAAGAGTACGGGCCCGCTCATGATGCACCCGCCCGTCGCAGGGCGCCGTCCGCGCGACTGGGCGACGGTGCCCAACGCGATCACCGTGGTCCGGCTCCTGCTGGTGATTCCCATCACCCTTCTGCTGGTGAATGACGCGGCTCCGGTCGTCACCCTGGTCCTCCTGATCCTGTTCGGGGTGAGTGACTGGGTCGACGGGTATCTGGCCCGCAGACTCGGACAGACGAGCCGGACAGGCGCCCTCCTCGACCCGATAGCCGACCGCCTCGGGGTCGTCACCATTGCAGCCGCGTTCGTCGTCTCGGGCCATCTGCCCCTGTGGATCGCCGTGCTCATCGCATCGATCGACGTGGTGCTCGGCGTCACATATCTGTGCGTTCGTCCGACGCGGATGCCCGATGTCTCCTCCCTCGGGAAGATACGCACGGCAGCGCTCATGACCGGTCTCGCGTTGATCGGAGTCGGGATTCTGCCGACCCTGGAACCAGTCGCCCTCGTAGGTCAGGTCGTCTGCGGAGCAGGAGCGGTGCTGCACGTCTTCGCTTGCGTCGGATACATCCGGGCGCTGACGCGACGCCGACCCGCGAGTGGGTAATCGCCGGACACCACTCCGCCAATGCACTGCACCGGTGCTCTTCGAGGCAGGTGGGTCCGCAGCGGACGTCGCGCGGTACGTCGAACTCCGCCCACGATCAGCAGCGGCACAGTCAGCTCAGCCAGACGCGTCATGCATCACTGCCGGCGTCGCACGTGGGCGCCGGAGGAGGATGATCGCGAGGCCCAGGCTCATCCCTGCGAGCGCCGCCCACCCATTCGTCCGAATGCCGAGGAATGTCTCGCTCGGGTCGAGACGGATCATCTCCCAGACGAAGCGACCGCAGCTGTACCAGAGCAGGTACAGACCGAAGAGGCATCCGTCCCGCAATGGCAGGTGGCGACCAGCCCAGAGCAGGAAGACGACGCCGATGGCACCCCACAGCGCTTCGTAGAGGAAGACCGGGTGGAAGAGCGTGTCGGGGGGCAGCCCTTCAGGGAAGGCTGGATTGGCCGAGTCGATCTCCAGGCCCCAAGGCAGATCGGTCGGCTGGCCGAACAACTCCTGGTTGAACCAGTTCCCGAACCGCCCGATCGCCTGCGCGAGGAGCAGCCCCGGGGCCACGGCATCCGCGAACGTGGAGAAGCGGATGCCCGCCCGACGAACGCCGATCCATGCCCCGATGGCGCCGCCGATAAGGGCGCCGTAGATCGCGATGCCGCCCTCCCATATGTACAACGCCGTGAACGGATCGACGCCCTCGCCGAAGTAGTCAGCCGGGTGGCTGACCACGTGGTAGACCCGGGCACCGATGATGGCCAGCGGGACAGCCACCAGAACGACGTCCAGTACGACCCAGGGCTCAGCGCTGCGACGGGTGAGGCGTCGGTTGGTGAGTAGCGTGGCGACAATGATGCCGGCGACGATGCAGAGCGCGTAGAGCGTGATCCGTATCGGGCCGATCATCATGTGGTCGACCGGCGGGCTGGGGATGCCGAGCGCTGCACTCTCGACGAGGAGGCGGGTGATGAGCACGACGAAGGGCGTTCTCAGTGGCCGGCGACGAGTGTCTTCGCGCGCGGTTCTCCTCCGGCGTCCTCGTCGCCTCGCCTGCGAAGCACGAGCACGGCGGCCGCGAGAGCAACGATGAGGACAGCAGCGATGGTGAGGGACCCGAGCATCAGCCCGTGGTTCAGCGCCGCCCGTTCGACGGTACCGGAAGCGAGGAGCGCGCTGGAGGCGGATCCGGCGATCGAGGCGACCACAGCCGTCCAGAGCGCGCCGCCGATCATTCCGGTGGAGTTGGCGAGTCCGGAGACGACGCCAACTTCGTCTTCCTTCGCCGTCGACATGGCGAGGCCCATGATCGGCGGGAGCACGGTTCCGACACCGAGCCCGAGGAGGAGCAGGGGTGCGAGCACATCGGCCACGTACGTGCCATCGAGTGGCACCCGAGCGAGGAGCAGCGCACCCGCCGCGAACACGACGAGGCCGATGATCAACGTGATCCGCTCCCGGAACCGGCCCGTCAGGAGCGGGGCGAGCAGGATCGAGGCGATCGCGGTGACGACCGTCAACGGCACGAACGACAGCGCCATCTGCATCGGTGCGTAGCCGAGCACCTGCTGCAGCAGCAGTGTCGCGATGAAGAACGAACCGTACAAGCCGCCCGTGACGAGGAACTGGATGACGTTCGCACCGGCGACGTCGCGATCGCGCAGGATAGCGAGATCGAGCAATGGAACGTTCGCCGTCCGCTGTCGGATGACGAATCCGGTCAGCAGGATGGCGGCAACACCGAGGTAAGCCAATGTCGTGCCACCCCAGCCGGCGTGCTCCGCGTTGATCACTCCGAAGACGAGAAGCGAGACCGACGATACGAGCAGGCCCGCTCCACCGATATCGAGGCCTGCGGCGAGGCCCAGCCTGCGTCCGCGGGGCAGGAGCATCCAGCCTGCCACGAAGCTGGCCAGCCCGATCGGGAGATTGATGAAGAAGAGCCACTGCCAGCTTGCGAACTGCATGATCACGCCGCCCAGCAGCAGGCCGAGTGCTCCGCCTCCAGCGAAGATGAAGCTGTAGAACCCGATCGCCCGCGTCTGCTCCGCAGGATCTGTGAACATCGTGACGATCAGCGCCAGCGTGACCGCGGTGATCAGAGCGGCCCCGGTGCCCTGCCCGAAGCGTGAGATGACAAGCATGACCGCGTTCTGCGACAGCCCTGCCGCGACCGATGTCACCGTGAAGATCGCCACCCCGGCCAGGAGAACCCTTCGGTGTCCGATCAGGTCGCCGAGGCGTCCGGCGAAGATCAGAAGGCCTCCGTACGCGATGAGATACGCATTGATCACCCAGGCCACACCGCCCTGGGAGAATCCGAGGTCCGTCTGCATCACGGGAAGCGCGACGTTGACGATCGTTTCGTCGAGGATCGTCATCAGCGTGCCGATGCACAGGACGATGAGCGCGGTCCAACGGGCACGAGTGGTGTTCATAGCGGTGGCCCCTCATTCGAAAGCAGGAATAATCAGACAGTAAGAGATCATCTATTTTTAGATGATATTGCTTCGGATTGCTATACTGTTCGAATGAGCGCACGCACGGTGAGCGACCTCGTCGTCCAGCTTCAGATGTTGACGCGGGCGATAGAACAACTCGCCGCCGATGAACTGGAAGGGCTCGGCACCACCCTGCGGACGGTGAGTGTGCTCCTGTGCGCGGAGTCAGGTGAGAAAACGCAGAAAGAGTTGGCAGAGCTCGCTTGTCTGGACAAGTCGACGATGGTGAACACGCTCGATACCCTCGAACGCTCGGGGCTGGCCGAGCGGAAAGCCACATCGAGGGACCGCCGCGTTCGAATAGTCGAGGTCACCGATAGAGGTAGCGGTCTCTTGTCGTCCACCTCGAGCGTTCTCGACGATCTCTACGCTTCGGTGCTGCGCCACTTACCGGAAGTGGATCGAGAGCCGTTCCTACGGTCGCTCGAGCGACTCTCGCGGATCTCGTCGTTACGACCGATGGCGCCAGCGGTGAACGCCGATGCCCGTGAGAGCGATCGCCACGCCGATGAGCAGAAGGGGTGACTCGACGATGAGGCTGGTCGCTGCACCGGCCAACGCAGCGAGTAGCAGACCGTCCAAGGACCAGGCCAGTCGTACGGCCACGCCCAGGTCGCCCATCGGTGTCGGGATCGGGGTGAGCAGCGCAGCTGGTAGCGGGCCTTTCACCGCGTTACTGACGCGAGCAATGAGGGCGAGCAACCCGAGCACGTGTGCACCGATCATCGGTGGGACGACCGCGACCCCGGCCACGATCGAACACGCGACCGTCACAGTCAGCAGCACCGCGACCACGACGATCAGCGGAAAGAGCGCGTGCCTGGCGAGCAGATGCTCATCGCTCACCCCGTAGAGCGGGAAGTCCGCGGCGACGCTCGCGGCGTGCCGGATCCCGTCGGTGAGTGGGCCGAGGCCGGCGAACAGGATCACTCCGGCTATCGCTCCCAGCGTCCAGCCCGGCATGGCAGGCGTGAAGGCGAGCGTGGTGAGCGTTCCGGCCGTGGCGAGGGCGAGGACACTGGTGATGAGCCGGCCGGGCGTTCGGACGGCCCCGATCGCGTCTCGAATCAGGAACACCGCTGACTGCCGCCTGCACGGTCGAACGGCTCGGAGCCGGCGACCGAGATGCGGTCGTCCCTGGTAGATCGTCGCGGCGGCGCCGAAATCCATGCCGGTCGCGTGTGCGGTCGCGGAATCCCAGCGCACAGCCTGGACCGTCAACTCCGCGAGGCCGAGCCGGTTCAACGCCATCGGCATCGCGACGACGAGGGCTGCGGTCAGCGCGATCAGCGCGGTCAGCGCGGTCAGCGCGGTCAACGTATGCGGCGATCCGCCGCCGGGATATGCGAGCCCCACCCAACCCCAGGGGGTGAACCGTTGCAGGACCGGGCTGGTGGATGTGAGCGCGCCCAGCGCGAGCACGCAGAAGGCCAACGGCACCGCTGCGCGCGGCAAAGCCTGGCCGGCGAGCCAAGCGGCGGTCGCTATGACGCCGATGATGGCTCCGACCGCAACGAACAGAACGGCACCGAGCGGGTCCACCAGTCCCCTGTGGGCAAGGCCGACGCCGATCAGCCCGGCGATCGTCGTGGTCAGAGCGCTCACGAGGGCTCCCGCGCACAGCACGGGCCGACGGAACGCGTCAGATCGGGCCAGGTCGCTGGTGGCCAAAGCATGAGTCAGGAATGGCGACAGCAACGCCGGACCGCGGTCGCGCCCCAGCAGCAGAGCACTCGCCCACAGGACCGCCGCGGCGGATGCGGTCACGCCTGGCGCCGCGGCCGAGGTGAAGACCGCGATCCCTTCCGCGCTGGTCACGCTCGACCACACGGCGCTCGTGACCGGGGCCACGACCACGAGGGCGACCATCAGGATCATGTAGACCGCGTAGGCGGTGTCGCTGCGCGTGCGAACGTCGCGGGCACGCCAGACCGTCATCGCCGCTGATGCGCGCGCAGTCATGCCGTCGCATCCAGCCAGAGCGTGTGATCGGCGAGCCCGTCCGTGAGGACTTGGCTGTGCGTGGCGACGACGACGGTCGCCCCCTCGTCGCGTCTCGCGCTCAGCACGCGGACGACCGATCCGACATGCTCCGGGTCCAGCCGTTGCTCTGGCTCATCGAGGATCAGCACGTCGAAGGGACGGGCCAGCACGAGCGCGATGCCGAAGAGCTGCGTCTCTCCGGACGACAGCTCGTGCGGAAATCGCTGTCTCAGTGCGGTGAGCCCCAGCTCCGCGATCACACCGCGCGCGAGGTCAGCCGCCGCGCGGGAATCGTCGAGCCAAGTCGTCGCGATCAACAGAACGTGGTCGAACACGGTCAGATCAGGCGCCATCGGCGGCAGCCCGATCATCACAGCGACCCGACGCCGGAAGCCGCGGTCACGCGGGGCCACTGCTTCGCCGTTGATCCGCACCGCCCCGCTCGACGGCTTCCGGGCACCGGCCAGCACTCGAAGCAACGTCGACTTGCCGGATCCGTTCCTGCCGCGGATCACCAAGGCCGTACCTCGCTGGGCAGCCACCGTAACAGGCGCAAGGAGCGTCACGTCACCTGAGGTCACCCCGACCTCATCGACCTCGATCATGCGAACCATCCTCCCAGGTCACGAACCGCACCCCGGTGGCTGCCGTGCTCGCAGGTGACACGTGGCGTCAAAGCGCTCGATCGCGGGCGTAGCTGAGGATGATGACGCCGCTCGGGGCGACGATGGTGTCGCTGAGATGAAACTGCGTCGGTCGGCTTTCGTGATCGAACATCCGCTTCCCTGCGCCGAGAACGAGCGGGAAGATGAGGATGCGATACTCGTCGACGAGATCGTGCGTCGCAAGACCTCGGACCAGGGTGCCGGCACCGAAGACGACGAGGTCGCCGTCGACACGCGCCGCGAGCTCTGCCACGGCATCGGGGAGATCTCCGTCGACGACCTGGGAGTTCTGCCAAGGGGATTCGAGCGGTGACGACGTGACGACGTGCTTCGGCATCCGATTCATGGCGGCGATGGCCGGGACGGAATCATCGGCACCGTCCCACGCTTCGCGGAGGATCTCGTAGGAGCGGCGCCCCAACAGCATCCCGGCCGCGCGAACCGTCACGTCCTGCATGAACGTGTCGACGACGTCGTCGCTGTGCGGCGGCACCCAACCGCCATGGTCGAATCCGCCGTCCCTGTCTTCGTCAGGTGACAGAGGCGACTGGATGACGCCGTCGATGCTGCTGAAGTTCACGACGACGATGCGCCCCATGTCAGGCTCCGGAAGTGGGTTCGATGTTGCGGCCGGCGGGCTCACGTGCAAGCCGACGGGATTCCCGGATCATCGTCCACACATCATCGAGCCGGTACCGCAGGAACAGTTGCTGCGGCCGGGCGCGGCGGACGAGCGCATCCGTCCCGCCGTCGCAGTAGATGATCTGACCTGTCATGAATCGGCTGTGCGGCGAGACGGCATGCGCGAGCAGTGCAGCCACCGCGCTGACCGGACCCGGGCTTCCCAGCGGCTGAGGAAGTGCTGTCTCCAGAAGGCGTCGCTCCCGTTCCCAGGATCGCATCACGAGTTCCGTGGCAATGATCCCTGGTGCCACTGCATTGAGCACCACGCCACTCCCAGCCCATTCCGGCGCCACGGATGCGCGCCGAACCCAGTGGTTGAGCGCGATCTTGCCCGATCGGTAGAGCTGACTTCCCCTGCCCGTGCGGACCAATCGCCCGGCGACATTCAGCGCGTGCGCCTCGTTGTCGCGGAGACAGGCGCGCACCAGCGACGCGTTCCCGCGGTTGAGTGTGGACGACGATGAAACGACGACGGCGGCGGGGGCGGGCGACTTTGCGAGCAGCGGACGGAGCCCTTCCATGACGGCGACGGTCCCGAAGTAGTTCAGGGCGACGGTCTCCACCCGAGGAGCACCGATACCTGCAGCAGCGACCACTCCATCGACCTGGCCGCCGCTCAGCGAATCGACCTCAGCGACGAGTTGCGCGCGTCCCTCGGCCGTCGTCAGATCGGCGTTGACATCGACCTCTCCCGTGACACCGCACGTGATCACACGTCCCTGCTCGGCGAGCAGACGCGCGACCGACCTGCCCAAACCGGAATCGGCTCCCGTGACGACGTAGAGCCGCGAATCACTGTCCATCTTCAGATCATCGCGCAAAGATTGCAGATTTGCAATCTTTGTGCAGGCAGCCCGATAGACTCGGCTCATGCCCCAGCCGCGCGTGAACGGACACGAGGCGCGGCGCAGACGTACGCGCCAGTCGCTGCGCGACAGCGCCTCCGCGCTCTTCGATGCTCATGGATACGAGGCGACGACGGTGGCGGATATCGCTGGTCATGCGCGGGTCTCCGAGCGGACGTTCTACGTCCACTTCCGGTCAAAGGAAGACCTCCTCTTCGCGCATGTCCAGGACTTTGCCATCCTCGCCCTGCGCGTGGCGCAAGAGACCGATTCTCCCCATGCCGTCGACAGGGTCCGAGCAACAGCACTGGCGTTGATCGACGCCGCATGCGACGAGGAGTCCGTCGCTCGGCAGGCAAAGGCCCGAGCGGCCATCGGAGTACAAGGTCAGTTTCCGCGGTCGCTCGCCTCCGAGCTGATGAATATGGCGCGAGAGCTGTCCCTCCGGATTGCCGCCGAGACCGATTCGCCACGCGCGTCCGTCGCCCCGATGGTCGGCGCCGCGCTCGGAGCCGTCGGAGGTGCCGGCATCGACGGTGCCCTCAACGCCGACACCATCGGAGAGCGCCGCGACGCGATGACGCGCGCGTTGGATGCCGCACTGCACGGTTTCCGCACGTCCAGCGGCCGTTCGAGTGGGCCCCGACCCCGCTGACCGAAGACGGATCACGACCCGCGGCCTCAGATCGGACGATCGAGTCTGAACTTGTCGCGTGCTTCACGACCGCGCCCCTGGCGCCCCGACGATGATGGCGGCCAGCCGTGAGACCCCCTCGTCCACCAGGGCATCGTCGAGATTGCCGTATCCGAGGACCAGCGCCTCAGGGACCGCAGCCGAGTGCACGTAGCGCGCGAGGTCGGTGAGGGCGATGTCAGAGGACGCGGCAGCAGATACGATCGCGCCGGCAGAGCATCCCGCAGGCAGGGTCACGACGAAGTGCATCCCCGCGGCGATCCCAGAGACGGTGATACCAGGGAGGTGGCGATCCAGCGCCTCCAGCAGGCGCTCTCGACGGCGACGAAGCCGGCCGCGCGATGCTCGCAGATGCCGGTCGAGGTCGCCGGCGTCGATGAAATGGGCGAGCGCTGCCTGGTCGACGATGCTCGGCTGCGACGCGCGATCGAGGTCCCCGAGCACCTCGGGGAGAACAGCCCACCCCAGACCGAGAGCCGGAGACACCGACTTCGACAGCGATCCGAGCAAGACCACTCGTTCCGGTGCGTTTCGCTGCAGCGCGGCGATCGGACGGCGATCGTAGCGGAACTCGGCGTCATAGTCGTCTTCTATGAGGAGGGCGTCGCGCTCCCGCGCCCATCGCACGATCTGGTCCCTCCGCGACGGCGACAGTGCAGCACCGAGCGGAAACTGGTGAGCCGGGGTCACGAGGGCGGCTCGGGCCGCGGTGCGCGCAGCTGCGCGTTCGAGTTGCACCACGTCGATGCCATCGGTGTCCGCTGCCACAGGGACGGTGCGCAGTCCGGCCTGTTCGGCGACCTCCCGCAGCCGCGGCCAGCTCGGATCCTCCACGATGATCGTTCGGTGCCCGCGGCGGTACAGCTCGTCGGCGACGGAACGCATGCCATCCGTCGCTCCGTGGGTGATCAGGACGCGATTCGGATGCACCAGTGCGTGGCGAGATCGCGCCAGGTGCTCGGCCACGGCGACCCGCGCCGCCGGCAGCCCGGCCTTCGGAGCGCTGGTGAGCTCGCGATGCGGCAGGGTCGACAGCGCTGAACGGACCGCGGCCGCCCACCGCGAGCGCGGTACATGGCGGGCATCGGGGATTCCCGGGCGAAGGTCGAAACGCATCGTCTCCGCAGTCGACGGGTCGAGAGGTCGCTGCCGGCAATCCTGCGCAGGCCGGCGCAACGCATGGCTCGCGACGCGTGTGCCGGAGCCGGTCCTCGCGTCGAGAACACCTTCCGCCACGAGCGCTCCGTAGGCCTCGGTGACGACCCAACGGGAGACTCCGAGGTTGTCGGCCAACCACCGACTCGGAGGAAGAGTGACGCCCGCCGCAAGTCGA
>JAESFY010000280.1_pt1 | contig 15291 bp, 16 predicted proteins | sample 9266201 | NCBI WGS metagenome assembly JAESFY01 (sample SAMN14515071, study PRJNA621656) | algae metagenome | isolation source: Nodosilinea sp. WJT8-NPBG4 and co-occurring heterotrophs from soil, lower... | place: USA: Pinto Basin, Colorado Desert, California | collected 2006-05-27 | reverse complement strand
ACACCAGCCGATGCTGCCTCCCGAGTCGGAGCCGACGCCCGTGCCGCAACCGCAGCCGGTGTCCCCACCGGAGCCGGCGCCGGCTCCGACGGAGAGCGATTCGCGAGAGGACCCGGCACCCGTCGCCGGGGGTGATCACCAGCAGGCGACGAGTGGCGACGGCGCCGCGGATCCGTCGACGGTCGTGCCGGGGACGACTGCGGCGGCCGAGGGAACAGCGGAGACGCCAGCTCCCTTGGACGCATCGGAGTTCCGCATCACGCAGTCGATCACGCAGCACTCCCTCGTTCCGGATCTGCTGGAGGGGATCGGCGCTTCCGGCGCGGTCGTCACGGTGATCGACGAGAACGGTGCCCTGCTCGACACCGCCCTCGTCGACGAGGACGGTGCGTTCGTGCTCGATGTCTCGGGCGTTGCGACCCACCAGGGCATGACGCTCAGGGTGAGGCAGCACGACGCTGCGACCGGGGTCACCGAGCGGGCGGAGGACATCGGCCCGCTGACTTTCGCGACACCGACGATCGCGCCCGCCGATCAGGGCGCCTGCCGCGAGGCATCCCTCGGCGCGGTGAGCTGCGTGCATCTGCGCGCTGAGCCGGAGGCGTGGGTCCAGCTGCTCGACGAGCAGGGGCGGTCACGTACGGTCCGGCTTCCGTCCGACGACGACGGGGGTGTCTTCATCCGTTCCGGAGCGGATGAGCCGTTCGTCGCTGCCCGGTACATCGATCCGAAGACGAAGCGTGCCGGCGTGACCGTCCTCCTGCCGGCGGCGATCGAATGAGTGCTCAGACCGCGGGTGCGAGGCCACCGACAGCCGGAGCCGGAGCCGGATACGGGCGTCAGAGATTCGAGCTCGGTTCCCGGGTCGTCGCGCACGACATCGGGCGCGACACCGGCACCGAAGACGATGAGAAGTCGAAAGGGAACCTCGTGAACAACCCGTCCGTCGCTCGCGATCCGATGCACGCGACGCAGGTCGCACCGTGAGCGCTTCGACTGTGCGCGAGTCACGCACGCGGATCGACCCGGAGGCGAGCGACGATGCGCTCGTGCTCGCAACCCGGGCGGGGGACAGCAGAGCGTTCGGCGTGCTCTGGGATCGTCATTCGCCGGCCGCGCTTCGCGCCGCACGCTCGATCACGAGCTCCATCGATCCGGAGGACCTCGTCAGCGAGGCGTTCGCCAAGACCTTCAGCGCGATCCGCAACGGCGGCGGCCCGACCGACGCGTTCCGTCCGTACATCTTCGCGGCCGTGCGCAGTGCCGCCGCCACCTGGGGAGGCAAGCAGAAGGAGGTCGTCGCACTCGAGTACATCGCGGAGCTGCCGACGGAGCAGGCCGATGACTCGCTCGACCTGCTGTCAGACAAGACGCTGCTGACGGTCGCGTTCAAGGATCTTCCCGAGCGATGGCGCACGCTGCTCTGGTACCTCGAGGTCGAGGGCATGAAGCCGCGAGAGATCGCGCCGCTCATGGGCCTGACCCCGAATGCCGTCTCGGTGCTGGCGGCGCGGGCACGCGAGGGCTTCAAGGTCGCCTGGCTGCAGGCGCACATCAAAGAACCCGGACGCGACCCGGAGTGCCGGTGGGTATGCGAGCGCATCGTGGCACAGGGCAGGAAGCGCCATGTGGCGCGCGCGGACCGTGCGCGCTTCGACGCACACCTCGAACGCTGCACCCGATGCACGATCGCCAGTGCCGAGATCGAGCAGGCCTCGTCGAAGCTGCGGGCAGTGCTGCTTCCTCTGATCATCGGCGGGCCGGCGGCGGCAGCCTATTCGGCAGGATCTCCGGCGCCCGCGATGGCGGCGTCTGCGACGAGCTGGATGCCCAGGGGAGCCACACGATGGCTGGCCGTCGGCGGAGGCGTCGCAGCGGCGGCGGCGGTCGTCGCGGTCGCGGCGGTCGCCGCACAGCTGGCACCGGTGGGTTCGCCGGATGCCGACGAGTCGCCGGCTCCGTCATCCGCACTCGTCGTCGCATCGCCGTCTCCGATCACCTCGCCCCCACCGACCGAGACCCCGGGCCCGACTGAGCCGGAGACCCGCGTCGACCCGCAGCCGCCCGCAACGGTCCCCGAGGCGCAGCCCGATTCCGAGCCCATCGTCGACCCCGTCGTCGTGCCCCGGACGCCGACCGCCGTGACCCAGTCGCCGTCGGACGACGGACTACCTCAACCGAAGGTGCGACCTCCGTCGCCCCCGGTACAGCAGCCTCCGGTCGTTGAGCCTCCGGTCGTTGAGCCTCCGGTCGTCGAGCCTCCGGTCGCTGAGCCTCCGGCACAGCAGCCCCCGGTCGTCGAGCCTTCGGTCGACAATCCCGTGACCGTCACTTGGCGCATCCTGCCGACGGCGACCGTTCCGCCGCCGATCACCGGCACCGGGATGCCCGGCGCAGCTGTCGAGATCGTCGACGAAGCGGGTCGCGTCATCGCCACGACGGTCGTCGACGCGGACGGCACGTTCTCGGTGCGCCCCGAGGTCGACCTGCTCCATCAGGGCATGTCGATCTCGATGCGGCATACGTCGCCGACCACAGGCGAGCGGACGGTGACCGAGCCGACCGGGCGCACCTACTTCCCCGTGCCGGGGCTCGCCGAAGACTCGGACGGACTCATCTGGCGCACGGATTCCGATGGTGACGGGAGACGCGACGACCTCACGCTGGATGTTCGGGGCGTCGCCGGGTCGACGGCATCCGTATCCGTCGACGGGGGTCCTGCGTCGACCGTGCTGCTCACGGGCGCTTCGACCATCGTGTCGTTCGTCGACATCCGGCCCGGGCTCCATCGGGTCACCCTGAGCTATGTCGACCCCGTGACGGGGGCCCTCGGGTTCGCAGACACGGACCACATCCTCGTCATGCCCTGACCGTCTCCACCGTCTCAAGGGCGCCCCTCGGGGTGCGTCAGATGAGAAGCTAGAAGGATGAGCATTTCTCGCGACTCCGATGTGATCGCCCCACCAGAGGGCGGTCCTCTGACCGATGTCGAGGTGCGGCGCCTCCGTGAGGATTTCCCGATCCTGCGCACCGAGGTCAACGGGCATCCGCTCGTGTACCTGGATTCGGGTGCCACCTCGCAGCGTCCCTTCGCCGTGCTCGACGCCGAACGCGAGTTCGCCACCACGCTCAACGCGGCGGTGCATCGTGGTGCGCACACCCTCGCCGCCGAGGCGACGGAGGTGTTCGAGGATGCCCGTGCCACCGTGGCGCGGTTCGTCGGCGCCGACGAGGGCGAGATCGTGTGGACCTCGAATGCCACCGAGGCGCTCAACCTCATCGCCTATTCGATCTCGAACGCGTCGCTGGGCCGCGGGGGAGCGGCAGCCGAGCGTCTTCGTCTGAGCGAGGGCGACGAGATCGTCACGACCGAGATGGAGCATCACGCCAACCTCATCCCGTGGCAGGAGCTCGCGGCTCGCACGGGCGCGACCCTGCGGGTGATCCCGCTGGACGACGGGGGCGGCCTTCGACTCGATGCCGCCGCCGACGTCATCACCGAGCGCACGAAGCTCGTCGCGTTCACCCACGTCTCGAACGTGCTCGGGGTGATCAACCCCGTCGAGCAGCTCGTCGCCCTGGCCCGCGCGGTCGATGCGATGGTGGTGCTCGACGCCTGCCAGTCCGCGCCGCACCTCCCGCTCGACGTGCGCGCGCTCGACGTCGACTTCGCCGTGCTGTCGGGGCACAAGATGCTCGGTCCCACCGGCATCGGCGCGCTCTACGGGCGACGTGAGCTGCTCGAGGCCATGCCCCCGTTCCTCACGGGCGGTTCGATGATCACGACGGTCACCACGACGGAGGCCGCTTATCTGCCGCCGCCGCAGCGGTTCGAGGCCGGCACCCAGCGGGTCTCGCAGGTGGTCGCGCTCGCCGCGGCGATCGACTATCTGTCCGCGGTGGGCATGCCGCGCATCGCGGCGCACGAGGCCGCGTTCGGCAGACGACTCGTCGACGGGCTCACGGCCATCGACGGCGTGCGCGTGCTCGGTGCGGGCATCGACCTGCCGCGCGTCGGGCTCGCGAGCTTCGACGTCGACGGCATCCACTCTCACGACGTGGGACAGTTCCTCGACGATCGCGGCATCGCGGTGCGTGTGGGACACCACTGCGCGCAGCCGCTGCATCGTCGCCTGGGCATCACCTCGTCGACGAGGGCCAGCACGTATCTCTACACGACCGAGGCCGAGATCGACGCCGTGATCGACGGCGTCCAGGGTGCGATCGACTTCTTCCGGAGGGGCGCATGAGCGACCTGCAGAACCTGTATCAGGAACTCATCCTCGACCATTCCCGCACGCCGCATGGGTTCGGACTCCGCGGCGAGATCGCCGCGCAGTCTCACCAGGTGAACCCGACTTGCGGTGATGAGGTCACCCTGCAGGTGCACCGCGATGCCGACGGCAGCATCGAGGCGATCGCGTGGGAAGGCCACGGATGCGCGATCTCGCAGGCATCCGCGTCTCTGCTCGCCGAGCTCGCCGAGGGGCTCACGGTCGACGAACTCGAGATCCGTATCGCCGCGTTCCGCGAGGCGATGCGCTCGCGGGGCAAGATCGAACCGGATGAGGAGCTTCTCGGCGATGCAGCCGCGCTCGGGGGCGTCTCGCGCTACGTGGCGAGAGTGAAGTGCGCCATGCTCGCGTGGGTCGCCGCGGAGGATGCACTCCACAAGGCGTGAGGTCAGACGCCATGCGGTGCAGGATGGAATCATGCCTCTTGATCTGACCCCGCTCAGCGCAGACCACTTCGACGACTGGCTCGACACCACCCGAAGACGGCTCGTGACGCTGCGGCAGGAGTCGGGGATGTTCGTCGGCGAGGATGCCGTCTCGCACGTCGATGCCGTGCTCGACGAGCTGCTCCCGGCAGGGCACGAGACCGCGACCTCGCTCATCCTCACGATCGATGACGGCGGAACCCGGATCGGCACGGTCTGGCTCGCCGCGAACAACGGGGTGCTGTTCATCGTGGATCTCGCGTTCGAGATCGAGCCGAGCCGGCAACAGCTCGACCACCTGCTCGACGAGCTCAGGTCGTTGGCCCGCAGGCAGCACGTCGGTCGCGTGAGCGTTGCGCTGCATTCCTCCGACACCGCGGGCCGCGCCTTCGTCGAGGGGCGAGGGTTCGAGGTCGCGTCGATCCAGATGCTTCTCGAACCGCTCCCGTCTCGCGCGCCACGCGCGCCCGGGGGCCTCGTCGTGACGCCGATGACGCCAGAGCGCTTCACGAGCTTCGCCGCGGCATCCGAAGCGGCCTTCGCCGAGGACCTCGCGGCATCCGGCCGGTATTCGGCAGAGGATGCAGTGGTCGAGTCGCACCGGCAGATGGAGCTCGAGCTCCCAGACGGCGTCGACTCGGAGGGGCAGGAGCTGTTCACCGCCCACGTGGACGGCGCCGAGGTCGGGGTGCTGTGGATCGGCATCCGGCGACGGGGAGGGCACCCGCACGGGTTCATCCTCGACATCGAGGTCGCGGAGGATCAGCGTCGCAAGGGCTATGGTCGCGACCTCATGCTCGCGGCTGAGCACGAGGTCGCGCGGCTGGGCGCCGACTCGATAGGGCTGCATGTCTTCGGCTTCAACACCTCGGCGATCAACCTCTACGAGAGCCTCGGCTACCGCCGGGTCGAGGAGCGCTTCCTGCTCACGGTGTGACCGGCGACTCGCGGCGTCATGCGGGAATAGCAGCGCCCGACACACGTTGCTCCGAGCATGACTACTCTCGGAATCATCGGTGCAGGAAACATCGGCAGCCAGGTGGCACGGGTCGCCGTCGCGAACGGATACGACGTCGTGATCGCGAACTCCCGCGGTCCGGAGACCCTCGCAGACCTCGTCGCGGAGCTCGGCGATCGGGCTTCGGCCGCGACTGCCGCCGAAGCCGCCGCCGCGGGCGATGTCGTGGTCGTCACGGTGCCCCTGGGCAAGATCGACCAGCTGCCCGTCGAGCAGCTCGCGGGCAAGATCGTGCTCGACACGAACAACTACTACTTCGAGCGCGACGGACACATCGACGCCCTCGACAGGGGCGAGACGACCACGTCGGAGCTTCTGCAGGTGCAGCTGCCGACCTCGCGCATCGCGAAGGCGTTCAACCAGATCCTGGCCGCTGACATCACGACCGACGGCTCGCCGGCGGGCACGCCCGATCGACGCGCGCTCGCCACAGCCGGTGACGATGCTGAAGCGGTCGCCTTCGTGACCCGGTTCTACGACGAGGCCGGCTTCGACACTGTCAACGTCGGGCCCCTCAGCGAGTCCTGGCGGATCGAGCGTGGCCGGCAGGCGTATGTCGTGCGGCAGAACGCCGACGAGCTGAGGGCGAACATCGCGACCGCGAACCGTCTGCCCTGACATGAGAGGGGAGCGGATGCCGCGGCCTCCGCTCCCCTCTCGCATGTCTGCCGTTCGACCAGGCGCAAAGCCGTAACATATGCGCCGCGTTGGGATACCAAACTTGTCGGACGGTTCACCGAGTGACATAATTCCGACATGGTGGGGGTGGGGACCGGCGAACTCGAGTCGGTGAGGGTGACGCGCGTTCTTCGCGACGACATCGTGCTCGGCCGGCGCGCCCCAGGATCCCGACTCATCGAACGAGACATCGCGGCTGAGCTCAACGTGTCGCGGCTGCCCGTGCGCGAGGCGATCCGCACGCTCGTCGGCGAGGGAGTGGTCGTCGCCCGCCCGCGGACCTGGGCGGTGGTGCGAGAGTTCACGCATCGTGACATCCAGGATTTCGGAGAGGTTCGCGAGGCGATCGAGACCCTGATCTTCGTCTTCGCGGCCGAACGACACACCGCTGAGGGCATCGCACGGCTTCGGGCTGCCTACGAGCGCGAGTTCGCAGCCGCATCCGCGGGAGAGACCGAAGCCGCGCGCATCGCGGCGGGCGAGTTCCACGAGATCTCCGCCGGCCTCGCAGGCAACGAGATGCTCGGCGAACTCATCGGGGTGTTCGTCACGCGCCTGCGCTGGCTCTTCGGACAGCATGACGACCTGCTTGCGATGGCTGAAGAGCATCGGGTGATCCTCGAGGCGGTCGAGGCTCGTGACGCCGATGCCATCCGCTGGATGATCCCACGCCACCTCGCCAGTGGGCAGCAAGCCGCGGAACGGCGTCTCGCCGATCAGGCCTACTCGATCTGAGCATCCGGTCTGTCCCGCCCTGCGGCTGACCGTTGCAGGCCTGGAGAGTCGTCTCCGGCGAGGATATATTTGGCCCTACGGAATCGTTCCGGAATTCATCGTGTCCTGGGGAGCGATATGAGAGGCATCGCCGTCGTCACCGGGGGACTGCTGCTCCTCGGCGGGACGGTGCTCCTCGCTGTTGCCGATCAGCAGCGCGTGGATGCGCTCGCCGAGGCGAGGGCGGCCGTCGTGCAGGCCGAAGAGCGGCTCGGCGTCGCTCGGGAGGCCAACCTCCGTCTCGCCGAACGGCTGACCGCGCTGCGCACGGACATCGCTGAACAGGAGACGCTGCTCTCAGACATCTCGGGCTTCCTGCCATGAGGGGAGCTCCGTGATCCGGCGGACCCTCTCTGTCGCCGTGGTCGCCGCAGTGATGCTGGGTGCGGGCGTGGTCGGGCGTGCCGTGGCTCTCGACGAGGACAGGGCGGCGGCGATCGCCGAACTGCAGTCGCTCGCGCAGTCGACTCGCTCGGCGCAGATGCGCACGGATCACCTCGAAGGGTCCATCGCGATCGCCGAGAAGGACACTGCCGCTCGCGCAGCCGTCCTCGAGGTGAGGCCCGCGTTCGTCGACGAGATCGCCGCACTGAGCGAGGCCCTGGAGGGAGCGGACGGCAAGATCGACACGTCGGCGCACCGGGCATCCGCGATCTCTGCCCAGCAGTCCGTCCTCGCCGAGCGGAAGGACCCTGCGACGGTGATCGCGGCCACCGCCACCGTGCATGCCCTCATCGACAGGATGGGGCAGGACGTCGGCAGCTGGGAGGCGGCGCAGTACGCGGCACCGTCGGGCCCCGCCTGGTCGTCGAGCGGGCCGGATGGATTCGCGCGGGTGCGCGCCGCCCTCGACCGCGTCGGCGGCGAGGGAGTCGGCCTCTACGAATCGGCCTCATGTGCGGGAGGGACCGCGCCGGCGTGCGCGAACAGCGGTGGCTACATCAAGTACCGTGCCGACATCGTCGACTGGAGCGTCGACGAGCTGAACTGGGCGATGGCGCACGAGCTGGCGCACATCTACCAGTTTCGGGTCTGGGGCGCGCTGACTTCTTCGGCGGCCTATCACTCGGCCTTCGGCGGCGACGCAGAGTTCCTCGCGAACTGCATGGCGGTCGTGCGCGGCTATCCTGGGCCCGTCGGGTGCGACAGCGATCAGCAGGCGTGGGCGTCGGGGATCTGGGTCGGCGCAGTCCGCTGACTCAGGCGATCGGGGTGGTGGTGTCGATGGCCTCCCGCAAGGGGCGGCGCATGACTCGCCAATAGCCCGTCGGCGCGAGGCGTGCGAGCACATCGATCAGACGCGCCTCTCGCCCGACCATCGTCCGCGCGCGGCGACGCTCCGTCGCCCGCACGATCAGCGCGGCGGCATCCGCGGGTTCGGTGTGGTACATCGCGGCCTGCGCTGCCGCGGCCCGGGAGGCGACCGCCGGGTCGATCGCCGCCGCGAAGCGCCCGTGCAGGATGATGCCCGTGCGCACGCCGGCGGGGTAGACCGCGCCGACCGTCACCGAGGTGCCCTCGAGCTCGTGTCGCAGAGCCTCGGAGAACCCGCGCACCGCGAACTTGCTCAGGGAGTACGGGATGCGTCCGGCGGGCGCGGCCAGCGCGTACACACTCGCGAGGTGCGTGATGTGCGCTGCCGGCGCCGCGCGCAGGGCGGGGAGCAGCGCCTTCGTGATCGAGACCGTTCCCCAGAGGTTCACGTCGGTCAGCCAGCGCATCTCCTCCATGGTCAGCTGATCGAGGTCGCCGAGCATCGACGAGCCCGCGCATGTGATCAGCGCGTTCACGCGCGGGTGCGACGCGGTGATCTCGTCAGCCGCTGCGAAGACGGCATCGTCGTCACGCAGATCGACGACGTGTGTCGTGACGGTGCCGCCCACGAGCTCGGCGGCGATGCCGGCCAGCCCGTCGGCGCTGTGGTCGACGAGCGCCAGATGCACACGTCGGGCGGCGAGCAGGCGGGCGATGTCGGCGCCCATCCCGCTGGCGGCGCCGGTGATGACCGTCGTGCTTCCGGTGAGCGTGAGACGCTTCATCGCATCCCTTCTGGCGGTGATCGGGAGACACCCGATTCCGATCCATTCTGGCCCACTGCATCCGAGTGCGATACCGGTACTCTCGAAGGAAGGAGGTAGCGGTGGGACGAACTGCGGATGCCATCGCCGAAGGCGTTGCGATCGCGACCGCTGCGGCGCGCCTCGCCGTGAAGAATCACATCCTCATCGGCACGATCGCCGAGAACGGCGTCTTCGACACGGACAAGTACATCGCCGACGCGCGCGAAGCGCTGCGGGCGATGGCCGAGGAGTCCGAAGAGGTCGAGCGCAACCTGACCGAGTTGCGCAAGCGCGCTCGCGGGCGTCACTCCGACCCCTCGGGCACCCACGACTACCGCGACCGCGACGTGCGCAACCTGCGTCGGCGGGCCAAGCAGTCGCACGGGGTCGCGACCAAGCTGCGCGACATGATGGAGGACGAGGCCGCGCTGCGGGTCATCGTCGAAGAGGCCCGAGAGGGCGCCTGGGCCGACGTGCGGCACAACCTCGACCGTCGGTTGCGCGTCGAAGGCATGCGGCCCGATCAGGACCCCGACTACGAGCGGATGCGTGAGGCGCGGATGCAGGCGCTGCGGCTCGTCGATCTGCAGGCTCTGTCGTCTCTGCAGCGCGCGAAGGCCAAGCGCAAGAAGAAGCAGAACACGCCCGACGGTGACGAGTGAGCCCTCGTTTCGCTTTCGTGTCGCGTCTGTTGTAGGCTGTTCTACGGCCCGCTGAGCGGTCCAGGAGCGCCCGTAGCTCAATGGATAGAGCATCTGACTACGGATCAGAAGGTTAGGGGTTCGAGTCCCTTCGGGCGCACATCGGCTGAAACCCCCGTCGCGAAAGCGGCGGGGGTTTTGCGTTGTCCTACTCGCTAGGCTCGTGCGCATGACGCTTCCGGAGCAGACCCAGAGCAACCGCGCGTGGCATGTGACCGCGCTCGTCTGCGGCATGCTCGCGATCCTCGGGCATTTCGTGGTGCCGAGTGGCATCCCCGGCTACCTCGTCGTGATCGCGGTCGCCGTCGTGGCAGTGTTCGTCGGCCACGCCTCAGTCCGTCGTCGTGGCGCCTACCGTGCCACGGCCATCGTCGGGCTCGTCCTCGCCTACCTGGGGCTGACCGTGTCGGTCGGGCTGCTCGTGGTGCGACTGGCACGCATCGTCTTCGTCGGCTGATCCATCCTCAGCCGACTTCCCGCGCCGGTCGGGAAAGACGGTACGAGGAGGCGTGAAGCGCGTCAGTCGAGCAGGCTCGTGATGGCCGGGTCGCGGCGGGCGACCTCTGCCGCCGTGCCGACGATCACGTGGCGCATCGCGGCGACCGCGACGGCGGGCGTGACGTCGGCGCGATGAGCCAGGCTCACGGTGCGCCTCATCATCGGGTGCGAGATCCTGACCGATCGCAGCGCCGGCTGGTCGAGCAGCACCATCGCCGGAACCACGGCCACGCCGACCCCGCGTTCGACGAAGCGCAGCAGCGCATCCATCTCCGCGCCCTCGAGGACGAAGCTCGGAGTGAGCCCCGCCGAGCGGAAGGCCGCGTCGGTGGTCGCCCGCAGCTCATACGTCTCGTCGAGGGCGATCAGCGGCAGCGTGGCGAGATGGTGGAGGCTCATGATCGACGAGGTCGACACCGGAGGCTCTGATGCCGCAGACACCACCACGAGCTCCTCGGTGAGCAGCGGCATGCGGGTCAGGCTGAAACCCGAGGGCGGCGGCCCCTCCGACTCCGTGATGAGCGCGATGTCGACAGCCCCGACCGCCAGCTGGTCGACGAGCAGCCTGGACCCGCTCTCGGTCAGGTGCAGGTCGACGCCGGGGTGCGCGGCATGGAAGGTGCTGATCGCCTCGGCGACGAGGCTGATGCAGAGGGTTGGCGGCGCTCCGAGACGCACGCGTCCGCGGCGGAGCCCTGCGAGCTCGGCCATCTCCTCGCGGATCGCGTCGGACTCTGCGAGCATCCGCTGAGCGCGCGGGAGCAGAGCCTCTCCGGCCGCGGTGAGGCCGATGTGCCCGCGCGCACGGTGGAAGAGCTCGGCCCCGAGTTCGCGCTCGAGAGTCGAGATCTGTCGGCTCAGCGACGGCTGAGCGAGGTGCAGGTGCTCGGAGGCGCGGGTGAAGTGGCCGAGGCGGGCGACCTCGACGAACCCGCGGAGCTGCTCGAGGTTCATGTGTTCACTGTATCGATACCAGTAGAACAATGCATTGGAGTTATCAGGGCACCCTGCCTAGCGTTGAGGGCATGAGTACTCGCGAACGTCAGATCTCCACCACGGTCCTGGTCATCGGCACCGGCGGCTCCGGGCTGCGGGCAGCGATCGAGGTCGCCGAGCACGGCATCGACGTCCTCGCCGTCGGCAAGCGCCCCCGACAGGATGCCCACACCTCTCTCGCCGCCGGCGGCATCAATGCCGCCCTCGGCACCATGGACGAAGACGACAGCTGGCAGCAGCACGCGGCCGACACGATCAAGGAGAGCTACCTGCTCGCCAACCCCCACACGGTGGAGATCGTCACGCAGGGCGCTGAGCGCGGCATCCGCGATCTCGAGCGCTGGGGCATGGACTTCGCCCGTGAAGACGACGGGCGCATCTCGCAGCGGTTCTTCGGGGCGCACACGTTCCGTCGCACCGCGTTCGCCGGCGACTACACCGGTCTCGAGATCCAGCGCACCCTCGTCGCGAAGGCCGAGCAGCTCGAGGTCCCGATCCTCGACCACGTCTACATCACCCGTCTGCTGGTGCGAGACAACGTCGTCTTCGGGGCCTATGGCTTCGATCAGTCCGACGGCACGCGCTACCTGATCCACGCGGATGCCGTGATCCTCGCCGCGGGCGGTCACAACCGCATCTGGCGCCGCACCTCGTCTCGCCGAGACGAGAACACGGGCGACTCGTTCCGTCTCGCGGTCGAGGCCGGCGCCCGGCTGCGCGATCCGGAGCTCGTGCAGTTCCACCCCTCCGGCATCATCGAGCCCGAGAACGCGGCAGGAACCCTGATCTCAGAGGCCGCCCGCGGCGAAGGCGGCATCCTGCGCAACGCACTCGGCGAGCGGTTCATGTCGAAGTACGACCCCGAGCGCATGGAGCTCTCGACCCGGGACCGGGTCGCGCTCGCCGCGTACACCGAGATCGCCGAGGGGCGAGGAACCGAGAACGGCGGCGTCTGGCTCGACGTCTCGCACCTGCCGCGCGAGACGATCATGACCCGACTGCCGCGCGTCTACCAGACGATGATGGAGCTGCAGATGCTCGACATCACCACAGACCCGATCGAGATCGCGCCCACCGCGCACTACTCGATGGGCGGCGTGTGGGTGCGTCCGGAAGACCACCAGACCGATGTCGACGGACTCTACGCGATCGGAGAAGCATCGAGCGGTCTGCACGGAGCGAACCGGCTCGGAGGCAACTCGCTCATCGAGCTCCTCGTCTACGGCCGCATCGTCGGCCAGGCGGCCATGGCGCACGCGGCGGGGCTCGACGCGCAGCGTCGGTCGGCGGATGCGGTGGCGCAGGCCCGCGCCGAGATCGACGACCTGCTCGTCGCCGACGGCCGCGAGAACGTGCGGGCGCTTCAGCGCGCGATCCGCAACACCATGACGCAGCACGCGGGCGTCGTCCGCTCGGAGGAGGGACTGCGGGCAGGCCTCGCCGAACTCGACATGATCGAGGGACGGATGGAGGACATCGGCATCCACCCCGACATCGCCGGCTTCCAGGATCTCGCGCACGCGTTCGACCTGAAGGCGTCGGCGCTCGCCGCGCGGGCCACGCTCGAGGCGGCTCTGGAGCGCCGCGAGACGCGGGGATGCCACAACCGCAGCGACTACCCCGACACAGACCCGACGCTGCAGGTCAATCTCGTCTGGTCGCGGACCGGCGGTGTGACGCACGAGGTGATCCCCGAGATCCCCGCCGAGATCGCCGAGCTCATGCGCGAGGTCGACACCGAGGGCAAGCTCGTCGAGTAGCCCTCCCCGAACTCGCTCCCGTCGCAGGGGTGCATCGCGACGGGAGCGGCCGGGTGGCCGAGCGAGGTAGGAGTCGCTCAGTCGCCCTCGTCGGTCTCCGGACCGTCGACGACCCCGATCCCGACCGCCTCATGGTCGGGCTCGGGGTCATTGCGTGCGGGGGCCTTGGGCTCTTCGGAGGGTTCCTTCTCGGTGCTCGGCTCTTCGAGCTCGTCATTGCTCGGGACCTCAGAAGGGTCGGCGTCTTCAGGCGACTCGGCCTGCTGCGGCTTCTCGGCGGTCTGTCCCACGTCCTTGAACTCTCCGGCGTCTCCCGACGACGGGGTGGGCGTCGGGGCATGCGCCTCAGGGTCGAGGCCGGAGGTCGGGTCCTGCTCTGGTGTGCTGTTCGTCATGATCATCCCTTTCGCATCGAGTGCATGACCAGGATGAACTCGCGACCGGAAACTGCGAAGGGGCTTGACGGCGATGTCCGGGGCGTCCGATCGTCAGGGAACGACGTACGCTGAGGAGGTGACAGCGTACGTCTCGGCCTTCGATCTCTTCTCCATCGGAGTGGGCCCCTCGAGTTCCCACACGGTGGGGCCGATGCGGGCCGCGCTCGAGTTCGCGCACCGGCTCCGCTCGACGGGAACGCTCGATCGGGTCGCCCGCGTCGGATGCACTCTCTACGGATCCCTGGGTGCGACCGGCATCGGGCACGGCACTCCGGATGCGGTCGTCGCAGGACTCCGCGGATACGCGCCCGAGTCCTGCGATCCGGCTGACGTGCGGGCCGCCTGGACCGATCTGCGCGAGGGCGCGACGCTGCGGATCGACGGAGCGCACGAGATCCCGTTCTCGAAGGGCGACATCGTGTTCGCGCCGCGGACACGGCTGCCCGGTCACCCGAACGCCATGACGATCACCGCATGGGATGCCGTCGAGGGCGTCGTCGCCGAGGAGACCTACTATTCCGTCGGCGGCGGGTTCATCCGTCGGGATGGAGAAGACGCGAAGCTCGCCTCGGCGCCGCTGCCGTATTCGTATGCCGATGCCGCGTCCCTGCTCGCGCTGTGCGACGAGCACGGGCTGTCCATCGCCGAGATCGCGCGTCTCAACGAGACTGCGGAGCGCTCGGAAGAGGAGGTCGCCGCCGGACTCGACGCGATCTGGGATGCCATGGCGGCGTGCGTCGAGAACGGGCTGCACTCGGACGGAGTGCTCCCTGGCATGCTCAAGGTGAAGAGGCGCGCCAGCGCGATCCGCGCCCAGCTCGAGGAGGCGGAGGCCGACGGTCACCGTGAGCTGCCGGGGGAGTGGCTCGGTGCCTTCGCGCTCGCCGTCAACGAGGAGAATGCGGCGGGCGGTCGGGTCGTCACGGCTCCGACGAACGGTGCCGCCGGCATCCTTCCCGCCGTCGCGATGTACTGGTGGCGGTTCCTGGCCGACTCCGGCCTCGGTGCCGGCAACGCCGTCACGCCGTACGGCGAGCTGGTCGGCAGCGCGCTGCTCGGCTTCGACGGTACGAGGGCGATCGACGCTGCCCAGACAGAAGACGACGAGGCCATCGCCGACGCCAACCGTCGCCGTGGCATCAGGCGGTTCCTGCTCACCGCCACGGCACTGGGTTCGCTGTTCAAGGCGAACGCGTCGATCTCGGGTGCAGAGGGCGGATGCCAGGCCGAGGTCGGCTCGGCCTGCGCGATGGCGGCAGGAGGGCTCACCGCCGTCATGGGCGGCACCAACCGCCAGATCGAGAACGCCGCCGAGATCGCGATGGAGCACCACCTCGGACTCACCTGCGACCCCATCGGCGGACTCGTGCAGATCCCCTGCATCGAGCGCAATGCCATCGCGGCGTCGACCGCGGTCACGGCTGCCCGCCTCGCATTGCGCGGCGACGGCAGCCACTACGTCTCCCTCGATGCGGTCGTCGAGACCATGCGCCAGACCGGCATCGACATGTCTACCAAGTACAAGGAGACCAGCGAGGGCGGTCTCGCGGTCAACGTCATCGAGTGCTGAGCGGCAGCGTCGCGTCGGTGGCTGCGGATAGCCTCCTCTGAGGAGGAGGTGCGCATGGAATCGATCTGGGCCCCTGGCA
>JAESFY010000279.1_pt1 | contig 15294 bp, 17 predicted proteins | sample 9266201 | NCBI WGS metagenome assembly JAESFY01 (sample SAMN14515071, study PRJNA621656) | algae metagenome | isolation source: Nodosilinea sp. WJT8-NPBG4 and co-occurring heterotrophs from soil, lower... | place: USA: Pinto Basin, Colorado Desert, California | collected 2006-05-27 | reverse complement strand
TGGGGCTATCTCTGGGTGCTCGACGGCAACGAGCGCGCCGACGCGTTCTACGCGCGCCACGGCTGGGAGGCCGATGGGGCGAGCAGGGTCGAGGAGCGGCCGGACATGAGTCTGAGCGAGCACCGCCGGGTCAAACGGCTGACGGGTTCCTGACCAGACCCAGCGCCCGGCTCAGTCGAGCGCCGACATCACGTGCTTGATGCGCGTGTAGTCGTCGAACCCGTACTGCGAGAGGTCCTTGCCGTAGCCGGAGTGCTTGAACCCGCCATGCGGCATGTCCGACACGAACGGGATGTGCGTGTTGATCCACACGCAGCCGAAGTCGAGGTCGCGCGAGAAGCGCATCGCGCGGGTGTGGTCGGTCGTCCACACCGATGACGCCAGCGCGTAGGGCACGTCGTTCGCCATCTCGAGCGCCTGCTCCTCAGTGTCGAACGACTGCACGGTGAGCACCGGGCCGAAGATCTCGCCCTGCACGGCCTCGTCGTCCTGGTGCAGACCCGACACGATCGTCGCCTCGAAGAAGTAGCCCTGCTCCCCCTGACGCGCACCACCGGTCTCGACCGTGGCGTGCGCAGGCAGTCGGTCGACGAAGCCCTGCACCTGGGCGAGCTGGGCCGCGCTGCTGAGTGGGCCGTAGAGCACCCCCTCCTCGTGCGGGCCGCCGGAGCGAGCATCCGTCTTCGCCTTCTCGACCAGCGCGGCGACGAACTCGTCGTGCACCGAGGAGTGCACGAGCACGCGGGTCGCGGCGGTGCAGTCCTGTCCGGCGTTGAAGAAGGCGCCCGTGACGATGCCGGATGCCGTCCTGTCGAGGTTCGCATCGGGGAACACGATCGCGGGAGCCTTGCCGCCGAGCTCGAGGTGCACCCGCTTGACGTCGTTCGCCGCCGACCGTGCGACGGCCATGCCCGCGCGGACGGATCCGGTGATCGCGACCATCTGCGGGGTCGGATGCTCGACGAGTGCCACCCCGGTGTCGCGGTCGCCCAGCACGACGTTGAGCGTGCCGGCGGGCGTGTGCAGCGCGACGATCTCGGCGAGCAGCAGCGTGGTCAGCGGCGTCGACTCGGCGGGCTTGAGCACGACCGTGTTGCCTGCGGCGAGCGCGGGCGCGATCTTCCACACCGCCATGTTGAGCGGGTAGTTCCAGGGCGTCACCTGTCCGATCACGCCGATCGGCTCGCGGCGCACGAACGAGGTGTGTCCGGCGAGGTACTCCCCCGCCGCGCGCCCCTCGAGACTGCGAGCGGCACCCGCGAAGAAGCGCAGCTGGTCGATCGACTGCAGGATCTCGTCGGTCACGAGGCTGGCTCGAGGCTTGCCGGTGTCCTTCGACTCGAGGTCGGCGAACTCCTCGGCCCGCGACTGCATCTCGTCGGCGATGCGGAACAGTGCGAGCTGACGGTCGGCCGGGGTCGTGTCACGCCAGATCGGGAAGGCAGCGGATGCCGCGGCGTAGGCCGCATCCACGTCCGAGGTGTCCGAGAGCGGCAGATCGCCATACGTCTCCTCGGTCGCGGGGTCGATGAGCGGCATCCGCCCCTGACCGCTCACGCGAACGTATCGCCCGCCGATGAAGTTCTGGAGGAGTTCTGTGGCCATGGTCGCCATGCTAGCGATTCGGGTGCGAATACAGAAGAGCAAGACGGTCCGAACGATGGAATCAGTTGCCAGCGTGGCGCAATCCTGTCAATATCGACACATGAGCGCCACAGTGAAGCAGCCCGTGCTGGATGACATCTCGAAGCGGATCGTCGAGCTGCTTCAGGAGGACGGCCGTCGGCCCTACGCCGAGATCGGGCGCGAGGTGGGGCTCAGCGAGGCCGCGGCGCGTCAGCGCGTGCAGCGGATGACCGAGGCCGGCATCATCCAGATCGTCGCGGTGACCGACCCGATGCAGCTCGGCTTCAACCGCATGTCGATGATCGGCATCCGCGTGACCGGCGACCCGCGGCTCATCGCTGAGGAGCTGACGAAGATCACCGAACTCGCCTACGTCGTCGTCACACTGGGCACCTTCGACATCCTCGTCGAGGCCGTGTGCGAGAGCGACACCCACCTGCTCGACCTGATCGCCACCCGCATCCGCACGATCCCCGGCATCACGCACACCGAGAGCCTGCTCTACGCCGGGCTCTACAAAGACCTCTACAACTGGGGCACGCGCTGAGGCGCGGGCCCGGAACCAGGAGACATCATGGGAACCACGGTCTTCGAACGTCGCCGCCCCGCGGATGCCGTGATCGACGCCTCCCTGCGCGACACGGCGTTCAGTGTGTTCTGGCTCGACGATGTCGAGCGCATCTCGCACCCCGCCCTGACGGGCGCAGTCTCCGCTGATCTCGCCATCGTCGGCGGCGGCTACGCCGGGCTGTGGACCGCCGTACGAGCCAAGGAGCGCGACCCCGAGCGCCGCGTCGTGCTGCTCGAGGCGTCGCGCATCGCGTGGGCGGCCTCAGGCCGTAACGGCGGATTCTGCGAGGCGAGCCTCACGCACGGGCACGAGAACGGCGTCACCCGCTGGCCCGACGACATCGACCGCCTCGAAGAGCTCGGGATCGAGAACCTCGACGGGATCGAAGCGACCGTGAACCGGTACGGCATGGACGTCGACTTCGAGCGCACCGGTCAGCTCGCCGTGGCCGTCGAGCCGCACCAGGTCGAATGGCTGCGCGAGGAGGAGGGCTTCCTCGACCGTGAGGCCGTGCAGGCCGAGGTGCACTCCGACACGTTCCTCGCCGGCGCCTGGGAGCGCGACGCCTGCGCCCTCGTGCACCCGGCCAAGCTCGGTCTCGAGCTGGCCCGCGTCGCGGTCGAGCTGGGGGTCGAGATCTACGAGCGCTCGCTGGTGCGCGAGGTGATCGGCGACGGCTCGGGTCCCATCACTCTTGTCACGCGTGAGGGCGCCCAGGTCACCGCGGATGCCGTGGCCCTCGCCACCAACGTCTTCCCCTCGCTGCTCAAGCGCAACCGCCTGATGACCGTGCCCGTGTACGACTACGTACTCATGACCGAGCCGCTGACCGATGAGCAGCTCGCCTCGATCGGCTGGTCGAACCGACAGGGCCTCGCCGACAGCGCCAACCAGTTCCACTACTACCGGCTCACGGCCGACAACCGCATCCTGTTCGGCGGATACGACGCGGTCTACCACTTCGGCGGCAAGGTGCGTCCCGAATACGAGGACCGGGCCGAGAGCCACCGCAAGCTGGCATCGCACTTCTTCACGACCTTCCCGCAGCTCGAAGGGCTGCGCTTCACGCACCGCTGGGCAGGAGCCATCGACTCGTCGAGCCGCTTCTGCGCGTTCTTCGGCACCGCCCGCAAGGGCCGCGTGACCTACGCGACCGGCTTCACCGGCCTGGGCGTCGGCGCCGCACGCTTCGCCGCCGACGTGATGCTCGACAAGCTGACGGGCGAGCCGACCGAGCGCACCGAGCTCGCAATGGTCCGCGAGAAGCCGATCCCGTTCCCGCCTGAACCGCTCGCCTCGATCGGCGTCAACCTCGTGCGGGCGGCGATGGATCGAGCAGACCACAACGAGGGCAAGCGCAATCTGTTCCTCAAGACGCTGGATGCCGTCGGCATGGGATTCGACTCGTGATCGAGCTCGCTGCCGGCGAGGGAGTGGATGCCGCGGCGCTGCCGCTCGCGCACGAACCGCTGATGGCGGACGAGGTGCTGACCGGCACGCCGACGACGGCCACGCACGCGTTGGCGACGCTCGGTGAGGTCGAGGTCGGCATCTGGGAGATGACGCCCGGCACGGCATCCGACACCGAGGTCGACGAGGTGTTCGTCGTGCTCGCCGGTCACGCCCGCATCGAGTTCGTCGAGCCGGCGCTGCCCGGGATCGAGGTCGGGCCCGGCTCCGTCGTGCGCCTGGCCGAGGGGCAGCGCACCGTGTGGACGGTCACCGAGACGCTGCGCAAGGTCTACATCGCCTGAGGCGCGAGCCGTCCGCGGGACGTCCCCAGCCACTCGTCGGCGTACTCGACTTCGCATCCCAGAAGAAAATCAGCCCGCGCCTTTCGGCAACGGACTGATCATGATGTATTCACTCTGACGCATTGGCGCGCCTCGCCGCTACCGGGATGTCGTCATCGTCGTCCAGAACAACACGTAAGCGTCGTTTGGCCTCCGAAAGTCGAGACCGAGCGGTTGATGGGTTGATTCCGAGGACGCGCGCCGCCTCGTGGGAGCGCAGCCCGTCCCAGTAGATCAGCCGCACCAGCTCTGCGGCGTCAGGGTCGAGTGACGCGACCGCCGCCCGCACATCGAGCGCTGCGTCCAGTTCGATCGGCAGAGGCTCGTGACGCAAGGACGACTCGAGCTTGCCGCGAGCGTTCTTGCGTCGGATGGCTGCCCGAGTGGAGTTCATCAGCACGTTTCGCGCCATTCCGAACAGCCAGAGTCTTGCGTCCTGGAGGGACTCGGGAGTCTTCCGCCGGCTTTTCCATGCTGTAAGGAGGAACTCCCCGTAGACGTCGTCCGCATCCGCGAAGCTCTCCATGCGTCGGCGGAAGTATCGGGCGAGATCCGCCTCGTTTGCGACGAGAGCATTTTCGAGTCGAGTGTCGGACTTCCTGGCAGACCTCATCGACATGCAGTGCTCTCGGAAAAGATCGAGACTTCATGTCCGCCGCGCATCTCATATCCGCGAGCGATGAGTTCGTCGAAGGTCAGGTTCGCCGCTACCGTGACCATCGCTTGCATCCGCAACTCGTCCTCGGTCTGCCTGCTGATCTCCGGAGCGGTGTTATTGCTTGCGCGCGCCTCTGCGAGAGCATCCGCGATGTCGAGGCTCTCCAGATCGACGGCGTTGAGGATCGACTTGGCGTCCTGAACCATCTGGTCATCTTCCGGTAGGCCGTCCCACTTGACGCGTATCCCGACGAAGCAGTTTCCGCCCGCTGGCCGCTCGATGGTGAACGAGTTATCCGCCATCCACCCCCAAGGCGTCAAGTGGTCTCCACCGGCAACGGCGATCGACCCGCCACCGATCAGCGCTACCGAAACGATCGCACTTGTGATGCCTACACGTGCACGGCCCCGACGCTTACGCGCCCATCCGAAGAGATCCGCGCGACGCTCAGCGAGGTCGGTCGGCACGGCGATACTCGGAGCCGCGTCCCGAAGCCGCGTTTCCAGCTCGTTGTCGTTCATCCTGACTCCCTTCAGACGCTCCTTACCAAGTACATGTGCGCGAACGGTGGAACTGTCCAAATCTGATCAGCATCGGGGACAGCGAGCTCACTGCGGTCGGGTGGATCCCCGCCGACGCCGTCGATAGGGTCGAGTGCAAAGAGCAAGGAGTGTCATCGTGTCTCAGACTTCGACATCGGAAGCACCGCTGACGGCGTCCTCTCTGCCCGGAGTCGGGATCATCGCTCGCATTCGGCGTCTGCTCGTGGTCGGTCTCGCCGCAGCCGTGGGTTACTCCATGTTCATGACGAGCAGCAAGGGATACTGTCCAGGAGGCGTCACGGCTGACGGCAGTTTCATAGACGCCGCCGGGAACGCGACCGACACCGCCCCGACCTGCGTGAATCTCACTCTGCAACCCAGCCCGTTGATACTCGCCGCAATCGCCGCGATCGCTTTCGCGGCGATCACCATGGTGCTCCGCCGCGCGGCAGACATCCCCTCAGCCCTCCGATACCTCGATAGGGCTGCGGCCGCCATCGTGATCCTCGCGGTCATATCCGTCGCGATCAGCCAGATCTGGTTTGCAATGATCCCAATCACCGACTGGGACGGAACAGGGACGTTCTTCTACCCTTTCCCCTTCGGATCAGTGGAACTCAGAACCGAACCGATGTCGATGGGTTAGAGCGCTGCTGACCGTCAGAGAAGCCTTCGCTCGAAGACCACGTTGAGTGGCGTGAACCCTTCCGCCTCGAAGAAGGTGTGTGCGTCCTGGTTGAAGGACCACGAGTCGAGTCTTACGGCATCAACGCCCTCCGCTCGCCCGATGGTGACGGCAGCATCCATCAGCCGCTGGCCGACGCCGCGTCGCTGCATGGCAGCGTCGACGGCTATGTGGTGCACGTACAGACTCTTGGACGCGTGACGGAACGGATTCGCGGATCGCGCACTTACCTCTGCGAGCAGGTAGCCGGCGACCGTGCCGTCGAGGTCCGCAATGAGGACGATGGCTCCGCTGGTCAGTTGGTCAGCGAGGAACGCGCGCAATACCTCGTAATCTGGCGCTCTGAAAAGGTCGGGCCTTCCTTCCGCGTGCAGCCGCTGGATCCCTTCGCTGAGGGCACTCAACCGATCGAGGTCTGCCTCTGTTGCTCTCCGAACCGACATAGCCGAAGCCTATCCACCGGGACCGCCGCGACGATCGGTCGCTCTTAGGACCAGGCGTTTGAAACTGGGTTATGGCGCGGGAGCTTCATCGACGACGGTGATCTCGACCTGCCGCGACATCGCGGGGACTCCCGCTGGCATGAGACTCGTTGAACGGTGCGGGTAGGTCTCCCGGATTCCGACGATCTGCCCCGTGGTGATGTCGATGTCGAGTTCAGACACCAGCAAGTCCCCGAAATCACCCCCGATGCCGAGCTCGGCCGGCAATGCGAGCGTGGTGATCGTCCCGTTGGTGGCAGCCACGTCAACATCGCTGAGCAGGCCAAGCACGCGAAGAGACGCGGCTCGCAGGTCCCTCGGCATCAGGTTGGTCCGGAGTCCCTGGCCGATGCTCTGGAACAAGTACCAGTCGTCCGAGGAAGTATGCAAGTTCTCCCGGTACCAGCTGAGCAGTTTCTGCGGGTCTCTCGGCATCTCGTCATAGAACGGCCGCAATCGGTCGTAGTACCCGACTTCGTCTGCCTGGGGCGCGCTGACTTCGCTGTCCACCGCACCAGGTGAGGGGGTAACCTGTGGCGTGCTTCCGTGAGCTGCGGTTCCGTCAGCCCCCTGCGGAAGAACCCGGATCCCCGCGGGATCTGCGTCAGTCCCCGGTGGGGCCGAAGTCATCTCAGCCATCTGGTCGTAGGCAGCTCGGGTCCGCGGATCGCCCCATACCTCGAGTACCTCGTTCGTCGCCCGGTCGTCGAGAATCCAATCCTCGGTGCGGTCGCTGGGTACATACAGGTCTCGGACGCCGCGTACCTGAACTGCGCCTTCCGATGTGGGAAGTGTGGCTGTGTTGAAGCCAGTGTCGGCATCCCACAGCGACACCAGTTCGTAGGTCTCGCGGACTCTCAGATACTGGCCTGGACCAACCACCGGGTCTGCGCCCTCGATCACCACTTCGGCTGCGTCGTTCAGAACCTCGACAGCGGCCGCCGACGCCGGCTGTACTACCACGGGAGCCGCCACGCCTGCGATGATCACGCTTGCCACGACGGTTGCGGCGGACAAGCCTCCCACCGCGGCGGTGCCACCCCACACCCAGCGCGCGCGAACGCGTCGCTTCGGCTCAACACTCATCTGGTTCAGCAACTGCGCACGCGATCGCGCAATCCGCGCAGGAGTCGTGGGATCCTGCGTGTTCTCAATTTCACGCACCATCTCGAACAATTCCATGGTCCATCTCCTTTGCTATCCATGTCAGCCGAGCGGAATGAGACCCCGGCGGGGCGAGCTTGCGTCTGATTCGATGAAGCCGCGACCACACGGTGCCGACGGGCACCCCGATCGCCTGCGCGATCTGCTCTGGCGTGAGGTCCGACCAGGCATACATGAACAACGTGTCGCGCTCCTTGGCGGACAGGGCCGCGATGCGCGGTGCGAGTGCACGGATCGCGGCTGCGGCATCCATCCGCCCCGCGGTCTCCTCGATCCCGCCGCCGTTGGTGGTTTCTCCACGCGCGGCGGCCGCTCCTACCGCGCGCCAGTGTCGTGCTTCGGTCACGCGGTTCTTCGCAGCAACCCGTGCAGCAATCCCCAGCAGCCACGGCCGCGCCGATTCCCACGCGTGATCAAAGGAACCCCGTCGACGAAACGCGATGAGGAACGTGTCGCTCAGGGCGTCCTCAGCGGCTTCCGCCCCTAGCCGGCGACGCAGGAACGACTCGATCGCACCGGCGTGCCGGTCGAAGACTTCAGCGAACGCCTGCGGAGTCCGCTCAGCCCGCTTGAATATGTCGCTGTCTGTGCTCACACTAGGTATTCCCTCCACAGAGGCGATTCCTTCCATCTTTCTGTCGAGGGAAGCCGGGCGTCCTCGGATGGGCCTCGTGATTTCGCCAACTATGTCGCGTCGGCACTATGGCGGCCGGTGGCGCAACGCGTGCAGGTGCATGACGGCGATCGAGACCGCCTTGACCTCCTGACGCCGAGGTCAAGAGTCCTCCCCACGACGTCTCTCAGACCAGTGCGCGCACTGACGCGTAGGCATCGGCGACGTCGCGAGTGGGCCGGTCGTAGACGCGCACGATCCCGGCATCCCCCTCGTGTCTCGTCCACCCCGGATCGCCCGTGGTAACGAACGCGACCGCAGCGCCGTGCACCTCGTCCGCGAGTTCCTGCGGCGGATTCGGGCCAGCCAGTGCCTCCATCGACGGACCGTCAAGGCAGTCGAAGAAGAAGGGCACGTCGAGGCAGTGCTCGGCGAAGCCGAAGTGCCCGGAGGGCCACGAGAACCGGTAAAGCCAGGTCAGCGCGTCACCGCGATCCGCCGCGATGCGGGGAACGGCACTGCGGAACATCCGGTCGGTGACCACGCGCCCTGCGAGACGCGCCTTGCCGAGACGGGCGACGTCGGCGTTCGCGGCGAGATACTCCGCACGGATGCTCCCCCGCAGCCCGAGCCTGCTCAGGAGCGCCCCCTGCGGCACCCAGCGCAGAGCCCTCCCCGCGGCGCCCTCGAACGCCATCGTGAACTCGTCGTCCGCGGCACCGATCACGAGGGGTTTGTCTGCGCCGATCCCGGCTCGCAGCGACTCGCCGGTCGGCCGCGCGAGAAGGTCGCCGTCGATCACCGGTCCGAGCGGAAGGCCCTCGTCGATCATGCTGGTCATCGACGACGGGCCGAGCTGGGTGGCCCTCTTCTGCAGGGTGAGCAGCCGGTCCTCGCTCGCGCCAGAGAAACCGGCAACGGTGGGCTCCACCCTCGCCGACGCGGCGAGCGCCCGCCCGAACGCCTCGGCCCGAGATGCCGCCACATCGCCGAGCGCACCTGAGATCGCGTACACCCCGCGGAACAGATGCTGTGCCTTCTCCATCCCGAGCAGCGTCAGCACCGCCCCGCCTCCCGCGGACTGCCCGGCGATGGTCACCCGGCCCGGGTCTCCACCGAAGGCGGCGATGTTCTGCTGCACCCATTCGAGGGCCAGCAGCCAGTCGCGCACGGCGCGGTTCGAGGGCGCATCCTCGATCCAGCCGAAGCCGTCGAAGCCGAGCCGGTACGAGAGCGAGACGGTCACGACGCCGTCCCGGTTGAAGTTGCGTCCGTCGTACCAGGGGCTCGCCGGGGAGCCTGCGAAGTATCCACCACCGTGGATCCACACGAGCACGGGCGACCCGGATGCCGTGGGGTCGGGAGTGAAGACGTTGACATTCAGTGTCGAGTCGCCCTCGAGGCTCGGCTCGGGGATCAGCGTCACACCGGGGTCGCCCCGCTGGGCGGTGGCGCCGAACTCGAGCGCATCGCGCACACCCGCCCAGGGCGCCTTCGGCACCGGCGCCTGGAACCGCAGCTCGCCGACCGGGGCCTCAGCGAACGGGATGCCGAGGAAGGCCGCCGATCGCGGAGCCCCTCGTCCTCCCGTCGTCGGACGCCACCGCCCCCGGACCCGCCCTGCGGCGGTCTGCACCTCGACGAACTCGGTCATGACTCTCACACTCTCACGAAGCGGATGCCGGTACGCGAGTGCGCCGCGCGACCTCGCTGATCGAGAGCAGATCGGCTGGTTCCACAGCCATCCGCACCTCCGTATTGACCTCAAGTTAACTTGAGGTATTACCGTGACGAAAGGTCGCCCCGAACGGCGCCGCAGAGGCTCCCGCTTCTTCCTCCTCACGCCACGAAGGACCGATCCATGATGCACACCTCGCAGACGACGGCATCCAGCGGAACCTGGCGCGAGCTGCTCGGCAGCCGTTATGCCCCCATCGCCTCCCTGCTCGCCGGCGGTGTTCTGCTCGAGGCGAGCAACGTGTATCTGACCACCAGCCTGCTTCCCACGATCGTCGGCGAGATCGGCGGCGCCGAGTTCTACGCATGGACGATGATGACGTTCCTGCTGGCTTCCGTGGTCAGCTCGATGCTGGTGAGCAGGATCCTCACGCAGCAGGGTGCCGTGCGCGCGTACCTGCTGGCGCTGAGCCTCTTCGCCCTCGGGTCGCTGCTGTGCGCGGCGAGCCCGTGGATGTCGGCGCTGCTCTTCGGACGGGCGGTGCAGGGGCTCGGCGGCGGACTGCTGGCCGGCCTGGGCTACGCGCTCATCCAGCGCGCTCTGCCCGAGCGACTCTGGGCTCGCGGCGCGGCGCTCGTCTCGGCGATGTGGGGCGTCGGCAACATCGTCGGCCCGGTCGTGGGAGGGATCTTCGCACAGCTGGATGCCTGGCGAGTCACCTTCATCGGACTGGCCGTGGTCTCCGGCCTCATCGGGATCGTCGTGGTCCGTGCGCTGCCCCGCACCGCGCGCGGCCGGTCGAGCGAATCCATCCCATGGGCGTCACTCATCCTGCTCTCCGGCGGCGTCGCCGCGGTCGGTGTCGCCAGCGTCGTCCCCGCGGGCCTCGGCACCGCGGTCGCCCTGATCGTCGGCGTGACGCTGGGCATCTGGTTCCTCCGACAGGAGAAGCGCGGCAGCCGCGGCATCCTCCCCCGGGTGACGTTCCTGGCCGGCTCCTCGCTCGGCTGGGTGTACGTCACCGTCGCCGTGCTCGCGTTCGCGATCGGCACCGAGGCGTTCATCCCGCTCTTCGGGCAGGAGATCGGGGGGCTGTCTCCGTTCGTAGCCGGACTCCTCGGTGCCGCGCTCTCGCTCGGCTGGTCGATCACCCAGGTGTTCACGGCCAATGCCTCGGGCATCCGGTCCCGGCGCGCTCTCATCATCACCGGCCCGGTGGTGGTCGCCATCGGCCTTGTCGCCTACGGCCTGCTCCAGCACGAGGGGCCGTCGATGTTCGTCGTCGTGCTGTGGTTCCTCACCCTGTTCGTCGCCGGTGCCGGCATCGGCCTGGGCGAGCGCCTTCAGCGCGGCGACGGCCGGAGTGCTCGTCAACCTCGCCATGCCCGACATCGTCGCCTCGGCCCGGTTGCTGATGCTGGTGTTCGCGGGTGTCACCGCGCTCGGGGTCTTCATCGCGCGCGGAGCCAGCTGGGGAATCGGACTGGACGCCGACGACGACGAAGGCACCACCGCGTCTTCCGCCACCACCGACACGACCACGCACTGAAAGAAGGGACGACAAGAACATGAACACTCAGGTCACCGTGATCGGCCTCGGCAACATGGGGGCGGCGATCGCGCAGGCGTTCCTCGACCGCGGGTACCGCACGACGGTATGGAACCGCACCGCGAGCAGGACGGAAACGCTGGCCGCGGCAGGCGCCTCCGTGGCGAAGACCGTATCGGATGCCGTCGCCGCAAGCCCCCTCGTCGTCATCTGCCTACTCGACAGCGCTGCCGTCGATGCCGTGCGGCAGAGCATCGACGCCGTCGCCGGTCGCGTGCTCGTGAACGTCACGAGCGGTTCACCCGCCCAAGCCCGCAGTACCGCGGAGTGGGCTCACGAGCAGGGCGCGGCGTACATCGACGGCGGACTCATGGGAGACCCGCCCTACGTCGGAACACCGAAGATGATGCTCTCGTTCAGCGGCGACCGCGAGGCATGGGAGGCGCAGCGGTCGACGCTCGAAGCGCTCGGCACGGCCACCTACTACGGCGAAGACCCTGGGCTCGCCGCCGTGGAGTTCATGGCACAGGTGGCGGTCGGCTACGAGTTCCTCCTCGGACTCCTGCACACGCTGAGACTCGTGCGAGAGGAAGGGGTCGACGTCGCCGCGTTCGCGGAGCGGGTCGCCGGTTCCGTCAGCGGTTATGCGCCGCTGGTGAACGCCTTCGGCGCTGCGGTCGCAAGCGGCGACTATGGGCCCGACCTCGGCTCTCTCGACGTGCAGGCGGCGCTCATGGACGACCTCATCAGCCATCGCGAGTCGCTCGGTGTCGAGGCTGTCCGCATGCGCGAGGTGAAGCGACTCATGGATCGGCGCATCGCCGACGGACACGGCGATCAGGGCTTCTCCAGCCTGTTCGAATCGCTCGACGGAGACGAGGGAGCGGCATGACTCACGCCATCACCTGGGGATGCTCCTGGCGACCAGCATCCCGCGCATCATCAGCGACGACCGGAAACCGAACCGCCCCACGAGGTCCGCCCTCGTCGACTATCGGCAGTCCCTCCTAGATCTCGAACGCCGACACCATCGTCGCGAGGGCCGTGAGCGCGCCCTCGAGCTGCTCGGGATCGAGGGGTCCGAGCAGCGCGTTCGCGGAGAGCAGCCCGATCGTCGCGCTCGAGAGTGCGAGGGCCAGGTGCTCGGGGGCGATGTCGGCCCGAAGGCGACCCTGATCCTGCAGCTGCACGAGCCACTCGATGACCAGCAGGTGCCTCGTGCGGTAGCGGCCGTCGGTGACAGTGGCGACGTGACTGCCCAGGGTGCCACGATCGTCGAGGAAGGCCGCTGTCATCAGCCGATCGTCATGCAGCGCGCGCACCGTGCAGCGATAGGCACCGCTGAGCGTGACATCGTCGCCCAGCTCCGCTTCGACGCGCGCCTGCATGCGGGCCGTCGCGCGTTGCAGCAGCGCGGCGAGGATGTCGGCCTTGCTGTCGAATTCCAGATACACCGCGCCTTTGCCGATGCCCGCACGCGAGGCCACCGCCGCGACACTGGTGGCGTCGAAGCCTCGCTCGAGGACGAGATGCTCGGCGGCGTTGAGGATCTCGGTCCGCCGGTCGTGGAGGCGCGGCCGCGGCATCAGATCCGGCTCTCGAGGAAGTCGAGAATCGCCGCGGTGACGATATCCGGACGATCCCGCTGCACCCAGTGCCCCGCACCCGGCACCTCGAGGAGCCTTCCGAGGGGGAGGAGTTCGGCCGCGGCTCGGGCGCGAGCGATCGCGACTCCACTGTCGCGGTCGCCGTGCACGACGAGGGTGGGCACCGCGATCTCGTTGAGGCGGTCGGTGTAGTCGGTGCGCAAACCGCGCGGAAGGACCTGCTCTCGCTGCCAGTCACCGAACACCTCGAGAGCCGTGCCAGACGAAGCCTCGTCGGTCACCGCCCGAACGAGTTCAGGAGTCCTGGACGACTGATTGCGCACGATGGAACGCAGCCCGCGTTCGATCGCCGCGGGATTCTTCGCATACCACCTCGTCATTGCGGCGAGAAGTCCCGAACGGAGGAGCAAGTACGTCGCGTAGTGACCGAGGCTGCCGAGAGGACCGTCCGAGAGACGGGGCATCAACCCGAAACTGCCGAGCAGGATCAGAGCACGTGGCCCGCCCGGGCGTTCGAGAGCATGCCCGATGGTCAGGCCACCGCCCAGAGACAGCCCGCCCACGATGTAGTCGTCGAGATCCAGGCGGTCGACGAGTTCGCCTACATAGCCGAGCAGTGCCTGTTGCGTGAGCGGCCACGTCGCCCTCTCGCTTCGACCGAAACCGGGGTGATCCGGAGCGAGCACCCGATAGCCGGCGGATGCCAGCGCGGCACCGAGCTCTCCCCACGACAGTTCGGCGTTGTCGGTGCCCCCGCCATGCAGGAGAAGGACAGTCGTGGCGTTCGGCTGCGGCGCGATCCATTCTGCGACTGAGACCATGGCACCTTCGATCTCCACCCTGAGCCGTCGAGGGATAACTCCTCACTCCGTTCTGACCAGAATCGCGATATTGGTCACTACGAGTAGATCACACTCTTCATGGGGACGGCGGCCATTCCGGGCGTCGGCTCGCACGAGTCGACCCCGCAGGTCCAGCACGAGTCAGCCGCGCAGTCGCGCCTTGGTCTGCTCCAGCACGCTGTTCAGTGCTCGGGCCGCAGCCTCGGCATCGGCGGAATCGACGTTCGCCCAGATCGGCCCTGCCAGCGCTCCGATCTCCCGGCCGACCTCGACGACCAGCTCCGCGCCCGCAGCAGTGAGCATCCCGCCGATGACGAGCCCCCGCCGCTCGAGGGTCGATAGCAGGTCGGCGGCGTCCTCGAACTGCGCTCTGTCCCGAATGGCCTCGGCGACATCATCCTCACCGTCGAACTGCGAGGTGAGGCGCAGGGCGACCCATTCGCGCTCGGAGAGCTGGTGGTCGGTCAACACTGTGCGCAGGAGCGCACTCAGTGCCTTCTCCGTTTGTCCGATGAGTTGGGGACCGAAGGGAATCATGGATCCTCCTGTTACCTGGATTATTAGTTGGCGGAGCCAACGATATCAGATCGTGGGTGCGGCCAACGAGTAAAGTGGGGGGATGAAACGTCTCGTCGATCGGGCGACGTGGCAGGTCAGCCGAGCACACCTTCGCGCCCACTCCCTCTTGCAGGAGCTGTTCGCCGAAGCCGGCGCCCGGGCGTATCACTACCGTCTCCTCGCGGCCCTAGACGAGACCGGCCCCGTGAGCCAGGCAAACCTCGGCCGCATGACAGGCCTCGATCGCAGCGATGTCTCCGTCGCAGTGAGCGCGCTCCGCGAGGACGCGCTGGTCGCGCGTTCCGTGCACCCCACCGACCGCCGTCGGAATGTCGTGTCGCTCACCGAGCGTGGTCGCGCCGAGCTCACTCGCCTCGATGCCGTCGTCGACCGGGCACAGATCCGGTTCCTGGCACCACTCACAGACGAGGAGCGTGGCGTGTTTCTCGACATGATCACGCGGCTGGGACATGAACCAGGAGGGGCCTGAAGCCCAGGGGCCGACGAATCCCTCCCCTCGTTGATCGCTTCCACGTCATATGGGATGAAGGGAAGAGAGCAGCGCGCGCTGGCCGCTCTCAGCACCTTGTTGTCCGCCTCCTCTAGATCGGCACGTGCGACGCGTCTTCGTGGCGAGCAGTGCGGAGTGGTGAGAACGCGACGATCAGCGCGGCGACCACGAAGATGGCGGCGGCGAGTCCGAGACTGGCAGGATTTTTGGCTGGAACGGATCCCTGGCGGTTAGGTCGCAAGGATTGCGACCACGGCCTCTGCAACGTTCGAGCGATGAATGTCAACCCGTGCGCTCCTGGCCGGGATGGCTGCGTTGAGGGGAGCGATCCAGGCCGTTTTCAATCCGGCCGCCACTCCGCCCGATACGTCATGGTCGATGCTGTCGCCGACCATCCAGCCATCGAGTACGCAAC
>JAESFY010000278.1_pt1 | contig 15321 bp, 15 predicted proteins | sample 9266201 | NCBI WGS metagenome assembly JAESFY01 (sample SAMN14515071, study PRJNA621656) | algae metagenome | isolation source: Nodosilinea sp. WJT8-NPBG4 and co-occurring heterotrophs from soil, lower... | place: USA: Pinto Basin, Colorado Desert, California | collected 2006-05-27 | reverse complement strand
CTCGGCCGCTGTGTCCTGGTCACGACTGTCCGGTGCCTGCACCGTGAACTGCGAACCGCCGGTGAACTCGATCGAGAACTGGACCGGTCGGAACAGCGGCACGAGCGCCGAGCCGACGACGAGCGCGATGGCGATGATGAACCACAGGCGGCGCCTGCCGACGAACGGGAAGGAGGTCTTCCCCGAGTACAGATTGTTGCCGAACTCACTCATGGAAGGCATCAGGCGTCTCCCTCCTTGGTTCCGTTGGTCGAACTGTCGGCATCAGCGGGTCTGCTGCCGGCGAGGGCCTCCGCGCGCTTGCGCTCGGCGATGGTCTGCCGGCGATCGGCCTCGCCGCGGGCGCGGGCGTTCTTCGCACCCCGGCCGGTGGTGACGCTGGAGACCTCGCGGAACTGCGAGCGGCTGCGGTAGACGGCACCGAGCGCCTCCGGGTCGAGCCCGGAGAGCTTGTGCCCACCGCCGAAGAAGCGCGTACGCGCCAGGAGCTGCATCACGGGGTGCGTGAAGATCACGAAGATGAACACGTCGATCAGCGTCGTGAGTCCGAGGGTGAACGCGAAGCCCTTCACCGTGGAGTCCGCGAGGATGTACAGCACCACCGCGGCGAGGATGTTGATCGACTTCGAGATGTAGATCGTGCGCTTGGCCCGACCCCAGCCGTCCTCGACCGCCGAGGTGATCGACTTGCCGTCGCGCAGTTCGTCTCGTATTCGCTCGAAGTAGACGATGAACGAGTCGGCGGTGAAGCCGATCGACACGATGAGACCGGCGACACCGGCGAGCGACAGGCGGAAGCCGAGGCGCCAGGCGAGGATGCAGATGATCACGTACGTCAGGACGGCCATCACGGCGATGGACGCGATGATCACGGTGCCGAGCGCTCGATACACGATCAGCGAATAGATGGCGACGAGTGCGAGACCGATGAGACCCGCGATGAGGCCGATCTGCAGCTGCTGCGTACCGAGGGTGGCCGAGATCGTGTCCGAGCTCAGCACGGTGAAGCTGAGCGGCAGGGCTCCGAACTTCAGCTGATCGGCGAGCGTGGTCGCGCTCTCCTGCGTGAAGCTGCCGGAGATGCTGGGGCGGCCGTCGAGGATCACGCCGTTCATCCGCGGAGCACTGAGAACGTCGCCGTCGAGCACGAAGGCGAACTGATCGCGAGGAGCCAGTCCCTCGATGCGGTTCTGGTTCAGCCGGGTGCTGACCACGCCGAAAGCGTCGCCGCCCTCGCCGCTCATCGTGAGCTGCACGAGCCAGGCGCCCGACTGCGGGTCGCGCCCGGAGGTCGCATCCGTGATGGCCGTGCCGTCGAGCTCGGCCGGGCCGAGCAGGTACTTCTGGGTGTCATCCGGCGAGCAGGCGATGACCGGCTGGTCCTTCGGGGCGCGGGCGGGGTCGTTGTCCGGGTTGGCGCAGTCGTACGCCGCGAACTCGGCCGCGAGCTTCTCCGTCACCCAGGCGAGGTCGCTCGCGTCTGCGGGCTCGGCCGTCGGTGTCGCGTTGAGCGACGGATCGGGCGTCGGGAAGGGCGTCTCGACGCCGTCTTCGCCGGTGAACGTCGTGACGGCCGCCGTGGTCTGCAGCACCGGGCGGAACTCGAGCTGAGCGCTGGACTGGATCCGCTCCCGCGTCTGCTCGTCCGCCACACCGGGGATCTGGACGACGATGTTCTGTCCGCCCTCGGTGGTGATGTCGGCCTCGGCCACACCCGACGCGTCGACGCGCTGGCGGATGATGGCTGCGGCCTGATCGAGCTGCTCGGCGCTCGGCGCTGCGCCGTCTTCGGTCTCGGCGCCCAGAACGATCTGGGTGCCGCCCTGCAGGTCGAGCGCGAGCTCAGGAGACCACGAGCTCACCGCTTCCCCGTTGGCGTCCTTGATGAGGTAGACGCCGAGAGAGTTGATGCCGAAGAGCACGCCCGTCACGAGGAGCAGACCGAGGAGGACGCGCCAGGCATGACGGACCGGAGAGGATGAAGCCACGTGTGTTCAGCTTTCTGAGATGCCGAGGGTGCGGGGAGCAGCGCGGGCCGCGGTCTTACTTGTTGTCTGCGTCCCGCTCGAGGCGGGCGCGCGTCTCCTCGGGCGTCTCAAGCGCCGGAGCGTCGGCCGCTGCGGCGGGGCGTTCGTCGAACGCGACCACGGGCGCGTCTGCGACCGGAGCCTCATCGGCGGGAGCGTCGACGAATGCCTCGTCGACCACCACGTCCTTGGGTTCGACGATGCGGAGGATGGCCTGGCTGTGCACCTCGATGATGGTGCCCGGTGCGATCTCGACGAGGGCCGGGGAGTCGAGGTCCTCGGGGTCGTACGCGACGATCGTGCCGTAGATGCCGCCCTGCAGCAGGACCTTGACGCCGGGAACGGTCTTGGTCGCCTTCTCCTCCTGTTCGGCCTTCATCTGCTTCGTGCGCTTGCGCGTGTTGAAGATCATGAAGACGAGGAGGACGGCGAGGAGGCCGAAGAGGAGGAATTCCATGGGCATGGGGGAAGCGCCTTTCGCAGGTGCACGCACCAGCCTTTGGGCGCACAGAGGTATCCGGGAAGTCTTCAGCGATTATAGGTCATCAAGACGAAGCGTCCCGTCCGGATGCGGCACGCCGAGGTGCGCGTATGCCTCCGGCATCGCCACTCGGCCCCGCGGAGTACGCCCGAGGAACCCGATCCGCACGAGGTAGGGCTCGACGACGCTCTCGACCGTCTCGCCCTCTTCGCCGACCGCGACGGCAAGCGTGCTGAGCCCCACCGGTCCCCCGCGGAAGCGGCGGACGAGAGCCTCCAGCACCGCGCGGTCCAGCCTGTCGAGCCCGATCGCGTCGACGTCGTACAGCTCCAGCGCGGCTCGCACGTCGTGCATGGTCGCGGAACCGTCGCCGTGCACCAGCGCGTAGTCGCGCACTCGCCGGAGAAGCCGGTTCGCGATCCGCGGTGTGCCGCGTGAGCGGCGGGCGATCTCGGCGAGCGAGTCCCGCGGGATCTTGACACCGAGGACGACGGCCGACCGCTCGATGACCTGCTCGAGCTCGTGCTCGTCGTAGAACTCCAGGTGTCCGGTGAACCCGAACCGGTCGCGCAGCGGGTTCGGCAGCAGACCGGAACGGGTCGTCGCCCCGACCAGCGTGAAGGGTGCGAGTTCCAGCGGGATGCTGGTCGCTCCTGCGCCCTTTCCGACCATGATGTCGATGCGGTAGTCCTCCATGGCGAGGTACAGCATCTCCTCGGCGGAGCGCGCCATGCGATGGATCTCGTCGATGAACAGGACCTCACCGGGCACGAGGCTCGACAGCAGCGCGGCGAGATCGCCGGCGTGCTGGATCGCAGGACCGCTGGACAACCGCAGAGGCCGCCCGCTCTCGTGCGCGACGATCATCGCCAACGTGGTCTTGCCGAGGCCCGGAGGGCCCGCGAGGAGGATGTGGTCGGCGGGGCGGCTCTGGATGCGCGCGGCATCGAGGAGGAGCTGCAGCTGCCCGCGCACCTTCTGCTGGCCGACGAACTCGCTGAGGCTGGTGGGGCGCAGTGCGCCCTCGATCGCGAGCTCCGTGTCGTCGGCGGGCTCGGTGGCATCGCGGGCGTCAGACACGCGCCTGGCTCCCCTGCGCCGGTCCCAGCAGCGCGAGCGTGCGCCGCAGGAGAGAGGAGACCGAGCCGCGCTCGGCATCCGTCGCGTCCGCCGCAGTCTGGGTGGCCGCCTCTGTCGCGACCTTCTCCGACCAGCCCAGCCCGACGAGGGCTGCGGCGACCTGCGAGACCACATCGGTGCCCGAGGAGGCCGCATTCCTCTTCGGAGTAGCCGTCGGGTGCACCTTGCCGGCGAGCTGTAGCACGATGAGCTTCGCGGTCTTGGGCCCGATGCCGGAGACGCGCCGGAACGGAGCGTCGTCCTCGGCGTTGACCGCGTCCGCGATCTGATCGACCGTGAGATGCGAGAGCACCCCGAGCGCCGACTTCGGACCCACGCCGGTCACGCTGATCAGGAGGCCGAAGATCTCCAGTTCATCGCGTTCCGCGAACCCGAAGAGCGAGAGCGAGTCCTCGCGGACGATCAGGCTCGTGTGCAAGCGGAGCTGTTCGCCGACGGCGGCCGTGTGCGCGACATCCGCCGGCACGGCGACCGAGAAGCCGACTCCGCCCACCTCGATGACGACCTGATCGGATGTCGCATGCAGGACGACACCGTGCAGAGAGGAGATCATCCTCTCAGCCTAGAGCGTGACTCGTAGCTATGTTCGAGCGACACGCTCGGCGGCGGCCCAGGCGCGCTGCGCCGGGGTGAGCGCACTCTGAGCGGCGACCGCGCCGCCGCGACGCCACGCATGGCACAGCGCGATCGCGAGAGCGTCCGCGGCATCCGGGGGCTGCGGCGGGGCGTCCAGGCGGAGGATCCGCGCGATCATCGCCTGCACCTGCCGCTTGTCGGCCGAGCCATAGCCCGTCACGGCCGCCTTGACCTCGCTCGGCGTGTGGGTCGCAGCGGGGAGCCCGGATTCGGCGGCGATCAGCAGCGCGACGCCGCTCGCCTGGGCCGTCCCCATCACGGTGTGCGTGTTCTGCTGTGCGAAGACGCGCTCTACGGCGACGGCATCCGGCCGATGCTCCGCGATCGCTGCACGGATGCCGGCGGCGACGATCGCAAGGCGATCACCGATCTCCGCATCAGGAGACGAGCGGATCACGCTCACGTGCACGAGCGCCCCGCGCCGGGACCGGTCGACATCGACGATGCCCACACCGCACCGGGTGAGGCCGGGGTCGATGCCGAGCACGCGCAGGGAGGAACTCACCGTTCCAGGCTATGCCGGGTGCGCGATGAACGGCGTTCGGCGCGCCTAGGTCGTGTCTGACAGAAATTATGACCCGACCCGTTGGGATTCAGGCAGTATCAGTCAACTTGATTTGGACGTTTGTCCAAATCTATGATGAGGATACTGCCGACGACACTCAAGGAGCACCCGATGGAATACCCTCTTCTGTCCACTGCTGCCGGCGCTTTCCTGATCTGGGAAGCCCTACTCCTGATCCCCATGGTCCCCGGGAAGCTCGTGGATACGAGAGACTTCTCGCCCCTGCCTCGCTGGCAGTTCAGGCTATTCAACGTCTTTCTGAGTTCTCTCGGTATCGCAAGCTTCGTTGTGGCTTGGTTTGCACTTGAGGGACAGCCCTGGGCGTTTGTCGCGACACTCGTGCTGGGAATCCTCTATGCCGCAGTCTTCATCGCTGACCTCTTCGCGATCTTCCCAGTGGTCCCCGACCCTCTGCCCGTGCAGCTTCTCATCTTGGAGGCGATCTCGCTGGCATCAGCGGGCGTCGGAATCGCTATCGCGATCCAGGGGATACGAATGTGACTCCCGACAACCAGGCGAAGATTACTACCCGGGACCGGATCATCGACGCGACCGCCTCCCTCATTCCAGAACTCGGATGGGGTGGGGTGACTAGCAGGAGGGTCGCTGATCGCGCGGGTGTGAAGCCGGGGGTGCTCCACTACCACGTGGCGAGCATGGACGAATTGCTCCGTCTCGCAGCAGTGCGCCGCATTCGACGTTTCTTCAAGGACCGCGTAGATGGCCTCTTCATTCTTGAAGATCCCGGCAATGCAATCGAGGAGCTGTTTCAAGGCCTCAGTTCCGTCGACTCTCAGAACCCGGACTTTCGACTGCTGGCGGAGTCACTCGTCGCCGCAAACCGAGATCAGGAGCTACGCGTTGAGCTTGTTGATTCTCTGGCGGAGCTGCGCCGCACGCTCATCGACTTGTTCCGGGCGCGTGGCGTCGCGTCTCCGGGCCCTTTGGGGGTGACTGTGGTCGCCGCCATCGACGGGTTTCTACTTCAACGGATGCTCGATCCGGATCTCGACCCTGCCCCACTCGTGGAGGCCCTTCGTTCTCTCGCCTCCCCCGTCTCTCGTTCCTCCCGAGAAACGGGGGAGGAAATCACCCACTCCCAGGGGTGACTGCCGATGCCTCAGCCCTTGCCGCAACGGCGTTGAGGGCGACGACGGCGCGGTAGATTTCGGCGTGCTTAACGTAGCGGGTGGCTACGTCCCGCTACCGCTGTATCTGGCAGTAGCCGCGCTCAATCACTTTCCGGTTCTTGTCGTCCGCGGCGTCGAGACCGGCGGGACTTTCGCCACGGTCGCCTGGACCCAACAATTGTCAGACACGCCCCTGGGCGTCGTCGTTCTCCAGTTCGGCCTGCACCTCGGCCGTCAGATCGAAGTTCGTGAAGACGTTCTGCACGTCTTCGCTGTCTTCGAGCGCATCGATCAGGCGGAAGATCTTCCGCGCGGTGTCGGCGTCGATCTCGACCTTCAGGTTCGGGACGAACTCGACGTCAGCGGACTCGTAGTCGATCCCGGCCTCTTGCAGCGCGCTGCGCACAGTGACCAGATCAGTCGCGTCGGTGATGACCTCGAAGCCCTCGGCGTGGGGTTCGATCTCCTCCGCGCCCGCCTCGAGCACCGCCAGCATGACGTCGTCCTCAGTCGTACCCTCGGAGCCCACGACGATGACGCCCTTGCGACTGAAGTTGTAGGCCACGCTGCCCGGGTCGGCGAGTGTCCCGCCGTTGCGGGTGAGCGCCGTGCGCACCTCGGCGGCCGCACGGTTCTTGTTGTCGGTCAGACACTCGATCATGAGCGCGACGCCGTTGGGTCCGTAGCCCTCGTACATGATCGAGGTGTACTCGACGGCCTCGCCGCCGATGCCCGCACCGCGCTTCACCGCGCGGTCGATGTTGTCCTTGGGAACAGAGGTCTTCCTGGCCTTCTGCACAGCATCGAACAGCGTCGGATTGCCCGCCATGTCAGCGCCGCCGAGCTTGGCCGCGACCTCGATGTTCTTGATGAGCTTGGCCCACGACTTGGCTCGCCGTGAGTCGATGATGGCCTTCTTGTGCTTCGTGGTCGCCCACTTGGAATGCCCGGACATGGTTCTCCGCTCGTCGTATCCGCCCGGAGCTCGCACCCAGGGCGTCGTCTATCCTAACGAACCGCGCGAGTGGCGCAGGATGGAGATATGCGCAGATCCCGACACATCACGCCGGCCGTCCGATCATCCGACGTGCGCGACGACGAGCCGACACCGGCCGACACCTTGCGATACCTGATCCATCTGCCCGACGACTACGACGCCGACCCGGACAGACGCTGGCCGCTCGTGCTGTTCCTGCATGGCGCCGGCGAACGGGGCTCCGACCTCGACCTGGCTGCGCTGCACGGCCCGCCGAAGCTGGCGGATGCCGGCCACGATTTCCCCTTCATCCTCGTCACACCCCAGTGCGCCGCGTCGAGCCAGTGGGTCTCAGAGCTCTCGACGCTGTCCGGGCTGCTCGACGAGGTCGTCGCGGCGCATCGCGTGGATTCGGCACGCATATCGGTGACCGGGCTCAGCATGGGCGGGTACGGAACCTGGAGCCTGGCGGTGCGCTATCCGGACCGGTTCGCCGCGATCGCGCCGGTCTGCGGCGGGCTGTGGATGCAGAGCGCTGCGCCGATCCGTAGCCTGCCCGTCTGGGCGTTCCATGGCGACGCGGATGATGTCGTGCCGATCTCCGCCACGGAGCAGATCGTGACCGAGCTCCAATCGCTCGACGCTGACGTACGGTTCACGCGATATGCAGGCGTCGGCCACGATTCCTGGACCGAGACGTACGAGAACCCTGATTTCTATGACTGGCTGCTCTCCCACCGGCGCCCGCACTGATATCCGTCTGGCGCGAGATGGCTCGCAGGTGTAGTCCTGACCCATGGACGTCATTCCCCCTGATGATCGGTCGCGCACGCTCGAGGCCGCCCGCCACGCCGCGCTCGCATTCCTGGACACGGTCGACGAGCGACCGGTCTGGCCGCGAGCGTCCCTCGACGACATGCTCGCCGTGTTCGGCGGCCCGCTGGCGGAGGACGGTATCGACCCTGTCGCGGTGATCGAGGAGATGGCCGCGCACGCCGATCCTGGGCTCGTCGCGATCCCGGGCGGCAGGTTCTTCGGTTTCGTGATCGGGGCGACGCACCCTGCCGCGCTGGCCGCGGACTGGCTCGTCTCGGCGTGGGATCAGAACTCGGGCTCATCGACCCTCACTCCTGCGACCGTGGCGATGGAGCGGGTGGCCGGGCAGTGGATGCTCGACCTGTTCGGTCTTCCTGCGTCGTCGAGCGTCGGCTTCGTGACGGGCGGGCAGCTGGCGAACTTCACCTGTCTCTCGACGGCACGCGTCGCCGTGCTCGGCCGGGCGGGGTGGGATGTCGTCGAGCGCGGACTCCGCGATGCCCCGCCGCTGCGTTTCGTCGTCGGTGCGGATCGGCATGGGTCGATCGACCGGGCCGCGCGATTCCTCGGGATCGGACGGTCCGAACTGACCGTCGCCGAAGCGGACGATCAGGGCAGGATGCGACCGGAGGCTCTGGAACGAGCGCTCGCCGACGGGAGAGGCCCGGTGATCGTGTGCCTTCAGGCCGGAGAGGTCCACACCGGGGCGTTCGACGACTTCGCCGCGCTCATCCCGATCGCGAAGCAGTACGACGCCTGGGTGCACGTCGACGGGGCGTTCGGGCTGTGGGCGGCGGCATCCGATTCCCTGAGCTCGCTGACCGCGGGGATGGAGCAGGCCGATTCCTGGGCCACGGACGCGCACAAGACGCTGAACGTGCCCTACGACTGCGGGATGGCGATCGTGCGCGACCCTGCCGACTCAATCGCTGCGTTCCGCACCGGCGGGGACTACCTGATCTACTCCGGCCTCGACCCCTGGGATGTCACGCCCGAGCTCTCGCGACGCGCGCGGGGCGTTCCAGCATGGGCGGCGATGCGGAGCCTGGGACGGTCGGGCATCGCAGCGCTCATCGATCGGTTGCATGAGAACGCGGTCGCGATGGCGCGCGGCCTCGGCTCCGTCGAGGCGATCGAGGTCCTGAACGACGTCGACTACACGCAGGTCATGTTCTGCGCGGAGTCGGATGCCGCCACCCGCGCGCTCGGTGCGGCGATACTGACCGATGGCACGGCGGCGGTGACGGGGGCCGAGTGGCGCGGGCGCGCTGCCCTCCGGTGCTCGATGTCCTCGTGGGTGACCACCGCCGACGACATCACCCGTACGGTCGAGGCGGTCCGAGGGCTGGTCACTCGCTAGGAGTTCGCTTCAGCGCGAGCACGCACCCGGTCGAGGAAGCGCTCGTGGAAGCGCTTCTCCCCCGCGATCTCGGGGTGGAAGCTGAGCCCGAGCAGATTCCCCTGCTCGACCGCGACCACGCGTCCGTCAGGCAACGCCGCGAGGACATCGGCGCCGGATCCGACCGACTCGACCACGGGGCCTCGGATGAAAGCCGCTCTGATCGGTTCGGCGCCGAGCTCTGGCACGATGAGTTCCGCCTCGAACGACTCGACCTGCCGTCCGAACGCGTTTCGGCGCACGACGGCGTCGATGCCGCCGAACGTCTCCTGACCGTCGATCGCATCCCTGATCGAGTCGGCGAGCAGGATGAGTCCCGCGCAGGTGCCGAGCACCGGCAGTCCGTCGGCGATCGCAGCGCGGATCGGCTCCTGCATCCCGAAGATGCGCGACAGCTTGTCGATGACGCTGGACTCTCCGCCGGGGATCACCAGACCTTCGACAGCCGCGAGTTCCCCGGGGCGCCGGACGAGCGTGACCTCGGCGCCCAACTCCGCGAGCAGGGCGGCGTGCTCTCGCACGTCACCCTGCAGCGCGAGCACGCCGACCCTGGGACTACCAGCCACGCTCGGCGAGGCGGTGCGGGGCGGGGAGGTCGGAGACGTTGATGCCGACCATCGCCTCGCCGAGCCCGCGTGACGCCTCGGCGACGACCTTCGGGTCGTCGAAGAAGGTGGTGGCCTTGACGATCGCCTTCGCGCGCTCGACAGGGTTGCCCGACTTGAAGATGCCAGAACCCACGAACACGCCGTCGGCGCCGAGCTGCATCATCATCGCGGCATCCGCGGGGGTGGCGACACCGCCGGCGACGAACAGCACGACGGGGAGCTTGCCGGTCTCGGCGATCTCGGCGACCAGCTCGTACGGCGCCTGCAGCTCTTTGGCCGCGACGAACAGCTCGTCCTTCGGCAGGGCGGTGAGGGCTGCGATCTCGCCGCGGATCTTGCGGATGTGCTTCATGGCCTCGGAGACGTCTCCGGTTCCGGCCTCGCCCTTGGAGCGGATCATCGCCGCACCTTCGTTGATGCGGCGGAGCGCCTCACCGAGGTTCGTGGCACCGCAGACGAAGGGAACCTTGAAGCCGAACTTGTCGATGTGGTTCACGTAGTCGGCCGGCGAGAGCACCTCGGACTCATCGATGTAGTCGACGCCGAGCTCCTGCAGGATCTGGGCTTCCACGAAGTGACCGATGCGCGCCTTCGCCATGACCGGGATGGAGACCGTGTCGATGATGCTGTCGATCATGTCGGGATCGCTCATCCGCGAGACGCCGCCCTGGGCTCGGATGTCGGCGGGCACGCGCTCGAGCGCCATGACGGCGACGGCGCCGGCATCCTCGGCGATCTTGGCCTGCTCGGCGGTGACGACGTCCATGATGACGCCGCCCTTGAGCATCTCGGCGAGGCCGCGCTTGACGCGCGAGGATCCGGTGGTGGTCTGGTCGGTCATGAGGACTCCTGTCGGGCACACCACTGTCGGTGGTCAAAGTCGGTATTGATCTAGGTCAAACATAGCACTGTCCGAAACGACCTAGAATCGTCGAGAGGACTCATGAGCGACGACATCACAGGAACGACCGCGGCCGACATCGCCGACAGCGTGCGCGGGCTCCGGGATCGCGGCGTCCTGCGTCCGGGAAGTCCGCTTCCGCCCGTCCGTGAACTCGCCACACGGCTCGGAATCAACCGCAACACCGCCGTCGCCGCCTACCGGCAGCTCGCTCAGGCCGGACTCGTCATCTCACGCGGCCGGGCAGGAACCGTGGTCACCGGGCACGAGTCCGTCGCGCAGGAGGGCTATGCCGCAGACACGGTGCTGCGCGACGTCGGCACGGGCAACCCTGACCCGCGCCGGATCCCCGACCCCTCCCCTGCACTGATGAACATCGCGAGCAGGCCCGTGCTCTACGGCGAGCCCGTGATCGACCGCGGCCTCGAGGACTGGGCGCGGAACTGGGTCGCCGCCGATCTCGACGCCGACTTCCGCATCACGATCACCAGCGGCGCCGTCGACGCCGTCGAGCGTCTACTCGCCCAAGCCCTGATGCGCGACGACGCCGTCGCGCTCGAGGACCCGTGCTTCCTCGCCAGCATCCACACCGTACGGCTCGGCGGATACCGCGCCGTCGCCGTGCCCGTGGATGACCAGGGCATGACGGTCGACGGTCTCCGGGCTGCATTGGACGCCGGCATCCGCGCCGTCATCTGCACCCCCCGGGCCCAGAATCCGACCGGCGCGAGCCTCACCGCCGAGCGCGCCGCCGAACTCCGCGGCGTGCTGTCCGATCATCCCTACGTGCTGATCATCGAAGACGACCACTTCTCGATGCTGTCGCAGCGACCTTACGAGTCGCTCATCGGCGAAGGGCACCGCCGGTTCGCCCTGGTCCGCTCGGTCTCGAAGTTCCTCGGGCCCGACATGTGCCTCGCGATCGCCGCGACCGACGCGGAGACCGCCGGCCGGCTGGCGATGCGCCTGAGCCCCGGTACGACATGGGTGAGCCACCTTCTGCAGCGCCTCGCGCTCACACAGCTCACGGATGAGACGGTGACCGCCCAGGTCGCAGCCGCCGCGACCCACTACGCCGAGCGCAACGCCGCCTTCGCCGCACAGTTGCGCGCCCAGGGCATCGAGGCGCCGGCATCCGACGGTCTGAGCCTTTGGGTGCAGCTGCCGCGGCCCGCCAGGGAGGTCGCGGAGCGGCTGATGCGCCGGGGCTGGCTCGCCCGCACCGGCGACGAGTTCGCACTCGATGAACGCGCGGAACCCTCCCATCACCTGCGCCTCACCGTGCACGACCTCGACGAGCAGGATGCCGCAACACTCGTCGCCGACCTGGTCGCTGCGGCTCGATGACCACCCTTTGCGGACCTCGGCCCGCCCGGAATGAAAGGATCGAGGAATGAAGATCCTCTCCATCCAGTCCGCCGTCGCATACGGCCACGTCGGCAACTCCGCCGCAGTGTTCCCGCTGCAGCGCATCGGCGTCGAGGTCCTGCCGGTCTACACGGTCAACTTCTCGAACCACACCGGCTACGGCGCCTGGCGCGGACCCCTCATCGACCCGGCCGATGTCCGCGAGGTGATCACGGGCATCGAAGACCGCGGGGTCTTCGGCGGGATCGACGCCGTCCTCAGCGGCTACCAGGGCGGCGAGGGTATCGGTGACGTCATCATCGACGCCGTCGCACGTGTGAAAGCAGCCAACCCGAACGCCGTGTACGCGTGCGACCCCGTGATGGGGAACGCGAAGTCCGGATGCTTCGTCGCACCCGCCATCCCGGTCCTGCTGCGCGAGCGCGTCGTCCCGGTGGCCGACATCATCACCCCGAACCAGTTCGAGCTGGGCTTCCTCACCGAGACCGATCCCGACACCCTCGAATCCACCCTCGCCTCGGTCGACCTCGCCCGTGCGATGGGACCCCGCACCGTGCTCGTCACCAGCGTGGAGCGCCCCGACCGTGAGGACGGAACGATCGAGATGCTCGCCGTCGATGACGAGGGCGCGTGGATCGTGCAGACCCCGCACCTTCCGATGAAGGCCAACGGCTCCGGCGACGTCACGGCTGCGCTCTTCACCGCGCACTACGTCGAGACGGGCAGTGCGCAGACCGCGCTCGAGCGCACCGCCTCCAGCGTCTACGACCTGCTCAAGGCCACGCTCGACTCCGGTGAGCGCGAGTTGCAGCTCGTCGAAGCCCAGGAGTACTACGCGCACCCGCGGATGCAGTTCACCGCGCGACAGGTGCGCTAGACCCGGTCGTTGAGCGAGGAGCGAAGCGACGAGACGAAACGCCGGTGCTTAGCGAGGCCAGGCGTTCGCCACGGCCTCGCGCACTTCGCCGAGCAACTGCGGCAGCGCCTTCGTCTTCGCGATGATCGGGAAGAAGTTCGCGTCCGACGTCCACCGCGGCACGACGTGCTGGTGAAGGTGACCGTCGACGCCGGCACCGGCGACTGCGCCCTGATTCATTCCGAGGTTGAAGCCGTCGCACCGTGACACCTCGCGCAGCACCCGCATCGCGGTCTGCGTGAGAGCGCCGATCTCGGCGACCTCCTCGGGTGTCGCCTGATCGTAGGTGGCGATGTGCCGATACGGGCACACCAGCAGGTGACCGGAGTTGTAGGGGAAGAGATTCAGCAGCACATACGCCGTCTCGCCGCGCGCGACAATCAGTCGATCGGCATCCGCGTGCTTCGGCGCCTCGCAGAACGGGCATTCGTCGCGCAGGGGCTCGGGCCCCGCCTGGATGTACGCCATCCGGTGCGGGGTCCACAGTCGCTGAAACTCGTCGGGCACGCCCGCCAGCAGCCCGCCGTCCTCCACCTCGGTCACACGAGGTCTCCGGCGGTGTGCACGAGCGCGTGCGAGTCGATCGCCGCGCGGATGCGGGCGACGGCATCCGTGACCGGCACGCCGTTCTCCTGCGTGCCGTCGCGATAGCGGAACGAGACTGTGCCGGCGGCCCGGTCCTGCTCCCCCGCGATCAGCAGCAGCGGCACCTTCCCGGTGGTGTGACTGCGGATCTTCTTCTGCATCCGCTCGTCGGAGGTGTCGAGCTCGGCGCGAACGCCGGCGTCCCGCAGCGTGGTGATGACCTCGCCGAGGTAGTCGGCGTATTCCTCGGCGACGGGGATGCCGACGACCTGCACGGGCGAGAGCCAGACCGGGAAGTCGCCGGCGTAGTGCTCGAGCAGGATCGCGAAGAACCGCTCGATCGAGCCGAACAGCGCGCGGTGGATCATGATCGGGCGTTTCTTCTGCCCGTCCTTGTCCATGAACTCCAGGTCGAAGCGCTCCGGAAGGTTCGGGTCGACCTGCACGGTGGAGAGCTGCCAGGTGCGGCCGATCGCATCCTTGGTCTTGAGGTCGATCTTCGGCCCGTAGAAGGCCGCCTCACCCGGAACCTCGGTGAGCTTGAGACCGGATGCCACGGCGACGCGGCGCAGCGCATCGGTCGACGACTCCCAGAACTCGTCGGAGCCGATCCACTTGGACTTCTCGTCGTCCTTCATCGACAGCTCGAGCTCGAAGTCGCTCAGACCGAAGTCGCGGAGCATCGACAGGATGAACTCGAGGACCTTCGCGACCTCGCCCTCCAGCTGTTCGGGCGTCACGAAGAGGTGCGAGTCGTCCTGGGTGAAGCCGCGCACGCGGGTCAATCCATGCAACGCGCCGGAGAGCTCGTTGCGGTAGACCGTGCCGTTCTCGGCGAACCGCAGGGGCAGGTCCCGGTAGCTGCGCGCGCGTTCCTTGTAGATCAGGATGTGCATCGGGCAGTTCATCGGCTTCAGGTAGTAGTCCTGGCCCTGCTTGGTGATCTCGCCGTTCTCGTCGCGCTCCTCGTCCATCACGATCGGCGGGAACATGCCCTCCTTGTACGTGACGAGGTGGTTGGAGGTCAGGAAGAGGTCTTCCTTCGAGATGTGCGGCGTGTACACGTAGGTGTAGCCGCCCTCGATGTGGCGCTTGCGGGCGTGCTGCTCCATCTCCCCGCGGATCATGCCGCCGCGAGGGTGCCAGACCGACAGACCGGACCCGATCTCCTCGGGGAACGAGAAGAGGTCGAGCTCCTTGCCGAGCCGGCGGTGGTCGCGCTTGGCCGCCTCCTCGAGACGGTGCTGGTAGGCGCGCAGCTCGTCCTTGGTCGGCCAGGCCGTGCCGTAGATGCGCTGCAGCTGCGGATTCTTCTCACTGCCCCGCCAGTAGGCGGCGGCGATGCGGGTGAGGTCCCAGCCATTGCCGATCATGCGGGTGTTCGGCAGGTGCGGTCCGCGGCAGAGGTCCTTCCAGACGACCTCGCCGTCACGAGAGGTGTTGTCGTAGATCGTGAGTTCGCCCTCGCCGACCTCGACGGATGCGCCCTCTGCGATCTCTTTCTGGGTCCCTGAACCTGTCGAAGGGCCTTTGAGTCCGATCAGCTCGAGCTTGAACGGCTCGTCGGCGAGCTCCGCGCGGGCCTCGTCATCGGTCACGACACGACGGACGAAGCGCTGTCCTTCGCGCACGATGCGCTGCATCTCCTTCGAGATGGCCTTGATGTCCTCGGGGGTGAACGGGGTCTCCACGCCGAAGTCGTAGTAGAACCCGTCGGTGATGGGCGGGCCGATGCCGAGGTTCGCCTGCGGGTTGATGCGCTGCACGGCCTGG
>JAESFY010000277.1_pt1 | contig 15401 bp, 16 predicted proteins | sample 9266201 | NCBI WGS metagenome assembly JAESFY01 (sample SAMN14515071, study PRJNA621656) | algae metagenome | isolation source: Nodosilinea sp. WJT8-NPBG4 and co-occurring heterotrophs from soil, lower... | place: USA: Pinto Basin, Colorado Desert, California | collected 2006-05-27 | reverse complement strand
CTCTGCTGCGGCCTTGCGCTTGCCGGCGGGGTGCCAGGCGCGATCCTCGGCCTTCGGGGTCGGTCCGCGGCCCTCGAGCGACTTCCGTCCGAGTCCGCCGGTGCCCTTGGTGGGGCCCTTCTTCTTGCCGTTGCTTGCGCCGGGGCGCTGTGGCTTAGCCATCGATACTCCAATGAGTTCCGGCCGGAGAATCCTCCAGCGTGATTCCTGCGGCGGCGATCGCATCACGGATGCGATCGGCCGCCGCCCAGTCCTTGTCAGCGCGTGCCTGCGCGCGCTGGATGATCATCGTCTGCACGAGGGTGTCGAGAGCGGATGCCTGCGCGTCGCCCTCCGATGCCGTGCGGATGATGTCGAGCCCGAGAACGCCGAGCATCGCGAGCACATCGTGCCGCGCCGACGCCGCGCTGTCGGTGTCGCCCGCGTCGAGCGCCGCATTGCCTGCGCGCACGGTGTCGTGCAGGACTCCGAGGGCCTGCGGGATACCGAGATCGTCGTCCATCGCCGTCGCGAACGCCTCTGGCAGCGGCGTGGGCTCCGCCCAGCCGAACGTCTTCGGAAGCAGACGCTCAGCTCGCTCGACGAACGTGCGGATGCGCCCGAGCGCCGCCTCCGCCTCGGTCCACGAGGACTCCGACAGGTCGAGGCTCGACCGGTAATGCGCGGCGGCGAGCGCGTAGCGCACCACCTGCGGATCCCGTTCGGCGAGCACATCGCCCGCCAGGGTGAAGTTGCCGAGCGACTTCGACATCTTCTGCCCGCCGACGGTCACGAGCCCGTTGTGCACCCAGTACCTGGCGAAGCCGTCTCCGGCCGCGGTCGACTGGGCGAGCTCGTTCTCGTGATGGGGGAAGCGCAGGTCGAGCCCGCCTCCGTGGATGTCGAATTCGGGGCCGAGGTAGCGCTTCGACATCGCCGAGCACTCGATGTGCCAGCCCGGGCGGCCGGCACCCCAGGGAGACTGCCACGTGGCATCCGCCTGCTCATCGGGCTTCGCACCCTTCCAGAGCGCGAAGTCCTGCGGGTTGCGCTTGCCGCGGGGATCGGCGTCCTCTGCCGCCTCCATCGCATCGACGGATTGGTTCGTCAGAGAGCCGTAGTCCGACCACGAGCGCACGTCGAAGTAGACATCTCCGGAGCCGTCCGGCGCGGGATAGGCGTGGCCGCGCTCGATGAGCGTGGAGATGAGCTCCTGCATCTGGGGAACGGATGCGGTCGCGCGCGGCTCGTAGGTCGGCGCCAGGATGCCGATGCCGGCATACGCCGCCGTGAACTCCTGCTCCATGCGGTACGCGAGCGCCCACCACGGCTCGGCGTCGGTCGCGTTCGCGAGCACCTTGTCGTCGATGTCCGTGACGTTGCGCACGAAGGTGACCCGACCGTACCGGTGCGTCAGCCAGCGGCGCAGCAGGTCGAAGCTCAGTGCCGCGCGGACGTGCCCGATGTGGGGGCCGGACTGCACCGTGGCTCCACAGACGTACATCGTGATGTTCTCCGGATCGAGAGGCACGAAGTCGCGCAGCTGCTGTGCGCGGGTGTCGTAGAGGCGGAGAGTCACCGCACAAGCTTACCGGGCGGCGGAATCCGAAGACTGGGTGTGACCCCGGCCCTGCTGAGCCCGCCCCCCGCGGGGGTCAGTCGACCCGGAAGACCCGTCCGGTCTGCACTCCGAGCACGCTCTTCGCGTACTCCTGTCCGACGCGGTGCGACGACACGGGCACGAAGCCGGGGAACGACGAGTGATACGAGGGGGCATCCTCGAGCACCGAGGGGCTCACGGCGTTGATGCGGATGCCGCGGGGTAGCTCGGTGGCCGCCGCGAGCACGAAGGACTCGACGGCACCGTTCGCGAACGACGCGGCGGCGCCGTCGGCGATGGGCTCGCGCGCGAGAATCCCCGAGGTCAGCGTGATCGATCCCCCGTCGCGCACATAGGACGTGCCGATGCGCACGACGTCGAGCTGCGACAGCACCTTGCCGCGGAACGCGGATTCGTAGTCGCCACGACTCAGCTCGTCGAGCGGCCGGAACGGCACCTCGCCCACCGCGACGACCACGGCGTCGACCTGGCCGACCGCCGCGAAGAGGCGCTCGATGGATGCCGGGTCGGTGACGTCCACCGAAGGCTCGCCGCTGCGGGACGCGGCGATGATCTCATGACCGCCCAACGCATGCACGGCCGTCCGTCCTACCTGACCGGTGGCTCCGATGACGAGAATCCTCATGACGTCTCCCTCTCCGCTCGCGAATACCGCACGACGTTGTCCGACAACGACGGCGGATGCCGACGAATTCCCCGATGCAGGCGCCAGTGTCAGCGCGGCTGGACCATCGCGACCGCCGTCACCGCGATGCCCTCATCCCGACCGGGGAAGCCCAGGCCGTCGGTGGTGGTGGCCGTGACCGAGACCGGCGCGCCGCCGAGCGCCGCCGACAGCGCCCGCTCGGCCTCTGCCCGGCGTCCGCTGAAGCGCGGTCGATTGCCCTGGAACTGCACCGACACGTTGCCGATCGTGAAGCCCGCTTCGGCGAGAAGCTCGCGGGTGCGGGCGAGGAAGACGTCGGCGTGGGCACCGGCGTACTCGGGGTGCGCGGTGCCGAAGTGCTCGCCGATGTCGCCGAGCCCGGCGGCCCCCAGCAGAGCGTCCACCATCGCGTGGGCCACGGCGTCTCCGTCGGAATGACCCGATAGCGCTCGCTCACCCGGCCACTCGATGCCGGCCAGCCACAGGTTCCCGTCGCCGCCGAACGCGTGCACATCCGTACCGAGACCCACCCTGGGGCCGGTCCACGTCGATGCGTGAGCGGCGACCCGCGTCTGCGCGTCCGCCAGCAGATGGCGGGCGCGCTCGAGGTCGGCGGGCGTGGTGATCTTGAATCCGCGAGGCGAGCCTGCGATCCGTCGCACGGGATGCCCGGCCGCGGCGAAGAGGGCTGCATCGTCGGTGTACTCGATACCAGAGGCTGTCGCGGCATCGTACGCGGCCTCGAGCAGAGCACGCGGGAATCCCTGAGGGGTCTGCGCGGCGGCGAGCTCAGAGCGATCCACCGGGGCGATGACCGCATCCCCGTCGACCCGCTTGAGCGTGTCGACGACCGGAAGTGTCGGGATGACCCCGCTCTCCCCATCGGTGCCAGCGGCCACCGCATCGATGATCGCCGGGGGCGTCAGCGCGCGCGCCGCGTCGTGCACGAGCACTCGCGTCACATCGCCCCAGAGCGCCTCGAGGCCGGCGGCGACGGACTCCTGCCGCGTGTCGCCACCCGTCACGACCCTGCCGAGATCGATGCGGTCGCCTGCAGCGGCACGGAGCTCGGCCTCCGCGTCTCCCTCGAACCCGGCAGGGGCGACGACGATGACCTGGGCAGGCGCTGCGGCGAAGACGCCGTCGAGGGCGTGGCGCAGGATCGAGTGCGTGTCGATGCCGACGAACGCCTTGGGTGCTCCGGCATCCAGCCGGGTGCCGGAGCCGGCGGCGACGACGATGATCGCGGTGTCAGGGACGGGAAGCATGCTCACCAGGTTCACGTTACCGGCGCGCACGAAAAAAGGCGGATGCCGAAGCACCCGCCCTCTCTCAATCCACTCAGGACGCGAGAACCTCGTCGAGCAGAGCGCTCGCCTTGTCTTCGTCCGTCTTCTCAGCGAGCGCGAGCTCGGAGATGAGGATCTGACGCGCCTTGGCCAGCATCCGCTTCTCACCTGCCGACAGACCGCGGTCCTGATCCCGTCGCCACAGGTCGCGCACGACCTCGCTCACCTTGATGACGTCGCCGGAGGCGAGCTTCTCGAGGTTCGCCTTGTAACGGCGCGACCAGTTCGTGGGCTCTTCCGTGAACGGCGCGCGGAGCACCTCGAACACGTTGTCGAGGCCCTCACGGCCGATGACATCGCGGACCCCGACCAGATCGACGTTCTCAGCGGGCACCTCGATGATGAGGTCCCCCTGGGTGACGTTGAGCTTCAGGTATTTCTTCGCCTCACCCTTGATGATGCGCTCCTTGACCTCGATGATGGTCGCAGCGCCATGGTGCGGATAGACGACAGTTTCGCCAACCTCAAAAAGCATAAAAACTTGTCCTTTCGGCAACCTCAAGGATACCACAGGGGGAATGCGCTAAGGTTCGCGCCCCCACGTCCTCAGACGGCTCCCCGCATGCACATAGAATGGATGCGGATATCCCGTCGGACCTCAGGAGGACCCGTGAAATCGCGCCTTGTTGCGTCTGCCGCCATCAGCGCCCTCGTTCTTCTCGGCGCGACGGGCTGCACGTTCATCTCGCCGCAGGCGACGACGATCGAATACTCCGCCTCCGACGGCGTCAACGTCTCGGACTCCGACGGCCCGCTCGACGTGCGCAACGCGTTCGTCGTCGCGAACGAAGACGGCTCGGTCGGCAACTTCGTCGCCGCTGTGGTGAACCCGACCACCGAGAAGGCCACGCTCACGATGAGGGTGGCGGGCATCGACGAGCCGCTCACGGTCTCGGTCCCTGCGGGCAAGACGGTCAGCCTCGGCGCCGACGAAGAACCCCTGCGCATCGACGACCTCGACACGCTGCCCGGTGCGACGATCGAGATCCACTTCCAGTCGGGCGACGGCGCCGGCACCAAGACCGAGGTCCCGGTGCTCGACGGCTCGCTGCCGTACTACGCCGATCTGGTGCCCGAGGTCATGAAGTCCACCCCCACGCCTGAGCCTGTCCCGTCCGATACGGCCGCCCCTGCTCCGAAGGAGTGATCCGGCGCACACGCTGACGAAGAGGCCGTACCCGCGGGGGTACGGCCTCTTCTGTGTGGTCGTCCGGGCTGCGCCCGCGTTCAGCCCTCGAAGCGGTAGCCGAGGCCGCGGACGGTGACGAGCATGACCGGCTCGCCCGGGTTCTCCTCGATCCGGGAGCGGATGCGCTTGATGTGCACGTCGAGAGTCTTGGTGTCGCCGAAGTAGTCGCTGCCCCACACCCGGTCGATCAGCTGGCCGCGCGTGAGCACACGACCCGAGTTGCGCATGAGCACCTCGAGAAGCTCGAACTCCTTCAGCGGCATGTTGATCTGCTGGCCCGCGACCGAGACCGTGTGGCGATCGATGTCGAGCGAGACGCGGCCTCCGTCGAGCACGCGCTCGTCGAGCTCGCTGTCGGCCTGGACCACACGGCGCAGCACCGCCCGCATCCGAGCCAGCAGCTCGCGCGACGAATACGGCTTCGTGACGTAGTCGTCGGCGCCGAGCTCGAGCCCGACGACGATGTCCACCTCCGAATCCTTGGCCGTGACCATGATGATCGGCACGGCCGAGGTCGAGCGGATCTGACGGCAGACCTCGGTGCCCGGCATCCCCGGGAGCATCAGGTCGAGGAGGACGACGTCGGCGCCTCGCTCACGGAAAGCGGTCAGCGCTCCGGGGCCGTCCTCGGCGATCTCGACCTCGTATCCCTCTCGGCGCAGCAGGTATGCCAGCGGTTCGGCGAGGTCGGGCTCGTCTTCGACGAGAAGGATGCGGGTCATGCGTTCTCTCCGTTTCGGACGCGAGCCGCGGTCTTCGCCGCCTTGCGCTCGCGCTTCTTCTTTTTCTTCTCGTCCGGGTCGATGCTCGGAGGAGCATCGATCCTCGGAAGCCTGATCGTGAATGTGGAACCTCGTCCGGGGCGCGACCAGAGGCGCACCTCCCCGCCGTGGCGCTGGGTGGCGTGCTTGACGATCGAGAGTCCGAGTCCGGTTCCGCCGGTGCGGCGCGACCTGGCCTCGTCCGCCCGGTAGAAGCGCTCGAAGATGCGCTCGCGATCCGCCTCGGCGATGCCGATGCCCTGGTCCGAGACGGCCACCTCGACGACCCCGTCGTCGGCCTTCACTCCGATGCCGACGCGCGATCCCTTCGGGGAGTACACGATCGCATTGGCGATGAGGTTGCCGAACGCCTCGATCAGGATCTGCGAATCGCCGCGAACCCAGACGCCCCTGTCGCCGCCGCGGGCGAGCTCGACCCCGGCGGAGTCGGCCTGCACGACGTGCGCCTCGAGGGCGGTCGCGAGCACCTCGTCTATCGAGACGGGCCGCACGTCGGACAGCGCATCGTCGGTCTGGAGTCTCGAGAGACTCATGATGCGGCCCGTCAGCTGCCCGAGTCGAGCGGCCTCGGCCGAGATCCGGGTGGCGAAGTGGCGAACCTGCGCAGGGTCGTCCGCCGCGGACTCGATGGCCTCGGCCAGCAGGGTGACGGCTCCGACGGGGGTCTTGAGCTCGTGGCTGGTGTTCGCCACGAAGTCACGGCGCATCTGATCGAGGCGCTCCTGCTCTGTGACATCGCGGATGATCAGCAGCGTCATACGCGGGCTGATCGCACTGGCCCGCGCCGACACCAGCCTCGGGTCGAGACTGAGCCCGCCACGAGTGATGCGCAGCGACTCGGTCGCCGAGCTCCCCTCATTGCGCCCTCCCCGCACGAGCTGGCGCAGCTCGGGGTTCTCGAGGGGCGCTCCCACGTCGATGCCGAATCGCGTGGCCGCCTTCGAGACGGCGAGCACGAGGCCCGACGAGTCCACCACGCACGCCGCGTCGTCCATGCTGCCCAGCACCGCGGTGACGCCCTCGGGGACCGAGAGCGAGGTCTCCTCGGCCACCCGGGCCCGCGCACGATATGCCCACGCCACCAGGAGGGAGAGGCCGACGCCGATCACGAGGCCGGCGGCCAACGCGAGCAGCGCGATCTGCGGCAGGGTCATAACCCCAGCGTAGAGTGCGTTCACCCGCGGATCGGCGGGTTCATCCGCCCTGACGGCAAGGCGAGAAGTACTATTCACGTGCTGGGCACCGTTCGTTAACCTTCGGAGCAGACAATCGCTTTCGGGCCTGTGCGGGAGCGCTGAGCTCTCCCCTCGCGCGAACGGTCCGGCCGTCTCGCGCTGACACCACAGCCGAGACCCGAACGAAAGGTTGCGCCGACATGCGCGAAGTCTTCCATCAGTCCCTCGAGGATCTGCAGTCCCAGCTCGTGGAGATCGCCGACCTCGTCACGGTCTCGATCGACAAGGCCACCCGCTCCTTCGCCACGAGCGATGTCGAGCTGGCCGAGGAGGTCATCGCCGACGACGCCAAGATCGACGCGCTGGCCGTGGCCCTCGATGAGCAGGCGATCGAGATCCTCGCCCGCCAGCAGCCGGTCGCGCGCGACCTGCGCGTCGTCGTCACAGCCCTGCGCGTCAGCGCCTCGCTCGAGCGTATGGGCGACATGTCCGAGCACATCGCTCAGCTCGCGCGCCTGCGCTTCCCCGAGCGGGCGATCCCGAAGGGCCTCAAGGGCACCTTCACCAAGATGGGCGAGCTGGACGTGGAGATCTCGCGCACGCTCTCCGAGCTGCTGCGCACCCAGGACCTGCGCCTGGCCGACACCATCCGCAACACCGACGACGACATCGACGAGCTGCACGCCAGCGTCTTCGAGAAGGTGCTCAGCGACAACTGGAAGGGCGAGGCCACTGCGACGGTCGACGCCACGCTCGCCAGTCGCTACCACGAGCGCTTCGCCGACCACGCGGTCGCCGTCGCCAAGAAGGTCATCTACCTGGCGACCGGCGACTGGCGCATCGAGGAAGAGGACATCGCCCTCGCCGTCGAGCAGCAGCAGGAGCTCGGCCACGCCTGAGGCGCCGCGACACACACGAAGGGGGCGGATGCGGTCAGCATCCGCCCCCTTCGTCTTCCGTGATTACTTCTTGCCCTGTGCGGCCACGGCGGCGGCACCGGCGGCGGCGGCCTCGGGGTCGAGGTATCGGCCGGGGCCGGTGGGCACGTTGTTCTCGTCGAGTTCGTAGACGAGGGGGATGCCGGTGGGGATGTTCAGCTCGGCGATGTCGTCGTCGCTGATGCCCTCGAGGTGCTTGACGAGACCGCGCAGCGAGTTGCCGTGGGCGGTGACGAGGACCGTCTTGCCCGCCTCGAGGTCGGGGACGATCGCGTCGTCCCAATAGGGCAGCAGGCGGTCGATCACGAGCTTCAGCGACTCGGTGCGAGGCACCTCGCCGTCGATGTCGGCGTAGCGCACGTCGTTCACCTGGCTGAACTCGCTGTCGTCGTCCAGAAGGGGCGGCGGCACGTCGAACGAACGGCGCCACAGCTGGAACTGCTCCGGACCGAATTCCTCGAGGGTCTGTGCCTTGTCCTTGCCCTGCAGGGCGCCGTAGTGGCGCTCGTTGAGGCGCCACGAGCGCGTGACCGGGATCCACAGGCGGTCAGCCGCGTCCAGCGCGATGTCCGCGGTCTGGATCGCACGGCTGAGCAGTGACGTGTGCAGCACGTCGGGCAGGATGCCGGCCTCTGCCAGCAGCTCGCCTCCTCGACGGGCCTCGTTCCTGCCCTGCTCGTTCAGGCGGACGTCCACCCAGCCGGTGAAGAGGTTCAGTTCGTTCCACTCGCTCCGGCCGTGACGGAGCAGGATCAGGGTGCGCTTCGAAGTCATGGGCTCAGTTTATCGGCGCAGCTCGACGCGTCCACGCCCATGCCCTGCGAGGATTGACGCATGGCGTCATCTCCTCTCGGTCGGCCGACCCGCGGCACCACCGGGACGAATCGACTGCGTCGCAACGATCGCTGGATCGCGGCGAGCCCGGCGTTCCGCCGAGCCGAGGATCCGCTGGTGATCGACCTCGGCTACGGCGCCAGCGGCGTCACGGCCTTCGAGCTCGCGACCCGGCTGCAGCGGGTGCGCGCGGATGCCGTGGTACGGGGTCTCGAGATCGATCCGGGCAGGGTGGCGACGGCGAATCGGCAGCTCGCCGAGGTGCAGGCCGCGCGTACTGCCTTCTCCCCCGACCTGCGGGTGTCGTTCGCCCGCGGCGGTTTCGAGGTGCCGCTCCCCGCGGGGCGTCGTCCGGCCGTGATCCGGGCGATGAACGTGCTGCGGCAGTACGACGAAGGCGACGTCGCGAGCGCCTGGCGCACGATGGCGACCCGGCTGTCTCCTGACGGGCTGCTCGTCGAGGGCACCTGCGACGAGATCGGGCGGGTGTCGAGCTGGGTCGACGTGGCCCCGACGGGAGCGCCGCTGCGGTTCACCATCTCGCTGCGGCTCGCCGACCTCGAGCATCCGAGCATCGTCGCGGAGCGACTGCCGAAGGCGCTGATCCACCGCAACGTGCAGGGCGAGCGGATCCACTCCCTGCTCATCGCCCTCGATCGCGAGTGGGACCGCGCGGCTCCGCTGTCGGCCTTCGGAGCGACACAACGATTCCTGGCCGCGGTCGCCGCGCTTCGCGCTGAGGGGTGGCCGGTTCTCGGCGGGAAGTCCCGTTGGCGGCTGGGTGAGCTCACCCTCCCGTGGGACGCGGTGGCTCCGCTCCCCTGACACGCTCCGGGAGCGGCTCGGTTCAGCCTGCCTGGCGGGGATCCGGCGCGCTCGGGCGGCGGGACAGGCGGGTGATCCGCGGGATGTCGGCCGTGGCGCCGGCATCCGCGGGCACGATGACCTGCTGCGTCGCGGCGATGTCGGCACCCTCGGCGCGCACGATGAGATCGCCGACCGGCGTGCGGCGCGAGAGGATCGCGAGCGCGATCGGGCCGTCTTCATGGTGTCTGGCTACCGAGGTGATGTGACCCACCTCGTCGTCGCCCGCGTAGACCGCGTCGCCGACCTCGGGCAGCACCGCTTCACTGCCGTCCAGATGCAGGGCCGCGAGGCGGCGGGGCGGGTGGCCGAGATTGTGGACCTTCGCCACGGTCTCCTGACCCCGGTAGCACCCCTTGTTCAGGTGCACCGCCGTGCGGATCCAGTCGGACTCGTGCGGCAGCGAGCGCTCGTCGACCTCGGCCGACCACCGCGGACGCCAGGCTGCGATGCGCAGCGCCTCGGCGGCGAGGAGCCCCGCCACCTCTTCGGATGACAGGGTGGCGGCGAGGTCGTCAGCGGCGTCGATCGTCGCGATGGCCACCCTCCAGGCGAGCTCTGCGCCCGGGTGATCGAGGATCTCGGCGTACTGATGGCCACCCGCGCTCACGCGCTGCCAGGGGTCGGCCCAGATCAGCGGAGCACCGGAAGGAGCGGATGCCGCAGCAGTCGCGCGCTCAGCCGCGGCACCGCCGTCGACGAATCCGAGCAGCGCCAGGTCAGTGCGCACGGCCACGGTGGCCTGCGTGCGGAACTTCATGCGCGTCAGCCAGGCCGCGAGCGCGTCTGCGTCAGCGGCGTCCGCGATCAGCCAGGTGGACGAGCCGTCATCGATGACCCCGGCGGCGTGCTCGACGCGGCCCTGGGGGTCGAGCACCAGGAGCTCCGTGCTCTCGCCGGGTGCGAGCCGACCGACCGACTGCGACGTGATCGAATCCAGCCACCCGAGACGCTCGGGACCGGCGACCTCGATGACGGTCCGGTCGTCGAGCGGAACCACGGCCGCGCCGGCGGCGAGACGGCGCTGCTCACGGAACGCGTCGCCGAAGTGGGCTATCCCGTTCTCGCCGTTCACTGCGCCGGCGATGTCGGTGAATCCGGTCATGTCAGACCCTGGCCAATCGAGCGGACGCGTGCGACCGCATAGGTGTGCCCAGGGCCGCGATGTCCCACGCCCAGAGCAGATGGTTGTCGACGAGTCCGTACAGACGTGTGGCGGCGCCGTACTCCTTGGCACCCGCGCCGCGGACGATCGCGTCGGAGGCGATGTCGATGCGCGGACCGTTGATCTCGCCGAGGTAGAGCTCGAGCATCCCGTCGGAGTGCGAGATCGACACCTCGATGGGGAATCCGCCGGACGGCGCGCGGAGCGCCTCGACGTCGTCGACCCCCCTGACCGCGGTCTCGGCGAGCGGCGGCAGCAGACCGGGCCCCGCGTCGGCATCCGTCGCCGGCCGAGAGAGACGCCAGAAGCCGGTCTCGGCGACGAGCGGTATCGAGACCGCACCGTCGTCGCCCGTGAAGGTCGCCGTCGCGGAGTAGTTGAGGAACGGACCGCCGTCGTGGCTGAAGCTCACACGGTGGGTGAACTCGCCCTGCAGGCGCTCGTCACCGACCGGATAGTCGATGACACCGGTGCCTTCCCACACGCCGACCAACCAGGCGAGCGGCGCGAGGTCTGCGGGGAGATCTGTGGGGAGCTCGATCACGGTGCTCAGCGCTGGCCGCGGAAGAGGTTCCGCAGCACGACGACCGAGACGAAGGCGATCGCGAGGCTCGCCAGGCCCAGCAGGCCGATGAAGAAGAGTTCGAGCGCCATGAGGTCCATGGCCTCCACTTTACCCTCCAGCCGGCCGAGTGTCTCGTTCGCGGATCAGGTGACGAGAGCGGCGAGACCGAAGCCGACCGAGATCACGCCCATCAGCAGAAGCGCGCCGATCGCGCTGGCTCCCACGCGGAAGATGAAGCCCTGGGTGCGCCCGTTCTTCAGCTGCACGGCGAAGGAGAGGAGCACGATCGCGCCGAAGACCACGAGCAGCCACGGCACTCGCCACTCCTCGGCGACGAAGATGCCCACGCCGATCGACGCCACGAAGGCGACCGCCCAGACGATGAGCACGCCGACGAAAGCATTACGCGGTGCGAGCGCTGGATCCGTCATGACTCCATTGTCACCCATCGCTGCCCGGTATCATTGCGGCACGGCGTACCCCGCCGTCCGGAAGGAGTGCGCGTGGCCCAGGTCCTGGTGTTGACCAATGCTCCGGTCTCGGAGCAGGTCCTGCCCGCACTCGAGCTCCTCAGCCATCGTGTGCGCCAGATCCCGGCCGAGCCCGCCCAACTCGTGAGCGCCCCCGAGTACGACATCGTGATCGTCGACGGGCGTCTCGACCTCGTCGGCGCGAAGTCTCTCTGCCGACTGCTGCGAGCCACCGGGCAGGATGCTCCGCTGCTGCTCGTCGTCACGGAGGGCGGGATGAGCGCCCTCTCCGGCGAATGGGGCATAGACGACGTGCTGCTCTCGACTGCGGGACCCGCCGAGACCGACGCGCGCGTCAGGCTGGCGCTCGCCCGACGCGATGAGGTCGCAGAGCCGACGCGCGTGCAGGCCTCCGGCGTCACGATCGACGAGCAGTCGTATTCGGCTAAGCTCAGAGGACGCCCGCTGGACCTCACGTACAAGGAGTTCCAGCTGCTGCACTTCCTCGCCACGCACCCTTCGCGGGTGTTCACCCGCGAGCAGCTGCTCAGCGAGGTGTGGGGCTACGACTACTTCGGCGGCACCAGAACCGTCGACGTGCACGTGCGACGCCTGCGGGCGAAGCTGGGCGACCAGGAGCAGATCATCGGCACGGTCCGCAACGTCGGCTATCGATTCAACATCTACGACGACGAGACGGTGGGCGCAGCGCGGTGACGCATGCGACGCCAGTTCACGCGCGCGTCACCTCACGGTGCTTAGATGTACCCCATGATCGATCCCGCACTCGCCGACGCAGGTCTCGGCGACGCTGAAGACGACGACTTCGATGCCATCGAGTCTCCTGACGCGCTCCTGCCCGACCACCGCTACCTCGACCGCGAGCTGAGCTGGCTCGCCTTCAACCAGCGCGTGCTCGAACTGGCGGAGGATCCGTCGCTCCCCGAACTCGAGCGCGCGAACTTCCTCGCGATCTTCGCGAGCAACCTCGACGAGTTCTTCATGGTGCGCGTCGCCGGCCTCAAGCGCCGCATCCTGACCGGCCTGGCCGTGCCCACCAACATCGGCCGCTCCCCCGCCGACGCGCTAGCCGACATCGCCCGCGAGGCGCACGAGCTGCAGCTGCGCCACGCCGACGCCTGGAAGTCGCTGGTGCGTCCGGCGCTGGCCGAGTCCGGCATCGAGATCACCGAGTGGTCCGAGCTCACCGACGAAGAGCGCTCGAAGCTCTCCGAGTACTTCGGGGCTCAGGTGTTCCCCGTGCTGATGCCGCTCGCGGTCGACCCCGCGCATCCTTTCCCTTACATCTCGGGGTTGTCGCTGAACCTCGCCATCCGCATCCGCAACGCCCGCACCGGGCGTCAGGAGTTCGCGCGTCTCAAGGTGCCGCCCATGCTGCCGCGCTTCGTCGAGGTGCCCGGCGCCGGCGAGATCAAGCGCTTCCTCACGCTCGAGGAGCTCATCGCGAACCACCTCGGCGACCTGTTCCCCGGCATGGAGGTCCTCGACCACCACGCCTTCCGCCTCACCCGCAACGAAGACGTGGAGATCGAGGAGGACGAGAGCGAGAATCTCATCCAGGCGCTCGAGGCCGAGCTGCTTCGTCGTCGATTCGGCCCGCCGATCCGTCTCGAGATCACCGACGACATGGACGAGGTCACGATGGACCTCCTCGTGCGCGAGCTCGACATCACCGACCAGGAGATCTACCGGCTCCCCGGGCCGCTCGACCTCCGGGGCCTCTTCGACCTGTCGCGCATCGATCGCCCCGACCTGCGCTACCCGCCGCATCTGCCGACCACGGCGGTCGCGTTCCAGCCGACAGGCAGCAACACCCGTGCAGACATCTTCAAGGCGATCCGCAAGTCGGACGTGCTCGTCCACCACCCGTACGAGTCGTTCACCACGAGCGTCGTCGCGTTCCTCGAGCAGGCCGCCCGCGACCCGCACGTGCTCGCCATCAAGCAGACGCTCTACCGCACCTCGGGCGACAGCCCGATCGTCGAGGCGCTGATCAACGCCGCCGAGGCCGGCAAGCAGGTGCTCGCACTCGTCGAGGTCAAGGCCCGCTTCGACGAGGCGAACAACATCGTCTGGGCGCGCAAGCTCGAGAAGGCGGGCGTCCACGTCGTCTACGGCCTCGTCGGACTCAAGACCCACTGCAAGCTCGCCCTCGTCATCCGGGAGGAAGACGGCGTGCTCCGCCACTACTCGCACATCGGCACGGGCAACTACAACCCGAAGACCAGCCGCATCTATGAGGACTTCGGTCTGTTCACCACCGACGCCCAGGTGGGCAAGGATCTCACCCGTCTGTTCAACGAGCTCAGCGGCTATGCCATCGAGAAGAAGTTCAAGCGCCTCCTCGTGGCGCCGCTGCACCTGCGCAAGGGCCTCGTGCGCCAGATCGATCACGAGCGCCGCAATGCCGAAGACGGCAAGCCCGCCAGCATCCGCATCAAGGTGAACTCGATGGTCGACGAAGAGGTCATCGACGCGCTCTACCGCGCCAGTGCCGCGGGCGTGAAGGTCGACGTGTGGGTGCGCGGGATCTGCAGTCTGCGCACCGATCTCGAGGGCATCAGCGACAACATCACCGTACGAAGCATCCTCGGGCGGTACCTCGAGCACTCGCGCATCTTCGCGTTCCACAACGATGGCGACTCCCAGGTGTACATCGGCAGCGCCGACATGATGCACCGCAACCTCGACCGCCGCGTCGAGGCGCTGGTGCGCGTCACCGACCCCGGTCACACGAAGGACCTGCTCGACTTCTTCGACCTCGCGATGGATCCCGGCACCACCTCGTGGCACCTCGGTGCCGACGGCGTCTGGACCCGACACGCCGAGGATGCCGCAGGCAAGCCCCTCATCGACCTGCAGGACAAGACCATGGGGTTGATCCAGCGGCGTCGTCGCGCACGGGCGGTTCGATGAGCGCCCATTCGAGTACCCAGGCCATACGGTCGAAGTGGACGGACAAAGCCGTGTACGCGGCCGGCGCCGTCGTCTGGCGGCTCATCGACGGCAAACTGCGGATCCTCCTGATCCATCGCACCAAGTACCGCGACATCACGCTTCCCAAAGGCAAAGTAGACCCGGGCGAGATGCTCGCCGAGACGGCGGTGCGCGAGGTGCACGAGGAGACCGGCATCCGCGTCTCCCTCGGCGTCCCCGTCGGCGTGAGCCGTTACCATCTGCCCTCGAGCAAGCAGAAGGTCGTGCACTACTGGGCGGCTGAGGCCACGGCCGAGGCCATCCGCACCTCGACCTTCGTGCCGAATCGCGAGATCGCCGCCCTCGAATGGGTGAGTGTCAAGAAGGCGCGCGCCCGGCTGAGCTACCCGGTCGACATCGAGATCCTCGACTTCTTCTCGCAGCTGGTCGATGACGGCGTGCTGCGCACGTTCCCGATCATCGCCCTCCGCCATGCCAAGGCGCTCTCGCGCTCCGACTGGGAGGGCACCGATGCCGAGCGTCCTCTGACCGAACGCGGCCTGCAACAGGCGAAGTCGATCGTCGGCCCGCTGCGAGCCTTCGGCGTGCGCAAGATCGTCACGAGCGACGCCGTCCGGTGCGTGCAGACCGTGACACCGCTCGCGAAGGCCCTCGATAAGAAGACCGTCACCACTGCGAAGATCAGCCAGGACGCATGGGAGGACGGCGAAGACGATCTGCGCGCCGTGGTCGGTCGCCGCGTGCGCTCGGGCAAGCCGGCAGTGCTGTGCAGCCACGGGCCTGTGCTGCCGGGGATCCTGACGGAGATCGCCCTGGCCACCGGAACGGTCCGCGGGTCGTACGTGAGCAGCGCGGCCGATCTCGAA
>JAESFY010000276.1_pt1 | contig 15489 bp, 12 predicted proteins | sample 9266201 | NCBI WGS metagenome assembly JAESFY01 (sample SAMN14515071, study PRJNA621656) | algae metagenome | isolation source: Nodosilinea sp. WJT8-NPBG4 and co-occurring heterotrophs from soil, lower... | place: USA: Pinto Basin, Colorado Desert, California | collected 2006-05-27 | reverse complement strand
CCAACGTGATCACCACGTTCTTCACGCCGAACATGTACGCGTACAACCTGTCGTTCGCGGGCCAGCAGTTCAACTACGCCGCGACGATCGCCATCATCATGGGCGTCATCACCGCGGTCATCGCCTACGTCGTGCAGCTGCGCGGCTCGAAGTCTGAGGTGCGCTGACATGGCACTCCCCCTTGCTCGCCCCTCCCGCAAGCGTCACGACCTGATGAATCCGCGCAAGTCCAACACGCTGCTGATCGTCATGGTCGTCTACGCGCTGTACACGCTCGTGCCTCTGGTCTGGCTGCTGTTCAGCTCGACCAAGACCCAGTCCGGGCTCTTCAGCTCGTTCGGCCTCTGGTTCGCCGACGACTTCGCGTTCTTCGACAACCTCGTCGCCACGTTCGCGTACCGTGACGGGATCTTCCTGCGGTGGCTCGGCAACACGCTCCTCTACGTCGTGGTGGGCGCAGGTGGAGCCACGCTGCTCGCGACGATGGCCGGGTACGGTCTGGCGAAGTACAAGTTCCCCGGCCGCCGCGCGGTCTTCGCCGTCGTGCTCGGCGCAGTCGCCGTGCCCGGCACCGCTCTCGCCGTCCCGACCTTCCTGCTCTTCAGCGAACTCGGTCTCACCAACACTCCCTGGGCGGTCATCATTCCGTCGCTGATCAGCCCGTTCGGGCTGTATCTGATCTGGGTGTTCGCGACCGAGTCGGTGCCGACGGAACTGCTCGAGGCCGCACGCATCGACGGCGCCGGAGAGTTCCGCACGTTCTTCACGATCTCGATGCGGCTGCTCGCCCCCGGCATCGTCACGGTGGCGCTGTTCACGGTCGTCGCGACCTGGAACAACTACTTCCTGCCGCTGATCATGCTCTCCGATCCCGCCTGGTACCCGCTCACCGTGGGCCTGAACCAGTGGAGCGCGCAGGCCATCGGCGCCGGATCACAGCCGATCTACAACCTCGTCATCATGGGCTCCCTCCTCACGATCATCCCGATCGTCATCGCCTTCCTGCTGCTGCAGCGGTTCTGGCAGTCAGGTCTCACCGCGGGAAGCGTCAAGCAGTAGCTCCCTGCATCCCCTGCATCACCACCGCGGCCCGACGTCGGACCGCACCTCCCGAAAGGACACAGCAATGAAGCACCTTCCCTCCTTCTCGCGGCGCACCCTCACGGTGCTCGCCGCGGGCACCGTGGCAGCGCTGGCGCTGGCCGGATGCAGCGCCGGTGACAGCGGATCCGGCAGCGGCTCGGGCACCGGATCCTTCGACTCGGTCGAGGCCGCTCTCGAGAAGGGCGGCGAGATCACGTACTGGTCGTGGACCCCGTCCGCCGAGGCACAGGTCGAGGCGTTCCAGAAGGAATATCCGAACGTGAAGGTCAACCTCGTCAACGCCGGCACCAACAACGAGGAGTACACCAAGCTGCAGAACGCCATCAAGGCGGGCTCCGGCGCACCCGACGTGGTGCAGGTCGAGTACTACGCGCTCCCCCAGTTCGCCCTGACCGAGGCGTTCGTCGACCTGTCGCAGTACGGTTTCGCCGACTTCGAGGACGACTACACCGCGTCGACCTGGAACTCGGTCACCGACGGCGACGCGATCTACGGCCTGCCGCAGGACTCGGGCCCCATGGCGCTCTTCTACAACAAGACCGTGTTCGACGCGGCGGGCGTCGCCGTGCCGACCACATGGGACGAGTACTACGAGGCCGCCAAGACCATCCACGCGGCGAACCCCGACGCGTACGTCACCAACGACACCGGAGACGCCGGCTTCGCGACCTCGATGATCTGGCAGGCCGGCGGCAAGCCGTTCGAGACCTCGGGCACCGATGTCACCCTCGACCTCGAGGATGCCGGTACGAAGAAGTGGACCGAGAACTGGAACCGCCTCGTCGAAGAGGATCTGGTCGCCCCTTACTCCAGCTGGAGCGACGAGTGGTTCCGCGCCCTCGGCGACGGCAGCCTCGCCACCCTCGTGATCGGCGCCTGGATGCCCGGCAACCTCATCTCGGGCGCACCCGACGGCGCCGGCGACTGGCGCGTCGCGCCGATGCCGACCTACGACGGCTCTCCCGCGAGCGCCGAGAACGGCGGCGGCGGTCAGGCCGTGACCACGCAGAGCAAGAACCCGGAGCTGGCTGCGGGCTTCCTGTGGTGGCTGAACAACTCCGAGGAGAGCATCTCGATCTTCCTCGAGTCGGGCGGCTTCCCGTCGACGACCGCCGAGCTGTCCAGCGAGGAGTTCCTCGCCGATGCACCGGAGTACTTCGGCGGACAGAAGATCAACGAGGTGCTGGCCGGAGCGGCCGATGACGTGGTCGAGGGCTGGAGCTACCTGCCCTACCAGGTGTACGCGAACAGCATCTTCGGCGACACCGTGGGCCAGTCGTACCAGAACAGCTCCGACCTGAACGAGGGCCTCACGGCCTGGCAGGACGCGCTGGTCGAGTACGGCGACTCGCAGGGCTTCGCCGTCAACAAGTAGCACGCCGGCCGGATCGGGCCCCACTGGGCCCGATCCGGCCTCCCTCTTCACCGAAAGCACCGCGACTCGTGACCTCTTTCTCCATCGGCGACACCGACTTCCTCCGCGACGGCGCGCCGCACCGGGTGATCTCCGGCGCCCTCCACTACTTCCGGGTGCATCCTGACCAGTGGCAGGACCGCATCCATAAGGCACGGCTCATGGGCCTGAACACCATCGAGACGTACGTCGCGTGGAACGCGCACGAACCGCGGCGCGGAGAGTGGGACGCGAGCGGGTGGAACGACCTCGGCCGCTTCCTCGACCTCGTGCATGCGGAGGGAATGGATGCCATCGTGCGCCCTGGCCCCTACATCTGCGCCGAGTGGCACAACGGCGGCCTGCCCGTGTGGCTCACCGGCGGCGAGCGCGCGCTGCGCTCCTCGGAGCCGTCGTTCCTGATCGACGTCAGCGCCTACCTGCGTCGTGTCTACGAAATCGTCGCCCCCCGCCAGATCGACCGCGGCGGGCCCGTCGTACTGGTGCAGATCGAGAACGAGTACGGCGCGTACGGTGCCGACAAGGCCTACCTCGAGACGCTGGTCGCGGTGACGCGGGACGCGGGCATCACGGTGCCTCTCACGACCGTGGATCAGCCCACCGATCGGATGCTGGCCGACGGCAGTCTCCCGGAACTGCACAAGACCGCCTCCTTCGGCTCGCGCAGCGCCGAGCGACTCACGACGCTCCGCGCGCACCAGCCGTCCGGTCCGTTGATGTGCTCCGAGTTCTGGGACGGGTGGTTCGACTGGTGGGGCGGCGTGCATCACACGACGGAGGTCGCCGCCGCGGCATCCGATCTGGATGCTCTTCTCGCCGCCGGCGCCTCCGTGAACATCTACATGTTCCACGGCGGCACGAACTTCGGCCTGACCAACGGCGCGAACGACAAGGGGCGCTATCTGCCGCTCGTCACCTCGTACGACTACGACGCTCCCCTCGATGAGGCCGGCGACCCGACGGAGAAGTTCTTCGCCTTCCGCGAGGTGATCTCGAGGTATGCCCCGGTGCCCGACGAGCTGCCGGTGCGCGCGACCCCGGCGGCGGCGTTCGACGTCGCGCTCACGCCCGTCGGTCCGTGGACGGATGCCGCGGCATCCGGGTCTGCCACCGACGATCCGCAGACCTTCGACCAACTCGGACACCTCAGCGCGCTGGTCCGCTACGACGTGGAGCTGCCGGATGCTGCGGGCGGACTGCTCGAGATCGGCGATGTCCGCGACCTCGCCTGGGTGAGTGTCGACGGGCAGGGGGTCGGAACGCTGGCACGCACGCGGCACGACCGTGCGCTCCGGGTTCCCGCCGGTCGTACCCTGAGCATCCTCGTCGAGGACCAGGGTCGTGTGAACTACGCTCACCGGCTCGGTGAGGAGAAGGGGCTGGTCGGCGGCGCGACGCTCGACGGCACCCCGCTCACGGGCTGGGTGTCGACGCCGCTGGATGTCGCGGTGATCGCCGCGGAGATCGCCGGGATCGACGCGCGATCCCTCGCCGAGGCACCGGATGCCGGACCCACCGCGTGGACGGCGGACTTCTCGCTGGAGGCATCCGCTGATCTGTTCCTCGACACGGCCGGCTGGAGCAAGGGCTACGCCTTCGTCAACGGGTTCTTCCTCGGACGGTACTGGCGAAACGGCCCGCAGCGCACGCTGTACGTGCCGGCGCCCGCGACACGAACGGGATCGAACCGCCTCGTGGTGCTCGAGCTGGAGCACGTGCTCGCGCCGCAGGCATCTTTCGTGGGTGCGCTGGCGCTCGGCGACACGGAGGAGTGAGGCGGCGTTCAGTCACGGTGCGTGCGCCAGAGCCCGGCGGACAACCGCTCGGCATCGTCGTCGTGGATGCGCTGCCAATTCCGACCGCCACGGGCGAAGGTGGCTCGCACACCGCCCGGCACCTGCGCCTGGTCGATCGGTTCAGCGAGCCACTCGCAGCGGCGGACGTGTACGAGGTCCGCGGCGGCCGCGTCCTCTTCGGGGTCATACGCCCAGGGGCCGGCGATGCGTCCGAGATAGGTCAGGCCGTCGACATCCCTCGTCCACACGAACGCACCGATCGGCGCCTTCGCGAACCGTTCGATACGCCACGCCAACCGGATGCCGGACTGCGCGTCTGCACTGACTAATGCTTCAGCCAATGAGCCGGGAGCTGGCTCCAGCCTGCCCCCGATGCCGCAGATGCCGAGCTCGAGCGCCCGCTCCGGCCCCACGCCGCGGGGCACCGCATCGTCACGCGAGCGCATCGGGGCGCGATAGATCGGCATCTCGCTCATCGAACGGGCACCAGCGTCGCCTCGATCGACGCCCCGTCGATCGTGGCCCACATCATCGTGCAGACCGGCTGCCGTCGTCGATCCGTGGGCGACCCGGGGTTCAGCAGGCGCATTCCCGCGGGAGACACCGTGTCCCACGGGATGTGCGAGTGGCCGAAGACCAGGAGGTCGACGCCGGGAAACGCGGCATCCATCCGATCCTCGCGTCGCGTCGCTGCTCCCGTCTCGTGGATGACCGCGATCTCGACGTCCTCCACGCTCAATCGGGCGATCTCGGGCAGCCGCGCCCGCAGCTCGGGACCGTCGTTGTTGCCGAAGACGCCGTGGAACGCGCGCGAGCGCGCCTCGAACAGGTCGAGGGTGGCCGCGTCCACCCAGTCCCCCGCATGAATCACGATGTCGGCATCATCGATCGCCGTGAGCACCTCGTCGGCCAGGCGGCGCGCGCGCTTCGGCACATGCGTGTCCGCGAGCAGCAGCATCCTCGTCGTCATGCTCGCCACGGTATCCGATACGCCTAGCGCACACAGCGAACACTCAGGAAGGCGTAAACTCGCCCGAGTCCCCAGGCACGACGGGGACTGAATGGAGAATGCATCTTGAGCACTGCAACTGCGCCCGCGAATCCGCGCTCGCGCGTCATCACGGCGAGCCTCGTCGGCACCACGATCGAGTTCTACGACTTCTACGCGTATGCGACAGCGGCCGTGCTCGTCTTCCCCGCCCTGTTCTTCCCCACCGGGAACGACACGACCTCGCTGCTGTCATCGTTCGCGGTGTTCGGCGCGGCGATGGTGGCGCGTCCGATCGGCGCCGTGGTCTTCGGGCACTTCGGCGACAAGTTCGGCCGCAAGGCGACGCTCGTCGCCTCGCTCCTCACGATGGGTATCGCGACCTTCGTGATCGGACTGCTGCCCACGTATCAGGACATCGGCTGGTGGGCGGCCCTCCTGCTGCTCGTCCTGCGTCTCGCGCAGGGCTTCGCGCTCGGTGGCGAGTGGTCGGGTGCGGCGCTGGTCGCGACCGAGAACGCCCCCAGGGGCAAGCGCGCCTGGTACGGCACGTTCCCTCAGCTCGGCGCTCCGCTCGGGTTCATCATCGCGAACCTGCTGTTCCTCAGCATCAACTGGCTGCTCCCGCACGGCGAGAACCCGCTGCTGAAGTCGGAGGCGTTCCTCTCGTGGGGCTGGCGCATCCCGTTCCTGTTCTCCGCCGTGATGGTCATCGTCGGCCTGTGGGTGCGACTCAAGCTCGTCGAGTCCGACACGTTCAAGAACGCCGAGAAGAAGGGCGCGATCCGCAAGCTGCCGCTCGCCACGGTGTTCCGCCACCACTGGAAGCAGCTGATCCTCGGCACGTTCATCATGCTGGCGACGTACGTGCTGTTCTACCTGATGACGAACTTCACGCTCGCATACGGCACCAAGGCCGCCTCGCTCGAGACGGCATCCGCCGCCGCCCAGGCCGCCGCAGAAGCCGCGGGCAAAGACTTCGACGCCTCGGCCTTCGCCGCCCAGTTCTACCCCGGACTCGGATTCGGCTACACCGACTTCGTGCTCATGCAGATCATCGGCGTGGTGTTCTTCGGCATCTTCACGCTGCTCTCCGGTCCGATCGCCGACAAGATCGGCCGCCGCAAGCTGCTGCTCTGGGTGACCGGGCTCATCATCGTGTTCGGCCTGCTGTTCAACGCCTTCCTGCTGCCCGCCGCCGACCCGAAGTTCACCGGCGCGCTCGTACAGGCGTTCCTCGTTTTCGGCTTCATGCTCATGGGTGCGACCTTCGGCCCGATGGGCGCGTTGCTGCCGGAGCTCTTTCCGACCAACGTGCGGTACACCGGTTCGGCCATCTCGTACAACGTGTCGTCGATCCTCGGCGCCGCCGTGGCGCCGCTGATCGCGGTGGGGCTGTGGGAGCTCGGTGAAGGCAAACCGTGGCTCGTCGGCGTGTACCTCTCGGCGATGGGCGTGCTGACGTTCATCGCGCTGATCCTCTCGCCCGAGACGAAGGACCACGACTACGAGGACGACCTCGGGGTGGCGGCGGTCACCCAGCCGTAACCCGTCCCGTCCCCCGCGGTTCCCGTTGCAGAAAGGCACGCAACTCCCTCGGAGGTGCGTGCCTTTCTGCGACGGGAGCGGGGTCAGGCGGAGTCGCTGGCGGCCAGGAACGCCTCGATCGCGGCGATCGTCTCGGTGTTGTCGCGATGGAGGATCCCGCGGATGCCGACATCCGCTGCTCCCGCGATCGACACAGCGTGATCGTCGATGAAGAGGACATCTTCCGGAGCGGCGCCGAGGCGCTCGAGCGCGCGGAGGTAGGCCTGCGGATCCGGCTTGTTCACGCCCTGCTCATGGCTGTAGCAGATCGGGTCGAAGATCTCCGAGAAGCCGAAGCGTCGCTCCTCCTCCTCGCGCGCGCCATCCGCGGAGTTCGACAGGATCGCGAGGTGCGCGCGGCCGCGGAGCAATCGGGCGTACTCGATCAGCTCAGTGTTGCCGGTTCCGCAGTAGGCGTCCCAGAAGTCGGCGCGCATCGCGTCTCGCTGCTGGGTGTCGAGTTCGAGAGCGGTGCTGAGGCGATGCCAGAACTCGGCTTCCGTGCCGGAGGTCACATCGATCTGCGGCAGGTCGGCGGCGGCGACCTTCGCGTCGAACTCCGCCGTCTCGAACCCCGAACGCTCGCGCCAGCGCTGCCACCACTGCTCCTGCCACGTGTCATCGTCGACGACCTCGAGCACGCCGCCGATGTCGAACAAAATCCATTTCGCGTCGGTCATCCGGACACCCTAGGACAGCGGCCTGAACGCTCTCGGGCGCGGTGGTCTAGTACTCGGCGGTGACCGTGCGGGTCGCGCCGTCGAGCACCATGGTGCCGCCGTAGGGCAGGATCCACTGCGGGCGGGTGTGACCGAAGGGGACGCCGACGCAGACCACGGCCTCGAGGTTGTACCGCGCGACCTGCTCGATCACGGCATCCGCCTGCGCGGCGCGGAGCGTGGCCGCTTCCGCAGGCGACGGGTGGAACTCGAAGTCGCTCACCGGAGGACGCGCGACCATCACGCCCGCGACCGCGCCCAGAATGCCGCGCTCGCCCAAGCCCCGCAACCATCGCGCCACCCAGCCGGCGGGCGGACGCTCTTCGCTGGTCTCGAGCAGCAGGATCGCTCCCTCGAGCGCAGCCACGGGCGGGAGGCGATCCGCGAGCGCGAGCCCGTCGACCGCCTCGAGGCAGCCGCCCCAGGTGGTGCCCTGCACCCGCTCGGTGGGACCCGCCCATCGCCATGCCTCGGTCGGCGTTCGGTCGCCGAATTCGGTGAGAGCGCGCGGGTCCGCCCAGCGCCTGCCGACGTCCTCGGACTCTCCCGGCTCGGTGATCTCAAGCACGCCGCCGTCGAGCAGCAGTGCGCGCAACGACCGCAGGTGGATGTCGTCGACGAAGGGTCCGGGTCCGAGGTGTACCGCCGTCGAGCCGCCGTAGTAGCCGCGGACGCCGAGACCCCAGAGCCAGTTGAGGATGTTCGTGTTGTCGCTGTATCCGACGAACGGCTTAGGATCGGCGACCGGGAGCGCCGGGTCGAGATGCGGCACCAGGAGCATCTGATCGTCGCCGCCGATCGTGGCCAGAATGGCGCGGATGCCGGGATCTGTGAAAGCCGCGTTCACGTCGGCCGCGCGAGCCTCGGGGGTCGCGTCGAGGTGTCGCGTTGTGGGGTACTCGACCGGCACGAGGCCCGTGAGCTCGCGCAGACGGCGCATCGCCTGCTCGTGCAAGGCGGGCGCGACCGCGGGAGCCGCGAATGCGGGCGAGAGCACGGCGACGCGGTCTCCGGGGATGAGCTTCGGTGCGGACAGCATCCGTCCAGTGTGTCATCGGGGCAGGGGCGGTCCCGTGAACGTCAATCGATGTTGACAATCCGTGCCGCGTCAACGAAGATTGACGCAGGAGGTCTACCATGACGACACCCACCGCGATCGCGGAAGACGACGGAGGCGAACCGCTGGCCGAGCTGCACCGCCTGGCCGGCATCCGCAAGGAGGTCTCGCGCGCCGAGGAAGGTCAAGTGCGCCGGGCGCGCAACGCGGGGTACTCCTGGCAGGCGATTGCCAGCGCCCTGGGAGTGAGCAAACAAGCCGCGCATCGCAAGTACGGGCGCCAGTAGACGCAGGCACACAGCCCATCCACAGAATCCGGAGGTGCACGAAGTACGTTCTAAGTACCCTTCTCAGATCGAGGTCCCGCATGTCCAGCACGGCGACACCACGCCGCCGCGGACGCGGCGCGCAGCCCGAAGGCCCCCGCGCCACGTTCCGCCAGCTTCTCCCCTTCCTGTTCGAGCACAAGCGCACGCTGATCGTCGTCGCGGTGCTCAGCATCGTCGGTGCCGCGACGTCGCTCGTGCAGCCGCTGCTCGTCGGTCAGGTCATCGAGGCGGTGCAGAACGACGGCGCTCTCGGCATCCTGGTCTGGCTGCTCGTCGGCTTCGTGATCATGTCGTCGATCATCTCCGGGTTCCAGCACTATCTGCTGCAGCGCACCGGCACCGCGGTCGTGTACTCGAGTCGGCGCAAGCTCATCTCCCGCATCCTGCACCTGCCGATCTCCGAGTTCGACGCCCGCCGCACCGGCGACCTCGTCTCCCGCGTCGGCACCGACACGACCCTCCTCTACGCCGTGCTCACCCAGGGATTGGCGGATTCCGTCGGCAGCGCCGTCCTGTTCCTCGGGGCCCTCATCGCGATGCTCGTGATCGACCCGATCCTCCTGCTGCTCATCGTCATCGTGATCGGCGTCTCGGTCGTCACGGTCGTGCTGCTCAGCGGTCGCATCCGCACGGCATCCACCCAGCAGCAGGAGAAGGTCGGAGCACTGGCATCCGGCGTCGAGCGGGCGATCGGCTCGATCCGCACGGTGCGCGCGTCCGGCGCGACCGAGCGCGAGACGGCCGCGGTGTCGGAACTGGCATCCGACGCCTACGGCATCGGGGTGCGGATCGCCAAGATCTCCTCGCTCGTGGTCCCGGTGTCGGGCATCGCGCTGCAGCTGTCTCTGCTCGTCGTCCTCGGCGTCGGCGGATTCCGCGTCGCCGCCGGCGCGATCACGATCGCCTCACTCATCGCGTTCATCATGTTCCTGTTCCTGTTGGTGATGCCCCTCGCGACGACGTTCGGCGCGATCACGTCGGTGAACCAGGCGCTCGGTGCCCTCGGCCGCATCCAGGAAGTGCTCGACCTGCCCACCGAGACGCAGGACGACGATCGCATCGCGGCCTCTCTTCGAGGCGAGAGGATCGCCGACGTAGAGGGCGGCGCGGCTCCGGCCATCGAATTCCGCGACGTGCGCTTCCACTACCCCGCGAACGTGGTGGCCGCCCGCGAGGCGGCGGCGAAGGAGGCACGGAACCTTCTGGCGGACGCGCATGTCGAAGCGGCGGATGCCGATGCCAGCGCGGTCCCCGACCACGAGGTGCTGCGCGGCGTGTCCTTCACAGTGCCTCGCGGCTCCCGCGTGGCTCTGGTCGGTCCGAGTGGTGCCGGCAAGAGCACGATCCTGTCACTGATCGAGCGGTTCTACGACCCGACGGGCGGCTCCATCCGCCTGCACGGGCACGACGCTCGCACCTACCCGCGCGACGAGCTCCGCGCTCAGTTCGGCTATGTCGAGCAGGACGCGCCCACCCTCGCGGGCACTCTGGCCGAGAACCTCCGGCTCGCGGCACCCGACGCGTCCGACGCCGACTGCGAGCGCGTGCTGCGTGCAGTCAACCTCGGCGACGTGCTCGAACGGAACCCGCTCGGGCTCGCGGCTCCCGTCGGCGAGGACGGCGTGATGCTCTCCGGCGGCGAGCGCCAGCGCCTCGCGATCGCCCGCGCGCTGCTGACGAACGCTCCGATCCTGCTGCTCGATGAGTCGACGTCGTCGCTCGACGGCGTCAACGAGCAGCGGATGCGCGAGGCGATCGACGCCGTCTCAACCGACCGGACGCTCATCGTGATCGCCCACCGTCTGTCGACCGTGGTCGACAGCGACCTCATCGTCGTGCTGCAGGACGGCGTGGTGGTCGGGCAGGGAACCCACGCCGAACTCGTGGAGTCGACACCGCTCTACCGCGACCTCGCGCGGCACCAGCTGCTGGCCTGACCCTTCGACAAGCTCAGGGACCCAGAACTGAGGCAGACGCGAAGGCGGGACACCGGAGACCACTCAGCCATGGGTTTGTCTCCGACGTCCCGCCGTCGCGGGTAAGAGGTGCCGACTCCCCCGAGTCGGCACCGGTCTGTGAGCTACGCCTTCGCGAGGCGGTAGCGGAGCGAGGCGAGCTCGGCGCGCAGCGCCGCCGGCACCTTGTCGCCGAAGGTGTCGTAGAACTCCTCGGTGAGATCGGCTTCGGTCTTCCATGCCTCGGCGTCGACGGAGAACAGCTCGTCGAGGTCGGCGGCGGGGATGTCGAGTCCGTCGAGGTTCAGATCCTCGGTGCGCGGCAGGCGTCCGATCGGACTGTCGACCGCGGGCACCTCGCCTGCGATGCGGCGGATGATCCAGTCGACGACGCGCGAGTTGTCGCCGAAGCCGGGCCATAGGAACCGGCCGTCGTCGCCGCGGCGGAACCAGTTCACCTGGAAGATGCGCGGCGCACGGTCGAAGCGCAGGCCACGGCCGACCTTGAGCCAGTGCGCGAAGTAGTCGGCCATGTTGTAGCCGCAGAACGGCAGCATCGCGAACGGGTCACGACGCAGTTCCCCGACCTTGCCCTCGGCGGCAGCCGTGCGCTCGGATGAGATGTTGGAGCCGAGGAACACGCCGTGGGTCCAGTCGGTCGCCTCGACGACGAGCGGGACGTTGCTCGCACGTCGCCCGCCGAAGAGGATGACGTCGAGCGGCACGGCCTGCTCCCAGTCCTCGGAGATCTGCGGGCACTGCGACGCCGACACGGTGAAGCGCGAGTTCGGGTGCGCGGCAGGACGGTCGGAGTCGGGAGTCCAGTGATTGCCTTCCCAGTCGATCAGGTGCGCGGGCGCTTCGTCGGTCAGGCCCTCCCACCACACGTCGCCGTCCGGGCGGAGTGCGACATTGGTGAAGATCGTGTTGCCCCACAGCGTCTCGACCGCGGTGACGTTGGTGGACTCACCGGTTCCGGGAGCGACGCCGAAGAATCCGGCCTCCGGGTTGATGGCCCACATACGGCCGTCCTCACCGGGGCGGATCCACGCGATGTCGTCGCCGAGGGTCTCGACCTTCCAGCCGGGGATCGTCGGACGCAGCATCGCGAGGTTCGTCTTGCCGCACGCCGAGGGAAACGCGGCCGCGACGTGGTACGCCTTGCCCTGCGGATCGATCACGCGGATGAGCAGCATGTGCTCCGCGAGCCAGCCCTCATCGCGGGCGATCACCGAGGCGATGCGCAGCGCGAAGCACTTCTTGGCCAGGATCGCGTTGCCACCGTAGCCGGAGCCGAACGAGTAGACCTCGAGCGTCTCGGGGAAATGCACGATGTACTTGTCGTCGTTGCAGGGCCATTCGACGTCAGGCTCACCCGCGGCGAGCGGTGCGCCGACGCTGTGCACGGTCTTGACCCAGGGGGCGCCCTCGGCGATCCGGCTCGTGACAGCTTCGCCGACGCGGGTCATGATGCCGATCGAGGCGACCGCGTAGGCGCTGTCAGTGACCTGCACCCCGATGTGGGAGAGGGGTCCACCGATCGGGCCCATCGAGAACGGCACGACGTACATCGTGCGGCCGCGCATGGAGCCCTCGAAGATCTCGGTCATCTTGGCGCGCATGTCGGCAGGGGCGGCCCAGTTGTTGGTGGGGCCGGCATCCTCTTCCCGCTCCGACGCGATGAAGGTGCGTCCCTCGGTGCGAGCGACATCGCTCGGGTGCGAGCGGGCGAGGTAGGAGCCTGGACGCCACTCGGGGTTGAGCTTGATGAGCTTGCCCTCGGAGACGAGACCCCGAAGGAGCCAGTCGTTCTCGGCGCGTGAGCCGTCGACCCAGTGCACCGAGTCGGGCTGCGTAAGGGTGCGGATCTCATCGACCCAGGCGACCAGTTCAGCCATCGCGGGAGTGTCATACGTCGGTGCGGCACCGAAGGTGCGCGTCGCTGCGACGGGGGACGTGCGAGGGGTGATGACTTCGGCCATGGCCATGACTGCTCCTTTGAAGTGTGGGGCGTTAGACCCATCTTCTTCCGACTCATGAGGTATTTTCGTGCGGATACACCCATAAGAATCCAAATTCTTTCGCTAAGATCAAGGAATGGCGTCCTCCGGCATCCATCTCACGACCCTCGGCCACCGCATCCGTCACCATCGGCTGGAGAGCGGGTTCACGCTCGATGAGCTCGGGGCGCTGGTCGGCGTCGCCGGTTCGCAGTTGAGCCTGATCGAGAACGGCAAACGGGAGCCGAAGCTGTCCCTGCTCCAGGCGATCGCGCAGGCGACGAGCACCCAGGTGACCGACCTCATCTCCGGCGAGCCGCCGAACCGTCGCGCCGCGCTGGAGATCGAGCTCGAGCGCGCGCAGGAGAGCCCGGTCTTCCGCCAGCTCGGCGTCGCCCCCATCCGCGTCACCAAGGGCACGAGCGACGAGACGATCGAGTCGATCCTCGGGCTGCACCGTGAGCTGCAGCGCCGCGAGCGCGAGGCGATCGCGACGCCGGAGGAAGCCCGCCGCGGCAACACCGAACTCCGGCTGCGCATGCGCGAGCAGAACAACTACCTCCCGGAGATCGACAAGCTCGCCGAGAAGCACCTGAAGTCCGCAGGTCACGTGCAGGGCGCCCTGACCCACCGCACGGTGAGCATCATGGCCGAGAAGCTGGGCTTCGAGCTGATCTACGTGAACGACCTCCCGCACTCCACCCGCTCGGTCACCGATCTCGAGAACGGGCGGATCTACCTGCCACCGGCATCCATCCCGGGTGGTCACGGACTGCGCTCGATGGCGCTCCAGGCCATGGCGCACCGCCTGCTCGGGCACACTCCGCCGACGGACTACGCGGACTTCCTGCAGCAGCGCCTCGAGATCAACTACTTCGCTGCGTCCTGCCTCATGCCGGAGACGGCGTCGGTCGCCTTCCTGCAGCAGGCGAAGAAGGACCGCAACCTCGCGGTGGAGGACTTCCGCGACGCGTTCGGTGTGACGCATGAAGCCGCGGGGATGCGGATGACGAACCTGGTCACGCACCACCTCGGGATGCCGCTGCACTTCCTCCGTGTGGATGCGACCGGAGCGATCACGCGGGTCTACGAGAACGACGACCTGCCGCTGCCCATGGACGTGACGGGCGCCGTCGAGGGTCAGCGCGTCTGCCGCAAGTTCCAGGCTCGAGCGGCGTTCACGCAGCAGAACCGCACGACCGAGCACCACCAGTACACCGACACTCCGTCGGGCACGTTCTGGTGCTCGACGCAGACAGGGTCGTCGAGCGACGGGGAGTTCTCGATCACCGTGGGAGTCCCGTTCGACGATGCACGCTGGTGGCGCGGGCGCGAGACGGCCGACCGCGCGGTGTCGACCTGCCCGGACGAGGCCTGCTGCCGACGGCCCTCGAGCGACCTCGCGGAGCGCTGGAACGGCAAGGCGTGGCCGAGTGCCCGCGTGCACACACATATGTTCTCACCGCTCCCCCGCGGCGCCTTCCCCGGCGTGGACGACAACGAGGTGTACAACTTCCTCGCCAGGCACGCGAGCGAGTAAGGGCGCTCAGGCGCTCAGGCGCTCAGCCGGTGATGAAGTGCTCGAAGCGGGCGAGTGCGGCGGACACGGCATCCCGGTCGGCGGGCTCGACGAACAGCTCGGGCGGAGCCTCGCGGTTCGCGACCGCGTGCGTCCAGCATCCGATCACCCGGCCGTTCTCGACGAGTGTCGCGCGCACCATGCCGTTCTTTCCCGGGCCGACCGACGCGAGGTGCTCTGGCGCGCAGACGGCCGTGCGGTCCGCGTAGGAGATGTAGTACTCGTCGAAGGCGCCGAGCGCGAGGACGGATGCCGCGCCCGACGCGCGTCGCGGACGATCCGGCGTCAGGAACAGGCCCTCGTCGACCTCGTCCACGCGGTCACGGGCTCGTTCGAGCGCTTCGCGGGACTGGCCGAGCGTCAGGCCTGACCACCACGCGAAGTCGGCGACACCGGCGGGGCCGTGGCCGGTGATGTAGCGCACGAAGAGCTCGGCCAGCGGGGCATCAGGCTGGGCGTGCTCGCGGATGTGACCTTCCGCCAGGACGAAGCGCTGCTCGCGCGTCACCCCGTCGCGGGCGACCACCGGCCCCTGACAGAGGAGTCCATCGATCGTGAGCTCGAACAGCAGGTGCAGTCCGCGCTGGCCGGTGGGGTCGATGCCGACGCCCTCGAGGAGTTCGAAGACCTCGGTGCGGGTGCAGCCGCCGTCGCGCAGAGCCGGTGTCAGGGTGCGGACCGCGAGAGCGACCATGTCGTCGTCGATGCCGAGGTCGCGCCGCCTTCCTGCCGCCTGCTGTCGCTGCCGCGGAGCCGTGACCGACAGCATCCAACCGAGATCGCGTGCCGGAACCGTGTGCAGGGTGCCGCGCATCGTCCACGCCCGCACCAGGTCGCCTCGGTCGAACGCCCGATCGACGTCGCGCAGCCGAAGCTTTCCGCGGGTGCGGAGGGCGAGTGCCCATCTTCCGGCGGTGAAGTCCTGACTCTGCACGGCCAGCAGGTGCGCCGCCGCATCGAT
>JAESFY010000275.1_pt1 | contig 15506 bp, 14 predicted proteins | sample 9266201 | NCBI WGS metagenome assembly JAESFY01 (sample SAMN14515071, study PRJNA621656) | algae metagenome | isolation source: Nodosilinea sp. WJT8-NPBG4 and co-occurring heterotrophs from soil, lower... | place: USA: Pinto Basin, Colorado Desert, California | collected 2006-05-27 | reverse complement strand
GCCCCAGTTGATGTTCGACTGCTCGGCGTTGCCGACCTCGCCGATGGTCGCGCGGCAGCGCGCATCGACGTTGCGGATCTCGCCCGAGGGCAGACGCAGCTGGGCGTAGTTGCCATCCTTGGCGACGAGACGGACGGATGCACCGGCCGAACGCGCCATCTTCGCGCCGCCACCGGGGCGGAGCTCGATCGCGTGGATGACGGTACCCGTCGGGATGTTCTTCAGCGGGAGGTTGTTGCCCGGCTTGATGTCGGCACCAGCACCCGACTCGATGACATCGCCCTGCTTCAGCTTCGCCGGCGCGAGGATGTAGCGCTTCTCGCCGTCGAAGTAGTGCAGCAGCGCGATGCGAGCCGTGCGGTTGGGGTCGTACTCGATGTGAGCGACACGGGCGTCCACGCCGTCCTTGTCATTGCGACGGAAGTCGATGACGCGGTACTGGCGCTTGTGGCCACCACCGATGTGACGGGTCGTGATGCGGCCCTGGTTGTTGCGACCACCGGTCTTCGAGAGCGGGCGCAGCAGCGACTTCTCCGGCGTCGATCGGGTGATCTCGGCGAAGTCAGCCACCGACGAGCCGCGACGGCCCGGGGTCGTGGGCTTGTACTTGCGAATAGCCATTATTGTCCTTATCCCCCGGATCAGCCGATTGCCGTGAAGATGTCGATGGTGCCCGACTTCAGGGTCACGATGGCGCGCTTGGTGTCCTTGCGCTTGCCGGTGCCGAAGCGGGTGCGACGAGCCTTGCCGACGCGGTTGAGGGTGTTGACCCCTGCGACCTTGACGCCGAAGATCTTCTCGATGGCGAGCTTGATCTCGGTCTTCGAAGCGCGCGGGTCGACGAGGAAGGTGTACTTACCCTCGTCGATGAGACCGTAGCTCTTCTCGGACACGACCGGCTTCAGGATGACGTCGCGCGGGTCCTTGTTCAGGGCCGACTGGAGAACAGATGCCTGCTCGCTCATGCGGAGACCTCCTGGTTGGCGCCGGACTTCGAGGCGATGAAGGCCTCGAGAGCGGCCTGGGTGAAGACGATGTCGTCAGAGACGAGAACGTCGTAGGCGTTGAGCTGGTCGAACGTCAGAACGTGCAGGTTCGACAGGTTGCGAATGCTCTTCAGCGTCACGTCGTCGTTGCGCTCGATCACCACGAGGACGTTCTTCGACGACACGACGGTGGTGAGGAAGCTCACCGCGGTCTTGGTCGAAGGCGCACCGTTGATGCCGAAGGACTCGATGACGTGGATGCGGTCGCCGCGGAAGCGATCGCTGAGCGCACCCAGGAGGGCGGCGGCGATCATCTTCTTGGGCGTGCGCTGCGAGTAGTCGCGCGGCTTGGGGCCGTGCACGATTCCACCACCGGTCATGTGCGGCGCGCGGATCGAGCCCTGACGGGCGTTACCCGTGCCCTTCTGCTTGAAGGGCTTGCGGCCGGCACCCGAGACCTCACCGCGACGCTTGGTCGAGTGAGTACCCTGGCGAGCCGCCGCGAGCTGCGCGACGACGACCTGGTGGATGAGCGGGATGTTCGTCTTGGCGTCGAACAGTGCGGCGGGAAGCTCGATCGAGCCAGCCTTCTTGCCGTCTGCCTTGAGGACGTCAAGCGCGAGAGTGGAGTCAGCCATGATCAGGCACCCTTCACTGCGTTGCGGACGTAGACGATACGGCCACGAGCACCGGGGACGGCGCCCTTGACGAGCAGCAGACCCTTCTCGATGTCGACGGCGTGCACCGTGAGGTTGAGGACGGTCACGCGCTCGCCACCCATACGGCCGGCCATGCGCATGCCCTTGAAGACACGGCTCGGGGTCGACGATGCGCCGATGGAGCCGGGCTTGCGGTGGTTGCGGTGCGAACCGTGCGAAGCCGAGACGCCCTTGAAGTTGTGACGCTTCATGACACCGGCGAAGCCCTTGCCCTTGCTCGTGCCGACGACGTCGACGAGCTGGCCTGCTTCGAAGATGCCGTCGACCGTGAGCTCCTGGCCCAGCGAGTAGTCAGCGGCATCCGCGGTGCGGATCTCGGTGACGTGACGACGCGGCGTGACGCCGGCGGCCTCGAAGTGAGCGGTGAGCGGCTTGTTCACCTTGCGCGGGTCGATCTGGCCGTAGGCGATCTGCACGGCGTTGTAGCCGTCCTTCTCGGGGGTACGGATCTGCGTGACCACGTTCGAGGCGAGCTCGATGACGGTGACGGGAACGAGCTTGCCGTTCTCGTTCCACACCTGGGTCATACCGAGCTTGGTGCCCAGCATTCCCTTGGAAATCTTGGAGTTGATGTCAACCATGTCCGACCTCAGAGCTTGATCTCGATGTTGACATCGGCGGGCAGGTCGAGACGCATCAGCGAGTCGACAGCCTTGGGCGTCGGGTCGACGATGTCGATCAGACGCTTGTGGGTGCGCATCTCGAAGTGCTCGCGGCTGTCCTTGTACTTGTGGGGCGACCGGATGACGCACACGACGTTCTTCTCGGTCGGAAGGGGCACGGGGCCGACGACGGTTGCGCCCGCACGGGTCACTGTGTCGACGATCTTGCGTGCGGACGTGTCGATGACCTCGTGGTCATACGACTTCAGGCGAATGCGGATCTTCTGTCCCGCCATTGTCTGCTCTCTCTCTTTAAGCGTCTTACCGACCTGGGCCGGGTGACCCAGGGGCATTGGACGCACGTCGGCGCTGTTCGCGCCTCGGCACTCGAACGGCTCTCGCGAGTCGATCTGCTGCACCACTGTTCTGCTGTCATCCCGCACGCTTCGCAGCGAGCGGATGTCCGACCTCCGCCGCGCACGGCGAAGCCCTCGTGATGAAGATGTCGGGATCGTTCTGCCATCCGCGGCCTAGGTCCCTGCGCGTCTGCGCCGCCTATGCACTGTCGTGATGGTGATCCAGCCACGCTGAGCGCGCCGGAATGTCGAACCTGTCTATTCTGCCACGGCCGATTTCACTTGCGCAAACCCGGGCGTGTCGCATTCGCTGAGCATCCCCTGAGAGCAGGCTCCCGCCGTCGGACCGACGTCTCTGATCGACGCGGCCGACGACCCCTCAGCGCGCTGAGGAGAGCGGGGCGAGGCATCCCCATGCCTCGCCCCGCTTGGGGAGGGCGTTCAGTGCGAGGGGGCACACCGAACGCGAGGAATCCGGCGTGAAGGGACGCCGGGTTCCTCGACCGAGGGCGCGGCGAAGCGACCGCCGCGCGGGCGGGATGACGTCTGAGCGCACAGAGTGCGCGCGTCGCACGATGATCCCCAAAATCGTTATCCCCAGTTTGACGCGGCGAACCGCGTGAATTCAGGACGCCGAACCCCTTCGACATCCCTGATCGCAAGTTCCCCAGGCGATCGTCACCCATTCTAAGGGGACGCTGCCATGAAACGCGATACCGCCGGACGGAATACCTGGTGCCGGATGCAGAAGAGCGGCGACTCCCCCGATGGAGGAGCCGCCGCTCTCGGTCTCAGTCGAGAGTCCTACTCGTTGCCGACAGCCTTGTCGGCGCCGTCACGGATCTCGTCGATCTTGTCAGCTGCCCCCGGTGCGAGCTTCTTGGCGAAGTCGGCGACGCCGTCGAGGACCTTGTCGCTGATGTCCTCGGCCTGCTCGCTCTTCACTGCCTCGGCGATCTTGTCTTTGTTCTGCTCGTACAGATCTTTGCCCTTGTTGACAGTTTCATCGATACCCATTGCGGGCCCCCTTGTATGCGATCAAATGCGTCGGATCCCCGACGCACATCCATTCTGCACGCAACGGGTTTCGGGTGGAAGACGCGGCGTGGCCTAGGACAGCCAGTAGTTCTTCTTGACGGTCACCTCTTGCACCCGAATCCCCGTATTCAAGGCGCGAATCTCTGCGAAGAGACGAATCGAACCCGATAGCGAGTACGGCAACGCATACTCTCCGTACGTCGGCGAGTTGGGCGCTTCAGCCGCGGTGGCTGGAATCTCGAGCGCAGGTTGCGCTGCGGTCGCGATAGGGGCGCCACTCGCGTTGAGTGTCTCAGCGACGACACGCAGCTGGAATCCCTTCGTGACCTTGGCGGTCCTGAGGTAGATCACGATATGACCGGTTTCCTTGACAGTCATGCTGCTTTGAGCAAGCCAGTACAGGTTTGACGCGACTGGAATACGCGTCCAGACACCTCTCGGCACGACGGCGTCCCATAGATACGTACTCGATTGGTGAATGGGCACGGGATCCTCCGATGGGGGCTGGATCGGACCGCCTTCGACATAGTTCTCGAAGTCGACCGAGTTGGTGAATCCGAGCTGGAGCGGCGTTCCGCCGATCCAGAGGGAGACATGGACGTGGGGGCCGTAGCCCGCTTCGCTTCCGAAGCCGGACGCGCCCGAGTACGCGATCACCTGTCCGCGCGTGACACGCGCACCGAGCGACACCGCGCTCGACTGCAGGTGCAGATAGCGGATGTAGTTGCCGTCGTCGGTCCGAAGCGCCAGGTAGCGTCCGGTCGCGGTAGTCGTCGAATCCTTGCGGTCGACGATGATTCCCGCCGTTGCCGCTCGAATCGGTGTGCCGACAACGACGGCGTAGTCGGTGCCAGGCTCACCCGACGGAGGGTTCCTGTTCTTGTGCCCGAGCCATGAGCTCGAGATGGGCACGATCCCGCACGGACGGAGATAGTTGCCATCCGCATTCGCACGGAGGCCCGGAGAGAAGAGATCCCACCCGACTGCGGCCGCGCCGATCGCGAACCCCGTGCCGACCAGCATTGCTCGGCGCGAGAGAACCGCCCGAGTCGCGTCAGTGGACGAGGGCTCAGAGTCCCCCGCGTCGCACACTAACGATCGCCGCCTTCGTTCTCGCCGCGGATCAGGTTCTCGATCTGCTCCTCCGGGAGCGGCTCGAGCGAAGCCGACGACATGCCGAGTTCAGGCGCCGAGGGCGAGCCTCCGATCGTGCACTGGGCCTGAGCATCGATCCCAGAGGCCTGCGCCGGAACAAGCACGAGCCATTCGGGCGAGACCAGCCGGTGCTCGATGCGAGTCTCCTCGATCGTGAAGGCGACATCGGCGGGGAACGCCGAGAGCGTCGCGTCGATGCAGATCTGCGCCAGCTCCGCGCCGGCGAAGGGGCCGTAGCCTTCGGACGGAGTCTGCGTCGGCTCCGGCGAGGCAGAGGGCTCGGTCCCAGGTTCCGTGGTCGACGGCGTGGGTTCGGGGGTCGACGCGGTCGAGGTCGGCGCCGGGCTCGACGCGCTCGGCAGCGCAGCGCAGCCCGAGGCGCCGCCGACGAGGACCATAGCAAGAGCACTCGCGGCGACACACCGAGCAAGGGGGGATCTCATGATTTTGAATGTACCCAGCGCCGGGCCGCAGCCGTGGATCCGACTCGGACAGTCGCCGGGAAAGTTCGCTGCACGGCGTCAGTGCGCGCTGGCACCGGGGGCGACCACCGCGCGGATCGTGCGGAACAGGATGATGAGGTCTTGCATGAGCGACCAGTTCTCGACGTAGTACAGGTCGAGGCGGATGGTCTCCTCCCACGACAGCGAAGAGCGTCCGCTCACCTGCCACAGCCCGCTCATCCCTGGCTTGACGAGAAGGCGGCGATGCGCGAAGTCGTCGTAAAGCGCGACCTCGGAGGCCCGCTGCGGGCGCGGTCCCACGAGACTCATATCGCCGAGGAACACGTTGATCAGCTGCGGCAGCTCATCGATCGAGTGCTTGCGGAAGAACCGCCCGACTCTGGTGATGCGCGGATCATCGTTGATCTTGAACAACGGCGTGCCGGCGTCGCCCTGCAGATCGAGAAGCGTCGCCAGCTGGTCGTCGGCGTCGGCCACCATCGATCGGAACTTCAGCATGCCGAAGGTGCGACCACCGCGGCCGATCCGTTCCTGATGGAAGAAGATGCCCCCGGGGCCGTCGACGCGGATCGCGATGGCCGCGACGAGGAAGACCGGCGACAGAACGGCGAGAAGCAACGAGGATCCGACGATGTCGAAAGCGCGCTTGAGGAAGCGCTTCGCACCTTCCATGCGCGGGAAGTCGACATGCACGAGGGGCAGGCCGGCCACGGGCGTAGCATGCATGCGAGGCCCGGCGATATCCGTCAGCACCGGGGCCATGATGAGTTGGATGTCGCGGTCGGAGACGGAGTACCCGAGGCGGCGCATCGTCAGCGGATCGAGATCATCGGACCCGACGATGATCAGCGCGTCGAAGCGCACCTCATCCAGCACCCTCTCGACGTTGCCGATGTCGCCGAGCACCTCGAATCCTGAGATGTCTGCAGCGGAGGTGTGCTCGGTGATCACCCCGAGGATCTCGTACCCGCTGCTCTTGGACCGACGGATCTCGCGTCCCACGAGGGCGACTTTGGACGGCTCGCCGATCACCACCGCCCTGTGCAGGTACTGCCCCGTCTTCTGCCGCCCGCGCAGCCATTGCCGGCACATCCACCTCGACAGCAGGAGAAGCACCAGCCCGAGGGGGAAGACGACCGCGACGAGCGCACGGGAGAGCTCCATCCCGAGGAAGAACGCGATCGCAACGGTGACCGCGAACACGCCGATCGACGCGTTGACGATGCGACGGTACTCGTCCGCTCCGTGCCCGACGGTGTGGCGATCCCGCGAATCCGCCACATCCAAAGCGATCAACCAAAGGATGCCGATGGCCGCGAGCACCACGAGGTAGGACACCCGCGGCCCTCCAGGCCACGAGACACCGGTCAACAGACCAGGGAGCACGACGAGCGCGGAGATGATCAGCGCGAGCAGCACGACGATGACGTCGTTGTAGAAGAGTCGACTCGCGTAGAGCCGGGTCCATGCTGTGCGTCGAGGCTTCTTCACGCGGACAGCGGCGGTGCTATTGGGCTCACGCGAGGCGCTGGAGCCACCGTGCTCAAGTTGAACGACGACGACTCTCACCCCCCCTCGGCCGCACTGACGCCAGAACGCGAGCAAGTATATCGTTCTGCCCCGGAGTCCGGGGCAGAACTCAACCTGCGCAGCCGTCGGTGACGGCTGGCTTCGCGCCGCGAACCATCGGGTTGGTCCTCACCTCGAGGGGTCCGTAGTCGCTTCCGTCGCCTACGAACGTCGCTGCCACATCGACCGAATCCCCGGGGTCGAACCAGGCCTCGAACGCGACGACCGGCCGACCGAGATCATCGATGTCGCGGTGCATGACTGAGACCTCATCGCCGTTGAAGGTCGCGTCGGTCAGCGTCGTTCCAGGAGGGCCGTAGATGTAGATCCAGTCGCGGAACCGCGCCCCGAAGGTCATGCTCTGCACGTAGCGAGGCAACGCCTCTGCCTGCCGCTGCGTCAGGGGCAGCGTGAGCGACGCGGTGGCGGTGAACGTCGCTGTGTCTGCCTCGCACACGGCCGTGGCCGTCGTCGCGGTCTCCGTGAAGTAGTCGATCTTCGAGCCGTTGCTGTTGTTGAAATAGATGCCGACCGTGGTCACGTTGGCGTTGTCCGTTGGAAGCACACCGCTGATCTTGGCGCCCTCGATGGCGTCGGCCACCTGCTCGTCATCACTCCAGACCAGCACGCTGCCGTGCGAGGCGCTCTCCGTGATCGCCCACAGCATGTCTTTCAGATCGAAGTCACCGGTGGCGATCTTGTCGAACACGGCCGCCGCCGTATCGGCGAAGAATCCGTCGACGAGCTCGGGCTCCTTGTAAGAGTCCCAGCGGCCGTAGACCTCGCTCAGCAACAGCGAGACCGCGTTCTCCTCCGAGAGGACCTCGCCCGAGGCGAGCTCGATGGGGCCGGTCGCCTTGAGAATGCGCGACAGTGCCAGTGGATCGATCGAGATGACCCCGGCGATCTCATCGTCGGCGATGTCACGTTGCCACCAGGCGCGCATGATCTTCGCCGCGGTGGGGAAGTCGGGGCGGCTCATGCTCGTGTTGATGTGGTCGACGAGATAGCTCGTGTACAGCTGGGTGGCACTGGGTGGCACGTCGACGTCGACGGCGAGGCCGTTCTGGTAATTGCCGCTGTCGCCCTGCGCTCCGATCGAGATCGAGCCGTCTTCGACCCGCACGAGCGTCTGAGCGGCAGCACTGCCGCCGAGGGCGAGTGTCTCGGCGTTGTTCTGGAAGACGAGCAGATAGTTGCGCTCCCCTTCACCTCCGAGCAGGTTCGGGAGAACCGCGATCATGGGGGCGGCCGACGACATCACCTCGTCGACCTGATCGACACCCTCGCGCACGACGGAGACGAGGAAGGGAGACTGGGAGACGGACTCCAGCCCTTCGGCGAGTTCGGTGACGTGCTGCGCCTGATCATCGGTGGCATCGAGAAGCCGCTTCGTGATCGACCCGCTGGAGTTCTCATCACCCATCACGGGCAGCGCCACACCGTTGACGAGCGTGTCGAGCGACTGCGCCGCGAGGCGCACCCCCCTGAGGTTGTCGCCCACTACGGGGATCCACTCCATGACCCACCACACGGGGTCGGATGCCGCGGCCCCCGCGCTGGCGGCACTCTCGGACAGCTCTGGGAGCACATCGTCGACGTTGCCGCCGCCCTGAATCTCCGCGATGAGATCTTGACTCTGGACGAGGCCATCCTTCACCGTGATGGCACGCAGCCCGACCCAGCACACGGCGACGAGGAATGCGATGACGACCAGGATGACCACGGTCCAGATGCGGCGCCGTCGACGCAGACGGCCCGGTCTCTGTTCGTCGATGCCCTGCGCATCCTGACGCTCTGCGCTCATGAAGGACTTACCTTTCGTGCGTTGACGATCTGGTGAATTGTACTGGCGGCGCCTGGGGCCCCCTGGGCCGCACTCACTCGGACTCCGACGAGATGAAGACCGGAGACGCGCCGAGGGTCAGCGTGACCTCGCCGTCCTCGGGCTCGATCGACGCTGTGTTCCCGGACATGTCGGTCACCGTCAGCGGGACTTCGGATGCGAAGGTGCGCTGCACCTCGCCCTGCTTCGCCCACGCGATGCGGGTCTCCTCGTCTCCTGACCCGAAGACCTCGACCGTGGTCGTGTCGTCTGATTCGTCCGTGGTGAAGGCCTTGTCGCGCAGCTGCGTGATCATCAGCGCCTGAGCGAAGGCTCCCGGCTTCGGCGCCAGCGCCACGACGTTCTCCCGCGGCGCGTTCTCATAGAGTCCGAAGTTGGCCTCGCCTGCCGCGAGGTCGGGCGTGTCATTGACCAGGTCGTACCAGAAGTACTTCTCGACGCCATTCGCGAAGGCCAGGGCCTGATTGCGCACCATCATCTGCCCCTGCTCGAGCATGGAGACACCGTCGTGATGCGTGGGGAATCCCATCTCGGTGACCCACACCGGCCGCGTCTCCCCCGCGAACTCCTGCATGTCGGCGTAGGACTGCTGTACGGTGCTGGCGATCAGATCGGCGTCGCGGTTGATCCACGACTCGTACGGGTGGTAGCTCGCGGCATCGGTCACGGCCATGCCGCCGGCCTGCCAGAATCCGACGAACCAGTCGCGGTCGTAGAGAGCTGTGGAACCCGTGACGATCGGGAGGTCCGGATACGCCGTGCTGACGTGGTCGCGGACCGACTGCGCGATGGGCACGTAGCACGCGGGCCCTTCGCCGCAGGCGGTCTCGTTCGGGCGATGGTTGAACTCGTTCATCACCTCGAGACCGACGAGGTCGAACCTGTCGGCGACGGCCTTGGCATAAGCGCCGTACGCCTGGATCGACGCCTCATTGTCGGGCGCCTTCCTGTTGCCGTAGAGCCTGTTGCCGTACACGACGAGGCCCAACAGCTTCACGTCGTTCGCGTGCATGCGGGAGAACTCGCGCACATAGTTCTCGTCCCACACGTACTGGCCCGCGACCTTCTCGTTCCGCTCCCACGAGATGTCGTTGCGCACCTCGGCGAAGCCGAGCGCGGCCGCCAGAGATCCGGTGCCGACGAAGGCCTCCTTCTCGACGTGGGCTCCCACCCCGAAGCGCCCGTCCTGGGCCACGGAGAAGCCATCGGCATCGATCACAGCGACGTCCGTCTGGATCTGCCGACCTGCGGAGTCGTTGACAGCGACCGTGTAGTGCCCCTGCGATACGCCGGTCAACGGCAGGGCCGACAGCGGCCCCGTGGAACCGATCTCGCCGGTGATCGGATCACCGCCGGCCGTCGACGTGGCGCTCCACTGCACGGGCCCCTCAGCGACCGAGACGGCAAGCAGAGCGGATTCATCGGTCATCACCAGAGAGTCGTTGACGATGCCGGCCGGGGTCTGCACAGCCTCGAATGATCCGTTCGGCACGAGGTTGTCGCCGCCGGCCGCGGTGATCGACACGTCGTCGATCCCGAACCCTCCTACGAGACCGGAGAGCACGACATCGAACGTCGATGCGGCAGCCTGATCGGCCGCCGAAGTGAAGGGGAACTCGATCGTCTCCCACTCCGCATCCAGCTCGGGAAGCGTGAAGGTCTGGCCGGCCGCGGTCAGGCGAACGCCGGTCTCGGTCTTCTCCTCCTCGAGCACCCGCACGGAGACACTGAGCGTGTAGTCCGTGCTCGGAGCGAGCGCGACGGGAGCGGACGCAGCGACGATGTCCGCGTCGTCAGCCGGGGCATCCACCCGCAGGGACACAGCACCCTGCGCGGCGTCGCCGACTTCGGGAAGAACCGTTCCGACCACTGCTCGGTCTGCGAGCGTCCATCCATCGATGGATGCCCGCGCGACGTTCGTGACAGGAACCACGGCCGGCGACTCGGTCACGACCGGCTCGGGAGTGGCCTCAGGCGATGGCGAGGCGTCCGCGCGAGGCTGAACCTGCTGCCCGGAGATCACCATCGCAGCGGCGGTGCCCCCTCCGACAAGGAGCACAGTGACCGCGCTCGCGATGATGATCGTCTTCTTCGTGGCGCGCAGAGCCATCATGTCCTTTCCCCCGAGTGTTCGCTTCCAATGTATCGGGTCGTACTCGGGACTAAGCTGACAGCCCGTGGCGGCTCGCGCACCGAGAACCTGCCTAGACTCGACGCATGCTTGCAGAGGCTTCGCCGAGACTGCGCGCCGGCGTGCCCAATGGTGCGAGGTCGGCGCTGTGAGCGGTGTGCTGGTGCACGAATGGCTCGCTCCGAGGGGCGGCTCCGAGAACGTGTTCGAGGCGCTGAGCGAGGTGTTCCCCGACGCAGCCCGCTATTGCCTGTGGAACGACAGCGAAGGCCGCTTCGTCGTCGACGGCGAGACGTGGCTGGCGCGCACGCCGCTGCGCGGGCGCAAGGCCGCAGCCGTGGGGCTGATGCCGCTCGCCTGGCGGACTCTCCCGAGCGTGGATGCGGAGTGGATCCTCACGAGCTCGCATCTCTTCGCGCACCACGCGAGGTTCGCGGGCGCCGGGCGCAGCGCCCCGAAGCTCGTGTACGCCCACACCCCCGCGCGCTACATCTGGAACCCCGAGCTCGATCTGCGCGGCGACACGTTCGCCGCAAGGGCCGCAGCGAGGGCACTGAAGGGGCTCGATCGCAGGCGTGCCCAGGAGCCGATCGCGATCGCCGCGAACAGCGTGTTCGTGCAGAAGCGCATCGCCCAGGCGTGGCATCGCGAGAGCACGGTGATCCACCCTCCCGTCGATGTGACCGGCTTCCTCCGCCCTCCGGAACCCGGCGACCGCGACGAGGATGAACTCGCGCGCTTGCCTGAGACCTTCCTCCTCGGCTTCTCGCGGTTCATCCCCTATAAGCGGCTGGATCTCGTGATCGAGGCCGGCATCGCCGCCGACGTGCCGGTGGTGCTGGCGGGCGCGGGACCGGACGAAGCTCGTCTGCGCTCGTTCGCCGAAGAGCGCGCGCCGGGCCGGGTATTCTTCGTGACGTCGCCGGGAGCGGAGCTCTATCGTGCGCTGCTGCAGCGCTGCATCGCACTCGTCTTCCCCGCCGTGGAGGACTTCGGCATCGTCCCGGTGGAGGCGATGGCCGCGGGCCGACCCGTGATCGCCGCGGCAGTGGGCGGCACCGCCGAGACCATCGTCGACGGCAGCACGGGCGCATTCGTCGAGCACTGGTCGCGCGACGAGCTGCGCCGCGCGGTCGAGGTGGCCGCCGGCCTGTCTCCCGAAGCATGCCGGGCGCAGGCGATGAACTTCTCCGAAGCGGTGTTCGCCGATCGCATCAGGCACTGGGTGGCGGAGTCGGTCGACGACGCACGCCCGGCGAAGAGGAGCACCTCGTGACCGTTCTCGTCGACGACCGCTACCGCGGCGCGCACGGCATCGGGCGATATGCCTCAGAGGTCCTCCCCCGGCTGTCCGTGCCCTGGGAACCCCTGCACCTCGGCGGCACTCCGTTCTCCGCGGTGGACGCGTTCCGCTCGGTGGGTCCAGCCGCCGCAGCCGATGCGCTCGTCTACTCCCCGGGCTACGGCGCGCTCCTTCGCGCTCGGAAGCAGCTCCTCACGCTGCACGATCTCATCCAGCTCAGCAGTCCGGGCCTCGGCCGCTGGAAGTTCGCCGCCTACTACTCGGGTCCGGTTCGAGACGTCGTGCGCAGAACCGGCGTCATGCTCACGGTCTCCGAGACCTCGGCTCGGGCTCTCCGTTCGTGGGTGAACGATGACGACGTCGAGATCGTCAACGCCGGGAACGGGTGCTCGGACGCGTTCCATCCGCCGGCAGGCACGCTGCGGCAGTCCGATCCGTACGTCCTTTTCGTCGGCAACGGCCGTGCGCACAAGAAACTCGACGTCGTCCTCGACGCTCTATCCTCGGCGCGTGACGTGCGCCTCGTTGCGGTCGTGCCCGAGCGCGAGATCACCGACCTCGAGGCCAGGGCTGCGCACCGGCGCGTCGACGCCAGAGTGCGCTGGGTGAGCGGCGTCGATGACGAGAGTCTCGCAGATCTCTACCGGGGCGCCGCGGCGACCGTGATGCCCTCGACGCTCGAAGGGTTCGGGCTTCCCGCGTTGGAGTCGATCCGCTGCGGAACGCCGGTCGTGCACTGGGCCGGGTGCGAAGCGGTCGCGGAGATCGTCGGAGATCGCGGTCACGCGGTTGCTTCCTCCGACGATGCGCAGGAGTGGGCGAGCGCTCTGGTCGAGGCCGTGGCCGCCGAGCGACGGGTCATTCCGCCCCGGGGCTACGACTGGAACCGCACCGCGGGCATCATCTCGGAGACGATCACCCGACTGCTCGACTGACTAGGCGTTGCGATCCGGCACCGACCGGAGGAATTCCTCCAGCGAATCGGTCTTGCGCTCCCAGGAGGCGGAGGACGCGGCCTGGCCACCGGCATGGTTCGGCGACGGGTGCCCCAGCGCGCGTTCCAGCGCGGCATCCGCGTCGCTGTCGTCGGTGTAGACCTCGATGCCGAGATCGGATGATGCGCGGATGCCGGGCGTCTCGCGTGCCACGACGGCGAGTCCGGCCGCGAGGTATTCGTAGAGCTTCATCGGGCTGCGGCCGGCGTTGAGGGGACTGTCGGAGAGCGGAAGAAGACCGACCCGCGCCGTGTGCAGCAGCGCCGGCACCTCGGTGTAAGGAACGGGGCCGACGATGTCGACGTTCGACGGCACAGGCCGCGGCGGGTGGGCGTCGGGGCCTGCGATGACGAACCCGACGTCCGGCCGAGCCTTCGCCCAGGCCTCGATGCGCTCCCAGTCGAACCGGGCGTCGAGTGCACCGACGTAGACGCAGCGGGCAGCGCGGGGCAACTCATCGGCGGTCTGCGGCGCGAAGCGCGCGACCTCGGCCCCGTTCTCCAGCACGAGCGAGGGGATGCTCAGCGTTCCGAGTCCTCGCAGGACTTCGTCGGATGTGGCGATCACGCCGTCGACCTCACCGAGGATGCGTCGCTGCAGTGCGTGTTTCAGCCCCTCGGGGTACAGGTCGGTGGGTCGATAGATCACGCGACCCGAGAGGGAACGCACGGAAGCGTCCCACAGCAGTGGCTGATCGATGAGCACGGCATCGAATCCTGTGGCGAAGCCCTCACGTTCCAGCATCCGAGCCACGCTGGGCGCTCCGACCGGCACCGGCAGGATCGTGCGCGGGACGATCTGCAGCACTCCGTGGTCGTCTCGGTGAGCGCGGCGCGGCACGCGTGCCAGGAGGTGTCGATCCACGCGTCCGGTCAGGCGATGGAGGAGGGAGATGGGAGTGCTCAGATGCACGACGTCCGCTCCGCGGCCGGAGAGCACGCGGGCATAGTGGTGGCTGCCGACCCGGAAAGCGCCGAACGGATGGCTGTGCGAGAGGAACAGGATGCGCGCGGGCGTGCCGGCTGACAGCGACCCGTCGGTCATGTTCGCACCCTGCGCACCGCGTCGAGGACGTCCTGCTGAATGCCTTCGAGAGCCTCGGCTGCGATGCGCACTCGCTCCGAGACCTCCGCCGCCCGTCCCGGAGTCGGGAGCAGGGCGTCCTGCATGCTCGTCGGATCGCTCGCAGAGGAGTCGACGGAGACACCGTGCACCCCGATGGCCGCGAAGGCTTTCGTGATCTTCACCGTGGGTCGGGGAACCAGTTCTACGGGAACCGCCCCGCTCAGAGACGCGAGCACGAGCACGTGCATGCGGTCGCTGACGACGATCTGCGCCGCGTCATAACGTCGACGGAGGCGCTCCTCCTGCACGAGAGGATCAGTGTCTCCCCAGGCCTCGAACTCACCGCCGAGCAGCTGTGCGAGCTCGCGGGCTCGGTTCTCGTCTTCCCGCACCTGGACGACGGTGCGGATCGAGAGGCCGGCGCGCTCGGCGGCCTCACGCACCGCCCTGAGCCACTCTGCGTCGGGCAGAGGGCGTGCGCCGCGCAGGCTCACCAGCAGCTCGGAGCGCTCGCCCCAGGGCAGCCCGGCGCGCGTCCCGGCCGAGAATCCGATGTCCGGCGCCAGCCTGCCGCAGCGGGCGGTCATCAGCGTCGACTCATCTCGCCACAGGGTCACCTGCGACAGGCGCGCTGCCAGGCGATGGATGGCGAGTGCCGGCCACGAGGGCGCGCGAATACCCCGCGGCGGTCGGACGACGACCCCACCCTTGATGCGGACGATGAGCGTCTCGGCCAAGAACACGAGCTCTCTGAGCTCGTTGCCGCGGTCGAGCGGGATCTCACCCGCTTCGAACACCAGCACGGGGTGGCGCGGAGCGAGAACGAGAAGCCGCAGCCAGCGGGGCACCGACTTCTTTCCCCGAAGCACGATGGCCTCCGCAGGCAGACCCAGTTGCCTCAGCCATACATCGGGCCCCTCGCCGGTGTAGGCGACCACCTCGTCGCTCGTGCCCATCGCCCACCCGAGGGTCTCGCGACGGATCAGCGCGTCACCGAGGTTGCCCGCAGGGCCGGTGAGAGACACGAAGGTTCGGGTGGCGCGGGGCGCTCTGGATGATCGTGGATCCCGGCGGCGCATGAGGTGGATCTCCTCGCTTCGATCCATCGGACGATCAGGGGGTCGTTGTGCCGGTTCCGGGCTCGAAGACGGGAGGCTCGGTGATCGGCGGCGTCGTGGGCTCGGGCGTCGGCTCGGTGGGCGGCGGGGTCGGCTCCGGATCTACAGGGACCACGGGCTCGGGTGGGGTGACCGGCTGGGGCTCGGTCGGCTGCGAGG
>JAESFY010000274.1_pt1 | contig 15544 bp, 13 predicted proteins | sample 9266201 | NCBI WGS metagenome assembly JAESFY01 (sample SAMN14515071, study PRJNA621656) | algae metagenome | isolation source: Nodosilinea sp. WJT8-NPBG4 and co-occurring heterotrophs from soil, lower... | place: USA: Pinto Basin, Colorado Desert, California | collected 2006-05-27 | reverse complement strand
CGTTCGTCGAGCGACCCGATAAAGTCGAGTGCTGCGCGTTGTGCGGCCTCGAGGCCGCGAGTCCGGTCATCGACGGCTCTTTCGTCCATGAGTCAGGCCTACACCCGCGCTGCCCGTCATGCCAGAGGGATACCGCCGACCTGGCGGTGACGCGCGGCATCCGAGAGCATGCCGGTTAGCCATCGGAGCGCAGGAACCGCTTGCAGCCTCTGAAAGGCGCGCAGGCCGGGCAGTTGGGGGATCTCGGGCTGCCCCTGCGAGTACCAGAGGAAGGACGCAAACCCGGAGATCACCGCGAGCATCTCTACTGCCGGTGGCGCTCCGTGCTCCTGGAAGACCCGCCAGGCGTCTTCGCACAGTGGACCCCCCGACGCCTCGATGTTCGGCAGCAGGCACGGGAGGTCGACCCACGCCGCGCCACGCCTGGCGTGCGGCCAGTCGAGCAGGTGCGCGCGACCATCGCGGATCAGGATGTTGTCGGCTCGCAGATCCTGGTGCACGATCGTGTCGCCGCGCACCGTCGCTCGAAAGTCGAGCTCGAGGCGCCGCAGTTCCGGAAGCCGAGCCCGCACCGTCCGCGGCAGGTCGTCGAGCAGCGCGGCGGAGCCGGCGATGTCGGACCAGCGAGTGAAGCCGGGCACCATGCGACCCTCGGCACGCATCATCTTCGACGGCGCCCGGGTGTGCGCGAGCTGCGCCATGCTCGCGGCGACAGCGTGCAGATCTTCGGTGGTCCAGGGGGATCCTGGATGCCGTCCGTCGATGCCCTCCAACACGAGCGCCGCTCCCGCCTCTGCGTCGATCGCGGCGACGACTGCAGGGGAGATCGACGAGGGGAGCAGGGCGATCGTGGAGATCTCCTCGCGCAGGAAGCGCAGGGAATCCGGATGCCAGTCGGCTGCACAGGCCTTCACGAACGCGCGCCCCGCCGCTGTCGTGACGATACCGGCGTACCCAGCGCTGAACCCGCCGTGCGCCGGGGCGTCGGAGATGAATCGCCCGCCGATCGCCTCGAGAATGCGCGTGCGGAGCGTGAGGGGGAGAGACGCCCACGCCGGGCGGAGGCGGTCGGCGCCTGTGGTCACGGCGTAGCCTCCTGCGTCATCGACCGATCATCGTCCTGACGACGCTAGCAGCGGGCGATCGTCACCACGCACGAGTCCTCCCACGAGGCGAACGCATGGTTCGATAGAATGGACGACGCCCTGGGCAGCGCCCACGGCGGATACGACGAGCGGAGAACTATGTCCGGGCATTCCAAGTGGGCCACCACGAAGCACAAGAAGGCCATCATCGACTCCAGGCGCGCGAAGTCCTGGGCCAAGCTCATCAAGAACATCGAGGTCGCCGCCAAGCTGGGTGGAGCAGACCTGCAGGGCAATCCGACCCTGTTCGACGCCATTCAGAAGGCGAAGAAGACCTCTGTCCCGAAGGACAACATCGACCGCGCGGTGAAGCGCGGAGCTGGCATCGGTGGCGAGGCCGTCGAATACACCTCGATCATGTACGAAGGCTACGGCCCCAACGGCGTCGCCATGATGATCGAGTGTCTGACCGACAACAAGAACCGCGCAGCGGCCGAGGTGCGCACCGCGCTCAGCCGCAACGGCGGAACACTCGCAGACCCCGGCAGCGTCGCCTACAACTTCAGCCGCAAGGGCGTCATCGTGGTCGGATCCGAGGGAACCACCGAAGACGACGTGATGATGGCCGCTCTCGAGGCGGGCGCCGAGGAGATCGAGCCGCACGCCGCAGGCTTCGAGATCATCACCGAGGCCACCGATCTCGTCACCGTGCGCAGCGCCCTTCAGGACGCGGGCATCGATTACGAGTCCGCCGATGTCGAGTTCGTTCCGAACCTCAAGGTCGAGATCGATGCAGACACCGCCCGCAAGATCTTCCGCCTCATCGATGCGCTCGAAGACAGCGAGGACGTGCAGAACATCTTCACCAACTTCGATCTCACGGCCGAGGTGCAGGCCGAGCTCGAGAACGACGACGCGTAGGCGCGGCGTCACCCCGGGTTCCGGGGCGACGCTTAGCCTGGGGGAGTGACCTCCTCCTCGCTTCGCGTGCTCGGCATCGACCCCGGTCTCACCCGGTGCGGTGTCGGTGTGGTCGATGTGGATCGGGCCCGTCGGGGCACGCTCGTGCATGTCGGGGTCATCCGCTCTGCGCCCGATCTGCCGATCGGTGAGAGGCTCGCGCTGGTCGCCGCCGGCATCCGCGAGGTGATCGAGACCCATCGCCCCGACGCCGTCGCGGTCGAGCGGGTGTTCGCGCAGCAGAACACGCACACCGTGATGGGCACGGCGCAGGCGAGCGGTGTCGCGCTGCTGCTCGCGGCCGAGGCCGGGCTCCCTGCGGCGACGCACACTCCGAGCGAGGTGAAGGCGGCCGTGACCGGCTACGGCGCGGCCGACAAGCGCCAGGTGCAGGCGATGATCGCGCGCATCCTCCGCCTGGATGCTCCTCCGCAGCCGCCCGATGCCGCCGATGCCCTGGCCATCGCTCTCTGTCACGCCTGGCGGCGAGGAGCGGCCGGAGCTCCCGGACAGGAGTCGCTGACGCCCGCCCAGAAGGCATGGGCCGACGCGGAGCGTGTCGCTCGAACATATCTACGATCCGGTGCGTAAGCTGATCGGATGATCTCCTCGCTGCACGGCGCTGTCCTTCACTCGACCGCCGATCAGGTCATCATCGATGTCGGTGGCGTCGGATTCTCGGTCGCTGTCCCGGCGGACGTGGCCCATACGGCGACCGTCGGCGAGAAGCTGCTGCTGCACACGAGTCTGATCGTCCGCGAAGACGCTCTCTCGCTGTACGGATTCGCCGACCGCAGCGAGCTGGAGATCTTCGGACTGCTGATCAGTGTGACGGGCGTCGGACCGAAGTCGGCGCTCGGCGTGCTGTCGCATCTCACCGTCGACCAGATCGCGGATGCTGTGACCGGCGAGGACGATGCGCCGTTCCGGCGTGTCTCCGGGATCGGGCCGAAGACGGCCAAGCTCATCGTCCTTCAACTCGCAGGCAAGGTGCATCCGGTGGGCGCGGCCTCGAGAAAGCCGGTCGACGCCGCCGTCGACGTGGTCGATCAGGTGACGGCCGCGCTGGTCGGCCTCGGGTGGTCCGAGAAGGTCGCCGCCGAGGCCGCCGCGCAGACGGCCGCCGAGGCGTCGGACGCAGAGCGAGCTGCCGTGGCGCCTCTGCTGCGGCGCACTCTGGCTCTCCTGGGGCCGGCGCGTGTCTGACGTCCGCGACGCCGCTGAGCCGTCCGACGACACCGAGCTCGCCATCGAGGGCGCTCTGCGCCCCACGAGTCTGGGCGAGTTCGTCGGTCAGCAGAAGGTGCGTGGCCAGCTTCAGCTCCTTCTCGATGCCGCACGGATCCAGAACCGCCCGCCCGACCACATCCTTCTCGCGGGTCCTCCAGGACTCGGCAAGACGACGCTGGCGATGATCGTCGCCCACGAGAGCGAACGCCCGCTGCGGCTCTCGAGCGGACCGGCGATCCAGCATGCCGGCGACCTCGCCGCCCTGCTCTCGAGTCTGGTGCCCGGTGAGGTGCTCTTCATCGACGAGATCCACCGGATGGCGCGGTCGGCGGAGGAGATGCTGTACCTGGCGATGGAGGACTTCCGCATCGACATCATGGTCGGCAAAGGCGCCGGAGCCACCAGCATCCCGCTGGACCTCGCTCCGTTCACGCTCGTCGGCGCGACCACTCGATCAGGTCTGCTCCCGAACCCGCTGCGCGACCGTTTCGGATTCACCGGCCACCTCGAGTTCTACGACGAACCCGAGCTCGAACGGGTGATCGCCCGTTCTGCGCTCATGCTGGGCGTCGACCTGCCTCGCGATTCGCTCTCGGAGATCGCGCGCCGGTCGCGGGGTACACCTCGCATCGCGAACCGCCTGCTCCGACGGGTACGCGACTATGCGCTCGTCCACGGCGGAGGAGAGGCCTCGCTGCACGGCGTCCGGGCTGCGCTCGAGCTCTACGACGTCGACCCCATCGGTCTCGACCGCCTCGACAGGGCGGTGCTCGAAGCTCTCGTGCGTCGCTTCCGCGGCGGTCCCGTCGGTCTCAGCACGCTCGCGGTCGCTGTCGGCGAAGAGGCCGAGACCGTCGAGAGCGTCGTCGAGCCTTACCTCGTGCGCATCGGGTTCCTCGGCCGGACACCGCGTGGTCGAGTGGCCATGCCCGAGGCATACGCCCACCTCGGCGTAGCTCACCCCGACGGGGCGCTTCGTCTTGATGACCTATAATCACTGAAGACTTCCCCCGATAGAACTGCGCGACCGTTTTCTGGTGCGCGCACCTGAGAAAGGCCCCTTGCCACCATGCCCATGGAAATCCTCCTCTTCGGCCTTCTCGCCGTGCTCGTCGTCTTCATGTTCGTCAACGGACGCAAGCGCCAGAAGCAGATGAAGGCTGAGCAGGAGGAGAAGGCCACCAAGACCGTTCCCGGCGTCAAGGTGCTTCTGCAGGGTGGTATCTACGGCACGATCGTGGCCTACGACCACGATGACCTGGATTCGCCCGCGCTTGTCGAGATCGCGCCCGGCACCGTCATCGAGGTGCACAGCCAGGCCATCCTGCGGATCGTGGAGCCCAAAGACGCTGTCGTCGACGACGCTGACGACTCGGTCGTCGTGATCGACGAGGCTCCCATCGTCGACGACGCTCCGGCAATCGAGACCACCGAGGAGACCCGTCGTCGTCTCGATCGCGACGCCGACGACAAGTAGCCTTCGCGCTGCACCACCTCGGCACTCCGGCATCTAAGAAAGCTGATCACACGTGGCCACTTCTTCCCCGGTCCGTCATGCCTGGCGGGTCCTCATGGGCCTCCTCCTGGTGACGGGCGTCCTCTTCGGCATCAACGCCCTCGGCGTCCACGTGTTCGATAAGAGCTCCTGGACTCCCGAGCTCGCGCTCGACCTCCAGGGCGGCACCCAGATCGTGCTGAGTGCGGAGACCGAAGACGGTGCTGCGCCTTCGCCGGAGCAGCTCGATCAGGCGGCGGCGATCATCCGTCAGCGCGTCGATGCATCGGGCGTGGCCGAGGCCGACATCACCACCGAGGGCGGCCGCAACATCGTGGTCCAGATCCCCGGTGTGGCCGACGAGCAGACGCGCGCGCGCATCCAGTCCAGCGCGCAGCTCGAGTTCCGCCCTGTGCTCGCCACCACCGCCGGTACGAACCAGTACGTGGGCGAAGACGGGAACGAGACGGCGTATCCGACCCCGGACGACTCGCTCAACGCGACGCCGACCGCCGAGCCGACCGATGCGAGCGACCTCGCGTGGGTCACCGACAGGCTCGCGGCGGAGTTCCAGGCGTACGACTGCGCCAACCCCGAGAACGACCCTTCGAAGGCACCCAAGGACGAGCCGCTCATCGCGTGCGATCCTTCCGGCCAGGCGAAGTATCTGCTCGGCCCGACCGAGCTCACCGGCGATGCGATCTCCGACGCATCCGCAGGCCGCGACCCGAAGACGGGCGCATGGCTCGTCCAGCTGACGATGAACGCAGACGGCGCCGAGGCGTTCGGCGAGGTCAGCACGCGCCTCAACCAGAACCGCCTGGCCGAGCTCTCGCCGCGTGATCAGTTCGCCTTCGTCCTCGATGGCTCCGTGATCAGCGCACCGCGCATGAACGGGCAGATCCTCGACGGCCGCCCCAGCATCTCGGGCGACTTCAACCAGGAGTCGGCGACCGCCCTGGCAGACCAGCTCAAGTTCGGCGCGCTGCCGCTGAGCTTCGAGGTGCAGAGCGACGATACGATCTCGGCGACCCTGGGCACCCAGCAGCTCCAGATCGGTCTCATCGCCGGACTCATCGGTCTCGCTCTCGTCGCCATCTACTCGCTCATCGTGTACCGAGCACTCGGAACCGTGATCATCGCCTCGATCGCCGTGATGGCGGTGCTGACCTACGTCATCATCTGCATCCTGGCGTGGCGACTCGGCTTCCGCCTGTCGCTCGCCGGCGTCGCGGGCCTGATCGTCTCGATCGGCTTCACCGCCGACTCGTTCATCGTCTACTTCGAGAGAATCCGAGACGAGCTCCGCGACGGGAAGTCGATCACCTCGGCAGTCGAAGACGGCTGGGGCCGAGCCAAGCGCACGATCTACATCTCGAAGTCGATCAACATCCTCGCGGCCGTCGTGCTCTACATCCTCGCGGACTCCACGGTGAAGGGCTTCGCCTTCACACTGGGGCTGACGACCCTCATCGACGTGTTCATCTTCGTGATCTTCACCCACCCCGTGATGCAGCTCCTCGCCCGTACGACGTTCTTCGGCGGCGGACACAAGCTCTCGGGCCTCGACCCCGAATCGCTGGGCGCGGTGTACCGCAGCCGATCGCAGTTCCGTCAGGTGTCGACCGCAACGGCCGGCCGCGGCGCGAAGAACGCCAGGGCCAAGGGCGAAGCCGAGCGCCGTCAGACCATCGCAGAGCGCAAGCGCGCCGAAGCACTAGCCGGGGACAGATCCAGCCGCGGCGGAAGCGAGGGGGACGCCTGATGGCTTCCATGAACGAGTTCGGTAACAACCTCTATTCGGGAAAGACCTCTTTCCCGTTCGTCGCGAAGCGTCGCCTGTGGTTCATCATCGCGATCGTGCTGGTCGTCGGTTCGGCGCTGGTGCCCCTCTTCCGCCCGATCCAGTTCTCGATCGAGTTCACCGGCGGGTCGCAGTTCACCGTGCAGGCGCCCGACAGCCTCGAGCAGGAGACCGCGACGACAGCGGTGCAGTCCGTCGTACCTGGCGCCGCGACCAAGGTCGTGGTCGTCGGCGGCAAGGACATCCGCGTCCAGACCGACCAGATGAGCGCGGACGAGACGCAGGAGGTCGCCAACGCCCTCGCGGACGCCTACGGCGTTGAGCCCGAGAGCGTCACATCGTCGTTCATCGGACCGGCCTGGGGTGAGAACGTCACGAAGCAGTCCCTCTGGGGACTCGCGATCTTCCTCGCACTGACCTTCCTGATCCTCGCGATCTACTTCCGGACGTGGAAGATGTCCGCGGCAGCGATCATCGGCCTCCTCGACGTGCTCGTCATCACGGTCGGTGTCTACGCGCTGGCCGGCTTCGAGATCTCGCCGGCCGCCGTCATCGGATTCCTCACGATCCTCGCCTATTCGCTGTACGACACGACGGTGGTGTTCGACAAGATCAGGGAGAACACGACGGAGGACGGTGAGAACTCGTCCCGAACGTTCGGCGAGTCGGTCAACCTCGCGGTGAACCAGACGCTCATCCGATCGATCAACACGTCGGTCGTCGCTGCGCTGCCGGTGGGAGCGGTGCTCTTCATCGGCGCCTTCTGGCTCGGCGCCGAGTCGCTCACGGATATCTCGCTCTCGATCTTCGTCGGCATCCTGGTCGCGACCTACTCGACGCTGTTCGTGGCTGCGCCGCTGTATTCGCTCTTCCGCGAGAACGAGCCGCAGATCGCTGCGCGCGACGCGAAGATCCGCGAGGCTCGAAGCCTCGCCGTCGCAGAGGCCTGATAGTCCCCGCTCTGCGGGGCCGCACCCCGCAGAGCACGCGTAAGCTGTTGTGATTCGGAGGTGAGCGGATGGCGGAACCGCAGACGGCGTCGCAGGGCTCCAGCCTGAGACGACTGGTTCCCCGCATCTTCTCCCGTGCGCCCAGGGTCAACGACCTCGACAATCTGATCCGCACGGTGCGTGCGAATCATCCCAAGGGCGATCTCGCCGTGATCGAACGCGCCTACACCGTCGCGAAGGACAAGCACGCAGGACAGCAGCGTCAGAGCGGTGAGCCGTACATCACGCACCCGCTGGCCGTCGCCCAGATCCTCGCCGAGATGGGGCTGGGTCCCCGAGCGATAGCGGCGGCGCTGCTCCACGACACCGTCGAAGACACCGGCTATGCCCTCACCGACCTCACAGCCGAGTTCGGCGACGAGGTCGCGATGCTCGTCGACGGCGTCACCAAGCTCGACAAGGTCAAGTACGGCGAGAGCGCGCAGGCCGAGACCGTCCGCAAGATGATCGTCGCGATGTCGAAGGACATCCGCGTTCTGCTCATCAAGCTCGCCGACCGGCTGCACAACGCGCGCACCTGGGGCTTCGTCCCGCCTGAGAAGGCCGCGAAGAAGGCGAAGGAGACGCTCGAGATCTACGCGCCTCTGGCCAACCGCCTCGGTATCCAGGCCATCAAGTCGGAGCTCGAAGACCTCTCGTTCGCCGTGCTGCATCCGAAGATCTACAACGAGATCCACAATCTGATCGCTCAGCGCACTCCGCAGCGCGAGAAGTACCTCGCTCAGGTCGTCGAGGAGATCGATGAGGACCTGCGCGATCTGCGCATCCGCGGCAAGGTCGTCGGACGTCCGAAGCAGCTGTACTCGGTGTATCAGAAGATGGTGGTGCGAGGTCGCGAGTTCGACGACATCTACGACCTCATCGGCATTCGCGTGCTCGTCGCCTCTGTGCGTGACTGCTATGCGGTGCTCGGTGCCATCCACGCACGATGGACGCCGCTTCCCGGTCGCTTCAAGGACTACATCGCGACCCCGAAGTTCAACCTGTACCAGTCGCTGCACACGACCGTGATCGGCCCGGCCGGTCGGACGGTCGAGATCCAGATCCGCACCCACGAGATGCACCAGCAGGCGGAGTACGGTGTCGCCGCGCACTGGATGTACAAGGAGCGGATGAACGGCGGCAAGGCCGAGGTCCGTGCGTCGGACAGCGACATGGCCTGGCTCGCGCACATCTCGGACTGGCAGGCCGAGACGGCCGATCCGGGGGAGTTCCTCGACTCGCTCCGCTTCGAGATCGGTGCCAAAGAGGTATACGTCTTCACGCCCAAGGGCCGCGTGGTGGGTCTTCCGGCCGGTGCGACACCCGTCGACTTCGCGTATGCCGTGCACACCGAGATAGGTCACCGCACGATGGGCTCGAAGGTCAACGGCCGCCTCGTGCCGTTGGAGTCGGAGCTCAAGAGCGGCGATGTGGTCGAGGTCTTCACCTCGAAGAACCCCGACGCCGGCCCGAGCCAGGATTGGCTCGGCTTCGTCAAGAGCACCCGTGCACGCAACAAGATCCGCGGATGGTTCACGAAGGAGCGCCGCGAAGAGGCCATCGAGCAGGGCAAGGAGGCCATCGCGCGCGCGATGCGCCGCCAGAACATGCCGTTGCAGCGGCTGATGAGCCAGGACTCATTCGCCGAGGTCGCCCATCAGCTCCGCTACGAGGATGTCTCAGCGCTGTATGCCGCCGTGGGCGAAGGTCATGTGTCGACGCAGTCGGTGCTCGAGAAGGTCACCGCGCTGGTCGCGGCGTCAGACCCCGCCACCGGTCCCATCGATCTCCCCGGCAGCATGCCCTCGCGAGAACCGCGCGCCGGCGATTCCGGGGTGCTGGTGCGTGGCGCGTCCGACATCCTCGTCAAGGTGGCGAAGTGCTGCACTCCGGTGCCGGGCGACGCGATCGTCGGCTTCGTCACCCGTGGCAGCGGCGTGTCGGTGCACCGCACGGACTGTCCGAACGTCAAGGCGCTCGAGAGCGATGAAGATCGATTCGTCGAGGTGTCCTGGGCGCCGACGACGAAGAGCGTGTTCCGGGTGCAGATCCAGGTCGAGGCTCTCGATCGTTCGGGACTCCTCTCAGATGTCACCCGTGTGCTGAGCGAGCACCACGTCAACATCCTGTCGGCCACGGTCAGCACCACGGACGAACGTCTCGCCATCAGCCGCTTCGTGTTCGAGATGGGCGATGCCGTGCATCTCGACCGTGTGCTGAACGCCGTCCGTCGCATCGACGCGGTGTACGACGTCTACCGCGTCACCTCGTCCTGACGACAAGCCTTTCGAGCGCCCCGCGTCCGGCTCGCTTCCCCGGCACGCGGATCATCCTGTCGATTTCGTGAAGCGCAGCCGGTACGAGGCTCGGCTCGGCGTCGGCCAGGAGCAGCATCCATCGGCGGAGCGACTCGTCGCGGTGCAGGCCGAGAGCGAGATCGACCAGGGTGCGCTCCGGGGTCATGACCGGAACTCCGCCGACCAGGGCGAAGTCCGATCGGGGCAGCGGCGTGTCGTGCAGGATCACCCGAGGCGGCAGCGCGGCCCGGATCCTATGGCTGACGGCGCGCCTGACGTGGTGACGCGCGGGCGGAGCATCGCCGGCCCCATGAATCCACGCCGCAGACGGACCGGAGGCCGCGGTGTCGACGGGCACGAGAGTCGCGATCGCGGCTGCCCTGGCGCTCGGGGTCTCGATCAGATCGGCGGGGATGTACCCCTCGCCGAGATCGACCAGGTGCCCGTCGATCCTCGCCGCGCTGAGTTCGGGGACGGCGAGTCGATCGCCGGGCAGGTACAGGAACGCGGGATGCATCACGCCAGTCTGGCGCGGTGCATCCCGCGTTCCGAGTCGACCCGGAGATCTGTGGAGAAGGTCAGCCGCCGAGCGCGTTGAGCCAGGTGCGTCGTGCCTCGAGAGCATCCGCTGCAGCCTTGGCGGCCTTCTTGTCTCCCGACTTCTCGGCGGCCGCGAGCTCAGACTCGAGCTTCTCGATCGCCTCGAGAAGCTGCGAGCTCATGTCATTGGCGCGCGCCTTGGTCTCGGGGTTGTTCTTCTTCCAGTCGACCTCTTCACGGGCCTTGAGCGCCTGCTCGATCACGCGGAGCCGATCATCGAGAGCGCGCTCCTTGTCACGGGGGAAGATGCGACCGATCTCGTCCCACTGGCGCTGGATGCCGGTGAGCAGCGCGCGGGCGCGCTTGATGTTCGGCTCGTCGGCCACTGCCTTGGCCTCTTCGAGGAGTGCCTGGCGGGCTTCGATCTTCGGGGCGGAGTCCGCCTCTTCCGCTGCCGACTGCTCGGCACGTGCCGAGTACAGCGCGTCCCCGGCTGCCTTGAACCGTGCCCACAGTGCGTCGTCGGCCTTGCGTCCGGCGCGGCCGGCAGCCTTCCACTCGTCGAGCAGGGTGCGGTACGCCGGGATGCCGTCGACGCCGCGCGGAGCCAGTGCCTCGGCGCGCTCGACAAGGCGGGTCTTCGCATCGCGGGCGCTCTTGTGCGTGTCATCCAGCTCGGAGTAGAAGGCGCGGCGCGCCTTGTCGACGGTGCCGCGGGCATCGCGGAATCGCTTCCAGAGCTGCTGCGAGATGCCCTTCGACAGGCGAGGGCCGTTCTGCTGCTGGGCCTGCCATGCGTCGAAGAGCTCGCCGAGCTCCGCAGTCACCTGCTTCCACTGCACCTTCGAGAGGTCGCGAGCGGCGATCTCCTCGGCGCGTTCGACAAGAGCCGTGCGCTCGGCGATGGCCTGATCGACCAGTTCCTTGGCCTGCTGGGCCTCCTGGGCGGTGGCCTCGGAGAGCGAGGAGGTCAGGGTGTTCAGACGGTCGCGGAGTCCGGCGAGATCGCCGACCGCCGCAGCATCCGTCGCCTCGGTGAGGAGGTGACCGGCCTGCTTGACGAGGTCACCGGCGGACGCGCCGCCGGACTGGTGACGCTGCTCGAGCGTGTGCACCTTGAAGGCGATGTCCTCGTACTTGCGCACGAAGTAGGCGAGTGCTTCATCCGGGGTGCCGTCGGGGTACTGCCCGACCACGCGCCAGTCGTCGCCCTCGCGAACCTCGACGGTGCCGTCTTCAGCGACACGGCCCCACTTGGCCGCCTCGGCGGATGAGGCGGAGGTCGCTGGCGATGCCGCGGCGGCGGGAGCCACAGCTGCGGGCTTGGGCAGCTTTCGCGGCAGGGGCGCAGCCGGGGGAGCGGGAACGGGGGGAGTCGGCTTCGACGGCTCTGTGGCAGACACGGTGATTCTCCTTGCGCGGTAGGGCCCGCGGGAGGCGGAAAGGACGAGGTTCAGCCTAGTACGAGAGGGAGGTCGCGATGTGGTGGTCGATTCTCACAATGGTCGTTACCGATCTGTGAGCGAATCGTTCGACGCGCGAAACACGCTGCGTCACATGCGGGAAACACCAGGCTCCTATCGTCGCCATCACGACGTCCCCCGGCGATTGGAGCAGCATGAGCGAGGTCTTCCTCACCCCCGCGGAGATCGTGGTCGTCGGTGCCGGTATGGTCGCGCACCGTTTCGTAGAGAGCCTGATCAGCCGGGCCGAGACGCCGATGCACGTGACGGTGATCGGCGACGAGGCGCGCCACCCGTACGATCGGGTCGGTCTCACCGGATTCTTCTCAGGAGCGACACCGGAGGAGCTGGAGCTCGACCGCTCGGTCTTCGACGACTTCCGGGTGCAGCTGCTGCCCGATGACAGGGTGCTGCGGATCGATCGCTCGGCCCGCACCGTCACGACGAGGTCGCGCAAGACAATCGCGTACGACACGCTGGTGCTCGCCACGGGCTCGTACGCCGCCAAGGTCGCGGTCGATGGGGCGGACCTGCCCGGCTGCTTCGTCTACCGCACCCTCGATGACGTGCAGGGCCTCAAGGACTTCGTCGAGCGGCGAGGCAGGATGCTCGGACGTCCGCTGCGCGGCGCGGTCATCGGCGGAGGACTCCTCGGCCTCGAGGCCGCCGGTGCTCTGCAGGGGATGGACGTTGCTGCGACCGTCATCCAGTACTCGGATCGCCTGATGTCGGCGCAGCTGGACTCGGCGGGCGGCGGCATGCTCAAGCGACTTCTCGAGGCGCGTGGGATCTCGGTGCGCACACAGTCGCGCACGACGCGTCTCGATCCGGACGCGTCCGGCGCGGTCACGGCGCTCGAATTCCAGGACGGTTCGGTGGAGAGCGCGGACGTCGTGGTCTTCACCGTCGGAGTGCGTCCGCGAGATGAACTCGCGCGCAACGCCGAGATGCGCGTGGATCCACGCGGCGGTGTGATCATCGACGAACGGTGCTCGACGTCGGATCCGCACATCCTCGCGATCGGAGAGGTCGCCAGCTTCGAAGGCCGCTGCGTCGGCCTGGTGGCCCCGGGATACGCCATGGCGGAGGTGGCCGCGACCCGCCTGCTCGGAGGGGAAGCGGCGTTCCCCGGCTACGACGACTCCTCCAAGTTGAAGCTGTCCGGCGTCGATGTCGCGAGCTTCGGCGATGCGATGGCCACCACCCCGAACGCTCTCGACGTCGTCTATGCCGATCCGGTGGCCGGGGTCTACAAGAAGCTCGTCCTGTCGGACGACGCCCAGACACTGCTCGGCGGGATCCTCGTCGGCGACGCGGCAGCCTACGGCGCCCTGCGTCCGCTGGTGGGCGCGAAGCTCGGAGCAGACCCTGCCGCGTATCTGCTGCCTGAGGGTGGCAACGAGGCGCCCGGTGGCGAGCTGCCGGACGAGGCCGTCGTCTGCTCGTGCTCCAATGTGACCGCGGGGCGGATCCGCCAGGCGGTGCACGAGGAGGGCTGCACGGACGCCGCCGCGGTGAAGGGATGCACCAAGGCAGGCGCCACCTGCGGCTCCTGCGTCCTGATGGTGAAGAAGGTCGTCGGACAGGAGCTGACCAAACTCGGTCAGACCGTGTCGCAGGCGCTGTGCGAGCACTTCGACCTGTCGCGCCGCCAGCTGTTCGATGCGGTGCGCGTCGCGCAGCTCACGACGTTCAGCGCGATCGTCGAGCGGTTCGGACGCGGGCGCGGGTGCGACACCTGCAAGCCGGCGATCGCCAGCATCCTGTCCGTCCTCGTCGGCGCCCATGTGCTCGACGGCGAGAACGCCACGCTGCAGGACACCAACGACCACGTGATGGCGAACATGCAGAAGGACGGCACGTACTCGGTCGTGCCGAGGATGGCCGGTGGCGAGGTGACGCCGGAGGGGCTGATCGCGATCGGGCAGATCGCGAAGGACTTCGCCCTGTACACGAAGATCACCGGGGGCCAGCGCATCGACATGTTCGGGGCGCGCCTCGAGCAGCTGCCGGTGATCTGGCAGCGTCTGGTCGACGCCGGCTTCGAGTCGGGACAGGCATACGGCAAGTCCCTCCGCACGGTGAAGTCGTGCGTCGGCTCCACCTGGTGCCGGTACGGAGTGCTCGACGCGGTCGGCATGGCGGTGAAGCTCGAGCTCCGCTATCGAGGTCTTCGCGCGCCCCACAAGCTCAAGCTCGGGGTGTCCGGGTGCGCTCGCGAGTGTGCCGAGGCGCGGGGCAAGGACGTCGGAGTCATCGCCACCGAGACGGGCTGGAACATGTACGTCGGCGGCAATGGCGGGTTCAACCCGCGGCACGCGCAGCTGCTGGCGTCGGATCTCGACGACGACGGTCTGATCAGGGCCATCGATCGTTTCTTCATGTACTACATCCGCACGGCCGATCGTCTGCAGCGCACGGCCCCGTGGTGCGAGGATCTCGAAGGAGGACTCGACGGCCTTCGGAGCGTGATCTTCGACGACAGTCTGGGGATCTGCGCCGACCTCGACGAGGCGATGGCGCAGCACGTCGATCGCTACGAGGACGAGTGGGCGGCGACCCTGGCCGATCCCGCGAAGCTCGAACGGTTCCGGTCGTTCGTGAACGCCGCCGACACGCCGGATCCTTCGCTGGCGTACGTCTCGGAGCGCGGTCAGATCCGTCCGGCCACGGTGGAGGAGCGACGCACCGGCGGGGTCCTCATCGCCGGCACGGCTCTGGAGGTGCGTCGATGAGCATCGCGATCGACGCCGCCACGCATGTGCGCGTCTGCACGATCGGGGACCTCGAAGTCGAACGAGGCCGAGCGGCACTCCTCGACGGCCAGCAGGTGGCGCTGTTCCTCCTTCCGGACGGTACGGTGCACGGCGTCGACAACCTCGACCCGTTCACCGGCGCGCACGTCATCTCCCGCGGGATCGTCGGCAGTCGTGGAGATGCACCCACCGTCGCCTCACCACTGCACAAGCAGGTCTTCGACCTTCGCACCGGCGAGTGCATCGAGTCCCACGGCAAGCCCCCCGCTTCTCTGCGGGTGTGGCCGGTCGTGATCGACGACGGCATCGTGTACGTCGGCCACCCGGAGAGCACGGACTCATGAGGCGAGCACGAGTGGGCAGGGTCGATCTGATCGGTGGAGGGCCGGGTCCGGCCGATCTCATGACGGTGCGCGCGTATCGACTGCTCATGGCAGCCGATGTCGTGATCGCCGATCGCCTCGGTCCGTTCGAGGAGATCAGAGACGAGCTCCCGCCGCACGTCGAGATCATCGATGTCGGCAAACGCCCGGGGCATCATCCGGTGCCGCAGCACGAGATCGATGCTCTGCTGGTCGAGCGCGCTCTCGCCGGCCATCGGGTGGTGCGCCTCAAAGGCGGGGATCCGTTCGTGCTCGGGCGCGGCGGAGAAGAGGTCCTCGCATGCGAGGCCGCAGGTGTGCCGGTCAGTGTGACGCCCGGCGTCAGCAGCGCGATCTCGGTGCCGCAGTCGGCGGGGATCCCCGTCACCCACCGCGGTGTCGCGTCGGCCGTGTACATCGTCAACGGTCACGGCGACCTCACCGCGAGTGCGCTCGCGTCCATGTCCGATCCGTCGGTCACCACCGTGATCCTGATGGGGGTGGCATCGTTGCCCCGCCTGGCCGCGTCAGCCGCATCGCACGGTGTGCCGGGCGATATC
>JAESFY010000273.1_pt1 | contig 15604 bp, 13 predicted proteins | sample 9266201 | NCBI WGS metagenome assembly JAESFY01 (sample SAMN14515071, study PRJNA621656) | algae metagenome | isolation source: Nodosilinea sp. WJT8-NPBG4 and co-occurring heterotrophs from soil, lower... | place: USA: Pinto Basin, Colorado Desert, California | collected 2006-05-27 | reverse complement strand
AACACCAGCCCGAGCACGTACGTGACAGCCGCAGCACCGAATCCGATCGCCAGCTGCCGAAGCGCGCGACGCAGGGGCGGTCCTCCCGACAGGATGCCGACCATCGCTCCTGTCGACAGCAGAGCGACACCCACCAGCACGAGCGCGACCACCACCGCAGCGGCCCCCTCGAGCCCGAAGATCCATGGGAGCACCGGGATGATCGCGCCGGACGCGAAGAGCAGGAAGCTCGAGATGGCCGCCGTCCAATCGCTGCCGACGATCTCGTGGTCGTCTCCGGCGTGGATGTGGATCGGCCCCGTCGTCGTGCGCTCGACTCCGGCACGCGCGGCGTCCACTATCCGCCGTGCGCGCTCGAGCGCTTCCTGCTGGCCGATTCCGCGCGCGCGGTAGACCAGGGCGAGTTCGTTCTCGTCGATATCGAGGTCAGCGGCGGATGCCGCGGCATCCTCGTTGGCTTCCGTCGACGCCAGGAGCTCGCGTTGGGAGCGCACGGAGACGAACTCCCCCGCCCCCATCGACAGAGCCCCGGCGAGCAGACCCGCGATCCCGCTGAACAGGACGAAAGCAGAGCTGACACCCGTGGCACCGATGCCCAGCACCAGTGCGAGGTTGCTCACCAGTCCGTCGTTCGCTCCGAAGACGGCCGCGCGGAACGACCCGGACAGACGGCGCCTGCCGCGCGCGGCCAGGCCTCGGACCACTTCCGAGTGCACCTTCTCGTCTGCGCGCATGGCAGGAGTCGCGTACTGCTCGGAGTCGTACGGAGATCTGTCCTCGGCGCTCTGCGCGAGCGCGAGAACGAAGATGGATCCGAAACGCCCCGCCATCCAGCCCAGCAGGCGTGACCGAATGCCCGCTCGCGGCAGCCGCCGCGGCTCGGAGCCCAGCAGGTCGAGCCAGTGCTGCTCGTGGCGCCGCTCGGCGTCGGCGAGGCTGAGCAGGATCTCGCGCTCCTCGCCCGTGCGACGGTTCGCGAGCTTCTGGTACACGAGTCCTTCGGCGCGTTCTTCTACGAGGTAGCGAGCCCAGCGGCGACGGTCTGCGGCGGTCGGCTCGGCGGCAGCGGGGGCTGTCATGAAGTCTCCTGATCGACGGTCCCCGAGAGCGGGGCAACCGTTCAACGCTAGCTTCGGGCTCCTGTCACGGCGGCACCGGGAGCAGGATTGCCAGCTTTTCGGGCCTCCGAACCGGACGCCCGGGTCAGGATCGGACGCGCTTGCGGAGCACGTCGATGCGCGACTGCAACTGCGTGACGGTCGCCTGCGCGACAGCAGGCCCGCCGCAGATTCGGCGCAGCTCCGCGTGCACCGCCCCGTGCGGCTCGCCCTTCTGGCGCGCATACAGACCGACGAGGCTGTTCAGCAGCTGGCGCTGCTCGCGAAGCGTGCGATGCAACGGCGCCGGAAGCGTGGTCGTCTCGGTCGGACCTGCCTCGGCCTCCCGTGTCTCACGCAGACGCGTCTGACGCGCCTGACGCTGCATCAGCAGCTCATGCACGTGCTCGGGCTCGAGAAGACCGGGGAAGCCGATGAACTCCTCCTCCTCGGGCGTGCCCGGCTCGGCGAGCTGGCCGAACTCCTGACCTTCGAACACGACCCGGTCGAAGTGCGCCACCGACGAGAGCGCCTGGTAGCTGAACTCCTGGGTCAGCGCGTCGGACGCGTCGTCTTCGCGGTTCGCCGACTCGAGCAGCGAGTCCTCGAGCCCGTCGTCTTTCGATTGACGATCGAGCGCGTGGTCGCGTTGCTTGTCCATCTCGTTCGCGAGCCCCATGAGCACCGGAACCTGAGGCAGGAAGACGCTCGCCGCCTCACCCCTGCGGCGCGCACGCACGAAGCGACCGATCGCCTGGGCGAAGAAGAGCGGTGTCGACGACGACGTCGCGTAGACCCCGACGGCTAGCCGGGGCACGTCGACGCCCTCCGACACCATGCGCACCGCGACCATCCAGCGATCCTCGCTGTTGCTGAACTTCTCGATGCGCTCGGAGGCAGTCGCGTCATCGGACAGGACGATCGTCGGCTGCTGGCCGGTGATGCTGTGCAGGATCTTCGCGTAGGCGCGTGCGACCGTCTGATCGGTCGCGAGCACCAGTCCCCCGGCATCGGGCACGTGGTGCCTGATCTCGGTCAGGCGACGATCCGCCGCCGAGAGCACGGCAGGCATCCACTCGCCCTCGGGGTCGAGCGCCGTGCGCCAGGCCTGCGAGGTCACGTCCTTCGTGTTGTCCTGCCCGAGATGCGTCTCGAGCTCGTCGCCGCTGCTCGTGCGCCACCGCATCTTGCCCGCGTACATGTGGAACAGCACGGGCCGGACGACGCCGTCGGCCAGTGCGCGCCCGTAGCCGTAGTTGTAGTCGGTGCGGGAGATGCGGGCCCCGGACTCGTCGGGGTGATACTCGACGAACGGGATCGGCGCGGTGTCGCTGCGGAACGGGGTGCCGGAGAGCAGCAGTCGGCGCTTCGCCGGTCCGTACGCATCGCGGATCGCGTCGCCCCAGCTGAGCGCGTCGCCACCGTGGTGCACCTCGTCGAGGACGACGAGCGTCTTCGCGTCTTCGGTCAGATGCCGGTGGACCGACGACTTCGCCGCCACCTGCGCGTAGGTGACCACGGCACCGTGGTAGTGCCGTGCCGGTGCCCAGTGACTGTTGCGGAACCGGGGATCGAGACGGATGTGCACGCGCGCCGCAGCATCAGCCCACTGCGTCTTGAGATGCTCGGTCGGTGCGACCACGATGATCCGGTTGACCTCGCCCATGCGCATGAGCTCGACAGCGAGGGTGAGGGCGAACGTGGTCTTTCCTGCGCCCGGTGTCGCCGCCACGAGGAAGTCGCGCTGATCGGCCTGGAAGTACTGCTCGAGCGCCTCCTGCTGCCAGGCGCGCAGCTTGTTCGCGGTTCCCCAAGGGGCACGCTGAGGAAAGGACGGAGAGAGCATCGAGACAACGATAATCGCTGCCGCCGACACTCGGCACGCTGGAGCGCTCGCCCGCGCGCGTCCTCCCTCCCCGTTCACATCCGAGTAGGCTCGGTCACTGCGCAGTCGCCGTCTACGGCAGCGTCCGTTCGCGAAGGAGAGCTGGATGACAGACCCGGATTCGACCCGCACCCCGCACGTCGACAACGAGACCGCGCACCCTTGGCGACGTTTCGTCGCGATCGGCGATTCGTTCACTGAGGGCATCGGCGACCCCGATCCTTCCCGCCCCGGCTATCACCGCGGCTGGGCCGACCGTGTCGCCGAGGTGCTCTCGCGCCAGGTCGACGACTTCGCGTACGCGAACCTCGCCGTGCGCGGCAAGCTGATCGCGCAGATCGTGCGCGACCAGATCGAGCCGGCCGTCGCGTTGCACCCCGACCTCGTCTCGATCTGCGCCGGCGGCAACGATGTGATCCGTCCCGGCACCGACCCCGACGCGATCGCCGCCCAGCTCGAGGATGCCGTCGCGCGTCTGTCGTCGACCGGCGCCGCGATTCTGCTCTTCACCGGGGTCGACACGGCATTCACCCCGGTCTTCCGGGCCTTCCGCGGCAAGGTCGCCATCTACAACGAGAACGTCCGCGCGATCGCCGAGCGGCACGACTGCATCGTCGCCGACCAGTGGGCCCTCAAGGTCGTGCAGGACATGCGGTTCTTCGACGACGACCGGCTGCACTACAACTCGCTCGGCCACCACGAGGTCGCCCGGATGGCTCTGCGCGCACTCAACGTGCCCAACGACCTCGAGGCCATGCAGCCCGAGACGATCCCGCTCCGCACCTGGCGCGAGGCCCGCACCGAAGACTTCGGCTGGGCACGGGAGCACCTCGTGCCGTGGGTCCTGCGCCGCCTGCGGCACGAGTCATCCGGCGATCACGTCGTGGCCAAGCGCCCCGAACCCTCCCCGATCATCTTCCCGAAGGCCGACTGACGACCCTCGGCATCGGATCAGCTTGATCTGAGTGCCCAGAGCGCCACCGCCGCTGCAGACGCGACGTTCAACGAATCGACGCCCCCGGACATGGGGATCGTCACGACGGTGTCGGCGTTGTCGAGCGCCGTGCGAGAGAGTCCGTCGCCCTCGGCTCCCATCACGATGGCGACGCGCTCCGGTCGGTTCGCGACATAGGCGTCGAGCGTCACGGCGTCATCGCTCAGGGCGAGAGCTGCGATGTCGAAGCGCGCCGCGTGGAGGTCCGCCACGGCCGACTCCCAGTCGATGATGCGGGTCCACGGCACCTGGAACACGGTCCCCATGCTGACACGCACACTGCGTCGGTACAGCGGGTCCGCTCCCCCGGGCGACACCAGCACGGCGTCCGCTCCCAGACCGGCGGCCGCACGGAACGCCGCGCCGACATTGGTGTGATCCCCGACGTTCTCGAGGATCAGCACGAGTGTCGCGCCTTCGAGGACCTCGCGGACGGTATCCAGCTCAGGACGATGCATCGATGCGATGGTCCCCCGGTGCACGGCGAAACCTGTGACCGATTCGGCCACCTCGTCCGGCACGACGTACACCGGCACGTCGAGATCCCCGACGATCGCTCTGATGTCGTCCACGCGGCGCTCCTGCACGAGGACGGAGCGCGGGCGATGGCCCGCGGCGACCGCGCGCGCGATCACCTTCGTCGATTCGGCGATGTACAGCCCGCCAGCCGGTTCCTTCACAACGCGGAGTGCGGTGTCGGTGAGCGCTCGGTAGTCATCGAGTCGTCGATCGTCCGGATTCGTCACGCGCAGCAGTTCCACGGGCCCCAGTCTGCCATCGCTCGCTCGGTCGGTTCCGCCGTCGGCCGCGACGCGTCGACCACGCTGCGCACGCCGTAGACTCGCACAGGGAGGTCCTGTGAGCGCATCGAGTCCGGTCGAACTGTCGGCCGCCATCGCTCGCACCGCCGCACTCCTGCGCGGTCGAAGGATCGCACTGCTCACCGGCGCCGGCATCTCCACGGACTCGGGAATCCCCGCCTACCGTGGCGAGGGATCCCGCAACCGGTCCGACCCGATGACCATCCAGCGGTACCTCGCCGACGAGGCCGCACGGCGTCGCTATTGGGTCGGCGGTCATCTCGGGTGGCGGGCGTTCGCTCGGGCCGCGCCGAATCCGGGCCACCTCTCGCTCGCGCACATGGAGTCGTCAGGTCACGTCAGCGGTGTCATCACCCAGAACGTCGACGGCCTGCACCTGCGCGCCGGCAGCTCCCATGTCATCGAGGTGCACGGCACGATGCGCAGGGTGCTCTGCCTGAAGTGCGGCCAGGTCTTCGACCGCCGTGACATCGCTGTGCAGATCGAAGAGCGGAACCCGTGGATCACGGTCCCCGAGAACGTGGCGTTGAACCCCGACGGCGATGTGCTCCCCGAGAGCACCGACGGCTTCATCGTCCCCGTGTGCACGGTATGCGAGGGCATGCTGAAGCCCGACGTCGTGTTCTTCGGCGAGTACGTCCCGCAGGGCCGCTTCAAAGCCGCTGAGTCGCTGCTCCGCGCCAGCGACGCGCTGATCGTCGCCGGCTCGTCTCTCGTCGTCAACTCCGGCGTGCGGCTCGTCGAACGCGCGCGACGGCGCAGCATCCCACTCGTCATCATCAACCGCGAGCCCACGCGCGCGGATGTCTGGGCCGATGTCACCATCGCCGCGGGCACCAGCGATGTGCTCCCCGCGATCCAGGAGCTCCTCGAATGACTCTGCTCACGCTCATCCGTCATGGCCAGACCGACTGGAACCTGGCTCGCCGGATCCAAGGTTCCACCGACATCCCCTTGAACGAGAAGGGCCGCGCGGATGCGAGGACCGCCGCAGGTCTTCTCAAGGGCATCACGCACCACTCGATCTACGCCAGCCCGCTGAAGCGGGCGCGGGAGACGGCCGAGATCATCTCCGAGCACCTGGGACTCGGCTCGCCCGTGCTGGTGCCCGACATGCGCGAGCGTGAGTTCGGCGAGGGCGAGGGCATGCTCGTGTCGGAGTACATCGAGAAGTACGGCGACTGGCTGTCGCCGGTCCCCGGGGCGGAGACGCTGGAGGGGGTGGCCGACCGGGCGCTCGTCGCGCTCGACACGATCGCCCGTGATGCTCGGCGCCGTTCGGCTCCGGTGGCGGAGTCCGTCATCGTCGTGACGCACGGGGGCGTGATCCGGTCGCTGATCAACCACGTCTCCGGTGGCACGCTGCCGCGGGTCGGCGAGGTCCTCGCGAACGGCTCGGTCCACCGTTTCGAGGCGTCCCCCGGCTCCCTGCGTCTGATCGACCAGGGGATGCTCGTCTGATCGGTGCGTCCGATCAGCTCGTCTGATCAGCGAGCGCGGCCGATCACCGACCGAGCGTGCCGCAGGACGGGCTCGTCGATCATGCGCCCTCTGAAGCGGAAGACCCCTCGCTCGCTCTCGGCCGCCGCGAGCACCGCGTGGGCCCACTCGAGGCTGGCTTCATCCGGCGCATACGCCGCGCGGATCACCGCCACCTGACTCGGATGGATGCAGGCGGTCGCCGCGAACCCCGAGGCGGCAGCGTCGGCCGCTTCGGACTCGAGACCGGCGACATCCTCGATGTCGACGTGCACCGCGTCGACGGCGCCCTTTCCCTGAGCCCCCGCCTCCAGGAGCACTCGTGAGCGCGCGTAACGCGCGATGTCGCGATAGCCGCCCCTCGCCGTGCGACTCGACGTGCCCCCGAGAGAGGCGACGAGATCCTCCGCGCCCCACATCATCGCGATGACCCGCGGGTGCGCGGCGATGCGATCCGCGGCGTGGATCCCCTTCGCCGTCTCGCACAGGGCGATCAGCGAATATCTCTCGTCGAAGGCCGCGAGGGTCTCCGCGCTCTCTGTCTTCGCGACCATGACCGTGCGGAAATCGGTCTGAGCGAGGGTCGCGAGATCGGCGGTGAAGGCGTCGGAGCCCGGCGCGTTGACGCGGACGATCACACGATCGGGGTCGAGGTCGGCGTCGATCAGATGCCGTCGGGCGCCGGCCTTCGCCTCGGGAAGCACCGCATCCTCGAGGTCGATGATCACAGCGTCCGCCTTCTCGAGAGCGCCGCGGAACCGCTCCGGCCGGTCGGCGGGACAGAAGAGCAGCGCGGGCCCGAGGTCGAAGCTCATCGTCCCTCCCCCGGCAGGCAGTGGACGAGGACGGTTCGGGTCGCCGTCGCGACGACCGTGGCGTCCTGGTTGCGTCCCTTATGGGCGATGGTCACGATCCCCTGCCCCGGCCGCGACGTCGAGAGCCTCTTCTCGACGATCACGCTCTCGGTGTACAGCGTGTCGCCGGCGAACAGCGGATGCGGGAATGCGATCTCACCGAACCCGAGCTGAGCCACCAGAGTTCCCTGAGTCAGCTGTGCGACCGATGCTCCGACCATCGTCGAGAGGGTCCACATCGAGTTGATCAGACGTGCCCCGAACGGCTTCTGCGCATCGGCGAAGGCGGCATCGAGGTGGAGTGCCTGGGTGTTCATCGTCAGCGTCGTGAAGAGCACGTTGTCGGCCTCGGTCGCGGTGCGTCCAGGGCGATGGAGATAACGCGCGTCCGTGACGAACTCCTCGAAGAAGAGCCCCCGTTGGACGATGTCGTGCTCGGTCATGGCTGCCACGCTACCCGGCGAGACCCAGCGCCCGCGCGATCACGAGCAGCTGCACCTCGGTCGTGCCTTCACCGATCTCGAGGATCTTCGAGTCGCGGTAATGACGGGCGACGGGGAACTCGTTCATGAAGCCGTTGCCGCCGAAGATCTGCGTCGCATCCCTGGCGTTGTCCATGGCCGCTTCTCCGGCGACGAGCTTCGCGATCGCGGCCTGCTCGGCGAACGGGCGTCCCGCGTCGCGAAGACGCGCTGCATGGTGCCAGGCGAGTCGGGCGGTGTGCACTCGGGCGCGCATTCGCGCGAGGGTGAACTGCGCGTTCTGTCGCGTGCTGAGGGCGCTGCCGAAGATCGTGCGGCTCTTGGCATAGTCGACGGCCGCCTCGAGGCAACCCTCCGCCGCACCGGTCGAGAGCGCGGCGATCGCGATGCGTCCCTCATCGAGGATGCTGAGGAAGTTGCGGAAGCCGCTCCCCTGCTCCCCCAGCAGGTTGCCCGCGGGCACGCGTGCGCCGGCGAAGCTGAGCGGATGCGTGTCGGACGCGTTCCACCCGACCTTGTCGTACGGAGCCTCCACGGTGAAACCGGGGGTGCCGTTGGGGACGATGATGGTGGAGATCTGCTTGCGGCCCCCCTCGCTGCCTGTGACGGCGGTCACCGTGACGAAGCGGGTGATCGGCGTCCCCGAGTTGGTGATGAACTGCTTCGAGCCGTCGACGACCCACTCGTCCCCCTCGAGACGGGCGGTCGTGCGGGTCGCTCCGGCGTCGCTGCCGGCCTCCGGTTCGGTCAGACCGAAACCCGCGAGGGCACGACCTGCGAGCAGGTCGGGCAGATATTCGTGCTTCTGCTCTTCGGTGCCGAAGCGGAACACGGGCATCGCCCCGAGGCTGACTCCGGCCTCGAGCGTGATGGCGATGGACTGGTCGACGCGTCCGAGGGCCTCGATCGCGATGCCCAGGGCCATGTAGTCGCCTCCCTGTCCGCCGTACTCCTCGGGGAACGGAAGGCCGAACAGCCCGAGATCACCCATCTGGGCCACCACGTCCATCGAGAGGGTGTGCGTGCGATCCGCTTCGTATGACTGCGGTGCCACGACCTCTTCGGCGAAGTCGCGCACCATCGCGGCGAGTTCGCGCTCCTCATCGGTCAGTTCCTGCATGCTCACTTCTCCTCCGTCGTCATGTGTGCGACCGGCTGGTCGCGTCGTATCTGATCACCGACGGCGACCGTCAAGTGCACCGTCCCGTCGTGAGGTGCCAGCACCGGGTGCTCCATCTTCATCGCCTCGATCGAGACGAGAGGAGTCCCGGCGGTCACCACGTCACCGTCGCTGACGTGCACGGCCACCACGCTTCCCGGCATCGGGGCTCGCGCATCCGGGCCGCTCTCGGACTCGCGCTGCTCCCGCGTCCGCAGGCGGTGCCGCATACGAGCCCGACGATCCAGCGGCCGCAGGTGCACCGTGCGTCCGTTCTCGCTCACCCAGATGTCTCCGTCGACGTCGGTCGCGACAGCCGCGCGCGGTCGAGGGCCGGAGGGAGCGGGGGCGCGGATCACCTCGCCCCGGTCGGTGAGGAACGAGACCTCGCGACGGTCGCGCTCGGTGAGCGCCTCCCACACGGGGCCCGCTCGACGAGACCTCCTGGCGTCGACGAACGGTTCATCGGCGTCCGACACCGCGCGTCCCGCAGCCGCAAGCATCGTCGACGACGGCTGTTCCTCATCGAGCGGCAGAAGCGTCTCGATGAGTCCTGTATCGAGGTCGCCGGCAACGACTCGCTCATCTCGGCAGAGCAGCCGGAGGAAGGCGATGTTCGTGTCCACGCCCAGCACGACAGTTCTGCCCAGGGCCTCGTCGAGGCGGCGGAGCGCAGTGCTGCGGTCGTCCGCGAAGGCGATGACCTTGGCGATCATCGGATCGTAGAAGCCCGTCACCTCGCTGCCGGTCTCGACGGCTGCATCGACCCTCACACCTCCCGGCGGGTCGAAGAGCAGAATGCGCCCCGTCGAAGGAAGGAACCCCCGCTCGGGCGACTCGGCGTACACGCGCGCCTCGACCGCGTGTCCGCGCGGCGCGGGAGCAGGGTCGAGTCGACCTCCTGCGGCCAATCTGATCTGAAGAGCGACGAGGTCGAGTCCGGTGACTTCCTCCGTGACGGGATGCTCGACCTGCAGGCGCGTGTTCATCTCGATGAAGAAGACCTGGTCCGGAGCATCCGCGTCGACGAGGAATTCGACCGTGCCCGCACCGACGTACGACACGCTTTCCGCGGCCTGCACCGCAGCCTCGAGGAGACGATCCCTGGTCGTCTCGGGGATGCCCGCCGAGGGAGCCTCCTCGATGACCTTCTGATGACGCCGCTGGAGCGTGCACTCGCGCTCCCCGAGCGCGATCACGGTGCCATGCGCGTCGCCGAAGACCTGCACCTCGATATGACGCGGACGCCGGATGAGCCTCTCCAGAATCAGCGAGTCGTCGCCGAACGCCGAGCGTGCCACCCGTCGTGCAGAGGCCAGGGCGGCGCTGAGAGCCCCCGCCGCCTCGACGACCTCCATTCCCTTGCCGCCGCCGCCCGCGCTCGGTTTGACGAGCAGGGGGTAGCCGACAGCAGCCGCCTCCTCGGCGATCTCCGCGTCCGAGAGACCTCGCGCATCGAACCCGGGAACCACGGGGACTCCTGATCGAACGACGTGATCTCGGGCCTTCGCCTTGTTTCCCATGATCTGGAGTGCCTCGATCGACGGCCCGATGAAGACGATCCCGCTCTCGGCGCACGCCTCCGCCAGCCCGACGCTCTCAGACAGGAAGCCGTAGCCGGGGTGGATGGCCTGCGCTCCGGTTGCACGCGCTGCCGCGACGACGGCGTCGATGTCGAGGTAGGACTCGGCGACCGGCGCCGCACCGATCCGCACAGCGTCGTCCGCCTCGCGCACATGGGGTGCGTCGGCATCCGCATCGCTGTAGACGGCGATGCTGCGGATGCCCAGGGTCCGCAGGGTGCGGATGATGCGGCGCGCGATCTCGCCCCGATTGGCGACGAGGACTGTGTCGAAGTCACGGGGAGCATGGGTGGTCGTCATGGAGGTCACATCCGGAAGAGGCCGAAACGCGGCTCGGGCAGGGGGCTTCGCGCGACCACGTCGAGGGCGAGCCCCAGCAGGTCACGGGTCTGGGCGGGGTCGATGATGCCGTCGTCCCACAGCCGGGCAGTGGCGTAATACGGCTCGCCCTGGGTCTCATACTGCTCGCGGATGGGCTGCTCGAACTCCGCCCGTTCGTCGGCGCTCCAGGTCTGTCCGCGTGCCGCGAGCTGGTCGTCCTTGACCGTCCCGAGGACGGAGGCCGCCTGGGCGCCGCCCATCACCGAGATACGGCTGGCCGGCCACGTCCACAGGAATCTCGGCGAGTACGCCCGTCCGCACATCGAATAGTTGCCTGCGCCGAAGGATCCGCCGATGATCACCGTGAGCTTCGGCACGCGCGTACTCGCGACGGCGGTGACCATCTTGGCTCCGTCCTTCGCGATTCCGCCCGCCTCCGCATCCGACCCGACCATGAAACCCGAGATGTTCTGCAGGAACAGCAGGGGGATGCCGCGCTGATCGCAGAGCTCGATGAAATGCGCGCCCTTCAGCGCCGATTCGCTGAACAGCACGCCGTTGTTCGCGACGATCCCGATCGGGTGCCCGTGCAGCCGGCCGAACCCGGTGACGAGTGTCGCGCCGTACTCCGCCTTGAACTCGCGGAACGTGTCGCCGTCGATCAGCCTGTCGATGACCTCGTGCACGTCATAGGGGGCGTTGACGTCGACGGGGACGACGTCGTAGAGCGATCCCGACTCCGCGGGCTGACGGGAATCGTCCACCTCCCACACCGGAGGCAGAGGCGCTGGCAGAGTCGCCACGATGTCACGCAGTATCTCGAGTGCGTGCTCGTCGTCCTCGGCGAGGTGGTCGACCACACCGCTGCGTCGAGCGTGCAGCTCGCCACCGCCCAGCTCCTCCGCCGACACGATCTCGCCGATCGCGGCCTTGACGAGCGGCGGGCCGCCGAGGAAGATCGTCCCCTGATTCCGGACGATCACTGTCTCATCGCTCATGGCCGGGACGTAGGCCCCTCCGGCCGTGCACGAACCGAGCACGGCAGCGAGCTGCGGAATGCCCTCCGCCGACATCCTGGCCTGGTTGAAGAAGATGCGCCCGAAGTGCTCCCGGTCGGGGAACACCTCGTCCTGCTTGGGAAGGAAGGCGCCGCCCGAGTCGACGAGGTACAGGCACGGCAGTCGGTTCTCGAGCGCGATCTCCTGCGCGCGCAGGTGCTTCTTCACTGTGAGCGGATAGTACGTCCCGCCTTTCACGGTGGCGTCGTTGCAGACGACCATCACGTGTCGTCCGTGCACGAGACCGATCCCGGCGATGACTCCCGCGGAGGGTGCGTCTCCCCCGTACAGTCCGTCTGCGGCCAGCGGCGCGATCTCGACGAAGGGACTGCCCTCATCGAGGAGCCTGGTCACGCGGTCACGCGGAAGCAGCTTGCCCCGAGCGATGTGCCTCTCACGAGACGCCTCGGGCCCTCCTCGGGCGACGGCAGCCAGTCGTTCGTGCAGCTCGGCAGCGAGGGACTGCTGGGTTGCGGGCATCGTGACGTCCTCCTCGACCAGGTGGCGCCGGCGTCATCGCCCTGGCGCACTCGATGCTTTCTCGGTTAGTGTTCACTAACCGATTCCATCAGGTTAGCGAGGATTAACTGAGATGACAAGCCCTCCCACCGCGCGAGATCGCGCCAAGGCGGAGCGGTCGGACGCGATCCTCCGAGAAGCGGCGCGGCTCTTCGCCGAGAGCGGCTACAACGGCGTGAGCCTCGAGGACATCGGCGCCGCCGTCGGCGTATCCGGCCCGGCCGTCTACCGCCACTTCGCGGGGAAGCAGGCACTGCTCGGCGCCGTGCTCGTCAAGGTGAGCGATGACCTCGTCTCGGGCGGCACCCGGGTGGCGGCTGACGGATCCACACCCGAGGAGCGGATCCACGCACTCGTCGCCTTCCATGTCGAGTTCGCGCTCGGCAACGCCGATGTGATCCGGGTGCACGACCGAGACGTCGCGCACCTCGCAGCTCACGATCACGCTGAGGTCCGACGACTTCAGCGCGCCTACATCGAGCTCTGGATCGACACGCTGAGCCCTCTCGTCGACGCGGACGCCGACGAGCTGCGCCTGCGGGTGCAGGCGTGCTTCGGGTTGATCAACTCGACACCGCACAGCACGCGGGCAGCGGCCAGACGCCGCTCCGCCACCGCGACAGTGCTCGCCGCGATGGCGGAATCGGCGCTCAGGGCGACTACCTGAGAAGCATCGCCCGCCCCGGTTCCTCCAGCACGTCAGCGACGTCCTTGAGGAACCTCGCCCCCTCCGCTCCGTCGACGATCCGGTGATCGAAGGAGAGACTCAGTGTCATCACGTGGCGAAGGGCGATCTCGCCACGGTGCTCCCATGGCAGGCGCCGGACGGCGCCCACCGCGAGGATCCCTGATTGCCCCGGCGGGAGAATCGGGGTGCCTGCATCGACTCCGAACACCCCGATGTTCGAGATCGAGAAGGTGCCACCCGACAGCTCAACGGGAGACGTCCTGCCCTCACGCGCCGTGGTGGCGAGGGCCTTCACGGCATCCGCGAGCTCGATGAGGCTCAGCGTCTCGGCGTCGCGGATGTGGGGCACGATGAGTCCGCGTTCGGTCGCTGCAGCGATTCCGAGATCGACGTAGCCGAACTGGATGATCTCGCCGGCCGCCTCATCCCACCGCGCGTTCAGTCCGGGTGTGCGGGTGAGTGCGAGACAGACCGCTTTCGCCACGACCGCGAGGGGACCGATGCGGTGCTCGGACAGCGAGCGGTCGTTGCGCAGCGACTCGAGAAGGTCCATGGTCGAGGTCACATCGACCGTATGGAAGACCGTGACATGCGGCGCGGTGAAGGCGCTCTCGACCATTGCCGCCGCAGTGTGCTTGCGGACTCCACGGATCGGGATCCGCGTCTCTCGCGAGTGCGCCCCGAGCCCGGCCGCGTCGTTCGGAATCGCAGTGTGTCGCGGTGCGGCGTCGGCCGGCTCGACAGCCATGCCGGTGCGAGAGACGTAGGCGTCGATGTCGGCACGTGTGATCACGCGATCTCCGACCGACGCCGCCACCAGGGCGAGGTCGATGTCGAGACGCTTGGCGTACGCGCGCACCGGAGGGGTGGACCGCGGCCGCTCGACGACGACCTCGACGCTCGCAGTCGGCGAGGCGTCATGCGGTGCCGCCTCGAGCACAGCTGTGTCGGCCGCCACTCCGGCACCGGCCGCACGTCGAGCGCGTCGAGCGGGGCGCCCAGAAGCCGTGGGGGCGGCCCCGTAGCCCACGAGGTTGGGCTGTGGCTTCTCCTGCGCCTCGACTCCGGCCGAGTCCGCCGAGGGCGACCCGTCGGGGCCCGCCACGTCGAACTCGATCAGGGGAGCGCCCACCGCGATCGTCTCTCCCGCCTCGGCGTGCAAGGCCGCGACCACTCCTTCGTACGGAGAAGGCAGCTCGACGATCGCCTTGGCCGTCTCGACCTCCGCGAGCGTCTGGTTGAGCGTCACAGTGTCGCCGGGTGCGACGAGCCACTGAACCACCTCTGCCTCTGTCAGACCTTCCCCGAGGTCCGGCAGTCGGAATTCCGCGTTCATGCGTCTGCTCCCGTCAGGCTGTTCGGGCGATCGAGCACGCGGTCGACGGCATCCAGCAGCCGGTCGAGGTCCGGCAGGTGGTACTTCTCGAGCTTCGCCGGCGGATAGGGAACATCGTGTCCGGTCACACGCAGCGGAGCCGATTCGAGGTACTCGAAGCATCGCTCGGTGACGCTCGCGATCACCTCTGCGGCCATGCCCGCCTCACGTGACGCCTCATGGGCGACGACGACCCGTCCCGTCTTTCGGACCGACGTCGCGACCGTGTCGTAGTCGACGGGCGACAGCGAACGCAGATCGATGACCTCGAGCGAGATGCCCTCGTCCGCCGCGGCCTCGGCCGCCTGCAGCGCAGTCGTGACCATCGCCCCGTAGGTGATGAGCGTCGCATCGTCACCGGCTCTGACCACCCGCGCGAGTCCCATCGGCGCGGCATCCGCCAGCGGGGCGTCGAGGTCGACCTCGCCCTTGTGGTGGTAGAGCCGCTTCGGTTCGAAGAAGATCACGGGGTCGTCGGACGCGATGGCCTGACGCAGACTCCGGTAGGCGTCCTCAGGATTCGACACGGCGATCACGCGGAGTCCTGCTGTGTGCACGAAGTACGCCTCGGGCGATTCCGAGTGGTGCTCGGCCGCGCCGATGCCACCGGCCCAGGGGATGCGGATCGTGATCGGCATCCTGACCCGACCCTGCGTCCGATAGTGCAGCTTGGCCACCTGGGCGACGATCTGGTCGAACGCGGGGTAGACGAAGCCGTCGAACTGGATCTCGACGACGGGCCGGTAGCCGCGAAACGCCAAGCCGACCGCCATGCCCACGATGCCGGACTCAGCGAGAGGCGTGTCGATGACGCGCTTCGCACCGAACTCGTCGAGAAGTCCGTCCGTGATGCGGAAGACGCCGCCGAGCTTGCCGATGTCCTCGCCCAGCAGCACGACCTTGTCGTCGTCGCGCATCGCCTGGCGGAGACCGGCGCCGAGCGCCTTCCCGAGAGTGATCTGGGTCATGTTCACACCTCGCCGTCGAAGGAGGCCAGGTACGCGGCATACTCATCGCGCTGACGCTCGAGCCCGGTGTGCGGCTCCGCGTAGACGTCGTCGAAGACGGCGAGCGGAGGGCGCGTGACCATGCTCAGGCACTCCGCGCGCATCTCCCGTGCCGCGACGTCGGCGGCCTTCTGCGTGTCAGCGACATGCTCGTCGCTCAGCTCTCCGATCGACCGCAGATGCCCTTCCAGCCGAGCGATCGGGTCGCGACGACGCCACGCCTCGAGCTCGTCTTCTCTGCGGTAGCGAGTCGGATCGTCTGCTGTCGTGTGCGGCCCCATC
>JAESFY010000272.1_pt1 | contig 15609 bp, 17 predicted proteins | sample 9266201 | NCBI WGS metagenome assembly JAESFY01 (sample SAMN14515071, study PRJNA621656) | algae metagenome | isolation source: Nodosilinea sp. WJT8-NPBG4 and co-occurring heterotrophs from soil, lower... | place: USA: Pinto Basin, Colorado Desert, California | collected 2006-05-27 | reverse complement strand
GAAATGCTGGGGTTGGTTAAAAAGCCGAATTCGAAAACTCCTTCCCCATGACGACGGCTTGCGCGTTGCCATGGAGTCAATCCTCAAACAAGCAGTGTCCTAACCTAAGTGGCTTTAGCTATATCTCAGCAGCGTGAGCAATTTCCCCAAGGCGCTGCAAGATCGGGCTCCAGCAGATTTTCAGTGGCTGCGGGTGTTTGAGGTGTTCTTGCCCTTTACGGCCCGTCTAACCGTGCACTTCCCAGGTGAGGGGCGGCTGTGCATTCTCAATGCGGCTAGCCCCATCTCAGCCCGTAAGACTCGAGTGTTTGTGCCAATCTGCCGCAATTTCGACAAAGATCTGCCTTTAGAGCCGGTCTACGAGTTTAACTATCAGGTGTTTGCCGAAGACAGGGAAGTGGTCGAAGCTCAGTATCCCGAAGATTTACCCCTGGATGTATCGGCAGAATCGCACATCGGCGCAGACAAGACTTCGATCGCCTATCGCAAAGGGCTGAGATCGCTCGGCCTAGGAGCAACCTATACCGCCTGAGAAAAGCGGCCTAGGCACCGTAACCTTCAGGAATTTGCACAAACAACTCAGCCCTCTGTTGCTGAGGGCTGAGCTGAGTTTAAACGACCCGCAGGGGCAATAAGCCGGTCAAGCTAGTCTAAATATCTAGGAAGCCAGGGCGATCTCAACCATCTCCTGGAGCTTGCCGTTTTGGTACAGCTCAATAAGAATGTCGGAACCACCGACAAACTCACCGTTGACGTACACCTGGGGAATGGTGGGCCAGTTGGAATATTCCTTGATGCCCTGACGAATGTCTGGGTCAGCCAGCACATCGACCGTCTCGAAAGGGGCACCCAGCACGTTGAGAATTTGCACAACGTTGTTGGAGAAGCCACACTGGGGCATGAGCTTGTTGCCCTTCATAAACACCACGATGGTGTTGTTTTGAACCAGCTGATCGAGCCTTTCTTTAGTTGCCGAATCCATAGCGTCAATACCCTTGCAGAACGGAGTAAACAATTAAGGCAAATCGATGGCCCAGGCTCAGGCGCTTTGAGCGGCCCAATCTTCTGGGGTATATGTCTTTAAGGCTAACGCATGGATAGCCTCGGAGGACATGGCCTCGCGCACCGCCCCATAAACCAGCTGATGCTGCTGCACTAGGCTGCGTCCCGCAAACTGTGACGAAACCACCACCACCTGGTAATGGTCACCACCGCCGGTCAAATCTTGCACCTGCACATCGGCGTCGGGAAGGCCAGTCTTGATCATGGCGCTAACCTGATCGGGAGTAATCATGAACAGTTTCCTTGTGGGATGGGTAGCTGGGGTACTCAAATCCCCTAAAACCATATTGCCAGGGGCAACCCTCGATCGCTAACCCAGGGGTATTGAATCTAGCTATGGGCAATCGAGAAAACCGCCGCTGCGATCGCCTACTGGGCTGGCTCAGTTGGTTCGGCTGGCTCGGTCGGCTCAGCTGACTCAGCTGGCTCGGCTGACTCAGCTGGCTCAACGGGGGTAGTAGCTGCCCGGCCGTTGTAGGGTTGATCGACAAAGCCCAGTTCAAACAGCTGCTGATAGGCCCGCTGGCCCAGATCGCGAGTGGGCTGCTGGCTGCGCAGAATCTCCATCAGCAAGGGTACCGCCTCGTTGGCCTCATTTTGTGAGCGGTAGACCAGCGCTAACTGATAGGTAGCCTGATCGCGCAGCTGAGCAGTTTCAAGCGCTTTTTCTCGGTTGCTGCGGTTGATCTGGGTATCAACGCCGACAAACATTTGCGCTAGCTCTTGGTAGTAAGTCGAGATCTGGTTGAAACTATCTCTTGCCGCCTTGAGTTTTTCTTCGGCTAAGGGGTAGTTTTGGTCAGAGATCGCGGCACTGGCCTCGGTCATCAGCTGCTGCCCCGAAGCAATGCTAAGGGCGCTGCTGGCCTGGTTCAGAGGCCGCGCTGGGTCAGAGCCACCAGCCTCCTGGGCCAGGGCCACCCCAGATCCCCCTGCAACCAGGGCAATAGATAGGGCAGCGGCGGCACAACCGCCCCAAGACTGACGCAGAAAACGAGTGAAAACGACCATAGAGTAAAACGCAGTGAGGGACAACGAGCAGGGCGAGACAACTAAACAGAAAAACACTGAGGTATCTTATCATCTCGGTATGGCGTAGTACCGACTTTTGGCTCAGCCAGACACCTACCTAGGGCTAGAAATTAGCGCCACAGCCAGGTCACAGACTGCTCTAGAGACCAAAAGTTCCCGTCGGAGCCCATTAAATCAATGACCGAATCTTCCTCTGATGCTCGTTTGCCCCACAGCGGCCCCCGCAGCGATTTTCGAGGAGAGATCTTGCAGCGCGGCGGCGAAGAGCTGCTGCTGGAAAAAGTGCCTACCCGTTTCACCACTCGCCTCACAGCAGCCACGGCATTAGACCCGCTGCAACAGCGCCTAAACCCTTTGGCTGTGCGGGCGGTGGCTGGAGGACAACTGGTGGAGTGGCAGGTGGCTGAAGATAGCCTGGAAGCAGCTCTGACCACTGCCCGCCAAGACCCAACGGTACGCTTTGCTAGCCATGTGTATCGATTGGTCGATAGTCCTCGAACCTGGGTTTATCTGACCGACCAGCTCACGGTGCAGTTTGCTCCCGACACGACCACTGACACCATTGACGCCATTTTGAGGAGCTTGGGCATCACCATCGAAAACCCGCTGGAGGGCATGCCCAATACTTTTGTGGTGCGGGTTACTCCAGCGGCGACCGAAAACCCAATCAAAATTGCCAACCGACTGATGGCTCTGGAGATAGTGCTGGCGGCGGAGCCTAACTTGTCTATAGAAACCGGTAGTCTCTACCGCCCCACAGACGATCGCTACCCCCAGCAGTGGCACCTGTTTCACAACGGTGGCGCGAGTTTGGCGGCAGGATCGCACATTTCAGCGGAGGCGGCTTGGGATATTACCCGGGGGTCCAGGTCGGTGGTGATTGCTGTCAGTGATGACGGGTTTGACCTCAACCATCCCGATCTCCAGGGGGTGGGCAAGCTGGTAGCACCGCTAGATCTGCAAGATAAAGACGCCCTGCCCCTGCCCGCCAAGCAGAACGAAAACCACGGCACCGCCGTCGCCGGGCTGGCCATTGGCGAGGAAAATACCACTGGCATCGTTGGGGTGGCCCCTGGCTGCGCCTTTTTGCCCATTCGCACCACTGGCTTTATCGACGATGGGGCGATCGAGCAGCTGTTTAATGAGGCGGCGCGCCGGGGGGCCGCCGTGATCGTCTGTAGCTGGTCACCGGCGTCGAACTACTTTCCCCTCACCCTGCGACAGACCCACGCGCTAACTCGAGTCGCCACTACCGGGCGCAACGGCAAGGGCTGCGTCATTGTATTTTCGGCGGGCAATGCCAACCGCCCCGTCAGCGGCACCATCAACGAAACCCAGTGGCCTAAAAACGCTCTCAGCGGCCCCACGCGGTGGCTGAGCGGGTTTGCCATTCACCCTGATGTGATTGCGGTGTCAGCCTCGACCAGCCTGGGCACCAAGGCCGCCTACAGCAATTGGGGTGAACACATTGCCGTGGCGGCCCCCAGCAACAACGCGCCGCCCAGTATGGCCCTACCCCAGGTGGGCAATGTGCAGACCGGTCCGCCCCTCGGCAACCAGCCGGGGCGGGGCATGGTGACGAGCGATCGCACCCAGGCTGCCGGCTATTCCGGTGAAGACTACACCAATACCTTTGGCGGCACCTCTAGCTCCTGCCCGGTGGTGGCGGGAGTAGCGGGGCTGATGCTCTCGGTTAACCCCAATCTGACGGCCCGGCAAGTGCGCGAAATTTTGCAGGCTACCGCCGATAAGATTGTCGATCGCACCCCCGACCCCCAGCTTGGCCTTCAACACGGCACCTACAACGCCAATGGGCATTCCCAGTGGTTTGGCTACGGCAAGGTAAACGCGGCGGCGGCGGTGCGCGAGGCCCAGCGGCGGGCTTTGTCGGGGCGACAGGTGGGCCGAGTCGTGCAGCAGCAAAACCAGACCTCCCAGGGCATACCCGACAATCAGCCCAGTGGAGTGGAGAGCAGCGTGGCCGTGGCCGTCACCGGAACCGTAACTGACGTGCAGGTCGAGGTCCGCATGGACCACCCGTTTTTGGGAGACATTAGTCTGTCCCTGATCGCCCCCAACGGCACTGCGGTTCTGATTCAAGGCCGCACTCTGGGGCGCCAAACAGAACTGCGCACCACCTACACGCTGCAAACAACGCCGGTGCTAATGCGGCTCCTGGGCCAGCCAGCTCAGGGGGCCTGGCGGCTGCGAGCGGTGGATAATGCCCCTGGTGCCACGGGCAAGCTCTTAGGCTGGGGGCTGACACTGGGAGTGAATGGGTAAGGGAGGTGAATGTCAGCCCCTTAGAAGTTGCCGCTACGATTAAAATCTGAACCGGCTTTGCAGAGCAATTGATGCCATTAATGCTTAGCCAACGCATAATTCTGCAAGAACTGGCGTAGCCGCTGCTCAAACTCTTCACCAGCCCAGTCAGGCAGGTCGTTGTGATCGGCATTGGGCACCAGCCAGAGAGATTTTGGCCCACCCGTGGCCTGGTAGAGCATCTCGCTCATCACAGCTGGAACTGACGCATCCGCTAAACCATGGAGATAGAGGGTGGGAACTTTAAGGCGCTTGACCTTGGCGATCGACTCAAACCGCTGGGTGAGCAGCAGACGCACCGGGAACCAGCGATTGTACTGCGAGAGGGTCGCCATATCGGCCATGGAGGTGAACGATGCTTCAACCACCAGTCCTGCCAGCTGAGGCACATGGCTAGCTAGCTCAATGCCGATCGCCCCGCCGAGGGAATGACCATAGATCACTAATTGTTGAGGCATGACGCCTTGCTCAACCTGCAAAAACCGCCAGGCCGCCAGAGCGTCTTCGTAAAGCTGCTGCTCAGTGGGGAAGGGGCCAGAACTTTGGCCATAGCCACGGTAGTCAATGGTCAGTACAGAGACACCTAGCGATCGCAGCTGCAACGCTTTGCCCAAATTGCTGGAGACGTTGCCGGCATTGCCGTGGAGATACAAAATGGTCAGATCGTTACCCGAGTTCGCTGGCAGCCACCAGCCGTGCAGCTGCCCGGCCCCATCAGTCGGTATCCAAACATCTTCGTAAACTATGCCAAACGCATCCGGAGTCACGCCCATAGCCGGACAGGGCAAATACATCAGCCGCCGCTGGGCAAACCACAGCCAGCCGCACAGCGAAACATAGATGACTCCTGCAATGCCCAGAACGCCGAAGAGAAATTTGACAATGGGCATGGAAATGAAGGAAAGAAGTAGGTGAGTAAGCGGATAGGCGTTGAGAACCAGTGACGGTTAATAGAACTTTGGCCCTTGCTTGCTGCCTATTATCGGGTATTTGCCCCGCTTCCCCATACTCCGCTGTGACGATTTTTCAGCGGTTGGCCAGATTAGACCAGGCTTTCTCAGAACACGGTTGTCAAAGGCTCCAGACCAGGGGAGCCACGCGGGTCGCGCCCAACTTCACACAGTAGGCTACGGCACTCGCTGGTGCCACTCCGTAGCCTGCTCGTAGGCATAGCCCACCTCAAACAGCAGATCTTCACGCAGGGCATTGCCGATCAGCTGGAGACCAATAGGCAGCCCCTGGTCATCAAAGCCACAGGGCAGGCTGAGCCCCGGCAGCCCCGCCAGGTTCACCGGAATCGTCATCAGGTCAGACAGATACATGCTGAGAGGGTCGTCTACCTTTTCACCCGCTTTGAAAGCGGTGGTGGGGGCGGTAGGGCACACCAGCACGTCGACCTGGCCAAAGGCGGCTTCAAAGTCTTGCTTGATTAGGGTGCGCACCTTTTGGGCCTTGAGATAGTAGGCGTCGTAGTAGCCCGCCGACAGGGCGTAGGTGCCAATCATGATGCGCCGCTTTACCTCGGGGCCAAAGCCCTCAGCGCGGGTTTTGGTGTACATCGACATCAGGCTGTCGTTGTTGTTGCGAACGCCATACTTAACCCCGTCGTAGCGAGCTAGGTTCGAGGACGCTTCCGACGGAGCGATGATGTAGTAGGTGGGCAGACCGTAGGGAAAGCGAGGGCAGGAGATCTCTTGAATCTCAGCCCCAAGCTCCTTGAGCTGCTGAATGGCTTTCTCAGTAGCCGTTCTAACGGCAGGGTCAATGCCCTTAGCGGCAAAGGTTTCGGTAATGATGCCGACCTTGCGACCCTTGAGGTCAGTTTTGAGATACTGGGTGTAGTCTGGCACCTTCACATCCAGGCTGGTGGAGTCTTTGGGGTCGTGGCCCGCGATGCCCTGAAGCAGCAGTGCGGCATCTTCCACCGTGCGGGCCAGGGGGCCAATTTGGTCGAGCGAGGAGGCATAGGCCACCAGGCCAAACCGCGAGACCAGACCATAGGTGGGCTTCAGCCCCACCACACCGCAAAACGACGCGGGTTGGCGAATGGAACCCCCAGTATCTGAGCCCAGCGCCACCGCGCATTCCCCAGCGGCCACGGCGGCGGCAGAGCCACCCGAAGAACCGCCCGGCACCCGAGTCACGTCCCAGGGGTTGCCGGTGATCTGGTAGGCGGAGTTTTCGGTGGAGCTGCCCATGGCAAACTCGTCAAGGTTGGTTTTGCCCAAGGCGATCGCCCCCGCATCGCGCAATTTTCCCGTCACCGTTGACTCGTAGGGCGGCACAAAGTTTTCGAGAATCTTCGACCCGCAGGTGGTGCGCACCCCCTGGGTGCAGAGGTTGTCCTTTAGGGCGATGGGAATGCCGGTTAGAAGGCCAATGTCTTCCCCAGCGGCAATGCGACTATCGACCTGGGCCGCCTGGGCCAGGGCTTGGTCACCAGTCACAGTCAGGTAGCTGCGAATTGTGGGTTCCAGGGCTGCAATTTGGTCGAGGTAGCTCTGGGTAATCTCCACCGCAGAGCGTTCTTTGCTGACCAACTGTTGATGCAGAGCGCGGATGACAGACATGGGACTCCTTAAAACTGATCCGGGGCGACTAAGGGTAACGGGCACCAAGGTATCAGTATAGGAAGGATGGGGCGCGAAACGCAGTTTTTAGTTGAGCAGGTTGGTGAAGGCTCCAGGCCTTTAACTACCCAGACTGAACGAGACGGGGTTCTCTCGACGGAGGATTCCGATCGCTATGCACCCTCACTGGCCTATCAATGACAGATTGCCTGGATTTACGGCGGGATAAAATTGGCCAGCGGGAGGGCGATCGCGCCTTGCGCACAGGTCAACAAGGTGTGTGTTGAAGCAAGTGCCATAAATACAAAAGTCCCGGAACCGCATGGACTCCGGGACTTCGATTTAATAGGGAAGGTAAACCCTAGCAGCGTGCTAGTCGCGGTTGATAGCGATCAGCAGACGCAGAATGAAGACAAACAGGTTGATGTAGGTGAGGTACATCGACAGCGCGGCCGATAGATACTGCTCATCTTTGTAGGTGCGGGGCAGAATGAAGAAATCGACCACCGAAGCCCCGCAAAACACCAGCACGCCAAAGGCGGAGATGGCGATGTCGAGGAACTGAGGAATGGGGCCGCCAAACATGGCGAAAATAAACTGACCCACTACCGCAATTAGGATAGCGACGACACCAATGCCGATAGTGCGGGTTAGAGCAAAGCCGTCTTCTTCGGAGAGGTTAGACCCGATTTGGCGAGCCGCAATGAAGACGATGCCGCAGGACAGGGCCGCAAACCCAATGCCGGTGATACCAACTCCAGCCGTGCCTAGAGCAAGGGCTAGCAGGCCGCTGAGGGTGTAGCCCGTCAACAGGCTATAGGTGGCGAGCAGGGGTAGGGCAGTGCTGTTGTTGCCCTTAGAGGCGACGTTCATCGCCACAAAGAAAAGCACGATCTGGGCAACGAATGCCACCCAGAAGGTGGGCATAAAAATGGCCGGGTTGCTGGCCATCACGGTCAGGCCGCCAAAGGAACCCAGGGCGGTTAGAATCAGGCCGCCGCCCACATAGGGCAGGGCATTCTTAATCACGTTGGGGCCGACTAGGGTTTGCCCCTTGGCCTTGCTAATCGCTTCACGAAAATTGCTGGTATTACTCAAAGCCCTATCCTCTACGACGAAATAGATTTGGCAAAATAGATTTTAGGTGCCCGGTTAGGGCGATCGCACAAGCTGAATCAGACTTCAGAGCTAGCTTAGCCGCTAAGTTTGGGCAAACCGGTCTTCCTTTTCTAGATTTTAGTCAACTTTAATGAATTGGGTGAGCAGCCTTGAGGTGTGGATATCTACCCGTCAGAGGCCGCCGGTTAGCTAAGAGTCACAGACTTCTCTAGATTAAGAACAGGGGTGACTACCATCGGACTGGAGGCTGCGAGTCAAGGAGTGGTGGGATGGTGGCTGAGGCGGATGAAAGTAAGTCTTCTAGAGAACCGGGGTCAAAGACCGCTTCGAGGAAATCAACCCAGCGCTGGTGGCGTCTCCTTTTGGGTGTAGCTGTGGCGATCGCCCTACCCTGCGCACCGATCGCCCAGGCCCAAGAGGGCACCACCGCTGAGCCAGACCGCATCATTCGCTCGAACCGACGGGTGATCATTCGGCAGTCGCCAAACATTTTTCGCCAGCCATCGATCATTATTTTGCCCTACCCCCACCCTGAGCCGGAGAGCGAGCAGGTGAGGATTGAGTTTGATGCGCGCGGTGAAGAGTGGGGCGCAGTTTACTTAAACAACCGCCTGGTATATCGCCCCCACAATTTCGATCGCCAGGAAACCCTCTACCTGCCCCCCGGCGGCTACCGGCTCGAAATTACCGGCGTAGTGCGCTCCGAGGTTTGGGCCAGCGGCTACCTCGACCTAGGCCGTGACAGTTCGCGGGTGGTAGTGATTCGCTTCTCTAAGACCGAAGGCATTACGGTGTCGGGCAGCCCCTATGTGTGGATTCCGGATTGAGCACTGGAGGTGAGTGGGTATGAACGCTTGCTCACACCCACTCACCTGCAATTCTGTCGATCCTCTGGCCTATTTCAACGCTGCAATCTTGATCGCTTCGGGATGTCCCGGGTTGCCGTGGATGACCAGACTGCGCTGGTTGGCGTGGAGGTGGCGGGCGATCGCATAGATCGTCTCCACTTGGTCAGGCGCTCCCGCTGCGGTAGCCAATTCACTTAGGGTTAACGGCTTTGAACTCTGGGCCAGGGCATTGACTACGGCCTGTTGTAGGTCGAGCACCCCCGAGGCGGCCAGTTTGCCCGCCTCAACTCCCGGCTGGTGGTAAGCGTTGATATTCACCAGCGACGCGTAGAAGCCCACCGCCCGCTCATACAGCGCAATCATTGCCCCAATGGTATGGGCATTGACCTCAGGAATGGTCAAGGTGATGGACTGCCGCTGGTTTTCGTAGAGGGCTTTGCGGGTGCCCTGTAAAAAGCCAAAGAGAAAATCGCCGCTAGTGGCACCGGGCTCCATCTCCACTGAATCGCCAGCTCGGTCTTTCAGTACTTCAATGAAGGTGACGAAGAAGCTAGCCACGCCCTCGCGCAGTTGCTGCACGTAGGCATGCTGGTCGGTAGAACCTTTGTTGCCATAAACGGCAATGCCCTGGTAGACCAGGTTGCCGTCCAGGTCTTTTTCCTTGCCCAGCGACTCCATCACCAGCTGCTGTAAATAGCGGCTAAACAGTAGCAGGCTGTCCTTGTAGGGCAGCACCACCATGTCTTTTTCACCCTTGCCGTTGCCTGCGTAATACCAGGCCAGAGCGATTAAGGCGGCGGGGTTGCGGCGCAGATCGGGCACGCGGGTGGCTGCATCCATCTCGCGCGCGCCGCCAAGAATGGAGCGAATGCTGATGTTTTGCAGGGCAGCGGGCAGCAATCCCACCGCCGATAGCTCAGAGGTGCGGCCCCCCACCCAATCGCGCATCGGGAAAGTAGCCAGCCAGCCTTCGCTGAGGGCCTGGTTTTCGAGCTTGCTGCCTCGCCCGGTAATAGCAACGGCTTGCTTAGGAAAGTTCAGCCCCCGCTGCTCAAACCGGGTACGCACTTCGACCATGCCGTTGCGGGTTTCGGCAGTGCCCCCCGACTTAGAGGTAACGATCACTAAGGTGGTGGGCAGTTTGTCTTCCAGCCGGGCCAGGATGCGATCGATGCCCTCGGGGTCGGTGTTGTCGATAAAGTGAATCGCCAGGGGCGGGAAATCAGGCCCTAGGGCTTGGGCCACAAACTGCGGCCCCAAAGCTGAGCCACCAATGCCAATGGAGAGGACCTCGGTGAAACGTTCTTGACCAGGGGGGCAAATGCCGCCCGTGCGCACCTGGCTGGCGAACTGCTCAATGCTGGTCAACGTGTCGAGAATGTCTTGTTTGAGCTCGGGGGTGGGGGCCAGGGCCGCATCGCGCAGCCAATAGTGGCCTACCATGCGGTCTTCGTCGGGGTTAGCGATCGCCCCAGCTTCCAGCGCGGCCATATCGGCAAAGGCTTTTGCAAAGCGGGGTTGCATATCAGCGACAAAGGCATCGTCAAAACCCATGCGGCTGACATCTAGGTAAAAGCCCAGACCTTCGTGGTAGTAGAGCCAGTCTTTATAGCGTTGCCAAAGGGCGGCTGCATCCATCCTGTCACTCCTCGGTCTAAACCGTATTCACTAACGTCCTGAGGTGCAGTTTAGGATAGGACGGCCACCGCTACAAAAAGGGTGGCTAAACATACAGCCTGGTCTCGGCAAGGCACCATGAAGGCGATCGCCCTATCCATCACTCTTAACCGCCGCTTTGGCTGCCCGCAGACGGCTTGAGAGGCTACGAATTACCTCTAGGGCAAACAGCGGCGTCTCTTGCACTAAAAACTTAAAGTGAGCCTCATCTACTAGAGCTAACAGACAGTCGGTCTTAGCCACCGCCGTAGAAGCCCTCACATGGGGAATTTGCACTAGCGCCCCTTCACCAAATACGTCGCCAGCAGAAATGGTTTCAAACACGCGGCCATTGACCCACAGATCGACCTCTCCCTGAATGACGCCGTACATGCAACTTCCTAAGGCACCCACCTCAAAAATCGTATCCCCAGCCCCAAAGTCTTGATGGCTAGGGGTCGTCATCAACAATTCAACAACTTGAATCGGTTTCAGCATGGGTTCGCTTCGCTCGCGTGGGTCGCCGCAACTTCAAAGCCCCCTCGACCAGAGCCTAGTTAACACCACCTTACGCTATCTACCCTGAGCAAATTAGATCGGCCATCTAAAACCTCTGCAGCCCCTTTTGAAAGAAGCGCTCAGCTTAGGTTAATGACAATTCCTTTAAAACCAGAATTATCGATCGCGCCATCCTGAACAATTCAACAAAACTACAGCGGCTGTTGAGGTGACCTTATAGACCGGCCGCGCTCCACAGCGACCCTGTAGATTCTTTTGGAGCAGTGTACTACTGTGTAGCTGGGTTTGTTCTATGAGGAAAACTCTATGGCCAACGGTATAGGCGGCCGACGCACCACCCGAGCGCGCGCCTTCAGCATTTGGGACGATTTTAGAGCCTTTGCTCTAAAAGGGAACGTCGTCGATCTAGCCGTAGCGGTGATTATTGGCAGCGCCTTTGGCGCTGTCATTAGTTCCCTAGTAGAAGATATCCTCATGCCCGCTATTATCAATCCCCTTTTAGCAGGGGCGGGTACTGATTGGCGCGAGGCTGTCATCGGCCCTGGGATTCGCCTAGGCAGCTTCATGGGCGCTGTCATTGACTTTCTAATCATTGCCCTGGTGCTCTTTATCATTATCCGCACCTTTGAGCGCTTCAAACGGAAAGAGGCCATTGTCGACCCTGAGCCCACCATCGAAGAAAAGCTCAACGACACCTTGACCCGGCTCACCAACTATCTCGAAAGCCGCCCATAGCGGTAGAGAGCGCCCCCAAGAGCGGGATTTCTCAGGGCAGAGGCAGTATTCAGTCAGAGCCGCTATAGTAAGGGCTAACTACCAGCATCTGCCCTGATTTCTATGCCATCCCAACGTCAAAATCAGCTCATCGAGTTTCTGCAGACCGAACTAGCGGTGTCCTCTGAGGCGATCGCCATGGGATTGCGCAAGGCAGGGCAAGCGACAAACCTATTGCCTATGGCGCTGTGGCAATACGGCTTGGTCAGCACCGATCAGCTCAGCCAAATCTTTGACTGGCTTGAGGAAGTCGGCCCTGCTGCTCCATAGGCCTTGGATATGACCTGAAATGGGGGTTACCCCCTAGAATTCATCGTCACTGTAGGTCATTGACGACTCGTTATCCCGACGAGAGCCCAGTAAGTCCAATCGATCCACTCGCACTACCGGCTTCGAACGCGCCGTACCGCTAGAGCGGTCCTGCCAGTGGTCTAGCTTCAGTGCACCGCTTATACCAATCAAACTGCCCTTGCGCACGTAGTTGGCTGCCACCTCGGCGTTTTTACCCCACAGTTCGAGGTTAAACCAGTCGGGCTTATCGTCTCGGCTCGACCGTCGGCGCACCGCTAGGGTCAAGTTGCACACCACCGTACCCGACTCAAAATATTTCACCTCTGGGTCAGTGCCCACGCGGCCTACCAGAGTCACCATATTAATCGTCATCGCTGATTGCCCAACACTCTATTCCAGCATTGTAGGCGAAACCTCAAACATCCGTCAGGAACACTGCAGCGCTCAACTCCGTCATGGAGCAGGCTATGCATCTTTATATATCGGTAAGGTCGCTCTCAACGTTTATGACCTGCTCCAGCCAGTTTAACGCCTTTGGAACTGCCCCTTGGCTTTTCCCCCTACCGATAAATATTTGATTACTGGACGCACTGATACGAAACGTAATAGAATCCACTTCGATGTCAACGTCATCCCCTAGGGGCGTGCCTTAGCATTGGTTCACTGTCTTTTCTTGATGTAGGGGCGTTATTGCCTGTGGCTTTCTTCGACAGATTTTCTCGCGATATGGGTATTGACCTCGGTACGGCCAATACTCTGGTGTACGTCTCCGGCAAAGGGGTCGTACTGCAAGAGCCCTCCGTAGTGGCCATGGACCAGATCGAAAAGAAACCCCTGGCAGTCGGGGAAGAAGCTAAGCGCATGCTGGGTCGTACCCCTGGTAACGTCGTGGCCCTGCGCCCGCTGAGAGACGGCGTCATCGCCGACTTCGACACCGCCGAGCTAATGCTTAAGCACTTTATTCGTCAGGTGCACGAGGGCCGCACCCTGGTATCGCCGCGCATCGTGATCGGCATTCCCAGCGGAGTGACAGGTGTTGAACGGCGTGCGGTTATGGATGCCGCCCAGCAGGCTGGAGCCCGCACTGTATACCTGATCGATGAGCCGGTGGCCGCCGCCATAGGGGCAGGCCTGCCCGTCGCCGAACCGACTGGAAACATGATTGTGGATATTGGCGGCGGCACCACGGAAGTAGCCGTGCTGAGCTTGCAGGGCACCGTGCTGAGCGAGTCGGTGCGCGTAGCCGGAGATGAACTTAGCGAAGCCATCTCCAGCTATATGAAGAAAGTGCACAACCTGGTAGTTGGGGAACGCACCGCCGAAGAAATCAAAATCACCATTGGGTCGGCCTACCCCAACCCCGATGACCACGAAATTGCCATGGATGTGCGGGGTCTGCACCTGCTGTCTGGTCTGCCTCGCACCGTGACGGTCAAGAGTGCCGAAATTCGCGAGAGCATGGCTGAGCCGCTTTCGGTCATCGTCGAAGCGGTTAAGCGCACCCTAGAGCGCACCCCACCTGAACTTGCTGCTGACATTATCGATCGCGGCATTATGCTGGCCGGCGGTGGAGCATTGCTCAAGGGGTTAGACACCCTGATCAGCCACGAAACCGGCATATTGGTACATGTGGCGGCAGATCCACTGAGTTGTGTGGTGCTGGGCACCGGGCGAGTACTGGAGAACTTTAGCCAGATGGGCCGAGTTTTCAGCGGGCGATCGAGCCTGTAGGGCAGCCCCAGAGTCGTCATCTACCCAGAACCTATGTTTGCCCTACGCCGCTGGTGGACACGTCATGCCCTCAAAGCGGGAATGGTTACCCTGGCCATTTCCTCAGCTTGGCTTATGCGGGCCAATGATGGTGCCGTTATTTACGAAACCTATCACTGGTTAACCCGGCCTCTACAGCCGGGCATGAGCCGAGAGCTGCAGTTCGAAAACAGCTATATTCTTGAGCTCCAGCAGCGCATTGTAGAGCTAGAGAACCAAAACCGGTCTCTGCAAACCCTGAATGACTACGAAGCCGCCAATCCCCTAGATAGGGTGCGGGCGACGGTGATCGGGCGCGGAGCCGACCACTGGTGGCAGCACGTTATTCTCAACCGGGGTAGCCGCAACGATGTGGAAACCGGGCATGTAGTGACTGGCCCAGGCGGACTGATTGGCCGGGTAGTAGCGGTTTCTCCCAGCACTTCACGGGTGTTGTTAATCAGTGACCCCACTAGCCGGGTAGGGGCTAAGGTTAGCCGCAGCCGGGCCATGGGGGTGGTGAGAGGGCAATCTAACAACCGAGTGGTCATGGAGTTTTTCGAAAAACTTCCCGACGTTAAAGCCGGTGACGTGATTGTTACCTCTTCCTACAGCCGCCTGTTTCCCCAAGACATTCCCATTGGACGCATCGAATCCATTGATCTAACCAAGAGTCCGGCTCCAGAAGCAGTCATTCAGGTATCGTCGCCCCTATCGATCCTAGAGTGGGCTATCATCCATCCCTTTGAACCCCAGGAAACGGTGGATTTACCCGTGCTGCCAGGGGCAACGCCTGAAAATGGTCTTGTCCCCGAAAGCAACGACGGAGCCCAGCCATGAGCTTAGGGGTAAGAGCATCATTGCCTTTATGGCGTCAGCCCTGGGTAATCAACAGCCTAGCCACAGCAGCGTCAGTGCTGGTCTGCCTGCTACTGCTGCCCAGTCGCATACCGGGAATGGAACTGCTGGGGGTAGCCCCTCACTGGTTGCTAATTTGGGTAGTGGCCTGGAGCATTAAGCGTACCCAGTGGGAGGCTGCTGTAGCCGGACTGGTGCTGGGCCTGCTACAGGATGCGATGACCTCTCCTAACCCAACCCATACCCTCAGCTTGATTGTGGTTGGTGTACTAACGGCAAGGCTGCAAAAGCAGCGCTACCTCCAGGAAGACATTATCTCGGTGGCGCTAATTGTGTTTGCGATGGCGGTAATTGCAGAAACAGTGCTGGCGCTGCAAATTAGTTTTGACCAGCTTGTATCGGCCAATTCGCTTTACCCGCCCCTGGGCAGGATCTGGATATATCACCAGCGGGTAGCACTAAGCTCGGCTATTTTGAGCAGTCTGTGGGCTCCAGCACTGTACTACCCCCTCAACCACTGGTGGGAGCGCTACGCCGCTGAGCCTTAGGGGTAACTGTGTGGGCAGTGGGCGATCGCATTCCTGAGCACCCCATTCTGTTCGAATAGCTGCCTTAAACAAGCCTCGAATCCTCTAGGCAGCTTCAGCTGCCTAGAGGATTCGTATGAGCAGGTGTCTGAATTAACCTGAGTTCGACAAGGGGTAGAGTGCTGAGAAAAAGGCTGAGGGTTACGCTCAAAGTGTTGAATTCTAAGCACCTCAGCCATGTCTTTGAGTCTAGCGCGCCTTGATCTGACCCAAATCTTCTGC
>JAESFY010000271.1_pt1 | contig 15682 bp, 7 predicted proteins | sample 9266201 | NCBI WGS metagenome assembly JAESFY01 (sample SAMN14515071, study PRJNA621656) | algae metagenome | isolation source: Nodosilinea sp. WJT8-NPBG4 and co-occurring heterotrophs from soil, lower... | place: USA: Pinto Basin, Colorado Desert, California | collected 2006-05-27 | reverse complement strand
ACAGCGGCGGGATGATCGTGCTGGCGCTCGACGCCCAGTCGGGGCACCATCCGGTGATGGCGGCGTCGTGCTGCTGTGCGGGCGTGCCGATCGTCTCGTAGTAGATCGAGGTGTCGATGACATTGAGGTTCACCGTGATGCCGAGCGGCTCGAGCGCCTGCTGGATGGCCTCGGCCTGACCCTGCATGAGAGGCTGCGAGCGGATGTCGAGCGTGAACTCGAACCCGTCTGAGAGGCCGGCTTCATCGAGCAGCTCCTGCGCCTTCTCGGTGTCGCCCTTGTCACCCTCGGTCTCCCACAGGTTGAAGTCCTTGAAGCTCGAGACCACCGGCGGGATGATCGTGTACGCCGGGTCGGCGAGCTGCGTGCCGCCGCTGGCGTTTACCAGTGCCGAGCGGTCGATCGCCCAGTTGACGGCGTTGCGGACGTTGACGTCGTCGAAGGGCGCCTTGGTGGTGTTCATCGACATGTAGGTCGTGCAGAAGGCATCCGCGGTGATCGAGCGGTCCTTGAGCTGCGGGGTCTGCAGCCGCGGCAGGGTGGCCGCACTCACGGTGCCCGAGATCGCGCTCTGGTCGTCGCTCTGACCGGCGATCATGCGCTCATCGATCGTGGCGGCGTCGATGCCGATCTCGAACTCCCAGTTGTCGGGGTACGCCTTGCGGACGTCATCCGTCGAGTCGTCCCAGAACTCATTGCGCTCGAGCACGATCGAGCTGCCGGGGGTGTACTCGGCGAGCGTGTACGGACCCGACGCGATGACGTCCTTGATGAACTCGTCGCCGGCGCCGGAGCCCTCGGGGAACGGCACGGCGTTGGGCTGGGCGAGCACGTTGTCGAACTCGGGGAACGGCTTCTTGAGGTGGAAGACGATCGTCTTGTCGTCGGGGGTCTCGATCGTGGGCAGATCACCCGTGACATACGGACCCTGGTAGCCCTCGGGTGCGTCGATGATCTGCCGCAGGTAGGGCGAACCGATGCCGACCTGGGGGTCCCACGAGCGCGAGATGCCGAACTTCATGGCCTGCGACGTGATGGGGGTGCCGTCATCGAAGAAGATGTCGTCCTTGAGCGTGTACGTCCAGCTGAGGCCGTCTTCCGACGCCTCGCCGAGCGATTCGGCCAGGTCGGGGACGATCTCGTTAGGGTCGTCGGCATCACCGGCGGCCTGCATGGTGAGACCGCGGTAGATGAGGCGGTAGAACGCGTTGACGCCGCCGTCGAATCCGCGGGCCGGGTCGAGGTACGAGAAGTCGGCGTTCTGGAGCATGTGCACGGTGCCGCCCTTCTCCGGGGAGCCGCCCGTGCCGGGCTGGGAGGCGTCGGGCTCGCCTCCGCCGGCAGAACAGCCGGTGATGAGCAGAGCGGATGCGGCGGCCGCGGCGATGAATGCGGGGAGCCTCTTAGATGCGGTCACGAGACCAGACCTTTCTGTCGTTAGCGCCATTGCGAATGGTTTCCATAGAACCCCATGACAGTGCAATGTACAACTGTACTGGTGGATCTTTTCTAGCCCACGATGTGGCGAACGGCCGATCTCGTAACACGATCGTCACTCGCCGACCGTTCACTCCGCGCTCCCCCTGCGTTCATCTCCACCGCCTATCTTGAGTGCGGTCGCGCGAACGCGGCTAAGAAACAGCCCGATTGTTGTGCACACACCACAACACCGAGGTAAAGTCAGATCAGACATACCTCGATGACGAGAAAGGCGACCATGGTCGACATCCGAAAGAAGCGCTGGTCTCTCCTGGGAATCGCTGCGGTGGCGGCCGTGACCCTGACCGGCTGCGCAGGCGGCAGCACCGAGACCGACGGCGGCTCGAGTGAGGGCGGCTCCGACAAGACGCTGATCGTCTACACGAACTCGAACAGCGACGGCCGCGGTGAGTGGATCGCCGAGAAGGCCGCGGATGCCGGCATCGACATCGAGATCGTGGGCCTCGGCGGCGCCGACCTCACCAACCGCATCATCGCCGAGAAGAACAACCCGGTCGGCGACGTCGTGTTCGGTCTGAACAACATGTTCTTCGAGCAGCTCAAGGCCGAAGAGGCGATCACCGCCTACGAGCCCGAGTGGAGCGGCGAGGTTCCCGCCGACGCGGGCGACCCGGCAGACGGCGCCTTCTGGCCGCTCGTCGAGCAGGCCATCGTCACGGTCTATGACGAGAACAGGATCACCGACGCGCCCTCCGACGAGGAGGACCTCTGGACCGGCGAGGAGTACGCGGGCCGCTACGAGGTCAACCCGGCTCTCGGCCAGGCCACCCCGCAGCTCGTGCTCGCCAGCATCCTGTCGCGTCACCTCGACGAAGACGGCGACCTCGGCGTCAGCGATGAGGGCTGGGACCTCGTGAAGTCGTACTACGCCAACGGGTCGCCCGCGGTCGAGGGCACCGACCTCTACGCCCGCATCACGCGCGACGAGATCGACTACGGAGTGCTCCCCTCGAGCGGCATCGCCGCGCGTGACGAGGAGTACGGCACGAAGACCGGCATGATCGTGCCCGACTACGGAGTGCCGTACGTCACCGAGCAGATCGCGCAGATCAACGGCACCGGCAACGAGGCCAAGGCCCAGGAGTTCATCGACTGGTTCGGCAGCGCCGAGGTGCAGGGCGAGTTCGCGGCCGAGTTCAACTCGATGCCCGTCAACGAGGGCGCGGTCGAGCAGGCCAACCCCGAGGTCGTCGAGCTCATGGGCACCCTCGACCGTCAGGACATCGACTTCGGCTTCGTGAGCGAGAACCTGGGCGCGTGGGTCGAGAAGGTCACGCTCGAGTACATCGGCTGATCGAGAAGGACGACCGGAAAAGACACCATGATCCGTTTCGAAGACGTCGAGGTCGCATTCGGCGATCACCATGCGGTCTCGCATCTCGATCTGGAGATCCAGGAGGGTGAGTTCTTCACCCTCCTGGGTCCGTCCGGATGCGGCAAGACCACCGCCCTGCGCGCACTCGCCGGGTTCGTCGAGCCGACCGGCGGGCGCATCCTGATCGGCGGGCGCGATGTCACGCGCGTGCCGAGCGAGAAGCGCGGCGTGGGCATGGTGTTCCAGAACTACGCGCTGTTCCCAAGCATGAACGTGCGCGAGAACATCGCGTTCGGGCTCTCGATCCAGAAGACGTCGAAGGCCGACCAGCGCCGCCGCGTCGACGAGATCGCAGACCGCACCGGACTCGCGCTGTCTCAGCTCGAGAAGAACGTGTCCGAGCTCTCGGGCGGGCAGCAGCAGCGCGTGGCGATCGCCCGCGCTCTCGCGCTGACCCCCGGCATCCTGCTGCTCGACGAGCCGCTGTCGAACCTCGACGCGAAGCTCCGCGTGCAGCTGCGTGAGCAGCTGAAAGACCTGCAGCGCGAGGTCGGCGTGACCACGGTCTACGTCACGCACGATCAAGAAGAAGCCCTCACCCTCAGCGACCGCATCGCGGTGCTCGACGCCGGCACGCTGCAGCAGGTCGGCACGCCAGAGGAGATCTACGACCGCAGCGCGACGCCGTTCGTCTGCCGGTTCATCGGCGAGAACAACCGCCTCAGCCCGGCGCAGGTCACGAGTCTCGGCGGCGGACTGGATGCCACGGCCGAGAGCTACGTGCGACCCGAGAAGCTGCACCTCGCCGAGGCCGGCGACAGCTCGACGGCATCCGCATCCCTCGATGGCGTCATCGTCGATCGCACGTACCACGGCAGTCACAGCGTCTACACGGTGACGGCGGAGGATGCTCCGCTGCGCGTGAGCGTTCCGGCTGCGGCGAGCGCCCGCCAGTGGAACCCGGGCGACGCGGTGCGCGTCGACGTGGATCCCCGCTGGATCCTGCAGTATCCGGCGGCATGACATGTCGGATGCTCAGAAGCCCAGCAACCCCATGAACCCCGCGGTCCCGCCGTCAACGGCCGTGACCGGAGAAGCCGGCTCCTTGACGACCCAAGCGGTCGTCGAGGGTCAGACGGCGGGACCGCGGCTCCGCAAGAGAGGACGCCCCGGCAGTGTGAAGGCGATGCTCCGCTCGCCGCTCGCGTGGATCACGGGCATCATCGTGATCTGGTTCGCCGCGGCGTTCCTCGTGCTGCCGAATGCCGCACTGCTCGGGGTCACGTTCTTCCCCGACGGGCAGTTCAGCATCCGCGCCGTCGAGAAGCTGTTCGGCAGCGAGCGCGCGCTGAAGACGCTCGGGAACAGCTTCCTGCTGGCCATCACCCTGTCGATCACGGTCAACGTCGTCGGCGTGTTCATCGTGCTGGTGACGAAGTACTTCCAGGTGCGCGGCGCCAAGGTGCTGTGGCTCGGCTATGCGACAACGCTCATCTACGGCGGCATCGTGCTGGCCGCCGGCTACAACTTCATCTACGGCCGGTTCGGGTTCTTCACGAACATGATGGTCAACTGGTGGCCCGACATGGACCGCGACTGGTTCTCGGGATACTTCGCGGTCGTCTTCGTGATGACGTTCGCGACCACGACGAACCACATGCTGTTCCTGTCGTCCTCGCTCGGCAAGGTCGACTACGCGTCGATCGAGGCGGCGAAGCTGATGGGCGCCTCGACCTGGACCATCCTGCGCCGCATCGTGCTGCCGGTCATGAAGCCGATGCTGTTCGCCGTCACAGTGCTCACGTTCCTGATCGGACTCGGGGCGCTGACCGCTCCGCTCGTGCTCGGCGGGCCCGACTTCCAGACGGTCGCACCGCTCATCATCGATCTCTCGCGCAGCCCCATCACGCGTGACATCGCGGCGCTGCTGGCGATCGTGCTCGGCATCGCGACGATCATCCTGCTCGCGATCATGAACCGCTTCGAGAAGTCGGGCGTGTACTTCTCGGTCGCGAAGGTGGCGACGCCGATTCAGAAGCAGAAGATCCGCAACCCGTTCGCGAACGTCGTCGTGCACGTCATCGCGTACCTGCTGTGGGTGGTCTACCTGATCCCCGTCGTGCTGATCGTGATCTTCTCGTTCGTCGATGCACGCAGCATCCTCGCCGGTTCCATCACCCTCGACAGCTTCACGCTCGACAACTACGTCACCGTGTTCTCGAGCGCCGAGGCGATCCGTCCGTTCATCGTCAGCGTCGTCTACAGCGCCGTGGCCTCGATCGTCGTGGTCGGAGGGCTGCTGTTCGTGGCGCGGATGCTGCAGAAGCACCGCAACCTGCTGACCACCGCGATCGAGTACGTGCTGCACATCCCGTGGATCCTGCCGATCGTGCTGATCGCGCTCGCCCTCGTGACCGCGTTCGACGAACCGCGGGCGATCGTCGGCGGGCTCGTGCTCACCGGCACGCCGATCCTGCTGCTCATCGCCTACATCTGCGTGAAGATCCCGTTCACCCTGCGCCTGCTGAAGGCCGGGTTCGCGTCGGTGCCGGATTCGCTCGAAGACGCCTCGCGCATCCTCGGCGCCAAGTCGCTGACGACGTTCCGGCGTGTGCTGGTGCCGCTGGTGCTGCCGACGGCCGCGGCGATCACGGCGCTGAACTTCAACAGCCTGCTCGACGACTACGACGCGGCGATCTTCCTCTATCACCCGCTGTTCAAGCCGCTGGGTGTGGCGATCCAGGAGAGCACGCGCGGCGAGAACAATCTCGACGCGATGCCGATCACGTTCGTCTATACGGTGCTGCTGATGATCATCATGGGTGTCACCATGTATCTCGTGTATGGACGAGGTTCGCGCGCCGGAGCGCCCCGCAAGCGCAAGAAGGCTCGCGCGTGAGCTCCGAGTCCGAGTCCGCGACTCCGGCCCTGCGCGTCACGGTCAGCGATGTGGCCGCGGCCGCCGGGGTCTCGCGGGCCACGGCGACCCGGGCGCTGAAGGGCGAGGGCCGCTTCGCGCCCGAGACGCAGGAGCGGATCCTCGCCGAGGCCGAGCGCCTCGGATACGTGCGCAACACGATGGCCGCCGAGCTCGCCGCCGGGCGCACCGGCACGGTCGGGCTGATGCTGCGCGACGCGAGCAACCCGGCATACGGTCTGCTGTTCTCGCGGCTGCAGGATGAGGCGCATCGACGGGGCCTCGACCTCGTGACCGTCACGATCGGCGCCGACGAGCAGGGAGCCGAGCAGGTCAACGCCCTGCACCGGCTGCTCGGCATGCGCGTCGCCGGGCTGATCGTGGCGACCGGAGGCATCACGGCCGCCCAGCTCGAGCCGTTCGCCGACCAGGTGCCGATCGTGCGCGCGGGGCGCGTCGAGACGGCCGAGCGGATCCACACGGCGCACTACGACGACCCGGAGCACGGCCGGATGCTGGCTTCGCACGTGCTGTCGCTCGGACACCGTCGCGTGGTGGTGCTGGCCGGTGACCCGAAGGCGTCGTTCCCCGAGCATCTGCGGGCTGAGGCGATGCACGAGACCCTGGTCGCCGGAGGCGCGTCGGTGACTCTCCTGTCTGTGGGTGCCGCGCCGACCGATGGAGTTTCTGAGGCGCTGGATGCCGTGCGCGCCGGGGCCACGGCTGTGATGTGCGCGTCGGACTACCGGCAGCTCGCGGTCATGCGGGCGCTTCGTGATGCGGGGCTGTCCGTGCCCGGCGATGTGAGCGTGACCGGGTGCGACGGCATCCTTCCCGGCGCCGACCTGCTGGGTCTGACGACCCTCCGCATTCCCGTGGAGGCCGTCGCTGAGGCAGCCGTGGAGACCATGCAGCGGTTGCTGACGGGTGCCGATGCGGCGCCGACCGTCAGGCAGCCGTTCGTCGGAACCCTCGTGCCCGGAACGACCGCCGCGGCACTCTGACCTTCCCTGTACTCGTAAGTCACTCACTGGAAGAGAAATGATCCTCACCGAGCACTCTCGCCCATCGCACACCTTCGTGCACATCTCCGATACGCACCTTCCCGGTGAACGCGCGCCCCTGTACGGCAGTGGGGCGGATGCCGACGCGAACCTGTCTTCCGTCCTGTCTCGGCTCGTGTCCTCCGGGCTGAAGCCCGACGCCTTGCTCTTCACGGGGGATCTGGCCGACCGGGGAGACGCGTCGGCGTATCGGCGGTTGCGGGAGTTGGTGTCGCCGGCTGTCGAGGCCCTGGGGTGCGAGGTCGTGTGGGCCATGGGCAACCACGACGAGCGCGGGGCCATGCGGGCGGAGCTCGGGCTTGCTCTCGAAACGCCGGTTTCCGGTACCGTAGGTCGCTCTTCGGATGCCGTCGTCGATGTGCGCTGGTTCGGCGGGATGCGGGTGATCGTGCTCGATTCGACAGTCCCCGGGCAGCACTGGGGGCGGGTCGACGAGGAGCAGTTGGAGTGGCTGCGGGCGGAACTCTCCACGCCCGCGCCCGAGGGCTCGCTGCTGCTGATCCACCACCCGCCGCTGCCGACCGTGCTCGACCTCGCAGTCACGGTGGAGCTACGGGAGCAGGGCGCCTTGGCTGCGGTGCTGGCGGGTTCGGATGTGCGGGGCATCCTGTCGGGGCACGTGCATCACCCGTCGTTCGGCACCTTCGCGGGCATCCCCGTCGCTGCGGCGTCGTCGAGCGCCTACGGGCAGGATCTCGCTCAGCCGGTCGGTGCCACGCGTGGGCAGGATGCGGCGCAGGGCTACAACCTCGTGCATGTGTACGACGGGACGATCGTGCACTCGGTCGTCGGGCTCGAGGTCGGTGCGGATGTCGGGGAGCCGGTGGCGGCGGACGAGGCCGGGAGGCGGATCGCCGGCCGCGGGATCTCTTGGCGGGAGCGGGACTAGTTCCGCCCCGTTCGTTGAGCTCCTCGAAGCCGAGCGAGACGAAACGGCCCGCCAACAACAGCACGGCTCACGACGTTTCGTCTCAGTCGTCGGTCGGGGCTCACTCCGCATCCGCCCCCGAGATGAGATGACTGTGCAGCGCTGCCGTGAGCGCCTCGTTCCGGTTACGCACACCGAGCTTGCGATAGAGGCTTTTCAGGTGGGTCTTAGCGGTGTTCGTGGATACCTGGAGTTCCGCGGCGATGGCGGTCACCGCCCCCGAACGCGCGAGCGCACGCAGCACCGCGTACTCGCGAGGGGTCAGGGCCGGGCGATCGAGCGACGGCACCAGTGGCGCCGACGGCTGATGATCGAGCACGTCGGCCGCCCCGACCTTCTCGAGCGCGTCGACCACAGCTTCGAGGTCGCGCTGCGGGAGCAGCTGAAGAGCAAGACGCTGGCCCGACCGACGAAGCACCGCGGCCAGCTGCAGCAGGACTGCCGAGGTGCGGCGGCCGAGGCCCGTGCGAAGGCCCACGGCCGCCTCGACGCTCAGCGCCTCGGCGAGCGTGCGTGTGCTCTGCGGCCGACCGGCCGCGGCGCGGAGCTCCTTGAGGGCGACGCTCGATCTGTCGGCCGCCAGCGCGAGCCGGGCACGATCGACGTGGTTCTGGGGTGTGTTCCCCGCGTCGTTGTGGAGGATCCTGTCTGCAGCGTCATAGTTGCCGAGGGCGAGGTGGAGGAGACTCCGGACGGAGGAGAGACGCTGGCGGGCGTAGCGAGAGCGCCCCTCGGCTCCTCGGGTGAGGGCGAACTCGTCGAGACCGATCAGGCTGTCGGCGGCATCGAGTTCCACCAGGCCCGTGAGCGCCTCCACGTGAGCGATCGCCACCCAGTGCTCGATCGTGCGGCGGTCGTTCATCGTCGACGCGAGCTGCTTGCGCGCCTCGACCGTGTCGAACCGCTCCACGGCGAGCAGCGCTTCGGCGAGCCGGTAGAAGGTGCCCGAGTACATGCTCCGCTGCTCATCGGTCCACCTGTCTTGCCGTGCCAGCGCGATGTACTGTCCGGCCTCACCGAGGTTCCCCGCGAGGGCGTGGATGCCGGCGGACATCGACAGACTGCTGAAGCCCGAGCGGTCCGAGGCGCCGGCCTCCGAGTAGCCTCGCGAGAACACATGCAGTGCCTCTGCCTCATGACCCCCGTAGTACAGGCTCATGCCGAGCTGCGAGTACACGCGTGGGAGGTACCCGATGAGAGCCGATCGCTGCTCGTGGATGTCGTCGAGGGCACGCACAGCCGACCGAGCGGAGACGACGGAGAGCTGAGTCCGGCCGAGGAGCCTGAAGGCTGCGCTCTCACTCGCGAGCACGAGTGCGCGCTCTGCGGGGGCGATGGTCTCGGAATGCGACCGCACACCGGACGCGGCGAGACCGAAGTAATAGAGCGCTTTCGTGCGTCGGAACCCGTCCACGTTGTACGACAGACCCAACACCAGCGACAGCAACGGCCTGCTCATCAACTCCGAGCCCGAGAGTCCCTCCAGGACCGCGCGGAGCTGCTGACCGTCGTCATCCCTGAGCAGGTCGAACCACCCGACGCGCAGCACGTCGACGGCGACGTCGAGCTGTCGGGAGGTGATCGCCGCGACGAAAGCCTCTCGGAACTCGCCTCGTGCGACGGCGCCTCTGATCTCGGCACTGGCGTGGGCAGAGAGACTGGAAAGCAACTCGCCGGATGGCACGGAGCGCGCGCTGCGAGACTCGTGAGACTGGTCGATGGTCATGGCTCTGATCAATGGGAGGGATGGATAGTCACCCCCAGAGTGACCGGTGGCTCAAATATATCGGCTATCCGAATGGCCGTCGGGGATCGTGACGGATGACCGGTGAACGCCCCGCCGAGGGAGGAGGGCGCTCACCGGTCGATCTGCCGACCGATCAGGAGGCGACGGTGTCCGTCCGTCGCCGGCGACGGATCGCGAGAAGCGCCGCGCCACCGATCAGCAGGATGCCGGCGAGGCCCGCGAGCCCCCCTCCGACGGTCCCGCCCGTGATCGCGAGGGCAGGTGCCGGCAGCACCGGGTGCTCGGTCACGCACGATCCGTCGGGGTCGCAGATCGCGCGCACGTCCAGACTGCTGACGGTGTTGCGGAGCTCAGCGGGTCCGGTGGCGGTGACGGTCACGGAATACGTGATCTCCACCGACTCGCCGACCCCGAGATCACCCGTCCAGGTGAGCGTGTTCCCGTCACGGCTGACCGCTCCGGCGGTCGCGATGGCATCATCGTTCCAGCGGGCATCGTCGAGGACATCGGAGAGGTCGTCATCGATGATGGCGTCGTCCACGATGCCGTCGCCGCGCTGGGTGACCACGAGCGTGTACGTCACCGTGTCGCCCGCCGTGACCTCTGCGCCCGACACGGAATCCGCCGTCTTCGAGAACGCGTATCCGCCGGTCTTGTGCACAGTGCGGCATTCCTCGGTGCCGTCGGACGCGGTGACGCATTCGCCGGCCTCGCTCGGCGTGCTGACCACGTTCGCGAGAGTGGTGTTGCCGGCACCCGTCACGGTCACCGAGTAGGTGATCGCGACCGTGTCTCCTGGAGCGAGGTCTCCGACCCAGGTGAGCTCGGCACCATCGACCGCGACCGCACCGGCGGTCGCGGCGGCGTCACCGTTGTAGGTGGCGTCGTCGAGGACATCCGAGAGGTCGTCGATCAGCGAACCGCCGACCGATGCCGGCCCCTGCTGCGTGACCGTGACCGTGTAGTTCACGACGTCACCGACCTGCACATCGCTGTTGTGAGCGGGATCAGACATCTTCGAGAAGGTGAAGCGTCCGGTCTGATGCGTGGTCGTGCACTCGACGTTCCCGTCCGACGCCGCGACGCACTCGCCGTTCTCGCCGGGCGTCACGATGTTGGTCAGCGACATGTCTCCCGCGCCGGTGACCGTCACCGAGTACGAGATCGTCACGACCGAGCCGACCGCCAGGTCGCCCGACCAGTCGAGTTCGGCGGCGTCCACGTCGAACAGTGCATCGCCGCTCGATGCGTCAAGATCGTCGTTCCATGTCGCGTCGTCCAGAACCGCAAACAGGTCGTCGGTGAACGATGCATCCGTCACGGCTCCCGGTCCGCGCTGAGCGACGGACACCGTGTAGGTGATCGTGTCGCCGACAGCGACATCCGAGCCCGGGGCTGCAACCGAGGTCTTCGACACCGTGAAGTCGCCGGTCTGATGCGTCGTGGTGCAGGACGCCGAATCCGAGCAGCCATCACTCGTGACGACGTTCGTCAATGACATGTCTCCGTCGCCGGTGACTGTCACCGAATAGGTGACGGTCACGGCATCATCGACCCCGAGATCGCCCGACCACGAGATGATCGGAGCCGCGTAGCCGACATCGCCTGCCGACGCATCGAGGTCGTCGTTCCAGGTCGCGTCGTCGAGCACCGCGGTCAGGTCATCGGTGAAGGAGGCGTTCTCGACCCCGGCCTCTCCGACCTGTGCCACCGTGACGGTGTAGTCGATCGTCTGACCGATCTGCACGTCGCTGCCGCTCGACGGATCGCTCGTCTTCACCGTCTCGTAGCGTCCGGTGAGGTGCTCGGTCTCACAGCTGGCCGCGGTCTCGCAACCGGGCGACTGCACCGTGTTCCCGATCCGGGTGTCGCCGTCGGCGGTCACCGTCACCGAGTAGGTCACGGTCGCGACGTCGCCGGGGCCGAGATCGCCCGTCCACGAGATCACCCCGTCCTGGTAAGCGACCTGACCGGCGGAGGCGACGATGTCGTCGTTGAACGTCGCATCGTCGAGCACCTCCGTCAGATCGTCGTTGAAGAACTGCGCGACCACTCGTCCCTCACCCGACTGCGTCACCGTGACCGTGTAGGTGATGACGTCACCGATCTGCACCGCGGAGCCGGAAGCCGGATCCGCCGTCTTCACGGTCGTGTACGTCGCCGTGAAGTGCTCCGTGCTGCACGACTCCTCCGCCGAGCAGCCGTCGCTGGTCACGACGTTGCGCAGCTGCGTGTCGCCCTCTGCCGTGACCGTCACGGAGTAGGTGATCGTCACGACGGCATCGACGGCGAGGTCTCCCGACCACGTCAGCGTCGCCGTCGCAGGGTCGAACGCGGCCGCCCCCGACGATGCCGTCAGATCGTCGTTCCACGAGGCGTCGTCGAGAACGCCCGAGAGGTCGTCGACGAGCGATGCGCCGTCGAATGTCGCCTCGCCGAGCTGCGACACCGTCACGGTGTACTCGATCGACTCACCGACCTCGACGTTCGAGCCGTCTGCGGGGTCGGAGGACTTCACCACGGAGTAGTCGGCGACCGGATGCTCGGTGGCGCAGTCCTCTGCGCTCTCGCAGCCGGGGCTCGTGACCTGGTTCGCGACGGTGTAGTCGCCGTCGGCGGCCAGGGCGGCCGATTCCTTCACCGTCACCGAGTACGTCACGGTCGCGGCCGCACCGACGGGGACCGTGCCGTTCCACGACAGCACACCGTCGACCACCGACACCGTGCCGATGGATGCCGCGACGTCGCCGTTGTACTCGGCGTCATCGAGCACCTCCGACAGGTCGTCCTTGAACTGCGCGGGGGCCGGCACGGTGCCTTCCTGCGTCACCGTGACCGTGTAGGTGATCGTGTCGCCGGGCTGGACCGTCGTTCCCGACGCCGGGTCGGACGACTTCACGGTGGAGTAGTTGACCACCTCGATGCCGGCTGGGTCGCAGTTGATCGTCGGTGCGATTCCGCTGTCGTCGGGGATCGCCGCCGCAGCGCATGCGGTGTTGACGAGGCTGCCGCCTCCCGTGGCCGTGACGGTGAACTCGTGCGCCTCTTCGGCGCCGGGGGCGAGCTCGTCGACGGTGAACGACCCGTCAGGGAACAGCGCGTCGGTGATCTCGAGGTCGTTCAGAGTGGCCTGGCCGGTGTTCACGATGACGATGCGGTACGGCACCTCATCACCGACCCGATACGTCGGGTAGTCCTCGACCGTGTTCGCGTCATGCCACTCGCCGTCTGCGCCCATCACGTACTTCTTCAGGGCTGCCGAGTAGTAGTTCGCGACGGTGATCGGCGCCGACGTCCGCATCACCAGCTCGGTGTGCTCCGAGCGCGCCTGGGCTCGGTTGACGAGCACATCGCCGCCTTCCACGCCGTCGGTGGCGACGTTCACTGTGAACTCCTGGGTTCCGCCGGGTGCGAGTGACGGACCGATCACGCGCACAGCGGTCGCATCCGCCGTGAAGACGGTCGTCCAGCCGGCGGTGTTCCCGGCGGGGTCGCCCGCGGCGCCGTTGGTGGCATCGGCAGGGTCGTCGGACAGCGTCGTCGGGTCGGCGGTGGTGTAGTAGACGGTCGCGCCGTTCCCGGCATCCACTCCGGTCAGCTGATACTCGCCGGCGAACGTGGTGCCGCGATCGTCGCCGTTGAAGGGCAGGACGTCGATCGTGTCGGTGAACTGCTGCGGCAGCGGATCGAACGACCGCAACGTCACCGTCCACGACCCCTCACCCGTGCCGTCGCCGTTGGGGTTCGGAATGAACGGTGTATCGGCCGTCTTGCCGATCGAGGTGTAGCCGTTCGTGCTGACCGTGACCTGCGCTGCGACGGGAGCCGTGACCACCCCGCCGTACGAGGCGGTCGCCGTGTTGGTGAGCGCCTGCCCCGGGGTGACCGACTGGTCTGCGACGGCCTGGTAGGTCAGCGCGTTCTGCGTGTTGGTGGCGACACCGTTGACCGTCCAGGTGAGCACCTGCCTGCCACCGCCGTCGATCGAGACCGTCGGGGCGGGCGAAGCCGAGCCCTCGACATAGGTCATTCCCACCGGCAGTGTGTCCGTCAGCTGGTAGCCGTCGACGGTCGGGGGCACCTGGCCGGCTCCGTTCGCCGCATACGTCAGGGTGAAGTTCGCAGGAACGCCAGGAGTCACGGCGCTGCGGTCGACAGACTTCGCGATGGCGGGCGATGCATCGACGACTCGCAGCACGTCACGGAAGCCCGTGGTGCAGGAGTATCGCCATCCGGGGGTGTTGGTGATGCATCCGGCGTAGCCGGGACCCGTCCACGTGCTGGGGGCGGGGACGTCGTGGATGCCCGAGAAGAAGCTCCAGACTTCGGTACCAGCCGGCGTGCCGGGACGGATCCGCAGGTTGGCGACGGGGGTGATGCTCGGGTCGTCGGCGTGAGCCTCTGCCTGCCCCTGCGTCATCACGACACGAACGGCCTTCACGTCGGCGAGGTTCGCGGGCGGAGTCTCGCTCCATCCGGCATCCGGCGCGCAGTCGAACGCGTTCGGGTCGTAGCTCGCGCTCGCCGGGTCGAGGGCTGCGCTCGTCCCGGTGTAGTACTCGAAGGGTGCGTTGGGAACGCCGCCGGCCGGGAGGCCCCAGTAGAACGCCTCCAGCGTCACGTGCCTCGTGTCGAAGGGGGCGCACATGCCGACGAGGTAGTCGTCAGGACGCGACGACATGCGCTGCCAGCCCGTGTCGAGGTACTGGCCGACCAGGGTTCCTGCCGAGACGCGGTAGGTGTCGTCCCAGGTCGTGCCGCCGCTTCCGGTGTAGCCGCGACCCCAGCCCGAGGAGTAGGTGCCGAGAGGCTGCCACGTCTTGGTCTCGCTGTTGTTCGACGGGTCGTCCTGGGCGGTCTGTCCGGTCGTCGACAGGTACGTCGGCGCGTTGGAGGAGACGGTGGTCGATCCACCGGGAACACCGAAGGTACGGATGAAGAGCGATCCGGATGCCAGAGCGACCTGATCGGTCGGGAGCAGGTTGCCCGCCGAGTCGCGGGTGGGGATGTTCGCGGGGTCGTAGTCGATCCCCGACAGCGTCATCTGGAAGCTGTTGGGGCCGACCTGAGTGATCGTGCAGCCGCCGACGAACGACGTCATCTGCGCAGCCGGATGGTTGCCGCCCGACCACGGGTGCCCGTCGGAGGCGATGTTCATGTCATACGGCGTGCAACCCTGCGGTGCGACCTGGATCGTCCCGCCCTGAGGCGACGCGATGGTGAGGTCGTACGTGATCGTCTGGGGCCCGGCATCGCTGCCGAGCGCCTTGTTGAGGGTCCACTCGTAACTGGTCTCGAAGTAGTTGGCTCCGCTGGCGACGTAGGCGGCACCCGTGCCCCACCGGATGTCCATTCCGAAGGCGTTGGTGATCTCGATGGGAGCGACATCGGCCGACTGACCGCCGATCGCGCCAGCCACCGAGACCTCGGACCCCGTCGGTCCATCCACCGTGACCGGTGTCTGGATCGCGACGGCTGTGCCTTCCTCCCGAGTTCCGAGGTTGCAGGTGAGCGTGCGCCCGTCGGCCGAGATGCTCGACACCGGATCGACCCCGGTCACCGCGCACAGATCCGGCACCGCGGCGAAACGGCCGTTCTGAGCGACGAAGACGGCCGTGACGTTCTGCACCGGGTCGTTGACAGGGGCGGCGGAATCGTCGTTGAGGTTCAGGTGCCAGAGCGCAGTCACCACATCGCCGCTCGTGACAGACGTGGCTGTTCCATCGACCCAGCGGGCCGTGAGCTCATAGACGGTCGCCGCCTGCGCTGCCGTCATCGGAAGAAGCGTCATCAGCAGCGCGACGATCGTCGTTGCGACGCCGGCGATCAGAGACGCCCGTCGCGGCTCGCCCGAATCAACGGGCCTTCTGCGCGTGACAGACCGATTCCTGGTGTGGCTGGGCAGCACAGAGTGCCTCATGAGTTTCCCTCCCGCGCTCCACGACGGAGCTGATCCGAGACATTTCTAGCCAAGTCCGCGATCGCTGTGGGGCAATCTCACCCCGCCCTCACCCTGGCGAGTGGCTCATCGAATCGACGGCAGGGCAGCAGCCGGTGCGACCCGGAACCCGGCGGTCCGAGGAAGGTCCACTTCGAGGCTGCGGTTCGTGCCTAACCGTGGGAGAACTCTTGGGCGTCGTTCACTGAGCTCGTCGAAGCGCCTGAGGTGCGCTGACGCGTCACCGCACCAAGCAGGGCCGCTTGCTGTCGA
>JAESFY010000270.1_pt1 | contig 15717 bp, 14 predicted proteins | sample 9266201 | NCBI WGS metagenome assembly JAESFY01 (sample SAMN14515071, study PRJNA621656) | algae metagenome | isolation source: Nodosilinea sp. WJT8-NPBG4 and co-occurring heterotrophs from soil, lower... | place: USA: Pinto Basin, Colorado Desert, California | collected 2006-05-27 | reverse complement strand
TTTTCGTCTTGCTGGGGTACCTGGACTCGAACCAAGAACAACGGAACCAGAAACCGCCGTGTTGCCAATTACACCATACCCCAAGGGCGAAACCGGAGCCTCGCACCGAGAGTCAAGCTTACCCGAGCCGCGGCCCTAATGCCAAAACGCCTCGGTCCGACCGGGCGCGTCGCCCGCTGATCGCTGCCGGTGCGTGCCCACGGCGACGGGCAGGAGAGCACCGAAGCGATGCTCCCCCACCCGACTGCATCGTCAGTTCGCGACGAATTCCGACAGCGACCGGAGCCGCCGCAGCGACTCGTCCTTGCCCAGGAGCTCCATGGACTCGAACAGCGGCGGCGAGATCCGACGGCCGGTGATCGCGACGCGCGGAGGACCGTAGGCGATGCGGGGCTTGAGCTCGAGCTTCTCGACGAGCGCCTCCGCGAGAGCCTCCTGGATCTTCTCGGGCGTGAACTCGGTCACCGGCTCGAGGGCGACGACGCAGGCGTCGAGGACCTCAGCGGCGTTCGCGGGCAGCCCCTTGAGCGCGTCGGCGTCATATGAGACGTCGTCGGTGAAGAGGAACCCGACCATGCCAGGCACATCGCCGAGCAGCTGCACGCGCTCCTGCACGAGCGGGGCGACGCGGAAGGCGAGCACGAGCTGCTCGTGCGTCGGCTCATCGAAGAGGCCGGCAGCAGCGAGGTACGGGATCGTCCTCTCGGCGAAGTCCTTCTCGTCGAGCTTGCGGATGTGGTCGCCGTTGATCGACTCGGCCTTCTTCTGGTCGAAGCGTGCCGGGTTGGGGTTCACGTCGACGATGTCGAACGCCTCGGTGAACTCGGCGAGCGTGAACACGTCGCGGTCGTGGCCGATCGACCAGCCGAGGAGCGCGAGGTAGTTCAGCAGGCCCTCGTGAATGAAGCCGCGATCCCGATGCAGGAACAGATCGGCCTGCGGATCGCGCTTGGAGAGCTTCTTGTTGCCGGTCTCGCCGAGCACCAGAGGCATGTGGGCGAAACGGGGCACGAACGTGGTGACCTCTGCCTCGATGAGGGCCGCATACAGCGCGAGCTGGCGATCCGTCGACGGCATCAGGTCTTCGCCGCGCAGGACGTGCGTGATGCCCATCAGAGCGTCGTCGACCGGGTTCACGAAGGTGTACAGCGGGATGCCGTTGGGACGCACCACCACGAAGTCCGGGAAGGATCCTGCGGGGAAGGTCACCTCACCGCGGATCAGGTCGACGTACGTGAGGTCCTCGTCCGGCACGCGCAGACGGAGCGCGGGCTGACGCCCTTCGGCGCGGAAGGCGTCCTTCTGCTCGGCCGTGAGGTCGCGGTCGTGGTTGTCGTACCCGAGCTGCTTCGCTCGTCCGGCGGCCTCGTTGCGAGCGTCGATCTCCTCCGCGGTGGAGAAGCTCTCGTACAGGGCGCCGGAGACGAGGAGCTTGTCGATCACGCCGCGATAGATGTCGTGGCGCTCGGACTGACGGTACGGGGCGTGCGGGCCACCGACCTCGACGCCCTCGTCCCAGTCGATCTCGAGCCAGGTCAACGCGTCGACGAGCTGGCGGAAGCTCTCCTCGCTGTCTCGGGCAGCGTCGGTGTCCTCGATGCGGAACACCATCTTGCCGCCGTTGTGACGGGCGTACGCCCAGTTGAAGAGGGCCGTGCGGACCATGCCGACGTGCGGCAGTCCGGTCGGCGAGGGGCAGAAGCGGACGCGGACGTCGGCGCCACTGGCGGTCGTGGTGAGGGGGTGCGGGGTAGCCATATCCCCTCGATTCTACGGCTCGGCGCCCCCGAGCAGCGCCTCAGCAGTCCCGACGCACAGCGAGGCGTACGAGTCCGCGTATGCGCGACCCGTGCCCGACCAGTCCTTCATCTCCTCGGGCGCCCGAGCGGCGACAGCAAGACGATGGCGACGACGATGACCGAGGCGGCTACGCCCAGTCCGGCGTAGTGGAAGTTCGACAGCACCACACCCGCCAGCACGGCACCTGCTGCTGCAGAGAGGCTCATCAGCGAGTCGCTGCGTCCCTGTCTGCGCGTGCGGATCTCGGGGGCACTCGACTCCGTCAGGAGCGCAGCACCCGCAACAGTCGCCGCGCCCCATCCCAGACCCAGCAGAATGAGGGCGACGATCACTCCCCACTCCCGGTCGTTCGCGAACACGGCGAACGCGAGCGCTCCCCCGAGGAGGATCTGCCCCAGCAGGACGACGCGCAGCCGCCCCCACCGGTCGGCGAGGATGCCGAAGAGCGGCGACAGTGCGTACATGCCGCCGACATGCAGGGCGATCGTGATGCCGACCAGAGCCGACACGTCGGCCGGAGTGGGCGCCATACCGTGAGCGCCGTGCGCCATGTGCGCGAGATGGACCGGAGTCATCGCCATGACGGACGCCATCACGACGTGCGAACCGGCGACCGCGAACATCGCGTAGCGAGCCACGACGGGTCTGTCTGCGAACGCCTTGCCTGTCGTCCCCGCAGCAGCCGCTGAGGCGAGCTGCTGCGCCGCCAGAAGCGGGTCGGGCCTCAGCGCCACGAGGTAGAGGATGAGAGCCAGGCACTGGGCGACGAACGAGAAGGCGTACGAACCGGTCTGCGGCGGCATGCCGATCGCCGCGCCGACGATCTCACCCGGCCCGAGCAGCAGGGGGCCCGCGACTCCGCCGATGGTGGTCGCCCAGACGACGATCGAGAGATCCCGCCCTCGATGCTCTGCGGCGGCGAGGTCGGTCGCCGCGAATCGCGACTGCAGATTGCCCGCGTTGCCGGCACCGATCATCAGGATGCCCACCAGCAGCAGCGGGAACAGCCGCAGCGACGCCGCGAGGATCACGACCGCGATACCCACGAGTGCGAACAGGTTGCCCAGTGTCAGAGCGCGGCGACGCCCCACCCTGGCCGCAAGGCGAGCGAGAGGGATCGCGCACAGCGCGGCACCCAGCGTGACCGATGCCGTCGCGAGCCCCGACAGAGCATCGCTGCCCGAGATATCGGCGGCGAGCAGTGCGCCGAGAGACACCGTCGCGCCGAATGCGATTCCACCGAGCACCTGGCCCGAGGAGAGAACCAGCACGGTTCTCCGTTGCACCGCCGCCTGCTGAGCCGCCGTGAGGGCGACGGCGGTCATGATGCGCGCACGGCGTCACGCACGGTGTTGCGAAGAATACCCAGACCGGTGATCTCGACCTCGACGGTGTCGCCGGCGACGAACTCCCCGACACCCGCCGGCGTACCGGTCAGGATGACGTCCCCCGGCAGCAGAGTGAAGGCGGCGGATGCGTGCTCGATGATCGCCTCGACAGAGTGGATCATGTCGCTCAGCGGCGCCTTCTGACGGACTTCTCCGTTGACTCGGGTCTCGATCGTCGCGACCGACGGATCGAACTCCGTGCTGATGGTCGGGCCGAGAGGGCAGAACGTGTCGAAGCCCTTCGCCCGAGCCCACTGGCCGTCCTTGCGCTGGAGGTCACGCGCGGTGACGTCGTTCGCGATCGTGTAACCGAGCACGTGATCGAGAGCATCCGCCGCCTTCACATTCTTCGCGACTCTGCCGATCACAACCGCCAGCTCGCCCTCGTACTCGGTCTGCTCGGAGATCGAGGGACGCACGATCGCGTCACCGGGACCGATGACGGCGGTGTTGGGCTTGAGGAACAGCAACGGCTCCTCCGGGGCCGCTCCCCCCATCTCGGCGGCGTGGTCGTGGTAGTTCTTGCCGACGCACACGATCTTCGATCGAGGAATGACCGGCGCCAGGATCACGGCATCCGCGATCGGCACCCGATCGCCGGTGGGCTCGTATCCGGCGAAGAGCGGATCGCCCGAGAGGACGACGAGGTCGGTGTCATCGACGATCCCGAAGAGGATGGCGTCGTCATGGCTGAATCGGGCGATCTTCATGCCACCAGCCTATCCAGCGTGCGGAACGACGAGACCCCGCTCTGCGCGCACGCAGAGCGGGGTCTCGGATACTTCTTGCGACGATCAGGCGTCGAGGCGCAGGAGCCAGCCGTGCTTGTCTTCGCGACGGCCGTACTGGATGTCGGTGAGCTCTTCGCGGAGCGACAGGGCGAGTTCACCGAGCGGCTGCGGTTCATCGAAGCCTTCGCCCACCAGAGCGCCGATCGGCGTCACGACCGCTGCCGTGCCGCACGCGAAGACCTCGACGATGTCGCCCGAGGCCACACCCTCGCGCCACTCGTCGATCGAGATCGGTCGCTTCTCGACCGTGTAGCCGCGGTCCTCGGCGAGCTGCAGCAGCGAATCGCGCGTGATGCCCTCGAGGATGCTGTCGGACTCGGGAGTGACGACTCGGCCGTCCTTGAAGACGAACACGACGTTCATGCCGCCGAGCTCCTCGACGTTGCGCTCCTCGTTGAGGAACACGACCTGGTCGCAGCCCTTCGACGACGCCTCGCTCTGGGCGAGCAGGCTCGAGGCGTAGTTGCCACCGGTCTTGGCCTTGCCCGTGCCACCCTTGCCCGCACGGGCGTAGTCCTCGGAGAGCCAGATGCGCACGGGCTTCACGCCGCCGCTGAAGTAGGCGCCCGCAGGGCTCGCGATCACGTAGTACGCGACCTTCTGTGCGGCGCGGACACCCAGGAAGGCCTCTTTGGCGAACATGAACGGACGAAGGTAGAGGCTCTGGTCGGCGCCGGACGGGACCCAGCGGCCGTCGACCGCGACGATCTCGCGCAGTGACTGGATGAAGTACTCGGTCGGCAGCTCGGGCAGCGCGAGTCGACGCGCGCTGGCCTGAAGCCGTGCGGCGTTGCGGTCAGGGCGGAAGGTGTGGATCGACCCGTCGGCATGACGGTAAGCCTTGATGCCCTCGAAGATCTCCTGCGCGTAGTGCAGCACGGAGGCAGCGGGGTCGAGCGGGATCGGTCCGTACGGCTGCACGCGCGGGCGGTGCCATCCGCCCTTCGTCGACCAGCAGATGTCGACCATGTGATCGGTGAAGACCACGCCGAAGCCGGGGTTCTCGTGAACCTCGGCGACACGACCGGGCGTCGCAGCGGCCAGGTTCTTGGTCACAGCGAACTCCAGTGGAGCCACGGTGGTCTCGGCATCGATGGTCGTCATCTCGTCATCCATTCCTCGTGCGGCACGCATCCTCGCGCCGTCTCAGCCTACGCCTGTCGTTCAGAGCAGAGCAGTGATCGCGGAGCCGATCTCCGCGGTGGTGCGTGCACCCGAGCGGGTGGCGATGTCGGACTCGACGGCGGCACTCACACGCCCTGCTTCAGCCTCGAGCCCGAGGTGGTCGAGCAGCAGCGCAACCGACAGGATGGCTGCGGTGGGGTCGGCCTTCTGCTGCCCCGCGATATCGGGGGCAGAGCCGTGGACCGGCTCGAACATCGACGGGAACGCTCCATCGGGGTTGATATTGCCCGAGGCAGCGAGTCCGATGCCGCCGGTGACCGCCCCGGCGAGGTCGGTGAGAATGTCGCCGAACAGGTTGTCGGTGACGATCACATCGAATCGCGAGGGGTCGGTCACGAGGAAGATCGTCGCCGCGTCGACGTGCAGGTAGTCGACTGCCACCTCAGGGTGCTCCGACGCTACCTCGTTGACGATGCGCTGCCAGATGGCGCCGGCGTGCACCAGCACGTTCGTCTTGTGCACGAGCGTGATCTTCTTGCTGCGGCGTTCGGCGAGATCGAACGCGTACCTGACGACGCGCTCGACGCCGAACGCCGTGTTCACAGAAGTCTCGTTCGCGACCTCGTGCGGCGTGCCCTTGCGGATCGCGCCACCGTTGCCGACGTATGGCCCTTCAGTTCCCTCGCGGACGACGACGAAGTCGATCTCTCCCGGCTCTGCAAGAGGACCGGACGCCCCGGCGAATAGCTTCGACGGGCGAAGGTTCACGTAGTGATCCAGCGTGAAGCGGAGCTTCAGCAGCAGACCGCGCTCGATGTTCGCATCTCTGAGGCGAGGGTCGCCGGGAGTGCCGCCGACCGCGCCGAGCAGGATCGCATCATGTTCGGAGATAGACCGGAGGTCATCGTCCGTGAGCGTGTCACCCGTCTCGAGGTACCGCGCGGCACCGAGCGAGAAGCGGGTCTTGTCGAACGTCACATCGCTGGACGCGGTGACCGCATCGAGCACCTTCTCGGCCTCGGCGACGACCTCTGGGCCGATTCCGTCACCGGGGATGACGGCCAGCTTCACGACACGCGACATGACACTCCTTGCATCGGGATGGACCGGCCGACACTCGGGCGCATGCCGAGCGGGCCGGTCCTCCCAGAGTACTGGTCAGTGCGACGGGGTCTTGCGCAGTGTGACGGCCGCGATCACCCCGGCGAGGACGACGAGCCCCGCGCCGATCAACGAGGTCACCAGGACGCCCGAACCGAAGGCGGCAGAAGCGGCATCCCACAGCGCGTCCCCGAGATCTGCAGGCAGATCCTTCGACGCCGTGTATGCGCCGGCGAGCGTCTCCTTCGCTGCATGCGCGGCATCCGCCGGGATTCCCGCGGGCACGACCAGCGCGCCTCGATAGAAGGCTGTGATCAGCCCGCCCAGCACCGCGGTGCCCAGCACGGCTCCGAGCTCGTAGGCGGTCTCGGACACGGCACTCGCCGCTCCGGCCTTCTCGGCCGGAGCGCTGGAGAGGATCAACTCGTTCGAGATCGTCTCCGCTGCACCGATCCCGAGACCCAGCACCACGAAGGCGATGATCAGCGGCGCGACTCCGTGGTCGGCCGTCGTGAACGCAACCAGCAGGTAGCCGGCCACAGAGAACGCGAGGCCGGCGGGCACCAGCACGTGCGGGCGTACCCGCCGCGAGACGGGCACGACCGAGAGCCCGGCCACGATCATCGCGGCCATACCGGGAACCAGCGCGGCGCCCGCCGCCATCGGCGAGAGACCGAGGACGAGCTGCAGGTGCTGGGACACGAAGTAGAGGAACCCCACGAGCGCCACGACGCTGAGGAGGTTGACCAGGATCGCTCCCGAGAAGGAACCCCGGCGGAACAGGTCCATGTCGAGCATCGGCACGTCGGCAGCAAGCTGCCGACGCACGAAGAGGTAGCCCATGGCGACACCGAGCAGCGCCCAGGCTCCCGCGGTGACACTCGGTCCGTCGACGGCGAGCGACTTGATCGCGTAGACCACGGGGATCATCGCGGCCATCGAGAGCACGATGCTGACGATGTCGATGCGGCCGGGGTTCGGATCGCGACTCTCGGGCACGAGCAGCGGCGCGGCGATCAGCAACGGGATGAGCACCGGCACCGCGATCAGGAAGACGGAGCCCCAGTCGAAGTGCTCGAGCAGGAAACCGCCCACGATCGGACCGAGCGCCGAACCGGCGGAGAACGCCGACGCCCACACCGCGATCGCGAGGCGACGCTGATCACGGTTCTGGAAGATCGAACGCAGGAGAGACAGCGTCGACGGCATCAGCATCGCGCCGAAGAAGCCGAGCAGCGCGCGTGCGGCGATGAGAAGGCCGGCCGTCGGCGCGAAGGCTGCGAGTACCGACACGGCCGCGAATCCGGTCGCGCCGATCAGCAGCATCCTGCGGCGCCCGAAACGGTCTCCGAGCGTGCCCATCGTCACCAGGAGCCCCGCGAGCACCAGCGGATACACGTCGATGATCCACAGCTGCTCCGCCCCGGTCGGCGCGAGCGCGATCGAGATCTCGGGGAGCGCGAAGCTCAGCACCGTGTTGTCGACAGACACCAGCAGCACCGGCAGCATGAGCACGACGAGCGCCGCCCAGCCACGGGCTCCGACGCGGGGAGCATCCGCCGCTGTCGTCGGGATCGACGCAGTACGGGTCATGGAACACCTCTCAGGATCGCGACGGCCTCGTTACTACACCGTCCAGCTGGTATAGTAACAGAATCGTCACACGGTCGCGTTACTGTGAGGCGAGACAAACAGAGGATCCCCGATGCCCCGACCTCCCCTCGCCCGCGAGCGCGTTCTCGACGCGTTCGAGTCGATCGTCATCGAAGACGGCGAGCGCGCAGCCACCCTCGATGCGACAGCCAGAGCCGCCGGCGTGTCTAAGGGCGGACTCCTCTATCACTTCGGCTCGAAGGAGGAGCTGGCCGCAGGCCTGCTCGACCGCCTCGACGCGCTCACCACCCTCGATCTCGAGAGGATGACGTCAGCCGAAGAGGGGCCGGTCGCCTACTACGTGCGGACCTCGGTGATGGAGGACGACGCGCTCGACCGCGCGCTCATCGCCGCCACTCGTCTCGCCCAGGGCGGCTCGGCCCCGGCGGCCGAAGCGCTGCGACGCAACCGCGACCGCTGGGCGGACACGATCCGCCCTCATGTGCGGGATGCGGCGAGCCTCGATCTGGTGATGCTGCTGAGCGATGGCCTCTACTTCAACAATTCGCTCGATGTGCATGGTCCCGAGCGTCTCGTGCCGAGGAGCGACGAGCTGTCGGATCTGATCGCGCTCGTGCTGCACGCCACGGCGCCCTGACCCGGGCGGAACGACAGAGCGGGAGGCGTGACCTCTCGGTCGCTCCTCCCGCTCCGGTGTCGGCGTCTCGCCGATCAGATGTCGGTGATCTCGATCTGACGGAAGAGGTCGGCGTCGATCGCGCCACGGAGGTCGTCGAGCAGATCGTCCGACACCGGCGAGTCCAGCGTGAGCACGCTCAGCGCCTGGTCCCCCGCGCCGAGACGCGAGATCTGCATGCCGGCGATGTTGATGCCTGCCTCGCCGAACTTCTGGCCGTAGACCGCGACGATGCCGGGGCGGTCGGTGTAGAGCATCACGACGTGGTGCTTCTCGATCGGCAGCTCGAGCGCGTGGTCATTGATGGCGACCAGCTTCTCGGCCTGCTTCGGACCGGTGAGGGTGCCGGACACCGAGAGCTGCGAGCCGTCGGAGAGCGCGCCGCTCAGAGTGATCACGTTGCGGTACTCGTCGCTTACGTCGTCCTTGAGCAGGCGGACGGCGATGCCACGCTGATCGGCGAGCAGCGGGGCGTTGACGTACGAGACCGTCTCGCTGACGATGTTGGTGAAGACGCCCTTGAGCGCCGCGAGCTTCAGCACGCTGACGTCGTAGTCGTTCAGCTCGCCGTGCACCTCGACGTCGAGGCTCGTGAGAGGCGACGTCGCGAGGGCGGCGAAGATCTGACCGAGCTTCTCGACGAGCGAGATTCCGGGGCGCACATAAGGGTCGATGACTCCACCGGCGACGTTGACCGCATCCGGAACCAGGTCACCGCCGAGGGCGAGGCGCACCGAGCGCGCGACCGAGACGCCGGCCTTCTCCTGCGCCTCCTCCGTGCTGGCGCCGAGGTGCGGGGTGACGACGACGTTCGGGAGATCGAGCAGCGGACGAGCGGTTCCGCCCTCGGCGGGCGGCTCGGACGTGAAGACGTCGAGGCCGGCACCCGCGATCTCGCCGGCGACAAGGGCAGCGTGAAGTGCCTCCTCGTCGATGAGGCCGCCACGCGCGACGTTGACGACGAAGGCGGTGGGCTTCATGGCCTTGAACTGCTCAGCGCCGATCATGCCGGTCGTCTCGGGCGTCTTGGGCATGTGGATCGTGAGGAAGTCCGCCTCTGCGACGAGCTCGTCGAGCGAGAGGAGCTGGACGCCGAGCTGCTGCGCGCGTGCCGAGGTGACGTAGGGGTCGTACGCGACGACGCGCATGTCGAACGCGGCGAGGCGGGCGGCGACGAGAGCGCCGATGCGGCCGAGCCCCACGATGCCGACGGTCTTCTCGAAGAGCTCCGCACCCGTGAACGAGCTGCGCTTCCACTGGCCGGCGGCGAGCGAGGCGTGCGCCGCGGGGATGCGACGGGCGAGGCTGAGGATGTGGCCGACGGTGAGCTCGGCGGCCGAGACGATGTTCGATGTCGGCGCGTTGACCACCATCACGCCGGCAGCGGTCGAGGCCTTGATGTCGACGTTGTCGAGTCCGACTCCTGCGCGGGCGACGACCTTGAGCTTCGGCGCGTGCGTCAGCGCCTCTTCGTCGATGTGCGTCGCCGAGCGGATCAGCACCGCATCGGCCTCCGCGAGCGATGCGAAGAGCGCTTCACGGTCGGTGCCGTCGACGTTACGGACATCGAAGTCGGGACCGAGGGCCTCGATCGTGGCGGGAGAGAGAACTTCGGCGATGAGCACGACGGGCTTCGGCACAGGGATCCTTCGGGGCAGCGCGACAGGGGGCCGATGCGCCGCACACCATGGGGGCGCGATCACCTCAACTGTACCCGAGCGCTCCCGCTGCTCCGTGCCGTGTGACGCCGTGGATCAGACCGCGACGGTCACGAGATCCGACATGTTGAGGATGCTGTAGCCGATCAGACTCAGCCAGAACACCGCGACGACGCCGAGGCCGGCCAGCAGCACCAGTGCGAGTTCGCCCGCACGACGGCGTCGGCCGATCGCATACGCGAAGACGAACACGATCGCGGGGAAGACCACACCGAAGAGCAGCGTCACCCATCCGATCCCCGTGAGGCCGTTCTGCGCCATCGAGATCAGGTGCGCGACGGCGTTCCAGACGGCATAGGCGTAGAAGAGACCTGCGAGGCCGAGCACGAGCGCGCTCAGCCACCGAGGAGAACCGGAGGATGCAGGAGAAACCGACTGCGTCTCGGTCATGATCCGATCACCCCCACCGTCACGAAGGGCCATGGCACGAGCAGCACCACTCCGAGCAGGAGCAGTCCGATGCGGATCCAGGCCGCCTTCGCCCGGGTGAGCACCCACACCGCGAGGAACCACAGCGCGGGCGCCGCCACCGCGAGCACGAACCACGGCACATACATGGCATCGGCGACGATCAGGTTGGCGAGAGGCTTGAGCCGCAGGCCGCCGACGACCCAGCCGATGCTGTACAGCAGGTAGACGCCGCCGACGATCCCGAGTGTCAGGAGCATCGCCGTGCTCAGATGCGCTGCTTCGCGCTCATCGGGCATCGTGACCGTGCCGTCGGCGTCGACGTGCCCCACGGCTTCGCTGCCCCGGCCGACCGCGTTCCACCCGTTCGGCAGAGCAGCATCGTCGGAGGCGTCGCCACGGGGCGCGGACGCCTCTCTGTCGGAGCCCTTCGGTGCGGGTGCCTTCGGCGCGACGCCGTCGTCACCGTCCCAGCTCAGGGCGTCGTCGGAATCGGAAGTCATGTCCTCAGCGTAGGACACGTCGTCCACTATGCTCGGGGCATCTGGGCCACCGGGGCCCTCTCCGGAAGGACGATCGTGGCCGAGCAGAACAAGAACGCCGACCAGAGCCCCTCTGGCGGCTCCGTCGATGAACCCGCGGCCGGGTGGAAGCCGACTGCCGACGCCAAGTCCAAGGCCACCATGTTCCGCTGGATCGCCGCCGTGCTGTGGGCGCTCGCGATCATCGGCGAGGCGGTCTCGATCTTCTGGCTCCTGCGCCAGCGCGAGTACGTCGGCGAGGACGGTGCCCTCGTCCGTGATCCGGATACCGGTCTGCTCGAAGACCGCGGCGTCACGGTGGTGTTCCCGCAGTGGGCGTTCGTCACGCTCCTCGTGCTGCTCGTGGTGATCGCAGCCCTCGCCATCACCGGTTCGATCCTGTGGAAGAAGGCGAACCGTCTCGACCCCGCGCGCAGGTCGGAGACAGTGCGCTTCTTCGTGCAGAACCAGCTCGGCGCGATCATCGCGATCGTCGCGTTCCTGCCCCTGGTCATCCTCATCTTCCTCAATAAGGACATGAGCAAGGGCCAGAAGACCACCGCAGGGATCGTCGGCGTGGTCCTCGCTCTGCTCGCCACGGTGATCGGAGTGGACTTCAACCCGCCATCCGTCGAGAAGTACACCGCCGACCAGTCGGCTGTGATCCAGCTCCTCGGCAAGGACGAGGTCGTTTGGGTCGACGGCGGCGCGGTCTACCACGTCTGCGAAGACGTGTCGGACATCCAGACGGGCAGCGAGAAGCGCATCGGCACCACGGCAGAAGCCGTGGAGGCAGGCAAGTCCCGCCTCACGCTGAAGTTCGCATCCGAGCTGAATGCCTGCGGACTTCCCGTCCCTCAGAACGCCGACGAGATCGAAGACGCGCTGCGCGAGATCCAGGCCGGCGCGGTCGGCACCGCTCTCCCGGCTCCTGTCTGGACCAATGGCGACGACGCGCCGCCCGTGATCGAGGACGCACCGTCGGAGTGACGGCCGACTGCACGACGAGAGGGGCCCGGCGCGATGCGCACCGGGCCCCTCTCGCGTGCATGGGGACGGGCCCGGGTCAGACTCCGGATGCGGTGATCACGGCGACCGCTTCCGCGCGCAGCGCCGAGGGGATGATCGCAGCCCGCACGCCCGACGCATCGGACGTGGATTCGACCGCTGAGCCGTCCATCCAGCGCGTCTCGATCCCGTCGAACTCCGCCGGCAGCTCGGCCGTGCCCGTCGTGGGATCGAGCAGGTGCAGGTGCACTCCCGCTGCTGAGCGCGTGTACCGACGCGGAGCCCCGGTCTGCTCCCCCATCCTGATCCACGGACGGGTGGAGTAGATCGCGTCTCCGTTCGTCCGCAGCCACCCTCCGAGCTCACGCATCGCACTGCGTTGCAGGTCGGGGATGGATCCGTCGGCAGCGGGGCCGACGTTGATGAGGAGATTGCCGTTCTTGGCCACGACGTCGACGAGGAGTCTGATGAGGGCAGCGCCTGACAGTGAGTGTCGCGAGTCCTCGTCCTGGTTGAAGCCGAACGAGTAGCCGAGTCCGCGGGTCGATTCCCACGGCTCCGGGATGACCTCGGGAATGTCCGTGTACTCGCGGGTGAGGAAGCCGTGGTAGGGCACTCCCCACCGATCGTTCACGACACCGTCCGGCACGGCATCGAAGTAGCGCCGGAGCAGCGCGGCGACCGCGTAGTCGTCCCCGGCCTTCCCGCCGTCCGGCCACTCGATGTCGTTCCAGAGCAGGTCTGGCGAGAACCGTTCGATCAGCTCATCGAGCTGAGCCGCCGCGTAGCGGGCGAAGTGCTCGTCGTTGCGGCGGTAGCGGAACAGGTCGGTGTCCGATTCGATCGGCGGGAAGTCGCTCACGTGCCAGTCGAGCGCGCCCGAGTAGTAGACGCCGAACTTCGCCCCGGCCTTGCGGCTCGCGGCCTGGAACTCCGCGATCAGATCACGACGGGGCCCGCGGGCGACCGCGTTGAACCCCGTGGTCTCGGTGCCCCAAAGGCAGAACCCCTCGTGGTGCTTCGTGGTCGGCACGATGTATCTGGCGCCCGCATCGACGAGCTCACCCACGAAGGCATCCGCGTCGAACGCAGACGCGTCCCATCGGTCTGCCAGGTCCTCGTACGAGACTCCGGGGCCGTACAGGCGCTGGTGACGCTCCCAGGTCGGGCTGCCGGCGATCCGCACCGTGTTGCCGTACCACTCGGCGTACTGGTGCCACGCGTAAGCGTCTTCGGTGGGGATGTTCACGCCGTCTCCGTGCTGCACCGCCCACGCCGGCACCGAGTACAGGCCCCAGTGCACGAAGAAGCCGAGCTTGGCATCGCGATACCACTCCGGCACGCCGTTCGTCGGATAGACCGGCGCCGCAGTGCCGAAGTCGGGGCCCGTGCGCTTCTCGAAGTTCATCATGCGGTGGTCTCCTCACGGTCGCCGCGGCGTCCGACCACGGCGGTCAGATCCGGCGTGCCGGACGGGTCGAACGGGTACACGCCCGGCCGCAGCCGATGATGACCGAGCCGCAGAAGGTCCTGGTCGACGCCACCGGGCGTGAGCGCGAGCGTCCAGCCGCGGGCGAGGTCGTACAGCTCGGGCTCGAGATAGCCGATCTTCACGACCACGATGTCGGCCGTCGTCGGCTCGAGTCCGAGCATCCGGAAGTCGTCGAGGCGATGGAACGGCTTCCGCCGCTCGGTGATGATCGCATGCAGACCGCCCACCCGGATCACCACCTGCGTCCCGGCGTCCGGATCACCGTCGGTGATGGAGAAGACGGTGCCGGTGATCTCGACAGGCGCATGCGGGCCATAGTCGACCCTGGCTCCCGCAGTCAGCGAGACCGTGGCGCCGACACCAGCCTTCACCGCCGAGGCGACGGCATCACGATCGAAGATCGAGGCGACCAGCGTGGTGCGCTCTCCCCCGGTGAGCTCCGGATGAGCGAGCAGCTGCGCGAGAGTCCACGTGACATCGCCCGCACCCCCGGCCGTGGGGTTGTCTCCCGAGTCGGAGATCAGGTACGGACGCTCGGCATCCGGCGCGAGCGCCTTCACCAGGGCCTCCTCGAGCGACCCCGTCTCGGCCACGAAGACGAAGTCCTCGCGCGCGTCCCAGAACATCCGGGCGATGCGCTCTGCTTCGCGCGTGATGACCTCACGATCTTCGCCGGTCACGACGACGTACGCCTGGCAGCGCGGTTCATCCGCCCAGGCGTAGCCGATCCAGACCGAGGCATCGACGACACCGGTAAGCGCTTCGATCACGGGCAGCTCGGCGTAGATCCCCCTGGCGGGTTCGAGTCGGGTGCTCGTCTTCTCACCCGGCAGCAGCACCGGCACGGGCACCCAGGCGGTGTACGGGCGGCGGCGCTGCGGATCGGCTCCGTGCTCCCCCCGCAGTCGAGCGAGCAGGTTCCACACGGCTCGTTCCTTGGTGTTCAGCCAGTCCTCATGCGGTGCCATGCGATAGCAGGTGAGCAGATCCACGGCATCGCGCAGCGTCGCCGAGACGTTGCCGTGCAGATCCATCGACGTCGACACCAGTGTGTCGTCCCCGAGTGCTTCACGCACGGCGAGTGCGAGATCTCCCTCGGCATCCTCCAGACCGACGACGCTCATGGCGCCGTGGATGTCGAAGAAGAACCCGTCGAACGGTCCGTGTGCGCGGATGCCGTCCACGATCGCCGCCTTCATGCGCCGGTAGGTGTCAGCATCCACCGCACCACCCGGAAGCGAGCGACCGTGCGTCAACGGCACCCAGTCCGCAGCCTCTGCGAGCTCACGCCCGTCATCGAGGAACGGATAGTAGGCGCGCAGGTCCGCGCCCGTGCGAACCGTGAAGGCCTCGTCGCCGGAGACGTGCGGCGAGAACGTGCTCGACTCGATGGAGATCCCGGCGATCCCGATCCTCGGTCGCTCGAGGCCGCCAGCCTCGACGCCGGGGAGCGCGCCCATCCAGATCTCGCTGGCCTCGGGTCGTCCGGTCACTGCTGTCTCCTCTGTCACTTTCGTCATGGTCTCTCTTCCGCCGTCGCCAGGGTGCGGCGAGCCGCTTCGATGGCGCCGAGTGCGACGGCATCGGCGCCGAGGCGCGCCGGCGTGATGACGAGCGGCAGACCGGAGACAGGAGAATCCGTCCGCAGCGTCTGCTCGATCGCGGGCGCCAGCAGATCCCAGGCCTCTGCGACTCCCCCGCCGACGATGGCGCGAGGAAGATCGAGCAGGGTCGCTGCGCTCGCGCACGCCAGTGCGACGGCGCGGCCGGCGGAAGCGAACGCCTCGACGGCGTCGGGGTCACCCGAGCGTGCGCGCTCGGCGACGGTCCGCGCATCTGCCACCGCTTCGCCGATGCGCTCGGAGTATCGGCGCGCTATCGAGGTTCCTGAGGCCAGGGTCTCGAGGTGACCGATCTGGCCGCAGGTGCAGGCGAGGTCGCTGTACCCGGGGGTATGGCCGATCTCGCCCGCAGCGCCGTGCGGACCATGACGCAGCCTGCCGTCGATGATCACGGCGCCGCCGACTCCGGTGCCCAGCATCACGCCGAGCACGTCGTCGTCGGCACGACGATCG
>JAESFY010000269.1_pt1 | contig 15780 bp, 16 predicted proteins | sample 9266201 | NCBI WGS metagenome assembly JAESFY01 (sample SAMN14515071, study PRJNA621656) | algae metagenome | isolation source: Nodosilinea sp. WJT8-NPBG4 and co-occurring heterotrophs from soil, lower... | place: USA: Pinto Basin, Colorado Desert, California | collected 2006-05-27 | reverse complement strand
GAAGACCTTCTGGCCGAGGCGCTCGCCGGTGCCGGTGACCGTGAAGTCCCCGGAGATCGCAGCGGCGGCAGCCGCCGGGTCGAGCGAGGAGACGTCCTGAGCGCTCGTGCTGAGCGCCGCGATGATCGGGTCGCTGGATGCCGGGTCGGCGACCTGCCAGTCGCTCGTCGACGACTTCACCCAGACGTCGTCGCCGATCATGACCAGCGATCCGACGGGAGAGAGCGACTCGAGCGCCTTCTCCGCGGGGTTGAACCGCGACGTCGAGTCGATCCCCATGACGCCGGTCTTCGCCGCGTATCCCGCGGTGTCCGTCATGGCCTCCGAGATGCAGGTTCCGAGCGCGGAACCGTCGACGGTCGCGCCTTCGGCCAGCTCAGGGCAGTCCGAGGTCGGCGCTTCGGCTTCCTGGGACGCTTCGGCGCTGGGCTTCGCGTCGGCCGGCTTGTCAGAGCCGCCGCCGGCGCATCCGGTGAGCAGAACTGAGGCGGCGAGAATCACGCCGACCCCCCATTTGTTGACGCGCATGGCGTCCCCCCTTCGGTCGAATACCCCGATGGCGATCACCGGGGTACGCGTCAAGCATGCCAAAGATGCTGTCGTTCTTTCGACCCTGCCTGAGGGCAGCGGTCCCCATCAGGGCCGCGCATTCGCGACCGGGCCGCGCTTCGGTTAGACTGTGAAGGTTGTCTGCCTTCTGGCGGACACAATCACACACCCTCCTGCTTCCGCGAGATACGCGGAAGCCGCACTAGTCCGAAGGAGGTGGGTAAGTGACGCACCAGTACGAACTCATGGTCATTCTGACCCCCGAGATCGACGAGCGCCAGGTCGCACCTACGCTCGACAAGTTCCTGAAGGTCATCACCAACGATGGTGGCTCGATCGACAAGGTCGACATCTGGGGTAAGCGCCGTCTGGCCTACGAGATCCAGAAGAAGAACGAGGGCATCTACGCCGTCGTCAACTTCACCGCTACCAGCGAGGCCACGCAGGAGCTCGACCGTCAGCTGAAGCTGAACGAGCAGATCATGCGCACCAAGGTCCTCCGCTCGGAAGAGGCTCAGGCGATGGCTGCATTCGAGGCCAAGCGCACCGAAGAGAAGGCTGCCCGCAAGGCCGCCAAGGCTGCGAAGGCCTAAGCGCCATGGCCGGCGAAACCGTCATCACCGTGGTGGGAAACCTCACGGCCGACCCCGAGCTGCGCTACACGCAGAACGGGCTGCCGGTGGCGAACTTCACCATCGCGTCGACGCCCCGGAACTTCGACCGTGCCGCGAACGAGTGGAAGGACGGCGATGCGCTGTTCCTCCGTGCGTCCGTCTGGCGCGAGTTCGCCGAGCACGTGGCAGGTTCGCTGACGAAGGGCATGCGCGTCATCGCGCAGGGCCGTCTGCGTCAGCGCTCCTACCAGGACCGCGAGGGCAACCAGCGCACCGCGATCGAGCTGGAGGTCGACGAGATCGGCCCCTCGCTCCGGTACGCGACCGCGCAGGTCACCCGTGCGGCATCGACCGGCGGTGCCGGTGGTGCTGGCGGAGCCGGTGGCGGTGGCGGACAGTCCCGTCCTGCGCAGCAGGTGTCGGAAGAGCCGTGGTCCACACCCGGTTCCTCGACCAGCGCGGATGCCTGGAGCACTCCCGGCAGCTTCGGCGACGACACTCCCTTCTAAACAGCCGGTCGTTGAGCGAGGGCGCCAGCCCGAGACGAAACGCACGGAACAGGAAACTTCGGGTGCTCCGGCATCCGCTCATCATTAAGGAAAACCAATGGCTGGAAAGTCGAGCGGCGACCGCCGCAAGCCGCGGAAGGGTGGCAAGCCCACCGCTCCCGCGAAGTCCATCCGGGTCGGTCTCATCGATTACAAGGATGTCGCCACCCTCCGCAAGTTCGTCTCGGAGCGCGGCAAGATCCGCGCCCGTCGTATCACCGGTGTCTCGGTGCAGGAGCAGCGTCTGATCGCCACGGCGATCAAGAACGCGCGTGAAATGGCGCTCCTGCCCTACGCTGGCGCCGGCCGGTAAGGGGTATCGAGATGGCAAAGCTGATTCTCACGAACGAGGTCGCCGGGCTGGGTAGTGCCGGAGACGTCGTCGAGGTCAAGAACGGGTACGCCCGCAACTTCCTCATCCCGCAGGGTTTCGCGACTTCGTGGACCCGCGGTGGCGAAAAGCAGGTCGCTTCGATCCAGGCCGCGCGTCAGGCACGCGCGATCCACGACCGTGACGACGCTGTCGCACTCAAGACCGCTCTCGAGGGCACCAAGGTCCGTCTCGCCGTCAAGGCGGGCGCATCCGGTCGCCTCTTCGGCTCGGTCAAGACCGACCACGTCGCCGACGCTGTCGCGGCTGCCGGTCTCGGTGCGATCGACAAGCGCAAGGTGCACATCACCTCGCCGATCAAGTCGACGGGTGACCATGAGGCCACCGTTCGTCTGCACGAAGACGTGACCGCAGTCATCACGCTGCAGGTCGTCGCCGCCAAGTAATTCCACGATGGGCCGCTGAGCCCGTCGAAGTGCGCCCTCTGTCCTTCGGGACAGGGGGCGTTCGGCGTTTCGGGGCGGTTTTGCGGTCGACTTCTGCGGCCATCGGCAACTTCTGCGGCCTGAGCGGGCGGATCTGGCCGCAGAAGTGGGGATCGGCCGCAGAAGTTGTCACCCTCAGTGGGCACGAGTAGCCTGATGCGGCGGCACGGGCGGGTTTCTGGATCCAGAATGCAGAGTTCGAAGCGGGCATCCGATAACCTCGCAGCATGGTGCAATCAGGAAACGCGGCAGCGTCGCCGCAGGAACGGGCGGATGCTCTGCAGAAGCTCGCACAGCGTCACGGGGCCGGATACCGCTCGGTGGGTGCGATGGCGTACGACATCATCCGCGACGCGATCCTCGACGGCACTCTGCCTCCCGGCATGAAGCTGCGGCAGGAGACGCTCGCCGAGTCGATCGGCATCTCCCGGCTGCCCATCCGCTCGGCGCTGATCCAGCTCGAGGCCGACGGACTCGTCGTCTTCCACGCGCGACGCGGTGCGATGGTGCGCGCACTGTCGATCGAGGAGGCGGGCGAGGTGTATCACCTTCGCACCCTGCTCGAGAAGGAAGCACTGCGGCTCGCGATGGCCGACATCACGCCCGAGCGGCTCGCGCGTCTCAGCGAACTCGCGCAGACGGCCGACGGCATCTCCGAGGGCGGCGAGTTCGTCGAGGCCAGGACCGAGTTCTACGCGACGCTCTACGACGCGCAGTCACGCCCGGTGATGTGGGAGATGATCGAGCAGCTGCGGCTCAAGCTCGGGCGTTACGTGCTCGGCTGGCGGCTGGTCTCGCCGGGATCCCACGACCACTCGCACGGCGAGCTCATCGACGTCGTCGCGACCGGCGACGTGGACGAGGCGCTGCGCGTGCTCGAATCACACCTCCACCGCGTGCGCGACGGCGTGATCGCCCTGCTCACCGAGGCGGCCGCCGACTCTGGCGACAGCGCCTGACCGCCTGGTCGACGCTCAGGTGACGGTGCCGCGGCGGGCGAAGCGCGGTTCGCGCCAGACACCGCTGTCGAGCACGTCTTCGAGGACATCGACCGCGTCCCACACATCGGTGTATGACGTGTACAGGGGCGTGAAGCCGAAACGGATGAGATCGGGGGCGCGGAAGTCGCCGATCACGCCACGTTCGATCAGCGCCTGCATGATCTCGTAGCCGTCGCTCACCCGGAGCGAGACCTGGCTGCCGCGACGCGCGGACTCGCGCGGAGTCACGACCTCGACGCCCCACCGCGGGGTGAGACGCGCATCGACGAGCGAGATGAACAGCTCGGTCAGGCACAGGCTCTTCTCGCGCACCGCGTCGAAATCGACCTCGGCCCAGAGCCGCAGGCTCACCTCGAGCGCCGACATCGACAGCAGCTGCGGCGTGCCGACGCGGAAGCGCTCGATCCCCGGCGCCGGGGCGTACTCGACCGTGAAGTCGAACGGGTTCGCGTGACCGTGCCACCCGGTCAGCGCCGGGCGCGCGTCGGGCAGGTGCTTCTCGGCGACCCAGATGAACGAGGGCGAGCCCGGCCCGCCGTTGAGGTACTTGTAGGTGCAGCCGACGGCGAAGTCGGCATCCGCTCCGACCAGGTCGACAGGCACCGCTCCAACACTGTGGCAGAGGTCCCAGACGACGACAGCGCCGACGGAGTGGATCCTGCGCGTCACGTCGGCCATATCGTGCATGCGGCCGGTGCGGTAGTCCACGTGAGTGAGCACCACGATCGCGACGTCGTCGTCGAGCACGTCGTCGAGCGTGGGCCCGTCGTCGGAGATGAGTCGCCGTTCGAGGGGGATGCCGGCGCCGAGCAGCTCCTGCACGCTCTCGAGCACATAGAGGTCGGTGGGGAAGCTGCCGCGCTCCGCGACGATGACTCTCCGGCCCGGGCGGAGGCGCGCGGCCGCGACCGACGCCTGGAAGATGCTCGCCGAGGTGGAGTCGCCGAGGACCACCTGCCCGGGCCCGGCGCCGATGAGCGGTGCCACGAGGTCGCCGACGGTCTGCGGCTTGGCGAACCAGCCGGCGTCGTTCCAGCTGCGGATCAGACCGGTGCCCCACTCCTCGGTGACAACCCGCTGCAGGTGAGCAGCCGTGTCGCGGGGGAGCGCGCCGAGCGAGTTGCCGTCGAGATACACGACACCCTCGGGGAGCGAGAACCGCGAGCGGAAGGCGGCGAGCGGGTCGGCGGCGTCGAGAGCGGCGCAGGTCTCGCGGTCGATCGCGGGGCGGCCGAGGGTGGGGGTGCTCATGAGGCGGGGGTCCGTTCGGGCGTGCGGGCGACGACGTCGCGCCCGAGGAAGCGCAGGGCGTTGTCGCGGCGGATGGCGCTCTTCTGGGCGTCGTCGAGGAAGTCGGCGCGGTCGACGACACTGCCGACCGGACGCTCGCCCAGGGGATACGGGTAGTCGCTGCCGACCATCACCTGGCTCGCCCCGAGGGTCTCGACCAGCACCCGAAGCGCGGTCGGGTCGAACACGACGCTGTCGACGCTGAACCGGTCCAGGTAGGCCGAGGGAGGTCGTTCGCTGACGCCGATCAGGTCGGGCCGCTGCTGCCAGGCGTTCTCGAAGCGACCGAGCCAGAAGGCGAAGGAACCGCCGCCGTGCGCGAAGGCGAGCCGCAATGTCGGGGGCACCCGATCGAAGACACCGCCGAGGATGAGCGCGATGATCGACAGGTGGGTCTCGGCCGGCATGCCGGTCAGCCAGCGGGCCATCCACCGGTCGAGTCTCGGAGAGCCCGGCATGTCCCACGGGTGCACGAACACCGGGATGCCGCTGTCGGCGCAGTGCTGCAGGAACATCACCATGCCCTCGTCGTCGAGGTCGCGGTCGCCGACGTGGTTGCCGATCTCGACGCCGGCATGACCCGACGCGATCGCGCGGTCGGCTTCGGCGCACGCGGCATCCGGATCCTGCAGCGGAACCTGCGCGAAGGGGATCAGGCGATCCGGAGCGGGTGCGCAGATCTCGAGCGCGAGGTCGTTGAAGATGCGCGCGACCTTCACTGCCTCGGGTCCGGTCTTGTCGTACGAGAAGAAGAGCGGGGTCGGTGAGACCACCTGGGCGTCGACGCCGTCGGCATCCATGTCGGCCAGGCGCAGCGACGCGTCCCAGCAGTCGGCGCCGACGCGACGGAACTCGGCGTCGCCGAGCATGATCATCGCCTCGCGTTCGGAGTCGACGCGCAGCGTCGGCCAGACTCCCGGCCCGACCTGAGCGGACAGGTCGGGCCAGGAATTCGGCACGAAGTGCGTGTGGATGTCGATCGTGCCCACAGAGATTCAGCCCTTGCCGGGGTGGACGGTGCCGCAGTTCGGGCAGGTCCGACCCTCTTCGCTCTCGTAGAACTCGCGGAACACGGGCGGCAGGTCCTCGACGATGTCCCGCACCTGCAGCTCGACCTCGTGCACCTTCGTGTCGCAGTTCGGGCAGAACCAGGCGAACTTCTCCAGCGTGCCCTCTTCGCGGATGCGCTCGATCACGATGCCGATGGAGCCCGCCTCCGGACGCTGTGGGGAGTGGTAGATGTTGCCGGGCAGCAGCCACATCTCGCCCTCGCGGATGTCGATGCGCTGCGGTCCGTCCTCGGTCATCACATTCACGTGCATGCTGCCGCGGTACTGGTAGAACCACTCCTCGTACGGGTCGAAGTGGAAGTCGGTGCGCTGGTTCGGGCCGCCGACGACCTGCACGATGAAGTCGCCCATCGGGGCCCAGGCGGCTTTGTTGTTGACCGGCGGCTTCAGGAGATGCTCGTTCTCCTTGATCCATGCGGGGAAATCGATGACGGGTGGGATGGTGCTCATTTCTCCTCCTCGAGAGTGGCAGTGCTGCGGTGGTCGGTGGGTTCTGGTCGGCGCGCGATCGCCTGGATCTCGATGCGCAGATGCGGATGCGGGAGGGCGTGCACCGCGACGGTGGTGCGCGCCGGTCCGTGCTCGTCGAAGTACTCGGCCCACACGGCGTTGTACCCGGCGAAGTCGTTCATGTCGACGAGGAAGGTGGTCGCCTGCACGAGGTCGTCGAGGCCGCATCCGGCGGCGGCCAGCACCCCGCGGATGTTCTCGATCACTGCGCGCGTCTGCACGGCGATGTCGAGTCGCGTCGCGCCGAACTCATCGGCTTCGGCACCGGCGATCGTGTTGTCCGGGCGCCTGCTCGATGTTCCGGAGACGAACACCAGGTCGCCGGAGACGCGCACGTGCGGGAAACGCCCGCGAGGCGTCGCCTTGCCCTCGACGAGGATGCCGCGCGAGTCGGTCATCGCGCCATCTCCTCGTCGACGGCAGCCGTTCCGTCGGTGATGCGGATGCTGACGCGTCCGAGTCCTGCGACAGTCGCCTCGACGACCCCGGAGTCGGGGAGCGTCACGGCGGCGGTCGCTGCACCGGCGAGCAGGACCATGCCGGCGCGCAGCACGAATCCGTGGCGAGCGGCGAGGCGCGCGGCGGCACCGACGGCGCGGGCGGGGTCGCCGAGGATCGCCGCCGTCGACCCGGTCGCGCTGAGGCGTCCATCGATCTCCAGGCGCACGGCGCTGTTCTCGAGCGCGCCCGCTCGGTCGTACGGGATCCAGGGACCGATCGCGTAGGCGGCGGCGGAGGTGTTGTCCGCGACGACGTCGCCGAGGCTGAAGCGGAAGTCGCGGTAGCGCGAGTCGATGATCTCCAGTGCAGGGGCGACCGCTGCCACGGCATCCATCGGGTTCGGCATGTCCTCCGAGACATCGGCGCCGAGGAGATACGCCACCTCCGGCTCGACGCGCGGATGGATGGCGGAGCGCCGGTCGTACACCGAACCGTCGTCGAGACGCATCGCGTCGGTCAGCGTGCCGATGATGATGTCGTCGACACCCATCTGCTGCGCCTTCGCGCGGCTCGTGAAGCCGAGCTTCAGGCCGGTGCGGCGCTCGCCGCGGGCGAGACGACGCGCGATGACCGCATGCTGAGTCGCATACGCGGTGGCGAGAGTCACCGTGCCGCTCGCGGAGAGCTGACTGATCGAGGTGACCGTGCGCTGGGCGGTGTCGAGGGCGGCGGCGAAGACCGCGTCGGTGGTCATGCGCTCACTCCCTCGGCTCGGGCCGCGACGAGATCGAGGGCCACATCGACGATCATGTCCTCCTGACCGCCGACCATCCGGCGGCGACCGAGTTCGACGAGGATGTCGCGGGCGTCGAGCCCGTGACGGTCCGCCGCGCGCTCGGCGTGCAGCAGGAAGCTCGAATACACACCGGCGTACCCGAGGGTGAGCGTCTCGCGATCGACCCGCACGGGCCGGCGCTGCAGTGGACGGACGAGCCCCTCCGCGGCATCCTGCAGGGCGAACAGATCGCAGCCGTGCTCCCAGCCGAGCAGATCCGTCACGGCGATGAACGCCTCGATCGGGGTGTTGCCGGCTCCGGCACCCTGACCGGCGAGCGAGGCATCGACGCGGTACGCGCCGTGCTCGACCGCAGTGATGCTGTTCGCGACGCTCAGCGAGAGGTTCTCGTGCGCATGGATGCCGATCTGCGTGCCCGGGCCGAGCACCTCGCGGTAGGCATCCACGCGGTCGGCGACGTCGCGCATGGTCAGGCGCCCGCCCGAATCGGTTACGTACACGCAGTGCGCGCCGTACGACTCCATGAGCTTCGCCTGCGCCGCGAGGTCCGCCGGATCGTTCAGGTGGCTCATCATCAGGAACCCCGAGACGTCCATGCCGTGCTCGCGGGCCCAGCCGATGTGCTGGGCCGAGACGTCGGCCTCGGTGCAGTGCGTGGCGACGCGCACGCTCGTGACGCCGAGGTCACGGGCGCGGGAGAGGTCGTCGATCGTGCCGATTCCCGGCAGGATCAGCGTGGTCAGCACCGCGCGGTCGAGCACCTCGGCGGCCGCCTCGATCCACTGCCAGTCGGTGTGCGCACCCTGACCGTACGCGACACTCGAGCCGCCGAGACCGTCGCCGTGAGCGACCTCGATCGCGTCGACACCCGCGGCCTCGAGAGCGCGCGCGATGCCCTGCACCTGATGGGTCGAGTAGCCGTGGCCGATGGCGTGCATCCCGTCGCGCAGCGTGACGTCCTGCACGTAGATCCGGGGAGTCGTGGTGGTCATGCGGGCACCCTTGTCCGTTCGGCGACGAGTCGTTCCGCGGTGCGCAGGGCGGCTGAGGTCATGATGTCGAGGTTTCCCGCGTACTCCGGAAGATAGTGGCCGGCGCCGGCGACCTCCAGGAGGACGGTCACCCGCGTGCCGCGGAAGGCCCTGTCCAGTGCCGGCACATAGGCCTCGTCCTCCGCATCGAACTGCACCTGCTGCTTGAGACGGTAGCCGCCGACGTAGTCCTGCACGGCGGCGACCATGGTGTCGACCGAAGCACGGACCGCATCCCGGTCCAGCGCATCCGGGTCACCCTCGACCAGGCAGAACACCGTGTCCCGCATGATCAGCGGCGGATCGGCCGGGTTCAGGACGATGATCGCCTTGCCGTGTTCGGCGCCGCCGATCTGCTCGATGGCCCGCGCGGTGGTCTGCGTGAACTCGTCGATGTTCGCCCTGGTGCCGGGACCGGCCGATTTCGACGCGATCGAGGCGACGATCTCGGCGTAGGCGACCGGCGCGACGCGCGAGACCGCGGCCACCATCGGGACCGTGGCCTGGCCGCCACAGGTGACCATGTTCACGTTCGTGGCGCCGAGGTGCGCGTCGATGTTGACCACCGGCACGACGTAGGGGCCGATCGCCGCGGGAGTGAGGTCGACCATCAGGCGACCGGCATTCCGGACGAGCGCGTCATTGCGCGCATGGGCGCCTGCGGACGTCGCGTCGAACACCAACTCGACGTCGGCGAACTCGGGCATCGTGAGCAGCCCGTCGACGCCCTCGTGCGTCGTCGCGACCCCGAGACGCCGCGCGCGGGCGAGCCCGTCGGAGTGCTCGTCGATGCCGACCATCGCGACCACGCGCAGGGTGGTCGAAAGGCGCTTGACCTTGATCAGGAGGTCGGTTCCGATATTCCCTGAACCGATGATGGCGATGCCGACGGTCATGCCGCGGCTCCTTCCGCTGGGGCGAGGGCGTCGCCGGTGAAGTCGGCCCGCACCTCGCCGAGGCCGTCGAGACGCGCGCGGTAGACCCCGGCGGTGGCCGCGACCATCGGGCCGAGCGCACCGGACAGGATCACCTCGCCCGCGCGGAGCGGCTGACCGTGCGCGGCGACAGCGCGGGCGAGCCAGGCGATGGCGATGACCGGACTGCCGAGGCAGGCGGCGCCGGAGCCGGTCGAGACGGGTTCGCCGTCGCGGTCGAGGGTCATGCCGAGCGCGGTGAGATCGAAGCCGTCGAGCCGCCGTGGGGTCGTGCCCAGCACCACTGCACCGCTCGAGGCGTTGTCGGCGATCGTGTCGGTGATGCGGATGTCCCAGCCGGCGACGCGGGAGTCCACGACCTCGATGGCCGGGAGCACGAACTCCGTCGCGCGGAGCACGTCGGCGACGTGGGTGGTGGGGGAATCGAGGTCGCGACCCAGCACGAACGCGACCTCGGCTTCGACGCGCGGCTGCAGGAAGCGGCCGATGTCGAGCGGTTCGCGATCGGAGACGATCATGTCGTCGAGCAGCACCCCGTAGTCGGGGGAGTAGACGCCGAACTGCGCCTGCACGGCGGGGGAGGTCAGGCCGATCTTGCGACCGACGATGCGCCGACCCTCGCTCAGTCGCCGCGCGATGCCGAGCGACTGCACGGCGTACGCGGCATCCTGATCCGTCTCGCCGAGCAGATCGCGGACCGGCGCGCACGGGGTTCCGGCCTCGGCGGCCCGGCGCAGGCGTTCATCCGCCGCGCGGACGGCGTCGGATTCGCGGATGTCGCTCACAGCTGCACGCAGACGTTCGTCGGCTCGGTGTAGAAGTCGAGCGAGTGGTGACCGCCCTCGCGGCCGATGCCGGAGAGTCCGACGCCGCCGAAAGGGCTGCGAAGGTCGCGCAGGTACCAGGTGTTGACCCACGACATGCCGGTGCGCATCTGCTGCGCGACGCGGTGCCCGCGGGTGAGGTCGGTCGTCCAGGTCACGGCCGCGAGGCCGTACTCGGTGTCGTTCGCCAGCGCGACGGCCTCCTCCTCGGTGTCGAAGGGGATGAGCGCCGCGACCGGGCCGAACACCTCTTCGCGCACCGTGCGGTGGGAGTTGTCGAGGCCGGTCCACAGTGTCGGCTCGATCCACGAGCCGCCGTCGAGCCCGTCGCCGAGGGTGGGGATGCCGCCGCCGGCGAGCAGCGTCGCGCCTTCTTCGCGAGCCAGGTCGAAGTACGTCATGACCTTGTCGCGATGCGCCTGCGAGATGAGCGGACCGGTCGTGGTCGCGGGATCCTCCGGCCGGCCGAGACGCAGACGAGCCGCGTGCTCGGCGAGCCCCGCGGCGACGTCGTCGAACACCGCGCGCTCGACGTAGATGCGCTCGGTGCACAGGCACACCTGTCCCGTGTTGAGGTACGTCGAGCGGGCGAGCCCGGCGACGGCGGCATCCAGGTCGGCATCCGCGAAGACCAGCGCGGCGTTCTTCCCGCCGAGCTCGAACGACACCGGACGCACCCGAGGCGCGACCGCGCGCATGATCGCGGAACCGGTCGACGACTCGCCGGTGAAGGTCACGCCGTCGATGCCCGGATGCCGGGTGAGAGCCTCGCCCGCCGATCCCGCGCCGAAGCCGTGCACGACATTCACGACTCCGGCGGGGACCCCCGCCTCGGCGAGGATCTCGGCCAGCAGTGTGGCCGACGAGGGCGTCTCCTCGGAGGGCTTGATGACCACCGTGTTGCCGGTGGCGAGGGCGGGAGCCAGCTTCCACGTGAGCAGCAGCAGGGGAAGGTTCCACGGCACGATCACCGCGACGACACCCAGGGGCTTGCGCACCGCGTAGTTCAGAGCGCGCCGCCCGTCGGGCAGCTCGGTCAGGAACGAGTCGAGTCCTGCCGCTGACACGGTGTCGGCGAAGGAGCGGAAGTTCGCGGCTGCTCTCGCGATGTCGAGGTCGCGTGCGAGCGCTTCGGGCTTGCCGGTGTCGCCGACCTCCGCCGCCACGAGTTCTTCGGCCCGGCGGTCGATCGCATCGGCGACCCCGCGGAGGAGGCGGGCGCGCTCGGCCACCGTCATCCGTCCCCACGGTCCGTCGAACGCGGCGCGGGCGGCGGCGACCGCGCGGTCGACCTGCTCGGTGCCGGCCTCATGCACCTCGGCGATGAGGGTGCCGTCGACGGGGCTCAGCTTCTCGAAAGAACGGATACCCTCCACCCGCTCGCCGGCGATCATGTTGTGGATCGCTCGCGGCGCCGGGGTCTGCTCCGCGGCACGGAGGGACGGCGTCATCGTCTCGGAAGGCATGGGCTCAGGCTAGGAACCTTGGAGGGATGCCGACAAATACTCTCTTGATGCATTGCCATGCCCGTACGGCTATAGTCCGGATCATGGCCACTGATCGACTGCTCGACGGCCGGGTCAAGATCCGGCACCTCGTCCTCGTCACCGCGATCGCCGACGAAGGAACGCTCGTGCGCGCCGCCGCGTCGCTGCACATCACCCAGCCCGTCGTGACGCGCGGTCTCCGCGAGGTGGAGGAGGTGCTCGGCGTGCCCCTGTTCGAGCGGATGCCGCGCGGCGTCAAGCCCACGCAGTACGGCCACTCCTTCATCGAGCGCGCGCGGTCGGTCCTCGCCGAGCTGCGCGCCGCCGGTGAGGAGGTGAGGCTCCTGCAGTCGGGCCAGCTCGGCACCGTCACGGTCGGCACGCACCTGGCCGGCTCGAACCTGCTGCTGCCCCGTGCGATCGCGGCCCTGAAGGCCGAGCATCCGCGGCTCACCGTCGTGGTCCGCGAGGGCACGCCCGACACGTTGCAGCAGTTGCTGCTCGCGGGCGACCTCGACCTCACCGTCGGGCGACTCTCGCCGACCGTGCCCGTGCGCCTCGAGCAGGAGCGGCTGCATCAGGAGCCGATCCGCCTCGTCGCCCGTGCGGGCCATCCGGTGCTCGGGGGCGCCAAGGCGAACTCGCTGGCCGAGCTGATCTCCTACCCGTGGATCTTCCCTGTCGCGCAGACGGCGCTGCGCGCCGAGCTGGAGGCGGTCTTCTTCCACGAGGGGCTGCCGCTGCCGCCCGACCGCGTCGAGTGCACGTCGATGCTCACGCTGCGCACGCTCCTCATCTCGACCGATGTCATCGCCGCACTGCCGATGTTCATCGCGGTCGACGATCGACAGCTGCGGTTGCTGCCGACGCCGCTGAGCTCCGTCCGCCGGTCGGTCGGAGTCACGCTCCCGAAGGACCGGGCACCGTCGCCCGCGGCATCCGCTCTGCTGGGGCATCTCCGCGAAGAGGGCGCCCGCCTCGCGCAACTCGAGCAGGAGTATGCGGAGACGGAGGGGCGGCTCGGAGGCCGGTATGCCTGAACGGTCATAGCTCGGACCCGTATGGATATTGGACAGCATCGCTCCCGCAGGGTGAGTCTGATGAGAACGACACGACGTCGTGACGATCTCACCCGATTCAGCCAATGGAGGCGACATGGCCGGCTCTCCCTACGTGCCCGACGCGAAGAAGTACCGCCCCGAGGACTTCGAGCGCGTCGCCGGTGAACCGGCCGACCCGGATCCCGCGAGCTGGGGGATGCAGCCCGACGGTACGTTCCTGCCGCCCGCGCACACGCCTTCGGTGCCGCGTGACGTCTTCATCGACTGGCCTGGCCAGCTGGACTATCGCGACTCGGAGACCTACGCACTCAACGCGACCGCCGAGGCCTTCTACCCGATCGTCGTCAACACGAGCCATTCGTGGCAGTCGATCTACGACTGGGACGGCCGCCGCTACATGCTGCACTACGGCGGCGGCAACAGGTGGAATGTGTACGACATCACCGACCCCCGCGCCCTCACGATCGTCGACGAGGAGACCCTGCCGTGGAGTGGACCGCTGTTCGGCGCGGTCACCATCCAGTGGAACGAGCGGCTCGGCAAGCACATCGCGATCCAGGCGAGCGAGACGCCGCGCTACTTCCTGAACGGACGCGTGGCCAACAAGTGGACCGATGACACCGTCGAGGGACAGCTCCTCGAATGGGAGGGCCTCCGCGGCTTCCGCGTCTTCGAGGTGAACGGCCCGACCCCGCGGGATTGGACGCTGCTCACCACCGTCTCGACCGACCCGAACCACACTCCGGACGAGATCCAGGAGGGCAACGGGGCGCTCGACCTGCCCGTGTACTACGGCGACAAGTACCTGTTCGTCGCGACGGCGCCCGACAACACCTTCACCAACCAGCCGTACAAGACGACGCTCTGGACCGCGGGCCACGCGGCCTACGACGTGTCCGCCCCGGCCAAGCCGGAGCTGCTGTCCCAGTGGTGGGTCCCCGGCTCCCGCGCCGGCGAAGAGGCCGACTCGCCTTACCTGGCCGCCAACGAGCGCTGGAACAACAAGACCTCGTGGTTCGGCTCGCGGATGGGGATCTTCATGCCCCGCTCGGTCGAGTCCGGCTGGAAGTACGGCTATGCGGCGCAGGGCGGCCAGGGCTTCTTCGTGCTCGACGTGTCGGATCCCGCGAACATCCATCACGTCGGCTGGTGCGACCTGCCCGTGAGCGTTGCCGGCACCGAAGGCGACAACGTCGACACCACGCAGGTCGAGGAGACCGGCTACGTCTACGTCTCGGGCTACCCGATGAACACCGACTGCTACGAGCCGGCCAAGGAGATCTACCAAGTCGACGTGAGCGATCCGACGAACCCGCACGTGGTCCGCACCTTGCCCCGCCCGGTGCCGCCGGCAGAGGCCGCGTTCACCGACTGGGCGCAGCGACGCGGCTCGTTCGGCCCCAAGCGCTCGGGCTATTTCACCAACACCGGGACCCCGCACGGCGGTGTCATCCCCTATGCGTTCTACGCCGCCGGGCTGCAGATCTTCGACGTGCGAGACCCCGAAGACCCGAAGGTGGGCGCCTACTTCGTGCCGCCGATGGGACTCAAGGACGACGACGATCTCGCCGCCCCCGTGCACGGCATCTTCGTGGAGTGGGATCGCAACCTGATCTGGCTCTTCGCCAACCACGGCATCTACGCGGTCTCCTCGCCGCTGCTGGGCGAACCGGTCTCGGGCATCCCGGGCTGATGAATCAGACCGTCCGGCCGTGGCCGGCCCTGTGGGCCCTGTGCATCGGGTTCTTCATGATCCTGGTCGACACGACGATCGTCGCGATCGCCAATCCGGTGATCCTGGCGGCCTTCGACGCCGATCTCACGACCGTGATCTGGGTCACCAGCGCCTATCTGCTCGCGTATGCCGTTCCCCTGCTGATCACGGGGCGGCTCGGCGACCGGTTCGGACCCAAGCGCGTCTACCTCGTCGGTCTCGTGGTCTTCACCCTCGCCTCGCTCGCGTGCGGGTTCGCCGGCAGTATCGGGATGCTCATCGCGGCACGTGCCGTGCAGGGATTCGGCGCCGCCCTGATGACGCCGCAGACCATGGCGATCATCGCCCGCGTCTTCCCGCCTCGCGGTCGCGGTCAGGCGATGGGGGCGTGGGGGGCTGTCGGCGGGCTCGCGACGCTCGTCGGTCCGATCCTCGGCGGCGTGCTCACCGACACGGTGGGCTGGGAGTGGATCTTCTTCGTGAACGTGCCGGTCGGGATCATCGCCTTCGTCGTCGCCTGGCGCCTGGTGCCTGACCTCGCCGGCCACCCGCACCGGTTCGACTGGCTCGGCGTCGCGCTGTCCGGGGCCGGGCTGTTCCTGCTCGTCTTCGGCATCCAGGAGGGCGAGGTCTACGACTGGGGTGTCATCGTCGGCCCGATCACGGTGTGGGGACTGATCGTCGCGGGAGTGGCTCTGCTGGTGCTCTTCGTCGTCTGGCAGCGCGTCAACCGTGCCGAACCGCTCATGCCGCTCACCCTGTTCCGCGACCGGAACTTCTCGGTCGCGAACGCGACGATCTTCCTGGTGGGGGTCGGCATCACAGCGATGCCGGTGCCGCTCGCCTTCTACTTCCAGGTGGCCCGCGGGCTCGACCCGACGCTGGCTGCTCTCATGCTCGCCCCGATGGCGATCGTGTCGGGCGTCCTCGGACCCTTCGTCGGGAAGCTGAGCGATCGGATCGGTCCTCGCTGGGTGACGTTCGCTGCCTTCGTCATCTCCGCCCTCGCGATGCTCTGGTACTCGGTGACGATGACGCTGGATGCTCCGTTCTGGCTCCTTCTGCTCCCCTCCGCTCTGTTGGGGATCGGGGT
>JAESFY010000268.1_pt1 | contig 15998 bp, 11 predicted proteins | sample 9266201 | NCBI WGS metagenome assembly JAESFY01 (sample SAMN14515071, study PRJNA621656) | algae metagenome | isolation source: Nodosilinea sp. WJT8-NPBG4 and co-occurring heterotrophs from soil, lower... | place: USA: Pinto Basin, Colorado Desert, California | collected 2006-05-27 | reverse complement strand
CGTCACCGCAGGCGAGGCGATCAAGGCCGCCAAGCCCGACATGCTGCCGTTCCCCGTCGCGGGCGACGCCGAGTTCCAGGTGTACCCCTGGGTGTGGGGCGCGGGCGGCGAGGTCGCGACCCTCGACGGCAAGACCTGGACGAGTGAGCTCGACAGCGAAGAGTCGCAGGCCGGCATCGAGTTCTACACGGGTCTCGCGACCGAGCACGGCTTCTCCTCCGCCGGTGCCACGACGTGGAAGGAGACCGACCTCCGCGACTCGTTCACTCAGGGCAACGTCGCCATGATGCTCTCGGGCTCGTGGACCCCGAAGGCGCTGATCGAGGCGAACCCCGAACTCGACGGCAAGATCGGTGCAGCCGTGATCCCCGGCGAGGACGGCGGAATCGCTCCGTCCGTGCTCGGAGGCTCGCACCTGTCGGTCTTCAACACGACGAAGAACGCCGACCTCGCGTGGGAGTTCGTCAAGCTGATGACCACCGGCGAGTTCGCCGAGCAGTGGGCTGACGAGACCGGCTACTTCCCCGGCGTCCAGTCGGCGATGGAAGAGGCTCTCGCCTCGACCGACCCGCTCGTCGCTCCGTTCGCGCAGCAGATGGTCGAAGGCGGCGCATCCGTGCCCGTCACCCCGAACTTCGGTGCCGTCCAGGCGAAGAAGACCACCAACTCGATGATCCAGGCGATCCTCGGCGGGCAGAAGGATGTCGCCACGGCGACGAAGGATGCCGCCGCTGAGATGACCGAGCTGCTCAACAAGTAAGGCTGTATCCCTTCATGTCGATGGTGCAAGCGCCACTGCCGGCCACGAAGACGGAGTCCACCTCCGCCTCCGTGGCCGGCGGCCAGCCCCGGCGGCGAGGACTCTCGCTGCTCACGGCCCGCCCCTGGCTCCTTCTCGCTCCCGGGCTGGTCATCCTCGCGGTGCTCATGCTCTGGCCGCTCATCCAGGTCTTCATCTTCTCGCTGCAGGACTACGGTCTGCGCGAGATCAACACGGGCGAGAACAACTGGATCGGCGTCGACAACTACGTCGAGGCGCTCACCAACCCGACACTCTGGGCCGTCGTCCTGCCGAACACCGTCGGCTTCGCCGCCGTCGCGGTGTTCGTCACGGTGACGGTCGGCACGCTGGTCGCGCTCCTGCTCGCGAAGCTGGGCACGGTCTGGCGCACCATCGTCTCGAGCTGCATCATGGTCGCGTGGGCCATGCCCGCCGTCACCGGCACGTACGTCTGGACGTTCATCTTCGATGCCGACCGAGGCATCTTCAACACCACCCTGCAGAACCTCGGTCTGATGGACGAGCCGGTCAACTGGTTCACCAACCAGTGGTCGTTCTACGCGATCGTGCTGCTGAACGTCGTGCACCACGGCTTCCCGTTCGTGGCGATCACGGTGCTCGCCGGTCTCCTCGGCGTCTCGAAGGAGATGCTCGAGGCCGCCGCACTCGACGGAGCGAACGCCTGGATGCGCTTCTGGAAGATCATCTTCCCCACTCTCAAGCCCGTCTTCTCGGTCGTGATCATCCTGTCGACGATCTGGGATTTCAAGGTCTTCGCGCAGGTCTATCTGATGCCGGGCGGAGGCGGAGGCAACCGATCGGTGCTCAACCTCGGCGTCTGGTCGTATGTCGAATCCTTCGGCCAGAACCGCTACGGGTTCGGTGCCGCTCTCGCTGTGCTGCTCACCCTCGTGCTGATCGGGATCACGATCGTGTACATCCGCTCCCTCATGAAGGAGGACGAGCTGTGAACCCTCGCCCGTCCGCCATGTCGCGCCTCGGCACCGGCATCGCGATCGCCGCCGTCCTGATCTTCACGCTGTTCCCCGTGTACTGGATGGTCTCCAGCGCGTTCGACGGCAAGGCATCCAGCGGCGGTCAGTCGCTGCTGCCGCAGGAGTTCACTTTCGACAACTTCGCCTTCGTCCTCACCGACGGCGGCTTCGGCACCTACCTGCGCAACTCGGCCATCGTGGCGCTGGTCACGGTGCTCGTCAGCGCCCTGGTGTGCCTGCTCGCGGCGGTCGCCGTCGCGCGCTTCCGCTTCAAGTTCCGCACGACCGTCCTGATGATGATCCTCGTCGTGCAGATGGTCCCGCTCGAGGCTCTCGTCATCCCGCTCTTCCTGCAGGTCAAGAGCCTCGGTCTGCTCAACAGCATCCTCGGCCTGATGGTCGTCTACGTCGCGCTCTCGCTCGCGTTCGGGATCTGGATGCTGCGCGGATTCGTCGCCGCGGTTCCGGTCGAGCTCGAGGAGGCCGCGTACATCGACGGCGCCAGCTGGTGGCGGATGTTCCGCTCGATCCTGCTGCCTCTCGTGATGCCCGGCCTCGTGGCCACCAGCATCTTCAGCTTCATCACGGCGTGGAACGAGTTCATCTTCGCGATGACGATCCTCGGCAGCGAGACCGATCAGTACACGGTCTCGATCGGCCTGAAGTCGTTCTTCGGCCTGCACTCCAACGACTGGGGCAGCATCATGGCCGCGTCGACGATCATCACGATCCCCGTCATGGTCTTCTTCGTGATCGTGCAGCGTCGCCTCTCGGCCGGCATGGTCGCCGGAGCGGTGAAGGGATGACCGACGAGCTCGTCCGCCTCGCCAACGGTGTGCTCTGGCCGGGCTTCCTCGGCACCGAGGCACCCGAGTGGCTTCTCGCCGAGCTGCGTGAGGGCCTCGCGGGTGTGGTGTACTTCAGCCAGAACGTCGGCGACGGGCTGTCTGCCCTGAGCGACGAGATAATGCGCGCGAACCCGGGCGCCCTGATCGGGATCGACGAGGAGGGCGGCAACGTCACGCGCCTCGAGTCCACGGCCGGTTCCACCCTCCCTGGCGCCGCCCAGCTCGGCATCGTCGACGATGTCGAGGCGACGAGGGACTCCGGTGCCGAGCTGGCTCGACGAGTCGCCGCGATCGGTGCCAACGTGGTGCTAGGGCCCGTCGCCGATGTGAACACGGATCCGCGGAATCCCGTGATCGGCGTCCGGTCCTTCGGCAGCGACGAAGAGCTCGTCGCCCGACACGTGCAGGCGGCGGTCGAGGGTCTTCAGGGCAATGGGGTGGCGGCGTGCGTCAAGCACTTCCCGGGGCACGGCGACACCCACACGGACTCGCACCACGCGCTGCCCGAGATCTCGCTCGGCCTCGAGGAGTTCGAACGCGTGCACCTCGAGCCGTTCCGTGCGGCGGTGGCCGCAGGAGTCGATGCCATCATGACCGCGCACATCGTCGTTCCTGCATGGGGAGCAGAGCCCGCGACGCTGAATCCCCGGGTGCTCGGAATTCTGCGCGACTGGGGGTTCGACGGTGTCATCATCTCGGACGCCCTCGACATGGCGGCCATCCGCGAGACCGTCGGCATCGGCCAGGGCGCCGCACGCGCCCTGGCAGCCGGCGTCGATCTGCTGTGCATCGGCAACCCGACGAACAGGGGCGCGGCCACGCTTCCCGACCAGGACCGACGAGACTTCCTCTCCGCTCGCGACGGCATCCTCGCGGCTGTGCACGACGGCTCGCTGCCACGCGAACGACTCGTCGCCGCGGCACGGCGGGTCGCCCGTCTCGCCGAGACCCTGGTCGCCCGGGCAGCGACCGCGACTCCCGTCGACTACGACGGATCGGAGATCGTCCGACGGGCGATCAGGGGAGCGACGGCGGATGCCGAAGCGCTCGCGGTCGTCGACGCCCGGCGTCGTTCCACTCTTGCCGTCGACAGCGCCGCGGCGTACCTGGCTGAGACGCTCGCCGCCGACGGTCACCGTGTTCGTGTCGACGTCGCCCGCACGTCTCTCCGAGAGCAGGACGCCGCCGTCGAAAGAGCGGTTCTCGCCGAGGGGTTGACGGTCGTCCTGCTGGATCGCCCTGACGCAGACGACGCGCAGCGCTCGCTGGTCGAGCGCGTCGCTGTGCGCGACCCCGCGGCGGTCGTGGTCAACGTCGGACTCGCGGTTCAGCGGCCTCTGCCGCTTCCCGTCGTCGAGGTCGGATCCGCGAGCAGGATCGGTGCGCAGGCCGCCAGAGATCGACTGACCGGCGGGGCCTCGCGCCGCGCCGATCGGGCGTCCGCCAGCGCAGGTCCGCCCGACTGAGGCAGGATGACACCGTGGACGCCGATGTTCTCGCGCTGGTGCGCCGATCCGTTCCTCGACTGAGTGCTGCAGAAGCACGGGTCGCGGAGACGATCCTCGGCGACCCCACGCTCGTCGTCGACCTCGCGATCAACGATCTCGCGCAGCTCTGTCACACGTCGCTGTCGACCGTCGCACGGTTCGCGCAGTCGCTCGGTTTCAGCGGCTATCGGGAACTGCGGGTAGCTGTCGCTCGCACAGTCACGCTCGCCCAGGCGCAGCAGGCGCGATTCGGCCTCGACACCACAGCCATCGATCCGGACGACGAGCCGTCGGCGATCGCCGCGAAGCTCGCGGCTCAGGAGATCGATGCGATCGAGAAGACGGCGCTCGGACTCGACGCGGATGCACTCGACCGGGTCGCCCGGGCAATCGTCGCCGCCCGCCACGTCGATCTGTTCGGGCAGGCGGCCTCGTCGTTGACCGCCCAGGACCTTCAGCAGAAGCTCGCGCGCATCGGCTGCTCGGTGGCGCACTCCGCTGATCCGCATCTGGCCCTCACCACGGCGTCGCTGCGGACCTCGGACGACGTCGTCATCGCCTTCTCCCACGGGGGCGAGACCCAGGAGGTCGTCCGAGCCGTCGAGATCGCCCGAGATGCGGGGGCGCTGTCCGTCGCCATCACGAGCGCCCCCGACTCGACGCTCGCGCTCGCTGCCGACACCGCGCTGATCACCTACGCGCAGGAGTCGCCGTTCCGGATGGCCGCGATGTCGAGCCGCATCGCGCAGCTGGCCCTCGTCGACATCCTCTTCGTGCGCGTCGTCCAGCACCGGGGTGAACCGGTGGTCATCCCGCTGCAGCTGACGCACGACGCTGCCGCGTCTCGCCGCCGCCGCTAGGAGCCATCACTCGGCGCTCGTGATCGTCCGCGGAGGACTCGGCGGGGCCCGAGGGCGTGATCCGGAGGCGGGTCAGTCGATGTGATCGCGGGTGCTCGCCAGCGCCCTGGTCGCGATCCGGTGCGCGCGGGCGAGGCTGCCGGTGAGGGAGAGCCCCGTGAGCACGCCGGCGAGGAACCCCGCGGCGAACGCGTCTCCTGCTCCGATCGACTCCACGACGGGCACGTCGAGCGACCTGCTGTCGGTGCGCTCTGCCCCGTCGAACGCGACGGCACCGTCGGGGCTCGTGGCGAGCAGGTACCTCGGCTCGGGGAACAGCTCGCGCAGCCGATCCGGTTCGGCCGTGCCGAACACCGACTCGGCGTCGGGTCGAGTGCAGAACGCGATGTCGGCGCGCCGGACGTAGTCCGAGATCACGGCACGCCCTTCGTCGTGGCGTCCGCGCCAGAGTGCAGGGCGCCAGTTCACATCGAAGCTGAGCAGTCGACCGTCGCGAGGTGCGTCGAACAGTGCGTCCTGCGCTGCGCGAGCAGAATCCGAGAGGGCAGGCGTGATCCCCGAGGTGTGCACCAGTGCGGCCTCTACCAGAAGAGCGGATGCCGAGGGGGAGTCGAGGGTCGCCGGCGACAGCGCCGCGGCCGCTGAACCGGAGCGGTAGTAGTGCATGGTCCCATCGACCGAGCCGTCCGCGCGAGGCGACAGCTCTTTCACGTAGAGACCGGTGGGGGCCTCGGCGTCGACCTCGACGGCCGACTCGTCGACCTCGTGCCTGCGCAGCTCGGCCGTGAGGAACCGCCCGAATCCGTCGTCGCCCACACGAGACACGACGGCGGTGCGGATGCCGGCCGAAGCCAGTGCGATCGCCGTGTTCCACTCCGCACCCGCGAGGGAGCGGTGGAACGTCCGTACGTCCTCGAGGGGAGCGGCGGTGGCGGGGACGAAGGAGACGAGGCCCTCGCCGACGCAGACGGCGAGGGGAGACGTGTCGGGCACGTTCTGGAGGTTACCGGATCGGTCACGCCGCCGGACATCTGTAACAGGAATGCAACCTGCAGGTGTTGGGCTTCCGTCTGCGCACTGGGTAGCGTCAAGGCATCACCGTTTCCGAAGTCGACGATGTCTTCGGAACGCGCACTGTAGCGCTCGACAGGAAGGTCACACAATGCACCACTCAGTCATGCGTCGGCGAGGTCTCATCGCCGTCACCGGAGCGGCAATCGCCGCAATGGTTCTCTCAGGATGCGTCGCCAGCGAGCGCGGTGATGACGGCGGAGAGGCCGCGGGGGACGTCGACGGCACGTTCGTCTTCGCGGCATCCTCCGACCCGGCGAGCCTCGACCCGGCCTTCGCCCAGGACGGCGAGAGCTTCCGCGTCTCCCGTCAGATGTTCGAGGGTCTCGTGGGCACCGAACCAGGCACGGCCGACCCGGCACCCCTGCTCGCCGAGTCATGGGAATCGTCTGAAGACGGCATGAGCCACACCTTCGCGCTGAAGGAGGATGTGACCTTCCACGACGGCACGCCGTTCAACGCCGAAGCCGTATGCGCGAACTTCGATCGCTGGTTCAACTGGACCGGCCTCGCGGCCTCCGAGGCGTTCGGCTACTACTACAACAAGCTCTTCAAGGGCTACGCGGAGAACGCGGCGGACGCCGTCTACAAGTCCTGCACCCCTGACGGCGACTACTCCGTCACGATCGAGCTGAACAAGCCGTTCGCAGGCTTCGTCGCGTCGCTGTCGCTGCCGTCCTTCTCGATGCAGAGCCCCTCGGCGCTGCAGGAGTTCGGCGCTGACAACGTGAGCGGCTCCGCCGAGGCTCCCGTGCTGTCGGAATACGCGATGGGGCACCCCGTCGGCACCGGCCCCTACCAGTTCGACGAGTGGGCACCGGGCGAGCAGGTCACGCTCAAGGCCTACGGCGACTACTGGGGCGAGGCCGGTCAGATCGACGAGATCATCTTCCGCACGATCGACGACCCGACCGCGCGTCGCCAGGCTCTCGAGTCCGGCTCGATCGACGGCTACGACCTCGTCGGTCCGGCCGACACGAAGGCGCTCGAGGACGACGGCTTCACCATGGTGTCGCGTCCTCCGTTCACGATCCTCTACCTCGCCTTCAACCAGGCCGTCCCCGAGCTGCAGGACCCCAAGGTCCGCGAGGCGCTCTCGTACGCCGTCGACAAGGATGCGCTGATCAGCCAGGTGCTGCCGGAGGGCACCGAGAAGGCGATCGAGTTCGTCCCCGAGGTCGTCAACGGCTACAACCCCGACGTCACGACGTACGACTACGACCCCGAGAAGGCCAAGTCGCTGCTCGCAGAGGCAGGCTACGACGAGGCCAACCCGCTGAAGCTGACCTTCAACTACCCGGTCAACGTCTCGCGTCCGTACATGCCCGACCCCGAGCAGATCTTCACGGTCCTCTCGTCGCAGCTCGCCGAGGTCGGCGTCGAGACCACCCCGGTCTCGGAGGAATGGGTCGAATACCTCGACCGCACCACAGGCACGTCCGACCACGGAATCCACCTGCTCGGCTGGACCGGCGACTACAACGACACCGACAACTTCGTCGGCGTCTTCTTCGGACAGCAGAGCTCGGAGTGGGGCTTCGACAACCCCGAGCTGTTCCAGAAGCTGAACGAGGCTCGCGGTGTCTCCAAGCTCGAGGACCAGACGGCGCTCTACGAGGAGATCAACGAGATGGTGGCGCAGTTCATCCCCGGCGTGCCGCTCGCGCACCCGGCGCCGACGCTCGCGTTCGACCCTCGCGTCGAGAGCTATCCCGCCAGCCCGGTGAACGACGAGGTCTTCACGGACATCGTCCTCACCGAGTAGGTCTGACCGACTGAGATGCCCACCCGGGTCTCCGCGCTCGCCGCGGAGACCCGGGACCGGCGTACCTTCTGATCAACGGAGACCTCTTGCTGCGCACCATCGGCAGGCGACTGCTTTTCCTCATTCCCACTCTGATCGGCCTCAGCATCCTGCTGTTCGCCTGGGTCAGGGCCCTGCCAGGCGGCCCGGCCGTCGCTCTTCTCGGCGAGAAGGCGACTCCGGAGGCCGTCGCCAGGGTCAACGAGCTCTACGGCTTCAACAGGCCGATCCTGGAGCAGTACTTCATCTGGATCGGTCGCCTCCTCCAGGGCGACTTCGGAACGTCGATCCAGACGAACCGGCCCGTGACGGAGGAGTTCTTCCGTCGCTTCCCCGCGACCATCGAGCTCAGCGTTCTCGCGCTCATCTTCGCGGTCGGCGTCGGCATCCCGCTCGGCTCCTGGGCGGCTCGCCGCCACGGCAAGTTCACCGACCATGCGTCGGTGGTGCTGAGCCTCGTAGGCATCACCATCCCGGTGTTCTTCCTCGCCTTCATCCTGAAATACGTGTTCGCGGTGCAGCTCGGGTGGCTCCCCTCGGACGGACGTCAGAATCCCCGAATAGATGCCACGCACCCGACGGGGTTCTACGTCTGGGACGGCATCATCACCGGCGAGTTCGACGCCTCCTGGGATGCGCTCATGCACCTGGTCCTCCCGGCACTCGCGCTCGGCACGATCCCGCTCGCGATCATCGTCCGCATCACCAGGGCGAGTGTTCTGGAGGTTCAGAACGCCGACTATGTGCGCACCGGTCGGGCGAAGGGCGTCGGTTCGTCGACCCTGCGCAGCCGCTTCATACTGCGCAACGCGATGCTGCCGGTGATCACCACGATCGGTCTGCAGACCGGACTCCTGATCTCGGGGGCGGTGCTCACCGAGACCGTCTTCGCGTTCCCCGGCATCGGATCCTTCCTCGCGAGAGCGATCTTCACCCGGGACTTCCCGGTGCTCCAGGGGTTCATCATCTTCATCGCGATCGCCTACGCGCTGATCAACCTGGCGGTCGACGTGTCCTACAGCTTCATCGATCCGAGAGTGCGGGTGCAGTGATGGCCCGTCTCGTTCTCCGAAAGGGGGTGGCGTCATGACCATCTCGCTCCCACCTGCGCAGGGTCCATCCGCAGCGAGCGGCGAGGTCGTCGACACCGTCGCCGTCGGCCAAGCAGGGCTCAGAGAGGGCCCTGGCGGGTTCTGGCGTGATGTGTTCCGCCGCCTCCGCCGCAACCCCACCGCCTGGATCGGCGCCGGCATCGTCCTGGTGTTCATCCTGGTGTCTGTGCTCGCGCCCGTGCTCGCTCCCTACCCCGAGACGGCGCTCCCAGGTGCGAAGCACATCACTCCGACGTACATCCCGGGACCAGGGGAGCTGCCGGAGTTCCCCCTCGGCCTCGACCGCTTCGGCGGCGATGTGCTCTCCAAGCTCATCTGGGGTGCGCAGGCGTCGCTGCTGATCGGAGTCGTCTCGACGGCGCTCGGTCTGGTCGGCGGAATGATCCTCGGGCTTCTCGCCGGCACCTTCGGCGGATGGGTCGACACGCTCATCATGCGCATCGTCGACATCATCCTCTCGGTGCCGAACCTGCTGCTGGCGGTCTCGATCGCCGCGATCCTGGGCCAGACGCCGTTCGCGGTGATGATCGCGATCGGCGCATCGCAGGTGCCGATCTTCGCGCGCCTGCTGCGCGCGTCGATGCTGCAGCAGCGATCGAGCGACTACGTGCTCTCGGCCCAGACGCTGGGTCTCGGCCGCGGTCAGATCACGATGTCGCACGTGCTGCCCAACGCGATCGGCCCTGTCATCGTGCAGGGGACGCTCACTCTCGCGACGGCCGTCATCGATGCGGCGGCGCTGTCGTTCCTCGGTCTCGGCGGCGGTCGCCCCGAGACGGCCGAGTGGGGTCGCATGCTCACCTACGCGCAGGCCGAGCTCGCCATCGCGCCGTGGCTGGCATTCCTGCCCGGTATCTGCATCGCGGTCACCGCACTCGGCTTCACCCTGTTCGGTGAGGCCCTGCGAGAGGCCATGGACCCGAGGACGAGAGCACGATGAACGCTGCGAAAGAGAACCGGGTGCCCGACGCACCCCTGCTGTCGGTCGAGGGCCTCGCCGTCGACTTCGCCACGATGGACGGCGTCGTGCACGCGGTCGAGGGTGTCGACCTCGAGATCGCCCCGGGCGAGACCGTCGCGATCGTGGGGGAGTCGGGGTCGGGCAAGTCGACGACCGCGATGGCCATCATCGGGCTGCTCGCCGGGGGCGGTCGCATCGCCGCCGGCAGCATCCGCCTCGACGGCCGGGACATCACACGCGCCTCGGAGAATGAACTGCGCACGATCAGAGGGCGAGACATCGGTCTCGTGCCGCAGGACCCGATGTCCAACCTGAACCCGGTCGCCAAGATCGGCACACAGGTCGCCGAAACCCTTCTCGCGCACGGTCTCGCCACCAGGCAGAACGTGAAGGAGAAAGTCGTCGAGGCGCTCACGGCCGCTGGTCTGCCCGATCCTGAGCGCCGCGCGAAGCAGTACCCGCACGAGTTCTCGGGCGGCATGCGCCAGCGCGCTCTGATCGCGATCGGTCTGGCGTGCAAGCCTCGTCTGCTGATCGCCGACGAGCCGACCAGCGCGCTCGACGTCACCGTGCAGCACACGATCCTCGACCAGATCGGCCAGATGACGCGCGAGCTCGGCACCGCCGTGCTGCTCATCACGCACGACCTGGGTCTCGCTGCGGAGCGCGCCGAGCGCGTCATCGTGATGCACCGAGGCAAGGTCGTCGAGCAGGGGCCGGCCAAGCAGATCCTCGAGGCGCCGCAGCATCCGTACACCCAGTCGCTGGTGGCAGCGGCTCCGTCGGTCGCGGCGGCGCGCCTGCGGCCGGAAGCGTTCCGCGTCGGGGAACGGCCTGCTGAGGCGACGGATGCTCCGGCGACGGCGGATGCTGTCACACCCGGTGGTGGGGCGGCCGACAACATCGTCGAGTTCGAGCACCTCACCAAGGTGTATCCGGTCCGAGGGCAGAAGGAGGACTTCGTCGCTGTGAACGATGTGTCCCTCGCGATCCCTCGGGGCGAGACGGTCGCGATCGTGGGCGAGTCAGGGTCAGGCAAGACCACCACGGCGCGGATGCTGTTGAAGATCATCGAGCCGACGAGCGGGCTCATCCGGTACGGCGGCAAGGACATCGCATCCCTCGACCGCGCGGAGACGAAGGACTTCCGTCAGCGGGTGCAGCCGATCTTCCAGGACCCGTATTCGAGCCTGAACCCGATGTTCACGATCGAGCGCCTGATCTCCGAGCCGCTCGACTTCTACAAGCGGGGGAGCGGCGCCGACAGGCGCAAGCGCGTCCGCCAGCTGATGGACGACGTGGCACTGCCGCAGTCCATGCTGCGGCGGTATCCGTCAGAGCTGTCCGGCGGTCAGCGGCAGCGTGTCGCGATCGCCCGGGCGCTCGCTCTCTCGCCCGATCTGATCGTGTGCGACGAGCCGGTGTCGGCGCTGGACGTGCTCGTGCAGGATCAGATCCTGAAGCTGCTCGGCGACCTGCAGCGCGAGTACGGGCTCAGCTACCTGTTCATCTCGCATGACCTCGCTGTCGTGCGACTGATCAGCGACTACGTGTGCGTGATGAAGGACGGCTCGCTCGTCGAGGCCGCCTCGTCGGAGGAGATCTTCACGAACCCGCGCGATCCGTACACGCGCCGTCTCCTCGCATCCATTCCGGGGAACGAACTCAACATCGCCTCCTGAGGCGCGGGGGCGCCTGGCCACAGCAGGTATATAGGCTGTGGCCATGCGCTCTCCCCTTCCGACCGCCGCAGCGGTCCTCCTCGCTGCATCGCTCGTCCTGACCGGATGCTCCTTCTCGACCAGCGGGTCGTCGACGCCCGCGGGCGAGCCGTCGGCGGAGTCGAGCGCGCCGAGCACACAGGAATCCTCCGGTCTCGACGCGGCGCCGGCCACCGGAGAGACGATCACCGGCGACGGATACACATACGTCGTCCCCGAGGGGTGGGCCGTGCCCGACCAGGAGGTCGCCGGCTTCAACCCGGACACACTCGCTGCGAACCGGCAGGACACCGACGGATTCGCCGACAACGTCAACGTGCTCAAGTCTCCGGCTGGCCTCGTCACTCCTGACCTCGTCGAGAGCGCCGGAGTCACCGAGCTCGAGGGTGCCGGTGCCACCGACATCACGGTCGATGACAGAGTGACTATCGCCGGTTCCGAGTCCGCACACCTGTCGGCGTCGATGTCGAGCGAGGGCGTGACCTACGGCATCGAGCAGTACTACGTGAGCACCGACGACCAGACCTACATCGTCACCTTCTCCTTCAGTGACACGGTGACTCCGGATGAGCGTCGGGCTGTCGCGGAGTCGATCCTCGTCACCTGGACCTGGGCCTGACCGACGCCCCGAGAGGCATGCTGCGGGCACCAATACCGCAGCATCCGAAGAAGGTCAAGGATTGAACTTGCCATGTCGCAAGTTCGTGCGTATAGTTGGTAGTTGCGCTCGCTTCTCCCTGCCCTCATATGGTGGTCGGCATTTCGTTGAGCATTCGGGCGCACACTCACCTGACGACAAAGGAATCGAGAAGCCCTGCGGGGCTCACGGAGGTTATTCCCTTGGCTGCTGCTCGCAACGCATCCACCACCACCACCACTAAGAACGGACGCGGAGCATCCCGTCTTTCGTTCGCCAAGATCTCCGACACGCTGACGGTCCCTGACCTTCTCGCTCTGCAGACCGAATCCTTCGGCTGGCTCGTCGGCAACGACGCCTGGAAGGCTCGTGTCGCAGAGGCCAAGAAGGCCGGCCGCACAGACGTGAACGAGAACAGCGGCCTCGGCGAGATCTTCGAGGAGATCTCTCCGATCGAGGACCTCGGCGAGACGATGCAGCTGTCGTTCACGAACCCGTACCTCGAGCCGGAGAAGTACTCGATCGAGGAGTGCAAGGAGCGTGGCAAGACCTACGCCGCTCCGCTGTACGTCGAGGCCGAGTTCATGAACCACCTCACGGGTGAGATCAAGACCCAGACGGTCTTCATGGGCGACTTCCCGCTGCAGACCGACAAGGGAACGTTCATCATCAACGGCTCCGAGCGCGTCGTCGTCTCGCAGCTCGTGCGTTCGCCCGGTGTCTACTTCGACAAGACCCCCGACAAGACGTCCGACAAGGACATCGTGTCGGCGCGCGTCATCCCGAGCCGTGGTGCATGGCTCGAGTTCGAGATCGACAAGCGCGACCAGGTCGGCGTGCGCGTCGACCGCAAGCGCAAGCAGTCGGTCACCGTGTTCCTCAAGGCGCTGGGCATGACCAGCGAGGAGATCCTCACGGAGTTCGCCGGCTACACCTCGATCGAGGAGACGCTCGCGAAGGACACCATCGTCACGAAGGAAGATGCGCTCCGCGACATCTACCGCAAGCTGCGTCCGGGCGAGCAGGTCGCTGCCGAGGCCGCCCGCGCGCTGCTCGACAACTTCTACTTCAACCCGAAGCGCTACGACCTGGCGAAGGTGGGTCGTTACAAGATCAACCACAAGCTCGGTCTCGACGCACCGCTGACCGACTCGGTCCTCACGGTTCAGGACATCGTCGCGACGATCAAGTACCTCGTGCGTCTGCACGCAGGCACGGAAGAGACCTTCCCCGGCATCCGCTCGGGCAAGAAGGCCGACATCCGGATCGCGACCGACGACATCGACAACTTCGGCAACCGTCGCATCCGCGCGGTCGGCGAGCTGATCCAGAACCAGGTCCGCACCGGTCTCTCCCGCATGGAGCGCGTCGTCCGCGAGCGCATGACCACGCAGGACATCGAGGCGATCACGCCGCAGACCCTGATCAACGTGCGCCCCGTCGTCGCCGCGATCAAGGAGTTCTTCGGAACGTCGCAGCTGTCGCAGTTCATGGATCAGAACAACCCGCTCGCGGGTCTGACCAACAAGCGCCGCCTCTCGGCTCTCGGCCCCGGTGGTCTGAGCCGTGACCGCGCAGGTGTCGAGGTCCGTGACGTCCACCCGTCGCACTACGGCCGCATGTGCCCGATCGAGACTCCTGAAGGCCCGAACATCGGTCTGATCGGTGCTCTCGCGACCTTCGCGCGCATCAACTCGTTCGGATTCATCGAGACCCCGTACCGCAAGGTCACCGGGGGCGTCGTCACCGAGGAGATCGACTACCTGACGGCTTCCGAAGAGGTCGACTTCAACATCGCGCAGGCCAACGCCCCGCTCGATGCCAAGGGTCGCTTCATCGAGAGCCACGTCCTGGCCCGCCCCAAGGGCGGCAGCGGCGAGGTCGACATGTTCCTCCCGGAGGACATCGGATACATCGATGTCTCGCCGCGCCAGATGGTGTCGGTCGCGACCTCGCTCGTGCCCTTCCTCGAGCACGACGATGCGCAGCGTGCCCTCATGGGCGCCAACATGCAGCGTCAGGCTGTGCCGCTGCTGCGCAGCGACTCGCCGCTCGTCGGAACCGGTATGGAGGGCTACACCGCCATCGACGCCGGCGACGTGCTCACGGCCGAGAAGGCCGGTGTCGTCACCGAGGTCTCCGCAGACCGCGTCACCGTCATGCTCGACGAGGGTGGAACGCAGGACTACCACCTGCGCAAGTTCGACCGCTCGAACCAGGGCACGTCCTACAACCAGAAGGTCGTCGTCAACGAGGGCGACCGCGTCGAGGTCGGAGAGGTCATCGCTGATGGCCCCGCCACCGAGAACGGCGAGCTGGCACTCGGAAAGAACCTCCTCGTCGCGTTCATGACGTGGGAAGGCTACAACTTCGAGGACGCGATCATCCTCAGCCAGGACCTCGTGAAAGACGACACCCTCTCCTCGATCCACATCGAGGAGTACGAGGTCGACGCCCGCGACACGAAGCTGGGCAAGGAGGAGATCACCCGTGACCTCCCCAACGTCAGCCCTGAGCTGCTGAAGGACCTCGACGAGCGCGGCATCATCCGCATCGGCGCCGAGGTCCGCCCCGGCGACATCCTCGTCGGCAAGGTCACGCCGAAGGGCGAGACCGAGCTGTCGGCGGAAGAGCGTCTGCTCCGCGCGATCTTCAACGAGAAGAGCCGCGAGGTCCGTGACACCTCTCTGAAGGTGCCCCACGGTGAGCAGGGAACGATCATCGCCGTCAAGGAGTTCAACGCCGAGGACGGCGACGACGAGCTCGGCTCCGGCGTCAACCGCCGCGTCGTGGTCTACATCGCCCAGAAGCGCAAGATCACCGAGGGTGACAAGCTCGCCGGTCGTCACGGCAACAAGGGTGTCATCGCGAAGATCCTCCCGATCGAGGACATGCCGTTCCTTGCGGACGGAACCCCGGTCGACATCGTGCTGAACCCGCTGGGTATCCCGGGTCGAATGAACTTCGGCCAGGTGCTCGAGACCCACCTCGGGTGGATCGCGAAGCAGGGCTGGAAGGTCGAAGGAAACCCGGAGTGGGCTACGAAGCTCCCGAAGGACGCCTTCGAGGCCGCCCCCGGCACCAAGGTCGCCACCCCGGTGTTCGACGGTGCGAGCGAGGAGGAGATCGCAGGTCTCCTCGACGCGACCATCCCGACCCGTGACGGTGTGCGCCTGATCGACTCCACCGGAAAGGCCCAGATGTTCGACGGCCGCTCGGGCGAGCCGTTCCCGGCGCCGATCTCGGTGGGCTACATGTACATCCTGAAGCTCCACCACCTGGTCGACGACAAGATCCACGCGCGTTCGACCGGTCCGTACTCGATGATCACCCAGCAGCCGCTCGGTGGTAAGGCGCAGTTCGGTGGCCAGCGATTCGGTGAGATGGAGGTGTGGGCCCTCGAGGCCTACGGTGCCGCGTACGCGCTCCAGGAGCTCCTCACGATCAAGTCCGATGACATCCTCGGCCGCGTCAAGGTGTACGAGGCGATCGTCAAGGGCGAGAACATCCAGGAGCCCGGCATCCCCGAGTCCTTCAAGGTGCTCATGAAGGAGATGCAGTCGCTCTGCCTGAACGTCGAGGTCCTCTCGGCAGACGGCACGCTCGTCAACCTGCGTGACACCGACGACGAGGCCTTCCGCGCTGCGGAGGAGCTCGGCATCAACATCTCCAGCCGCTTCGAGGCCGCCTCGATCGACGAGATCTAAGGTTCAGGCCGCCG
>JAESFY010000267.1_pt1 | contig 16011 bp, 12 predicted proteins | sample 9266201 | NCBI WGS metagenome assembly JAESFY01 (sample SAMN14515071, study PRJNA621656) | algae metagenome | isolation source: Nodosilinea sp. WJT8-NPBG4 and co-occurring heterotrophs from soil, lower... | place: USA: Pinto Basin, Colorado Desert, California | collected 2006-05-27 | reverse complement strand
AGGCCCGTATGCTGAGCATCCGGGCCTTCTTCGTGGACTGGGTCCCTGAGCCCGTCGAAGGGCGGGTCAGATCGTGCGGACGATGCCGAGCGGAGTGGACTCAAGGCCCTGACCGAGCGGATTGTCGCCGAGGATCTTCACCAGACGGCGTTCGCCGTCCCTGTCGAGCGTGGAGCCGAGGATGTTGCCGCCGAGGTCGTTGATGTCGACCACGGCCACCTCGAGCGCGCCGCCGAGCATCGACTTCAAGTGCGCGGCAACGCCACGGGGATCCTTCGGGCCGAGCACGACCGCCTCGTTGTACGGCGGGATCGTGTGCTTGGTCGGCCCGTCGATCGCGCGCGCCTTGTCTCCCGCGATGCGGTAGAAGTCGCCCTTGCGTCCGAGCGCCTTGGTCACTGCGGCGACCGCGGCGGCAACCAGGATCCGAGGGGTGCCGCACTCGCGGAGCGCCATCTCCATCGTCTCGGGCATGCCGAGTCCGATGCCGTACGGCGTGCGCGTGACGTACTTCGACAGGAAGAGCGCCAGCTTGCGCGGCTTGATCTCGTCGAGCCGGTACGACCGGCCCTGCGTGATCGCGACGATCTTCTCGGTCACGAACAGCAGGTCGCCGGGCTGCACGGCATCCTTCGCGTACTCGGTGATGACCGCGTCGAGGTCGTCGTTCGGCATGACGACGCGCGTGCGCAGCGGAATCCGTGCGTAGCTCTTTCCGTCGACGCTGGTCTCGAGCGCCTTACCGTCGTTCGCCTGGCTCATTCGAGGTAGTCCCGCAGCGACTGCGAACGGCTCGGGTGGCGCAGCTTCGCCATGGTCTTCGACTCGATCTGACGGATCCGCTCACGGGTCACCCCGAAGGTGTCGCCGATCTGGTCGAGCGTCTTGGGCTGACCGTCGCCGAGGCCGAAGCGCATGCGGATCACGCCGGCCTCACGCTCGGACAGCGAATCGAGCAGCTGCTCGAGTTGACGCTGCAGCATGGTGAAGCCCACGGCATCGGCCGGCACGACAGCCTCGGTGTCCTCGATGAGGTCACCGAACTCGCTGTCGCCGTCCTCGCCGAGGGGCGTGTGCAGCGAGATCGGCTCACGACCGTACTTCTGCACCTCGACGACCTTCTCCGGCGTCATGTCCAGCTCACGGCTGAGTTCTTCCGGGGTGGGTTCGCGACCGAGGTCCTGCAGCATCTGCCGCTGCACGCGGGCGAGCTTGTTGATGACCTCGACCATGTGCACCGGGATACGGATGGTGCGGGCCTGGTCGGCCATAGCGCGCGTGATCGCCTGACGGATCCACCAGGTGGCATAGGTGGAGAACTTGAAGCCCTTGGTGTAGTCGAACTTCTCGACCGCGCGGATGAGACCGAGGTTGCCCTCCTGGATCAGGTCCAGGAACTGCATGCCGCGTCCCGTGTAGCGCTTCGCGAGGGAGACGACGAGGCGGAGGTTGGCGCCGAGCAGGTGGCTCTTGGCACGCTGACCGTCGCGGGCGACCCACTGCAGGTCGAGACCGAGCTGGCCGGTCCGCTCTGCAGCGGTCATCGCCGAGAGCTTCTCCTCGGCGAACAGACCGGCCTCGATCCGCATCGCGAGCTCGACCTCTTCGGCCGCGTTCAGCAGCGCGACCTTTCCGATCTGCTTCAGGTAGTCCTTGACCGGGTCGGCAGTCGCGCCGGTGATCTGCGTCGAGTAGACCGGGACGTCTTCGTCGTCGTTCGATGAGATGACGATCGCGCCGGTCGGCAACGGCTCGGTGAACTTCGGCTTGGAGTCCTCGTCGTCGTCATCCTCTGCAGCGGCAGCGACGGGAGTCTCGTCCTCCTCGACGACGTCATCCGACTTCTTCTTCTTCACGGGCGCACGCTTCGCGGCCGCGCGCTTCGCTGCGCTCAGCGGCGCGGGCTTCTCGGGAGCGTCGACCTCGACCTCGGTGTCGACGGCGGTCTCTTCGGCCTTCTTCGTCGTCCGGGTTTTCTTCGTCGTGGCAGGAGTCACGTTTCGCCTTTCACGGGGCCATGGGACCGCCCCGGGACATTTCGGACACTAGTAAGACCCTTGTCAAGTCCGGTGTTCGAAAACACCGATTGACAACGGGTCGGACTCCTAGTATCGCACACGTGCGGCCGTGCGGATGCATTCCGGCGAAGTCGGCGGATATTCGTGTCAGCCGCGGCCCGGCTTGTCGTCATCTCCGGAGGGGCGCGATGCGAGATACCTCTCCAACTCCGCAGCGAGTTCGTCGGCGCTGGGCAGATCGCGTTCGCTGAAGCCACCCTCGTCGTACGTGTCGTCGTCGGGATTCCGCCCCGCCATATACGCGTCGTACCGGCGCTCCAGGTTGTGCACCATCTGCTGCAGCTCTTCGTTGCCGGCGACCTGTTCGTCGACCCGGGTGAGGTAGTCATCCCGACGCTCCTGCACGGCATCCAGGAGCAGGACCAGGCCGGTCGAGGCCATCAGCTTGTCAGCCGCCGCGATGACGGCATCCGGGTTCTCGGTCTCCGCCAGGTAGTGCGGCATCAGCAGCACGAAGCCCACCGCGCGGCGGCCGTCCTCGACGAAGCGGAACTCCAGGAGATGTCCCGCTGTCGCCGGCACCTGAGTGCGCGGACGCCACACCGAATGCGCGACCGCGAGCTCGCGACGGTTGCCACTGACGGTCGTGCCGATCGGGCGGGTGTGCGGCACCGGCATCGCGATCGAGTGCACCCAGTTGAGACCGGACACCTCGAACTCCGCTGCGAAGTCGAGCACGGTCTGTGCGAAGGCGTTCCACGCGAAGTCGGGCTCGTACCCTGCGAGGAGCAGGAACGGCTGTCCCAGCGCATCGGTCGCGAGCGAAAGCTCGAGACGCGAGGGACGGAACTCCGTGAGATGGTCCTGGTCGAACGAGATGACCGGACGACGGGCGCGGTAGTCGAGGAGCACGTCGTTGTCGAACACGACGACAGGCTGCGGCGATGCGGTCTCGCGCAGATGATCGATGAGGCCGGAGACCGCGCTTCCCGCGTCGGTGAAGCCGGTCAGCAAGACGATAAGGGGCAGGCCGTGGGGTACCGCCGGCGCATTCGCGACTCGTTCGTGGATCTCACCGGAGAAGGGCATGACTCCATGCTACGAGCAGGTCCGGATGCCCGGGCTGGGCTCGTCATGCTGAGAGCGAACACGCGGACGGCGCTCACGCACCGGTGCCGCGGAGGGGATCCTAGGATGGAGGCATGACGCTTCCCGTGCTCTCGCACACCACAGATCAGTTCCCCGGAAGCGCTGCAGATGCCGCAGTGCTCGTCGTCCCCGATCTCTCCGGATCGGCCGACTGGCTCGACGGCTACCCCGGCCTCGCCGATGCACTCGCCGGTATCGGCTTCACCGGATCCGCGTCCTCGTTCGTTCGCGTACACGCACCGGAGGTGACCTCGTTGCCCTTCGCGGTCGTCGGCACGGGCACCGCGGCCGGCGACACGGCCGTGCGGAACGCCGTCGGGACGGCGCTTCGGTCGTTCACCGGCTTCGACCACGTCGCCGTCGCCCTGGCCCCGGGTCTCGAACCATTCGCTGCAGCTGCCGCCGAGGGAGCCGTGCTCGGCGGCTACCGGTTCGACACCTACCGCTCCGAGAAGGGCAAGACCCGGGCCACCGCCGTCACGTTGCATGCCGCGCTCGACGACGAGTCCCTCGCACGGGCTCAGGCCACGGGCGAGGCCGTCGCGCTGATCAAGGACCTCGTCAACGTGCCGGCCGAGTGGCAGAGCCCGGAGCAGCTCGCGCAGAGTGCGGCAGACAGCGTCGAGGATCTCGACGTCGCCGTCGAGATCCTCGATGAGGTCGCACTCGCGGCGCAGGGCTTCGGTGGCATCCTCGGCGTCGCGCAGGGGTCCGACCGTCCGCCGCGTCTGGTCCGGCTCGACTACGCGCCGGCCGATGCGACCCGGCACATCGCCCTCGTGGGCAAGGGCATCACGTTCGACACCGGCGGGCTCTCGCTGAAGCCGGCAGCCTCCATGGTCGGCATGAAGTTCGACATGGCGGGCGCCGCCACCAGCCTCGCCGCGCTTCGCGCTATCGCGACGCTCGGACTCCCCGTTCGTGTGACGGCGTGGCTCGCGATCACCGACAACATGCCGTCCGGTCGGGCTCTGCGCCCCGGCGACGTCGTGCGCATCCTCGACGGCACGACGGTCGAGGTGCTCAACACGGATGCCGAGGGTCGCCTCGTGCTCGCCGACGGACTGGTCGCCGCGAGTCGCGAGCACCCGGACGTGATCGTCGACGTCGCCACGTTGACCGGCGCCATCGTCGCAGCTCTCGGCCACCGGCACACCGGAGTGTTCGGGGACGACGACACGGTCGCCGAACTGCTCGCCGCCGCAGAACAGGCCGATGAGCTCGCCTGGCACATGCCTCTGCCGACGTACATGGAGGAGTCGATGGAATCGCCGATCGCCGACCTCCAGAACGTCAACATGAGCGATCGCATGGGCGGGGCCTCGTACGCGGGTCTCTTCCTGCGCCGCTTCGTCGGACGCACCTCGGGCGCCGACGATGCGCCCCGCATCCCCTGGGTGCATCTCGACATCGCCGGATCCGGCGAGCACGGGGGCTCGCCGTACGGCTTCACCGAGAAGGGCCCCACCGGGGCGATGGTCCGATCGATCATCGCCTTCGCCGCAGCATCCCCCGGCGCTGCATCCCACAAGGAGGCATGACACATGACAACCCACACCTTCGACGTCGTCGTCCTGGGCGGCGGCAGCGGCGGCTACGCCGCGGCTCTTCGGGCCAGCGAGCTCGGCAAGTCGGTCGCCCTCGTCGAGAAGGACAAGGTCGGCGGCACGTGCCTGCACCGCGGGTGCATCCCGACGAAGGCACTGCTGCATGCGGCGGAAGTGGCGGAGCACGTGCGCGACGCGGCATCAGTCGGGGTGAGTGCCACCCTGGACGGCATCGACCCGGCTGGCGTCCGCGCCTATCGCGAGGGCATCGTCGCCAAGAAGTTCAAGGGACTCGAGGGGCTCGTCAAGGCCCGCGGGATCACCACTGTCGCCGGGCACGGGCACCTGAATGCCGATCGCAGCGTCAGCGTCGGCGATGACATCTACGTCGGAGCCGACGTCGTCCTCGCCACCGGCTCGTACAGCCGCTCCCTGCCCGGTCTGGAGATCGGCGGTCGCATCCTCACGAGTGAGCAGGCACTGGCGCTCGACATCATCCCAGAGCGCGTCCTCGTGCTCGGCGGGGGTGTGATCGGCGTGGAGTTCGCCAGCGTCTGGCGTTCCTTCGGTGCCGAAGTCACGATCGTCGAGGCCCTGCCCCATCTCGTGCCGAACGAGGACATCGCGATGAGCAAGGGCCTGGAGCGCGCGTTCCGACGCCGCGGCATCCAGTACTCGCTCGGTGTGCGGTTCCAGAACGCGAAGCAGGACGAGAACTCGGTCACGGTCACTCTGGAAGACGGCAAGGAGTTCACCGCCGACTACCTGCTCGTCGCCGTCGGGCGCGGTCCCGTCACGGCGGACCTCGGGTTCGAAGAAGCCGGCGTGAAGCTCGACCGCGGCTTCGTCACGGTCGATCAGGATCTGCGCACGGGGGTTCCCGGAGTCTGGGCCGTCGGCGACATCGTCCCTGGACTCCAGCTCGCCCACCGCGGCTTCCAGCAGGGCATCGCGGTCGCAGAGCGCATCGCGGGCCTCTCCCCCGTGAACATCCCCGACTCGCAGATCCCCAAGGTCACCTACTCCAGCCCGGAGGTCGCATCCGTCGGCGTGACGGAGAACGCCGCCGTCTCCGAGCACGGCGCGGATGCGGTCGTCTCCTACGAGTACAACCTCGCCGGCAACGGCAAGAGCGAGATCATCGGGACGAGCGGTCTGGTCAAGGTCGTACGGCTGAAGGATGGACCCGTCATCGGCGTGCACCTGCTCGGCGACCGCGTCGGTGAGCTGATCACCGAGGGACAGCTCGCAGTGGCCTGGGAGGCACATCCCGAGGACATCGCCCCGCTGATCCACGCGCACCCCACACAGAGCGAAGCCCTGGGCGAGGCCTTCCTCGCCCTCGCGGGAAAGCCGCTGCACGCCCTCTGAGCACCAACCGGTGCCCGAGTCACTAAGCTAGATACGCGTCATACAACTTCTTGAAGGAGACTCAGTCATGAGCACATCCGTGGTCCTCCCCGCTCTCGGTGAGAGCGTCACAGAGGGTACGGTCACCCGCTGGCTCAAGCAGGTGGGCGACACCGTTCAGGCGGATGAGGGCCTGCTCGAGATCTCGACCGACAAGGTCGACACCGAGATCCCCTCCCCGGTCAGCGGTGTGATCGAAGAGATCCTCGTGGCCGAGGACGAGACCGTCGAGGTCGGAGCGCTGCTCGCCCGCATCGGCGACGGCAGTGCCGCGGCCCCCGCGTCGGATGCTCCGGCTGCCGCCGAAGCCGCCCCCGCGGAAGCCGCACCCGCCGAAGCCGCGCCGGCCGAAGCCGCGCCGGCCGAAGAAGCCCCTGCCGCGCCTGCAGCCGAGCCCGCTCCCGCGGCGGAGGCCGCACCCGCCGCCGAGGCCGCGCCTGCTGCCGCTCCTTCGGGAGATGCGAAGGACATCGTGCTCCCCGAACTCGGCGAGAGCGTGACCGAGGGCACCGTGACGCGCTGGCTGAAGCAGGTCGGCGACACCGTCGAGGTGGACGAGGCCCTGCTCGAGATCTCGACTGACAAGGTCGACACCGAGATCCCGTCTCCGGTCGCCGGCGTTCTGCAGGAGATCGTGGCCGCCGAGGATGAGACCGTCGCCGTCGGCGCAGTGCTCGCTCGCGTCGGTTCGGGCGCTGCACCCGCGGCTGCCCCTGCTGCCGAGGCTCCGGCCGCTGAGGCACCCGCCGCTGCCCCCACCGAGACTCCCGCTTCTCCGGCCGAGGCTCCTGCTGCTCCTGCGGCCGAGGCCCCGGTTGCCCAGGCTCCTGCGGCTGAGGCCGCACCTGCGCCGGTCGCACCCGCGCCCGCAGCAGCACCGGCCGAGCCGGCGCCTGCCGCTGCGTCGTCTGCCCCGGCAGCAGAAGCAGCCCCGGCGCCGAAGCTCAACCTGCCGACGGAGAGCGACAACCTCTATGTGACCCCGCTCGTGCGCCGCCTGGCCGCTCAGCAGGGCGTCGATCTGGCGTCGGTCACCGGTACCGGCGTCGGCGGTCGCATCCGCAAGGAAGACGTGCTGAAGGCTGCGGAGACCGCTTCGGCTGCTCCCGCCGCTGCGAACGCTGCCGCCGCCGCGCCGGCTCCGATCGAGGTCTCGCCGCTGCGTGGCACGACCCAGCCGATGTCGCGTCTGCGCAAGGTGCTCGCGAAGCGCGCCGTCGAGTCGATGCAGCAGACCGCCCAGCTCACGACGGTCGTCGAGGTCGATGTGACTGCTCTCGCGGAATACCGTGACAGCGTCAAGGCGTCGTTCCTGGAGAAGACGGGCGACAAGCTGTCGTTCCTGCCCTTCTTCGCTCTCGCGACCGCCGAGGCTCTCCAGGCGTTCCCTATCGTCAATGCCACCGTCGACGGCGAGAACATCGTCTACCCCGCGAGCGAGAACGTCTCGATCGCGGTGGACACGGAGCGCGGCCTGCTCACTCCCGTGCTTCGCGACGCGGCGTCGAAGAACATCGCGCAGATCGCCCACGAGATCGCCGATCTCGCGGCGCGCACGCGCGACAACAAGCTGAAGCCCGACGAGCTCGCCGGCGGTACCTTCACGCTGACCAACACGGGTTCGCGCGGCGCGCTGTTCGACACGCCCGTCGTGTTCCTCCCGCAGTCGGCGATCCTCGGCACCGGTACGGTCGTCAAGCGTCCCGGTCTCGTGAAGGTCGGCGGCGCTGACGCGATCGCGGTCCGCTCGTACGTGTACCTCGCGCTCTCGTACGATCACCGGATCATCGACGGTGCGGATGCCGCGCGGTTCCTCGGAGCCATGAAGGCACGCCTCGAGGCGGCGCAGTTCGCCGCTCAGCTCGGAGCCTGACACCTCAGCATCACCCTGGCTGGTCCGCGACGCCGTAGATGTCGCGGACCAGCCATTTCTCGTTCTGCCGCACGAGGACCATCATCTGATCGGCCAGTGCCCCGACGTCACCGTCGCCCTGCTCGACTGCGTCACCCGAAGAGCCCGCGCGGATTACGGCGACGTCACCGTACTCGTCCACCACCTCGAACAACGGCTCGTGGCCGTCAGTCGCCGTCAACGCCTCCACGACCCCGACAGATCCCGGGGCCACTGCTGCCGGGCAGACGAGGTCTTCCGCTTCCCGGCATCCATCGATCAGTGCCCAGAGTGCAGCGGCCGCGCCCGCCGCGTCGTCCTGCACCGGAGGCGTAGGAGCGGCGGTACCCTCTCGTTCCGCGCCGTCCGCGCTCGGAGTCGCCGACGCGGCATCCGATGGTTGAGCGGAGGGCTTCTGCTCCCGCGCGGCGTTCGCAGAATCCGCTGCGTCACCTGTGGGCCAGAGCAGACCCCCGGCGAGAACGGCGACCGCTGCGGCCCCGGCGAAGAGCAGCACGCGACGGCGGCTCCGAGGAACCGCGCTGTCCTTCCCCGGTGTCGCGCGCCTCTCCGTCCGCCCGGTCCTCGTCGTCGGGCGCGCGCGGATGCGAGATCGAACGACATCCAGAGCCGACATCAGCGCTGCGGAGCCGCCCCTGAGCAGGGCGCGCGACCCGGGTGGCCCCGACCGTCGTCGACCGCCCCGCCGCGAAGCTCGGCTCAGCGACGCGGCAGGATCCGCCGGTGCAGCCCGCGCGACGTCCCGGGAGCGTTCCGGCGTGAGAGTCTCTCGTCCGAGCGGACGTGGTGCCGCGATCGCCAGGAGTTCCTGCTCCCACTGCTCCAGCGACCGTCGAGGCACCCGCGGCTGGGTGAGCGCCTTCTCGAGACCCTGCTCGACCGCCCGGAGCACCCGCCCCAGCGCCTTGTCCCCACAGTCCTCGGCCAGTCTCGCGACGATCTCCGCGGCCCCCGCGCGCGGATCGTCGCCCTGACCGATGACGAAGGTGGGGCGGCCGCCGTCGGTCAGCCACCACATCCCCGTCTGCACCTCACCAACGCCTGCTCCGAGCTCGTCGAGTCCGCGCAGCAGGCTCACGACGAGCGTGCTGCATTCACCCGACGACAGGGCGGAGCCTGCGGCCGTCCGACGGACCAGGAGCCCCAGCACCCGGTCAGTGCACCATGGCAGCAGCGCGTCGTGACCGTCGAGACGCCGGATGACATCGATCGGACCAGCGACGTGCTCCGCCCCCGCGAAGCGCCACCCCACCCATCCGGCGAGAGCGGTGGCATCCACCCGCACAGCCACTTCGTCCCCTCGAGTGACCAGTGCGCCGGCGAACGGACCTTCCGTCGGATCGAGGATCCGGACCGCCCGATGCGCTACCGGGAGGAGCGCGGTGCCCCTGTCTTCGATCTCGACGTCTGCCATGCCTCCATCACAGCCGAATGGCCATCCGCTCGGGAGCATTCCGCCCGGGTGTGGACGGAACACTCTCGGATCGCCGATTGTGGAGGAGCTGTCGAGCGCGACGTCGCTCCGCTGGGCGCGAACTCGCCTTCGCGACATCCGCGGAATGGGTAGGCTGGTGCCCATGGCAAAGCGTGCTCCCGAACCCGAGAAGCGTCCTGGGTTCTTCTCCCAGATCAAGTCCCTCTTCCGGTTCACCCGCGAGGCCTATCCGTGGCTTCCGTGGGTCCAGATCGGCATCCTCATCGCAGGTGTGCTCCTCGGACTCGTCGCCGGCTACCTCATCCCGCCGTTCCAGATCTGGACGCTCGTGCTGTGGGGCATCACCGGCCTCATGCTGGGTGTGCTGGGCGCGCTGTTCCTGATGACGCGGATGTCGACCTCCGCCATGTACACGAAGATCGACGGGATGCCCGGGGCCACCGGCCACGTGCTCAGCACCAGCCTCGGCCGCAGCTGGCAGGCCGCCGAGACGCCGGTCGGCATCAACCCGAAGACGCAGGAGGCGGTGTATCGCACCGTCGGACGCGGCGGCATCGTCGTCGTCGGTGAGGGCGCCCGCGGTCGGCTCACCCGGCTCGTGAACGAGGAGCGCAGCAAGGCTCAGCGCGTCGCCCACGGTGTTCCCGTCACCGTCCTGTACGTCGGTCATGGTGAAGACGAGGTCCCGATCGCCGACCTCTCCAAGACCATCAAGAAGCTGCCCAAGGCGATCGACAAGACCACCATGGCCGCTGTCATCCGACGCATCGACTCCGTGTCGCAGTCCGTGTCGTCACTGCCGATCCCCAAGGGCATCGACCCGACGAAGGTCCGCGCGCAGCGTCCGCGCTGAGCCGCAGCATCTGCCACGAACACGCGGCCGCCCTCTCGCGAGGTGCGGCCGCGCTTTCGTTCACTCGGAGAGAGGCTGCCGCGGCAGGCGACGGACCTTGGCCCGGCGTCGGCGACGCTCCGGCACCATGGAACGCATCTCGTCGAGTTTGCCGAAGCAGAAGAGCCGGTCATCCGCCTCGAGCACGACGTGCTTGCGGGGGTTCGGGATCACACTGACGCCGCGGTGCAGGGTGAGCACGGTGATGTCCCGCTCCCACAGGCCAGCCTCCCCCAATGTCTTGCCGACGAGGTCGACGGCGCCGTGCACCATGAGCTCGGCGACTCCGTAGCCGGTCGAGACCGTCAGGCGCTGCCGCACGTCGATCTCGGGGAACGCCACCTGGCCGGCGATGTAGTCGATGATCGCGCCGGCGACATCGAGCTTGGTCGCGGTCTCGATGCCCTGCAGGCCCGGCGAGGAGTTGACCTCCATGACGAGAGGTCCGTCCTCGCCCTCGAGCATGTCGACGCCGGCGACGCGCAGACCCATGATCTGCGCCGACCGTACCGCCGCGCGCTCGTACACCGGATCCAGTTCGATTGCCGCGACCGATCCGCCGCGGTGCACGTTCGAGCGGAACTCGTCACCGGCCGCCGAGCGCCGCATGGCCGCCACCACGCGGTCCCCGACCACGAGAGCGCGGATGTCGCGCCCGCGACTCTCGGAGATGAACTTCTGGATGAGCACGTTCTGCTTCGTCGAATGCAGCGTCTCGATGATCGCCTCGGCGACCTTCACCTGCGGGGCGAGGATGACGCCGATGCCCTGCGTGCCCTCGAGCAGCTTGATGACGACCGGTGCTCCGCCGACCCGCTCGATCGCCGGGCGCACGTCCGCGCGGTTCCGCACGAAGGCGGTGGGCGGCATGGCGATGTTGTGACGGGACAGGATCTGATTCGCCCGCAGCTTGTCCCGCGCGCTCGAGATGCCGTTGGCGGTGTTCGGCGTGTAAACGTCCATCTGCTCGAACTGTCGCACCACGGCTGTGCCGAAGTACGTGATCGAGTTCCCGATGCGCGGCAGGATGGCGTCGTAGTCGCTGAGCTGGCGGCCGCGGTAGTGCAGATCGGGTTCCTCTGCAGTCAGGTCGATCGCGAAGCGCAGGGTGTTGAGCACCTTCACGTTGTGACCGCGCTGGAGCGCAGCCGCACGCAGTCGCTGGGTGGAGTACGCCTGAGGCGCACGGGAGAGCACTGCGATCTTCACGGGGGGATTTCCTGCCAGGATGGGTCGAGTGAACAAGTCTCCCCATTCAAACACCCTTACGGGGTGGCGCGAGTGGGTGAGCCTGCCCGATCTCGGAGTGGACTGGCTGAAGGCCAAGATCGACACCGGCGCTCGCACCTCGTCGCTGCACGCGTTCGATGTGCACGAGTTCGAGCGGGAAGGCGAGGAGTGGGTCCGCTTCCGGGTCAAGCCCTGGCAGGACAGCCAGGAGGATGCCGTCGTCGTCGAGACTCCCGTGCATGACCGGCGCGCCGTGCGCAGCTCTTCGGGCCATGCGCAACAGCGTCTCGTGGTGAAGATGTTGATCCGCCTGGTCGACCGTGAGGTGCTCGCCGAAGTCACGTTGAGCAATCGTGACGAGATGGGCTTCCGGATGCTGATCGGACGCGAGGCCCTGCGGCACGGCTACGTCGTCGACCCGGCACGTTCGTTCCTCGGTGGGCGCGCGCCTCGTGAAGCCCGCCGCCGCAACCGCGGGCGGGTCTGACCCGGAGCCGCGAGCGGATCTGGAGTCAGGTCCGGATCAGCACCGTTCCGACGATCTTGTCGTGCAGACCTCGCTGATCGGCATCCCAGATCACCGCGGGGACGACGACGATCAGCAGCAGGGTGCGGACGATCGGACGCCACAGTCCGACCCATGCGCCGTCGAGACGCACGACACGCATGCCCAGGATGCGATGCCCCGGGCTGCCGCCGGCCGTCGGGATGAAGAGGATCTGCAGGAGCGTGAAAACCAGCATGGGCGCGAACTGAGAGAGCCCCGCCTCGGTCGGCAATGCGAACTGGTCGAAGCCGAGGAATGCCGTGGCGATGATGGTCGCCGCGGTGTAGTCGATCGCCAGAGCGCCGATGCGGCGACCGACTCTGCCGATGCTCCCCGACCCCGTCGCCGGCAGTCCGAGGCGCTCGCCGGGGTATGTGTTCACAGCATCCGTCACCGCTCCAGCCTAGGCGACCCCTGTAACATGCCCGAAACAATACGGACACCCCGGAGAAACGCCCCGGCCGTACTGTGCACAATGGCCGTGAAGCCATCGATCCGCAATCCAGGAGTCGTACATGTTCAAAGATTCGTCCGAGGTTCTGAGCTACATCAAGGAGAACGAGGTCAAGTTCCTCGACATCCGCTTCACCGATCTCCCTGGTGTCCAGCAGCACTTCAACATTCCTGCGGCGACGGTCGATGAGGCGTTCTTCACGGAGGGTCAGCTGTTCGACGGCTCGTCGATCCGTGGCTTCGCCAGCATCCACGAGTCCGACATGCAGCTGATCCCGGACGTGACGACGGCGTACGTCGATCCGTTCCGCGAGGCGAGCACGCTCGTGATGATCTTCGACATCTACAACCCGCGCACCGGCGAGATCTACTCGAAGGACCCGCGTCAGGTCGCCAAGAAGGCCGAGAAGTACCTCGCCTCCACCGGCATCGCCGACACCGCATTCTTCGCCCCCGAGGCCGAGTTCTACATCTTCGATGACGTGCGCTACTCCGTCACCGCGGGCGAGAGCTTCTACAAGGTCGACTCCGAAGAGGCCGCCTGGAACACCGGCCGCGAGGAAGAAGGCGGAAACCTCGCCAACAAGACCCCCTACAAGGGTGGCTATTTCCCCGTCAGCCCCGTCGACAAGACGGCAGACCTTCGCGACGACATCACGCTCAAGCTGATCGACGCCGGATTCATCCTGGAGCGCTCGCACCACGAGGTGGGCACCGCTGGCCAGCAGGAGATCAACTACCGCTTCGACACGATGGTCCACTCGGCGGACGACATCCTCAAGTTCAAGTACATCGTCAAGAACACCTGCGAGGAGTGGGGCAAGGTCGCGACCTTCATGCCGAAGCCGCTCTACGGCGACAACGGCTCCGGCATGCACACGCACCAGTCGCTGTGGAACGACGGTAAGCCGCTGTTCTACGACGAGGCCGGCTATGGCCAGCTCAGCGACATCGCTCGCTGGTACATCGGCGGTCTGCTCGCTCATGCGCCGGCCGTGCTCGCCTTCACGAACCCGACGCTGAACAGCTACCACCGCCTGGTCAAGGGTTTCGAGGCTCCGGTCAACCTGGTCTACTCGGCCGGCAACCGTTCCGCCGCGATCCGCATCCCGATCACGGGTTCCAATCCGAAGGCCAAGCGCATCGAGTTCCGCGCGCCTGATGCCTCCGGCAACCCCTACCTCGCCTTCGCCGCACAGCTGATGGCAGGCCTCGACGGAATCAAGAACCGCATCGAGCCGCACGAGCCCGTCGACAAGGACCTCTACGAGCTTCCCCCCGAGGAAGCCAAGGGCATTCCGCAGGTGCCGAACTCGCTGGTCGACTCGCTCGACGCGCTCGAGGCCGACCACCAGTTCCTCCTCGAGGGCGGCGTGTTCACCAAGGAGCTCATCGAGACCTGGATCTCGTACAAGCACGAGAACGAGATCCTTCCGATGGCCCAGCGCCCGCACCCGTTCGAGTACGAGCTGTACTTCGGCGTGTAACTAGATCACGCGGGGTTACGACGGCTAGTCCGCAGGTAGTCCGTAGAATTCGCAGGAGACCCCCGCTCAGTGTGACGAGCGGGGGTCTTCTTTGCGTGCTGTGGCGGGTACGGTCAAGGCGTGGAAGATGTGGAAGCCGTCAACTGGACCCACTCCATCTGGACCACTGCGGACTTGTCCTGATCGATCGGAACAGATGCGTTCGCCGGTATCTTCCTCAATCGCCAGAATGTAGAGCGACGAACGCACGCGATGGGATGTCATGCCCCCTTCGTGACCTCATCACCGACCAGATGATCCGCGGCATGGACCCGTGTCTCGATCCGGAGCTACTCACGATGTGCGAAGGCAAAGACCTCGCAACCCCTGGCCGATGGTCAGCGCCACCGTTCTGGTACTCCTGCCTGAGTCGGCTTGCCCATAAACTCCGTTGAGTAGTCGTGACAACAGCTCGACCCGCGCCAGCAACGTCGTACAGCTGAGACCCCCACCTGCCTTCTCGAGCCGGGTGGGGGTCCTTCCGCGGTCTGCGTGCAGCTACGAGATGAGCGGGAAGGCTCCCCAGCCCGATCCGACCTGCACTCCGTTGCCAAAGCCGCCGGTGCCGTTTCCGGGGTACAGCCACAGCGTCTGATCGCTGGCACGGCGGGCGATGAGGTCAGGGTTGGTGTCGCCGTTGTGGTCGCCGTTGCTTACGATGCTCGAGAAGCCGTTCCAGCCCTGTCCGAGCATCTGAATGAATCCGAAGCCGTTCGCGGTGCCGTAGTAGCCCCAGAGCTCACCGGCGGAGTTGCGAGCCATCAGGTCGCCCCGCCCGTCCTTGTTGAAGTCACCTGCGACGAGCGCGGTGAACGCGGACCAGTTGGTTCCGATCTGGACCGGGTTGTTGAAGCTGCCCTGTCCGTTTCCGGGGTAGAGGTAGAGGTTTGAGTCCGGGCCTCTTGCGACGAGGTCGTTCCGTCCGTCGCTGTTGAAGTCGACGCCCCCGGTCAGCAGCGAGAAGGAGGCCCAGCCTGCCCCGATATAGGTCGGCGTGAAGTTGCTGGCGTAGTCGCCCCTGTAGGAGTAAAGACCTCCATCGGTGCGAGCCTGCATGAAGTCGCCCGCCCCGTCGCCGTTGAAATCACCCGTCACGAGTGCGGCCGTCGTCGCCCATCCGGCCCCGGTGACGTATGTCGCCGCGGTGCCACCTGCTCCGTTTCCGAAGTATTCCACGAGATATCCGTCGTTGCGGACTGCGAGTAGGTCGGCCTTCGCGTCACCGTTGATGTCGAACTTCGCCCACGAGGCGCCGGCCGAGCCCCCGATGACGTTGAGGGCGGATACGTTCCCCTGGCCGCAAGAGTAGTACTGATTGGTGAGGTTGACGCCGTTGCGATAGATCTCGAAGTGCAGGTGGTCGCCCGTGCTGTTGCCGGTACTTCCCACGGTCCCGATGCGCTGTCCTTGCGTAACGTACTGATCTTTCGAAACAGTCAAAGACTGATAGACCATATGCGCGTATCGGGTGGTGTAACCGTCGGCGTGAGCAATCACGATCTGCGTTCCGTAACCGACCTGCGAGTTGGAGTTGTCTGCGAAGGTCACTGTCCCTGCCGCTGAGGCGTAGACCGGAGTATTGCCGTTGTTGTTGATGTCGACGCCCGTATGGGTCGGCCTCGTCCCCGGATCGCACCCGCCGACGATGTCGGCGACGGTGCCGCTGACCGGTTGGACGAACGTGATCGCAGCGGACGCAGCGGTCGCCGGCAACAGGGTCCCCAACGCGATAGCGACGATGGTGACCACTGCGGCGGTGACGCGGCGGCGGAGGCGGGATGCAGGTGCGCTAGGGTGGCGCTTCAATCGATTCATAGCCACAACGTATTGAGCCATCGTGCCCGAGCGCTGTCCCCTCTTCGGCCTACAGACGCGCCCCGCTATGCATCGAT
>JAESFY010000266.1_pt1 | contig 16076 bp, 15 predicted proteins | sample 9266201 | NCBI WGS metagenome assembly JAESFY01 (sample SAMN14515071, study PRJNA621656) | algae metagenome | isolation source: Nodosilinea sp. WJT8-NPBG4 and co-occurring heterotrophs from soil, lower... | place: USA: Pinto Basin, Colorado Desert, California | collected 2006-05-27 | reverse complement strand
GAGGATCTCCGCCTGCACCGTGACGTCGAGGGCAGTGGTGACCTCGTCGGCGATCAGGATGCGAGGTTCGAGCGAGATGGCCGAGGCGATCAGCACGCGCTGCAGCATGCCACCGGAGAGCTCGTGCGGATAGCTGCGGTAGATCAGTTCGGGATCGCGCAGCCGCACGTCGTCGAGAAGCTCGATCGCTCGCCTCTTCGCGTCGCGCCGCCCCAGCCCGCCACGCACCCGCAGCGCCTCGGCTATCTGCGGCCCGACCCGCAACGAGGGGTTCAGGTAGGAGCCGGGGTCCTGGAAGACGGCGGTGATGCTGACGCCGCGGATCTTCTCCCAGTCGCGCGCGGAGAAATCCGCGATGTCGCGACCGAACAGCTCGACGCGTCCGCCCGAGACCTCGAACAGCCGCGGAAGGATGCCGAGGATCGCGCGGCACGTCAGGGTCTTGCCGCTGCCGGACTCGCCGACGATGCCGACCACCCGGCCGGGACGCAGGTCGAGCGTCACGCCGCGCACGAGCTCCTCACCGGTGTGGCGGTGGGCGATGCGCACGTCCTCCAGTCGCAGGACGCTGCCACCCGAGGGGTCCACGGCGGGAGCTGCGGGAGCTGCGGTCTCTGCCGCAGCTGCGGTCTCGATGGTCATGACGACTTCCTTCCGACGAGTGCGTCCTCGGACGCGACGGCGTTCTTCGGATCCGCGTTCTTCCGGTCGAGCGCGCGGCGCGCACGACGGGTCCGCGCGGCATCCTTCTCGGTGAGCAGCGTGCGGCCCGACTCCCCCGCCACGTCGCGGATGACATCGGCGAGGAGGTTGAACGCCCACACCGAGAGCATGATCAACACGGTCGTGAAGATGGGTGCGTACGGGCGCTGGGTCAGGTAGCCGAGGTCGCTCGCGAGCACGCCGCCCCACGACGGCGCCGGGGGCTGGATGCCGATGCCGAGGAAGGTGAGGCTCGAGACGATCACGAATCCGACGCCCAGAGTGTTGGCGGTGGCGATCGCGATGGGCGGCAGCACCTTCGACCACACGTGCGTGCGCACGATCCAGCCGGTGCGGGCACCCGCGAGGATCGCCGCCTCGACGTACTGCGACCTGGCCACGCTCAGCGTCGCCGCCCGCGAGACCCGGTAGAAGAGCGGAGAGACGAGGACCCCGACCGTGAGCATCGCCTGCGGGATGCCGTTGCCCAGAAGCGCGGTGGCCGCGACCGCGAACACCAGGAAGGGCAGCGCGATGAGCGTGTCGACGAAGCGCAGCGTGAGCCACTCGAAGATGCGACCGAGGTAGACCGAGAGGATGCCGGGGATGGCACCGGCGAACAGTGCGATGACGGCCACCTGGACGGCGCCGAACACGCTGATCGGGGCGCCGGCGAGGATGCGACTGAGCACGTCGCGACCGAGATAGTCCGTGCCGAGCCAGTGCGCGGACGACGGGTGCGCGAGCACCTCAGGCGTTCCGAGCAGCGGGTCGTAGGGCGCCAGCAGCGGCCCGAAGAACGCGAGCACCGCGATGATGAGCAGGAACGCTGCGGCGAAGCGCCCGGCCGGCAGCGCGAGGATGCGGCGGATCATCTCAGACTCCTCTCGCCGAGGCGGGGTTGAGCCGCGCCAGCAGCAGGTTGACGATGAGGTTGAACACCACGACCAGGACGATCGCGATCACGAGGACGCCCTGCACAGCAGGCACGTCGCCGCGGTTCGCCGAGTCGGCGGCGAACTTGCCGAAGCCCGCGAGGCCGAAGATCGCCTCGGTGACCACCGCACCGCCGAGGAGGGCCGGGAACTTCATGCCCAGCACGGTGAGTGCGGGACCGACGCCGTTGCGCAGCGCATGCCCGAAGAAGATGCGGCGAGCGCTGAGACCGCGCATCTGCGCCCCCGTGACGTAGTTCTCGCGGTAGGCCTGGATGAGTCCCACACGCATCTGCCGCGCGAGATCGGCGACCGTGTCGAAGCTGAGCGCGATGGCGGGCAGCCACAGGTGCCAGAGCCAGAGTCCGACGCCGCCCTGCTCGAGCGGGATGTAACCGGCCGAGGGGAACCACCCGAGCGTCACGGCGAAGACCGCGACGAGCGCGATGCCGACCACGAACGAGGGCATGACCGAGATGACGGTCGTGAAGCCCGTGATCGAGCGGTCGAGGATGCTGGTCGGATACGCCGCGGCGAGCACGCCGAGCGCGAAGCCGAACACCACGCCGATGATCAGGGCGAGTCCGGCCACCGACAGGCTGATCGCGGCGCGGGAGACGAGGAGGTCGGCGACGGGAGCGCCGTTGTACCAGCTGTTCCCGAGGTCGCCCTGGAGGATCCCGCCGAACCAGTCGAGGTACTGCACGATGAACGGGCGGTCGAGACCCCACTCGTGCTCGAGGGCGGCGATCTGCTCGGGCGTCGCCGACTCGGAGAGCTGCAGGTGCGCGGGGCTCAGACCGCTGAGGCCCTGCAGGGCGAAGGTGATGAAGGTCGCGAACAGGAAGACGGTCGCGAACACGATGACGGTGTGACCGATGAGGCGGCCGGCGGTCACGAGGTGCGCTCCGGCACGGAGCGGCGTCCCGGCGGCGTTCGGCGACGTCGCCGCCGAGCGACGGACGGGCACCGACGTGATGGCGGTCATGCTGTTCTCCTTCCTGGGGTGTAATTCCTGGGGTGTCGATTCGAGGGGTGTCGATTCGGGGGCGGGCGCCCTGCAGTGCGGCAGGGGGCCCGCGGCTTCCGTCAGTCGCCGACCGTGACTCCGGTCAGGCTGATCTGCCCCGGGATCTGGGGCAGGTCGGAGACCTTCGGCGACTTCACGATGAGCGTGGGCACTCCGACGGTGAAGACCAGCGCTCCGCTCTTCAGGCCGGCACGGGTCGCGTCCTGCAGGTGCTCGGCGTAGTCCGGCGAGTCCAGCGGCGTCTCGCGGGCGACCTTGATCGCCTCGTCGAAGCCCTCGGGCACGTACGGGCTCGAGAGGTTCAGGGGGCCGTCCTTGCCGAAGTGCGCCGTCAGGGTCTGCACCGGCGATTCGCGTCCGGTCGTGCCATAGGTCGAGAGCACGAGGTCCTTCGCGAAGAACGGGGTCGCCCAGTCGGGGGCCACCGTGATGTTCGCGGTGATGCCGACGGCGGCGAGCTGCGCCTGGATGACCTCGTTGATGACGGCATCCTCGCTGACCACGAAGTCGACGACGATCTCGCCGGGCTCGTAGCCGGCATCCGCGAGGATCTTCCGGGACTCCTCGGGGTCGTAGGGCCACAGGTCCTCCGACTCGTCGTCGTAGGCGATGTACCCGTCGGGGAACGGCTGCGTGGTCGCGTACCCCAGACCGAAGGTCACCTTCTCGACGAGTTCGTCGCGGTCGATCGCGTGACGCACGGCGTCGACCACCGCGGGGTCGTCGAACGGCGCCTTGTTGATGTTGAGGCTGAGGTTCGACGCCGCGTACACGGGGTGCGTCGCCACGTCGAGGTCCGCGGCGATAGCGGCGTCATACTGGGCCGGGGCGAGGCCGTAGGCGAAGTCGTAGACCCCGGTCTGGATCGAGGCCACGAGCGTCGACGGGTCGGGAGCGGTCGACAGCTCCACGCGGTCGATGTGGATGTTGTCGGCGTCCCAGTAGTCCTCGTTCTTCTCGAAGTAGATGTGCGACTCCGGCACGTACTCCGTGACCGTGAAGGGGCCGGCGCCGACGGGCCACTGGTCCAGCTTCGCCGGGTCCTCGGCGGCTACGGGGCTCGTGATCTGCGCCGTGCGCCTGCCCAGCAGCAGCGGGATCTGGTGGTCGACCTGGTTGAGGTGCACCGTGACGTCGGTCTCGCTGTCGGCGGTGACCGACTCGATCGAGGTCAGGTCGCCGAACAGCGCCGAGTTCTCCTGCGTCTTGGCCCGCTCGATGTAGAGCTTGACGGCCTCGGCGTCGAGCGGCTCGCCGTCCTGGAAGACCAGTCCTTCGCGCAGGTGGAACGTGACGGCCGTGCCCTGGTCGTCGTACTCCCAGCTCTCGGCGAGTCCCGGTGCGGCCTCACCCTTCTCGTCGATCTCGGTCAACGACGCGTACGCGAGGGCGGTGAGGTTGAAGCCGAAACCCGAGCCCTGCACGATCGGGTCCCAGTGGGCCGGAAGCGTGGCGGCCCAGCGGAGGACGGACTCGCCACCCTCGTCTTCTGAGCTGCTCGACGCCGGAGTCGCAGCGCACGCGGTGAGCGCCAGGGCTCCCACGAGCAGCGCTGCGACTGCGGTTCGAAGTCGAGTGGATCTGCGGGTCATGAGCTGTTCCGTTCTGCGGTGACGGGTCTGCGGTGTGAAGCGGGTCTTCGATGCGAAGCGGTCTTCGGGCGGGTGCTGGCCATCCTGACGGGCGGCGGGAGTGTGCGATAGGGCGGTGTCACAAAGGTTCCGGCGACGAAACCTGACGTCACATGACGTCGTCGGAGGACACCGTCGACCGGGCTCTCAGGTGGCCGCCGTGGTGCCCGACCCGGCCTGCGCGGCGGCCGCGACCGTGTCGACGAGCGTGCGCTGCGCGGGGATCGTGCCGTACACGCGGTCGAGCAGGGCGGCGGCATCCGCGGCATCCGTCCCCCGCCAGGCGACGTGGTGGTCGGGCCGCACCAGCACGAACGGCGCCCCGTAGAGCTCCCGCGCTCCGGCATCCGGCAGATGGATGACCTCGAGCTCGATCGCCCGCTGCCGTGCCGCCTCGGTGAATCCGGCGACCGCCGAGACGTCGTCCGAGAGGACGAGCAGGGCGACATCGCCGCCGATGCGGTCGTAGAGCGTCACTCCGTAGGGGTCGATGACCCCGTTGGGGGCGCGATGCCCCGGCCGTCCGCCGGGCACGTAGACGCCGGGGTCCCAGGGCGTCTCGGTCGACGCCTGATCGGTCTCGTACGCGATCACCGGGGAGTCGTCGTAACGCTCGTCGAAGTAGACCCCGACGTCTCGGCGCTGCCCCTGGGCGAGTATCTCGCGGATGCGGTCGCGCCGCTCCTCGGCCTCCTGGCTCGTGTCGCCGTCTGCGGGGAAGCCGAGTCGTCGCGCCTCGTCGACGTTTCGCTCGGTCCGGTCGGCACGCGCCTTCGCCGAGGCGCCGACTCGGGCGTTGTGCGGGCGGCGCTCGCGGTCGTACGAGTCGAGCAGCGCGTCACCGCCCGTGCCGCGCAGCACGGCCGCGAGCTTCCAGCCGAGGTTGAACACGTCGCCGAAGCCCTCGCCGAGGTTGCCGCCGGGCGTGCGCACGTGGGCGGCGTCGCCGACGAGCAGCACCCGACCTTGGCGGAACGTCTTCGCCAAGCGCGTGCTCTTGAAGTACGGGGTCACGTCGACGATCTGCAGCGCGAGGTCCGAGCCGAACGCGGCGCGGGCGAGTGTCAGCAGCTCCTCCTCCGACGGGGTGTGCTCGAGCGGGTACGGACCCGCGTACACGCGCCAGTCCGTCTCGTTGAGCGCCGCGAGGAAGCCGGAGTGGATGCCGTTGACGATGACGTTCACGGCACTGGGGAACGGGTCGCGGCCGGCGTAGTCGCCGTCGGTGCGCACCACGAAGCGGAAGTGACGGTCGGTCGCGTAGGCGCCCTCCCGTTCGATGCCGGCGAGTGTGCGCACGGTACTGCGTGCCCCGTCGGCGCCGACCACGTATCTGGCGCGGATGCGACGCACGGCGCCGGTCTCGACGTGCTCGACGGTCGCGACGACGCCGTCCCTGGCTCCGGGATCCTGTGCGGCGCCCGCGTCGCTCTCGAGCAGCGAGAGCAGACGCCAGCCGCCGGCGACCGGCACATCGAGCTCGGCCAGCTGGTCGAGGAACGCCTGCTGCAGCGCGGTCTGCGGCCGACGGAGAGACTCGGCCAGCGAGTACGGGTTCTCCGCGCGCCCCGTGAAGCCGAAGCGGCCGGTGGGCGTGCCGGGGCGGGTCAGGTCGTGCCCGATCAGCGAGGTGCGCAAGGTCGTGCCGAGGTTCCACTCCGGCGGGAACGTCCACCCGCGGCGGATGCGGTCCTCCACACGCCACTGCTGGAAGAACTCCACTGTGCGGGCGCTGTGGCCCATCGCTCCGGCCCTGACCAGGCGGAACGAGGTCGCGGCATCGACCACCGCGACGTCGACCTTCTGACGGTTGAGCTCGAGGGCGGTCGCAAGCCCCGTCGGCCCCGCGCCGACGACGAGCACCTCGACCTCCTGCGGGGGCGTGCCGTGCGCGAGCAGCACGGTGTCGACATGCCGCTCGCCGCGGCTGATCTCGTTCTTGGCGACCATGGGGGAACCTCCAGGCTGGGGTCGGAATGCAGACCATCCTTCGCCGGAGCCTCGACGCGCGTGCGAGTCGCGTCACAGAACTTCTGCGGGCGTCATCCGACGTCACCGGACGACACAGGTCGACCGCGGGCGCCCGGTGACCGACACCGCTGGCTACTGTGGCGGCACGTCGATCGGGCGCGTGTCGACGACGACCGGAGACGACGACCGGAGACCATGACCGGAGGAGAGCCATGACGAGCACGACACCGACCGCAGCGACCACAGCGACCACACCTGCCGCACCGACCACGCCGGATTTCGCGTCGGAGTGGCAGCACTGGCATGACGGCATCGAGGCGCAGCGGCGAACCCCGCACAGCTTCCTCGCGTACACGAGCTTCAACCTGCTGCACGAGGAACCGCAGCGGTTCGACGATGTCCCCGGAACCTGGACGACCGGCCCCGAGGGAGTGATCGTGCAGCTCGACGCCGGCCAGGTGCTCGACGTCGACGGCGTCGCGGTGCGCGGAGTGCACCAGTGGGGCGTGATCGACGAGCGCACGTTCCACCGCGCGCGCTTCGAGGACGCGGTCATCGAGGTGTCGAAGCGCGGCGGCCAGGACATCGTGCGCCCGCTGCACCCGGAGCATGCGCTGCGCGTCGAGTATCAGGGCACGCCGACGTTCGCGCCCGACGAGCGCTGGGTGATCGAGGGGGTCTTCGAGCCGGAGCCGGTGCGCGACATCGACATCGCCCCGGCGATCCCGGCGATCGGGCACGTGCACACGACCCCCGGCCGCGTGCGATTCTCCGTCGACGGTGTCGAGGTGGTCGTCACGCTGATCGCGCGGGGAGCGGATGCCGCGGTGCTGCTGTTCCGCGACGCGACGAGCGGCGTGACTACGTACGCCGCGAGCCGCACCCTCGCCGTCGCACTCCCGCGCGGTGACGACCGGCGCGTCGTCCTCGACTTCAACCGCGCGAGCAATCTGCAGTGCGCCTATACCGACTTCTCGCCGTGCCCGCTGGCCCCGGTCGAGAACTGGCTGCCGTTCGCGATCGAGGCTGGCGAGAAGAGCCCGTTGGCGCGGACGTCGGAGCGGCGGGAGTAGCCTGACCGCGTGACGGTCATCATCGCTTTCCTCGCCAACATCCTCGTCGCGATCGCCAAGACCATCGCGGCGGTGATCACCTCTTCGGCGTCGATGGTCGCAGAGGCGGCGCACTCGTGGGCGGATGCCGGCAACGAGGTGTTCCTGCTCATCGCCGATCGGCGAGGCGCGAGGGAGAAGGATGCGCGGCATCCGCTCGGATACGGACGCGCCGCGTTCGTGTGGTCGCTGATCGCGGCGTTCGGGATCTTCACCGCGGGATCGATCGTGTCGATCATGCACGGTGTGCAGGAGTTGTCCGACGCGGGCCCCGTCGAGAGTCCCGCCGTCGCCTACACGGTGCTGGGCATCGCCTTCATCCTCGAAGGGGCCTCGTTCACGCAGGCGATGGTGAAGTCCCGGCGGCTCGCCCGCGAGCGGGGATCGTCGACGTGGGACTACGTGCTCGAGACCAGCGACACAACGCTGCGGGCCGTGTTCTTCGAAGACATGGCCGCCCTGATCGGCCTCGTGATCGCCGCCGGCGCGATCGCGATGCACCAGGCCACGGGCGTCGCAGCATGGGATGCCGTGGGGTCGATCCTCGTCGGCATCCTGCTGGGCGTTGTGGCGATCATCCTGATCGGACGCAACATCGCGTTCCTCGTCGGCTCGAACGCGTCGCCTGCTCTGCGCGACCGGGTCGGCCACGCGCTGCTCACCTCGCCGCAGATCCAACGGCTCACCTACCTGCACATCGAGTACGTGGGACCGAACCGACTCTTCATCGTCGCCGAGGTCGATCTGACCGGCGACGCCCGCGAGCACGATGTGGCCCGAAGCCTGCGCGCGATCGAACAGCAGATCGAGGCGCATCCGGTCGTCGAGACCGTGGTGCTGTCGCTCTCGGTCGACGACGAGGAGTCCCTCGACTTCGGGGCCGGAAGCTGACCCCACTGCGCCACCGCCTGGTCACCCCGTGCGTGGGAGCGGCGACGCACCCTGAAGGTCCCCGCGTCTCGGGATGCTGAGCTTCGGCGTGCGCCATCGCTGTTCGGGATCCCACCATGCCGGTCCCCGGACCTGCGGGAGGCCGGCGTCCATGCGAATCTCCCACCCGGAGGTGCCCAGCGATCGATGATGCCACCAGCACAACGGCACACCGTTGTCCGTATGCGTCGGGCCGCCGCGGGAGTGTTCGGTGACGTGGTGGATCTCACACCAGGACGCCGGAACATGACACCCCGGGATCAGGCATTCCTTGTCACGCGCGATGATCGCCCGCCGCTGATGCACCGTGAACACACGATCCGTGGTCGAGATCCCGATGATCCGACCCTCATCGAACAGCACCCGCTGTATGGTCCCCGAGCATCCGACGTGCGAGGCGACATTCAGAGGCAGCTGTCCCCAACCACCGCTGACGCTCGCACGCCCAGTGCCGTTCTCGAGATCCTTCGCATCCACGGTCACGAGCAAGGTCGGGGCAGCGCCGCCGAGAGTGGGCATGTCTCTGTGGCGGGCGGCGATCCCGAGTGCGGCGGCGAGAGCATCGTGCCGTTTCTGCGCCGCCGTACGGTCATCGATGACGGCGCGCGGATCCGAGTTGTACGGATCTTCGTCATCACCGCGCTCTTCGTCATCACCAGCCGCAGCGTCTCGGGAATCTGCGTCGTCGTCGTCGGCCGCGCCGCCATCTGCGGGATGGAACATCACACCGGGCATCGGTGGCCCGTCACCCTTGGGATTGTTCAGCGCATCGAGGATCAGCTCCAGCTGGGCCGCGACCTCGGGCGTCAGGTATCCCTTGATCGACCGCAATCCGTCACGCACCCGCCCGAGGGTGATCCCCCGGCGGCGGGCAGGCTCATCGCCGGGCTCGTCTCCGTCGGGGTCGAGCAGCGCGACCAACGTCTCTGCGAGGAGCTTCAGCTCGTCGAGCGTCGGCGCCGGACCCTGAACCTCCTCGCCGGGGCCGCCCTCCGGGTCGGGCCTGATGCCCCGCGCCGCACGGGCGAGACACCTGTCGGCGTCGAGCCGATCCTCGACGCCGATGCGATACGACACCTTCTCGATCGGCTCCGTCGCAGCGATCATCCCCGCGACTCCGATCGCACCGTCGAGCATCGCCTCTCGCAACGCCGGCCATCGAGCAGGCAGTCGATCGCCGGACACGAGGTTCACCCTCCGCCGCGCCAGGTCGACGACCTTCCCGACGCGTGCGGCCCCGCGCACATCTGTCAGCAGCGTGCGCTGCAGTAGTTCGTTCTGCGTGCGGCACCCCGCGGAATGGGGAAAGTCCACCGCATCCCCCGTCGCGATCGTCTCGACCACCACGGCCTCGACCCGCCGGAACGCTGCGCCCGCCGCCTGCAGCACCTCCACCCGTTCCGCCTCGGACAACCCCGCGAGCGCGTCATCGGACAGCACCTGATCGAGGTCGGAGACGACCTGATCGATAAGGGCGCGAGTGCGGGATGACATGACTCCATCCAACGCGTGGCCACCGACATTCACATCGCAGAATCAGGCACTTTTCGACCAGATCAGAAGCATATTCTGGAACATCGGACGCGCGTTCCGGAACACCGGTGAGCGATCACAAGACACCGTCGGCTGATCGTGCTCCACCCACGGCGCGGTGACGAGTCGACCAGCTGTTGACCGTCCCCACCGGCCGACAGCACGCTCCACGTGCTCCGAGCTCAGCTCTCCCAGTTGTCTGCGAGCTTGTTCAGCAGACGCGCGAGCTGATCGCGCTCCTCGTCGGTGAACGCCGCGAGCGCCTTGCCGAGCGCCTCTCGCCGCTCGCCTCTCATGCCGCGCGCGAGCTTGCGCCCCTCGTCGGTCAGCGCGATGCGCGTGCGCCGCGCATCGTCGGGGTCCGCCTCACGCCGCACGAATCCGTGCGTGACCCCCTGCTGCACGAGCCGCGAGGCGCGCGGCTGATCGACGCCGATCGCCGCGCCGAGATCGCTGACGCTGAGCGGGGTGGATGCCGCGGCGAGCGCCTCGAGCATCCGCAAGCGAGCCGGCCCGCCGAACCGCCCGGATGGATCGCTCGCCCACGGCGGCATGCCGGGGTGCCCGGGGTGCCCACGCCCGTGATGCCCCTGGTCGAAGTGATCGGAGTGGTCGGAACGGTCGGAATGATCCGCATGCGGCCCCCCATGCCAGCCGTGAGGACCACCCATTCCCCGCGGGCCACGCCCGCGTTCACCTGACCTCCGGCCGCGCAGCCGGGACAGGGCGCGGGCGATGGCTTCAGTGGGGTCGTTCTCGTCGGCGCTCACGACTCGATTTTACATGCGACTTGACATGGATCTGTACTGCATGTCATAGTACATACACATGCATTGTGACAAGCACATGCTCCATGACATCTAAGGACTTCACTCATGAACACCTCTGACACTCAGAACACCGACAGCACCGCCCGCCCCTTCGGCTTCTGGCTGAAGGCCGTCGACCGCCTCATCGCGGCCGAGTTCGACCTCGCTTTCGAGGACGAGCACACCAGCCGCCGCGACTGGCGGATCCTCAACATCGTCGATGGCACCGCGCCCGCCCGTCGCCCCCTGAACGCCCATAAGCTGCACGGCCTGGTCGAGCGCGGCTGGGTCGTCGCGGACGGAGACGGCTGGATGCTGACCGACGACGGCCGCGCGGCCAAGCAGCGCCTCGGCGGCATCGTCGACGGCATCCGCGCCAAGGTCACCGACGCCGTGAGCCCCGAAGACCTCGAGACCACGCTGACCTCGCTCGAGCAGATCGCCCGCGCCTTCGGCTGGGACGAGGAGACACCGCTCCCCCGCGGACGCGGTCGTCGCCACGGCTTCGGGCCCCGCGGTTTCGAACACGGATTCGGGCCCGATCGCGGGTTCGGCCCCGGCTTCGGCCCCGGACGCGGGTTCGGTCGTCGCCACGGCCACCCGTTGGGACGCGGTCGCGGCTTCGCGCCCGGGTTCGACTCCGGGCACGAGCACGAAGCGGATGCCGAACTCGGCGGCCACGACTGCGGACACCGCGGACACCCGGGGCACGATCGCCTCGCGGACGCGCACGGCCACTCAGACCACGGCTACGGCCGTGGCGGTCACGAGCACGGTCGACACGGAGGGCCTCGCCACGGCGAGCAGCGCTTCGCCCGCGCGGCGCAGCATGCCTACGAGCGCGGCTTCGACGCCGGCTTCTCCCGCGGTCGCGACGCCTGACGGCATTCGCCAGTCGGCATCCGCTCCGCACAGAACGCTCCGTTCGCTCCGGCGAACGGGGCGTTCTCCGTCCACCGTGAACGGACCGCCGTCTAGCGAAGAGCCGGAAGCACGACCTCGTCGACCAGCTGCACGACCGCATCCGGTTCCAGCGCGCGCCGGCGCAGGCTGACACTGCCGAACGCGGCGGTCGGTACGAGACCGGCGATCAGCGCGACGGGAGCGTCTGCCCGCACCTCGCCGCGCTCCTTCCACCGTTCGATCACTGCGGTCAGTGCGGCGACCGGAGGCCCGCCGACCACTCGATAGGCGATGTCGCGCAGCTCGTCGTCACGCCCGATCTCACTCAGGATGCTGGCGAGCACGCTCGCCGTCCGCTCGTCCGCCTGGGCGAAGTGCATCGCTGCGGCGAGAAGGTCGCCGCGCAGCGTTCCGGTGTTCGGAACCGCAACGGTCACCTGCAGCGCGCGGACCGCCGCCACGACTAGTTCGGCCTTCGTCTCCCAGCGGCGGTAGATGGCCGACCGTCCGCACCGCGCACGATCAGCGACCGCGCCGATCGTCGTACCCGCGTAGCCGCTCTCGATGAGGAGCTCCTGAACAGCGTCGAGGATCGCCTCCTCGACGCCGGGGTCACGGGGACGCCCGGCGCGCCTGTTCGATGCGTCTGCGCTCATCGCACCCATTGTACATTCCGGGATCGAGCAGTACCGTTAAATGCGGTACCGCACGGTACCGGAAACAGATCACCGAAGGAGCTGTCATGGTCACCACCACCGCCCGCGGGGGTCGGCTCGCCTCCGAGTCCCGGTCGCGCACCGCCCTCATACTCGCCGCCGCCGTCGTCGTCGCGGTCGCGGCGAACGCCGTCGTCGCCACCATCGCCGTTGCCGTCGGCGCGCCGGCGACCTATGGCCCGCTGACCTTCCCCGCCTATGGCCTGTTCACCGTCCTGGGGATCGTCGCCGGATGGATCGGGTGGTCACTCGTGCGCCGCCGCGCCCGTGACCCCCGCCGCACTCTCACGATGCTCGTGCCGATCGTGACCGTGGCGTCGTTCATCCCCGACATCCTGCTGCTCGCACTGCGCTTCATCCCCGGGACGACAGGGAGCGCCGTCGTCGCACTGATGGTCATGCACCTCGTCGTCGTCGCGGTGGCAGTACCCGCGTACGTGTGGGCATCGAGACGGAGCTGACGCAAGCACTCGCTGCGACCGGGATCGGTCGCCCGACCGTCGCGCGGGCCGCGTCGACCTCGGAATCGAACCTCAGATCACCCGAGCCTCAGCACGGCGGTGGCGCTGGCTGCGGCGACCGTCTCAGATCCGCCGACCGAGAGTGCGAACGACGTCGTCGTGCCGAGGTAGATCGCCCCGATGACCGCCGCGGCGAGGAGCAGCAGGAGAAAAGCGAAGATCACGAACGTCAGCGCACGGTATCCGCCGGAGGTCGGCACCTCGGGCGCGACGGACGGCTGCGCCCAGTCGTCCGCCACCGGAGCCGGCTGGTCGCCCGTGAGGATGGCGGGCTTCGGCCGCGACCTTCGCGTCGACGGAAGCATCGCCTCGGGCGGAGGCGGCGGAATCACCGCATCCGGAAGCATCGCCTCGGGCGGAGGCGGCGGGATCACCACATCCGGAACCGACGACTCCGGCGGGGGCGGCGGGATGACAGCATCCTCCGATCGGATGTACGGGTCTCTGCTGTCGCCGCTCATGTCAGCCTCCTACGGCTCCGACGTCTGTCGTGCCGACGTTCGTACGGTGGAAGTTCTGGAAAGACCGGGATGCTGTCGGCCCGCGCTGCCCCTGGTACCGATTGCCGTACGGGCCGGATCCGTACGGGTTCTCCGCCGGAGAGGTCAACCGGAAGAAGCACAGCTGCCCGATCTTCATGCCCGGCCACAGCTTGATCGGCAGCGTCGCGACGTTCGCGAGCTCGAGGGTCACGTGCCCGGTGAACCCGGGGTCGATGAAGCCGGCGGTCGAGTGCGTGATCAGCCCCAGGCGACCGAGCGACGACTTGCCCTCGAGACGCGCAGCGATGTCATCCGCCAGCGAGACCTGCTCGAACGTCGCGCCGAGCGCGAACTCCCCCGGGTGCAGAATGAACGGCTCATCGGGGTCGACCTCGATCAGCCGAGTCAGTTCCGGCTGATCGACCGAGGGGTCGATGAACGGGTACTTATGGTTGTCGAAGAGGCGGAAGTAGCGGTCCAGGCGCACGTCGATGCTCGACGGCTGGATCATCTCCGGCTCGTGCGGGTCCAGACCGATGTGGCCGGATGCGAGTTCTGCTCTGATGTCGCGGTCACTGAGAAGCACGGCCCCAGCCTAGTCACCACACGCCGCCGACACTTTGGCCATGACGGATCGGGCGGGTAGGCTTGCGTTCACCTGCTCCTCGGATGCAGGTGCGGGGCTGTAGTTCAATGGCAGAACTTCTGCTTCCCAAGCAGATAGCGCGGGTTCGATTCCCGTCAGCCCCTCCACAAGACCCCCGGACCTCCGGGGGTTTTCTCGTCCACGCATCCGCGATCCATCCCGTCATTCTGCCCGAGCGGCGCGCTTCGCCTCCTGGAAGACGCGGATCGCCTCGTACCGCTCGGCCGAGCGCGCCTGCCGCTTCTCCCGCTGCTCGTCGCGGTTCTTCGGCGGCGCGGCGGTGACGAGACCGTCGAGCAGATGTCGCACGGACTGCTCGATCTCGGCGACCGCGCGATCGAAGACCTCCTGATTCGCCCGCGACGGTGCGTTGGCGCCCGAGATCTTGCGCACGAACTGCACGGCGGCCTCGTGGCACTCGTCGTCGGTCGCCGGCGGCTCGAGGTTGTTCAGCGGGATGATGTTGCGGCACATGCCTGCCAGGCTAGATCGCTGAGCGCCGGAGTCAAGGGGTGGAGGCGACGCTCACACGACGGTCGCCGTCACCAACAGGTACTCCCACGGCATCGTGCCTCCGTCGAGGTGCTTCTCACCGAGGGCGACGAGCGCGTCATCCAGCTCTGCTCGCCGTCCGGCGTCGTCGCCCACGCTGCGGTAGGCGGCAGCGGTCGGTCCGTAGAAGTCTCGGAAGAAGTCGCGGAACTCCGCGCCCGACGCGAATCGGTCGACGGCCAACCGCCGCCGCTCCATCGTGAGGTCGTCCACCCGATCGCCGAGGAGATCGCGCACGTGCTCTTCATCGCCCCACAGCGGTGGCGGCTGGACCCCGGGCGGAGGCACCGGGACGAACTGCTTCAGGGTGGCGAACAGCTGACCGACGAATCCCTCCGGCGTCCAGTTGATCAACGCCAGCCGTCCGCCGGCACGCACGACGCGCGTCAGCTCCCGCGCCGCGAGCTCATGGTGTGGAGCGAACATGACGCCGACGCACGAGAGCACGGCGTCGAACGAGTCGTCCGCATACGGCAGCGCCTCGGCATCCGCCTCTTCGAAGGTGAGCCCGACGCCCTGCGCCTCGGCGTCCCGCCTCCCGATCTCGAGCAGCTCGGGCGTGAGATCGCTGGCGACCACGGATGCGCCCGCCCGTGCGGCCTCGATCGACGCGTTGCCCGTGCCCGCGGCCACGTCGAGCACGCGGTCACCGGTGCCGACGCCGCTCTCGGCGACGAGGACGCGCCCCAGCTCGGGGATCACCTCGCGGGCGACCGCGGCGTAGTCGCCGAGCGCCCATATGCCTCTGTGCTTCGCCTTCAGCGCGCGATCGGCTTCGGCCTGAAGGTCGGTGGTGATGTTGTCCATGATGGGCTCCTCTGCCTTGTGCTCCTCACGCTACGAAGCCCCCACGGACCGCTCTAGTATCGGATCTGTACCGGGTCTATCGTGAGGTCCGTGGGCGCTCCCTACTATCAGTTCTGCCCCGTCGCCAAGGCGATGGAGCTCCTGGACGAGCGATGGACGATGCTCCTGCTGCGAGAGCTTCTGCTCGGCACCGAGCACTTCAACGAGCTGCGACGCGGCCTCCCCCGAATGTCGCCGACGCTGCTGTCGCATCGTCTCGACCAGCTGCAGCGCGCCGGGTTGATCGAGCGGATCGCCCAGGGCACCGACGTCCGCTACGTCCTCACCCCCGCGGGCGCCGAGCTGCGCCCCGTCGTCGAACAGCTCTCCGCGTGGGGCGTGCGGTGGATCGGCGAACTCGGAGACGCCGACCTCGACCCCAAACTGCTGCTGTGGGACATGCATCGCAACATCGATCACGACGCGGTGCCGCAGGCGCGCACGGTGATCTCGCTGCACTTCACGGATGCGAGTCCGGCGCAGCGACGGTGGTGGCTGGTGATCCACGACGGCGACGCCGACGTGTGCGACGCCGACCCCGGCTACGACGTGTCGGTCGAGGTGCGGTGCACGCTGCGCGCGCTGACCCGGTTCTGGCGCGGCGACATCGAGTGGACGACTCTGCTGCTCGCCGAAGACGCCACCACGACCGGCCCGAGCCACCTGCGGCGAGCGCTGCCCTCGTGGTTCACGCGGCCCGGCTATGCGGCGGTGCCGAGGGTGGGTGGCGTTCTGGTCAGCTCTGCGGGGGTCGGCT
>JAESFY010000265.1_pt1 | contig 16086 bp, 16 predicted proteins | sample 9266201 | NCBI WGS metagenome assembly JAESFY01 (sample SAMN14515071, study PRJNA621656) | algae metagenome | isolation source: Nodosilinea sp. WJT8-NPBG4 and co-occurring heterotrophs from soil, lower... | place: USA: Pinto Basin, Colorado Desert, California | collected 2006-05-27 | reverse complement strand
GACACGCCAGATGTCGGACCGGTTCCTGCCGAACGTCCGACATCTGGCGTGTCGGCCCCCTCGGCAGGATGAATGGCGGCGGCCGGGACAGCGGCGGCGGGGACTGCGGCGGGGGGCCACGGATCTCCACCGGCGACGCGAGGCAGACCGCGTCGGATTGCGGATGCTGCGCCCCCCGGCGCCGGGACGGTCATGCCCTGCGTGCGGCCAGCGTCCACGACACCGCCGTGGGCCACGGCATCCGCTTCCGCCGCAGCATCCGCGTCCGTCGCAGCATCCGCGTCCGTCGCAGCATCGGCCACGGCCTCCGGGGCATCCTTCGGTTTCAGATCGGGGGCCGACACGCCAGATGTCGGATCGGATGCCGCCGAAGGTCCGACATGTGGCGCGTCGGCCGCCACCGCGTCCTCGACGATGCCCACAGCATCCGCGGGTGGCCAGGCCTCGCCTCCGGGCACTCGCGGGAGACCGCGTCGCAGCATCCGCGTCGCCATGGCTACTTCTTCCGCGCCTCGAGGGCGGCGATCACCTGGGGCACGACCGTGAAGAGATCGCCGACGATGCCGAAGTCCGCGACTTCGAAGATCGGTGCGTCGCCGTCCTTGTTGATCGCGACGATGTTCTTCGCCGTCTGCATGCCCGCGCGGTGCTGGATCGCACCCGATATGCCGAGAGCGACATACAGCTGCGGCGACACCGAGACTCCGGTCTGTCCGACCTGATGCGACTGCGGGATGTACCCGGCATCCACCGCGGCGCGCGAGGCTCCGACGGCAGCCCCGAGCGCATCGGCGAGCTCTTCGACGAGGACGAACTTCTCCTTCGAAGCCAGACCACGGCCGCCCGAAACGACCCTGGTCGCTCCCCGGAGATCGGGACGCGACGACGCCACCTCTGCGGCCTCGACAGGACCGGCCGTCGCGGCGACCGCACCGGATGCCGTCACGGCGAGCGCCTCGACGGTCGGCTGCGCCACGGCCTCGGCCCGCGTGTCAACCGCGCCCTGGCGCACGGTCACCACGAGCGCACCGAAGGTCGCTGCCGCGTCGACGAGGTACGACCCGCCATAGACCGAGTGGTGCGCGATGATGCCTTCCTCGTCGCGGGCGACTCCCACCGCGTCGACCGCGAGGGCGCTCTTCGTGCGAACGGCGAAGCGGCCCGCGACGTCGCGGCCCGCGATCGAGTTCGAGATCAGCACGGCATCCGGCTGCACCTGAGCGAACGCCGCCTGCAGGGCATCCACGATCGGTACGGTGAGCGCGCCGGCATCCCCCTCTGCTGTCAGCACGACGGAGGCACCTGCCGCCGCGGCCGCATCGACGGCCGCCTGGGTGCCGCCGACCACCAGCGCGACCGGCGAACCGATCGTCGAGGCCGCACCGATCAGCGCGGCCGTGCTGCTGGCGGCATCGCCCGAAGGGGTGACGTCGACGAGGACGAGGATGGGGTTCTCGGGATACGACATCTCACACCAGCCTGTTCTGCACGAGGAACTCGACGAGCTTCTCGGCGGCGTCGCCCTCATCGGTGATCTTCACGCCCGCAGCCCGCGGGGGCTTCTCCGACACCGCGGTCATGATCGTTCGCGGAGCCGCCGCCGGGTCGGCCGACACATCGAGGTCGGCGAGGGAGAGCACCTCGAGCGGCTTCTTCTTCGCCGCCATGATGCCCTTGAAGTTCGGGAACCGGGCGTCGGGCAGCGCCTCCGTGATAGAGATCACGGCGGGAAGCGGCGCGGCTACCTGCTGCCCGCCGGCATCCGCCGCCCGAGTGCCGGAGACGCCGTCGGCCGTGATTTCGACGCTGCCGAGCGCGGTGGCCTGCGCGAATCCGAGGTGCTCGGCGAGCATCGCGGGGATCACGCCACCGGAGCCGTCGGTCGACAGGTTTCCGGTGATCACCAGGTCGGGAGCGCCGCGACGGATCGGGGCGGCGAGCACCTCGGCCGTGAGGCCGAGATCTGCGCCGACCAGTTCCTCGTCTGCGATGTGCACGGCGGAGCCGGCTCCGATCGCGAGCGCCCGGCGGACGGATGCCGTCGACCCCGCAGGAGCCATGGAGAGGGCGACCACCTCGGTGCCCTCGTTCTTGTCGGCATAGCTCAGCGCGACCTCGAGAGCGCGCTCGGTGATCTCGTCGAGGACGAGGTCGCCGGCACCGCGGTCGGCCAGTCCCGTCTCGAGATTCAGCTTGCGATCACCGTAGGTGTCGGGCACCTCTTTGACCAGGACGAAGATCTTCATCGATTGCTCCTCACGACTGCTGCAATTCTAGACCGCGATACTGAGTTGCAGCCGCCCTGCGACTGCGGCTCACCGACTCAGGCTCACCGACTCCGGCGGCGTCGATGTCGCGCGCCGCCACGACGCCCCGGCATCCCGCCGGTACCGTAGGGATGTGGCCCAACCCCGTCCGCTCCCCGTTGATCCGCTCGCCGAGGCGAAGCGGCAGTGGCTCGCGCACGGATGGACTGATGCCGCCGACGGCATGACCGTCGTCACTTCGGTCATGCGGGCTCAGCAGCTGCTGCTCGCGCGGGTCGACGCCACCCTCAAGCCCTTCGCCCTGACCTTCGCCCGCTACGAGATGCTGCGGCTCCTGGGATTCAGTCGCACCGGCCGTCTGCCCCTGTCGAGCGTGGTCGCGCGACTGCAGGTGCATGCGACGACGGTCACGAGCACGGCCGAGCGTCTCGTGCGCGACGGTCTGATCGTGCGCGAACCGCACCCCTATGACGGACGCGCCGCGCTCCTCGCCCTGACGGATGCCGGGCGCGAACTCGTCGAGCGGGCAACCGAAGCCTTGAACGCCGACGTCTTCGCGCAGCCGGGGCTCAGCAGAGACGACGCCGCTGAACTCGTCGCCATCGTGGCCCGGATGCGCAAGGATGCCGGCGACTTCACCGACCCCCGCCCGCAGCCCGAAGCCCTCTGACGTGGCACGTTTCGTACTCGAGACGATCGTCGCCGCACCTCCGTCCGCGGTGTTCGAGGTCTCGCTCGATCCGGCGCTCCATGTGCGGTCGATGGAACGATACGGCGAGACGATGGTCGAGGCGCCGGCGGGCGGAGTGTTCACGGAAGGCTCGACCGTGACGTGGCGCGCGCGCCACTTCGGCATCCGCTTCCGCCTGCGGTCGGTCGTGTTCGACATCGATCCTCCGCACGGCTTCTCCGACCGGCAGATCAACGGTCCCTTCTCGGCCTTCCTGCACGAGCATGGGTTCGAGGAGCATCCGGTCGGAACGCTGATGCGCGACACCGTGACCTTCCAGTCTCCATTCGGCCCGCTCGGGCGACTCGTCGACGCGCTGTTCCTGCGTGCGTACATGCGTCGACTGATCGCCGACCGCAACCGGATCGTCGCCGCTGAGGCGGAAGCCCGCGGGCGTACTCTGTCGACATGAGCGAACTGAGGGTGCACACCGTTCTCGCGGCCCGAGGCCCGGCCGCCGCGATCCAGCTCACCGACGAACAGGTCGCGTCCTTCGGCGCGGGGAAGTCCTTCCCCGTCGTGGTCACGATCGGCGGGCGTACGGCTCGCCTGCGCGTTGCTCGGATGGGCGGGGAGAACCTGATCGGCTTCAGCAAGGCCGTCCGCACCGAGATGGGTCTCGACCTCGACCAGGAGGTCGATGCGGTGATCCGGGTCGACGCCGCAGAGCGCACGGTCGACGTGCCAGACGAGCTCGCCAGGGCGCTGGACGCCGAGCCCGCGCTGCGCACTGCCTTCGACGCCCTCAGCTACACCGTTCGCAAGGAGCACGCCCGGACCGTCGCCGAGGCGAAGCACGATGCGACGCGCGAGCGCCGCATCGCGAAGATCGTCGACGGGCTGCGCGGCTGAGGCCGTGAACAACTCCTCAGAAAGGCCCCCGCAACGCTTCGCGGCCGGCCGCCAAGGCTGATCCGTCTGCGTTCTCGAGGAGTTGTTCACGGGCGGCTACCGATTCTCGAACCGCGGGGTGCGCTTCTCCCGGAACGCCGACATGCCCTCGGTCTGGTCGACCGTGTCGAACAGCGCCGCGAACGCCTGCTTCTCGTGCGCCAGGCCGTCGGCGAGAGACGTCTCCATCGCGGCATCCAGCGCGGCCTTGGCGGCATAGACCGACGGCAGCGACTTCGACGCGATCGTCTCGGCGAGCTTCTCGGTCTCGGCGAGGAGATCGGATGCCGGCACGACGCGCGACACCAGACCCGAGCGCTCCGCCTCCTCGGCGCCCATGAAGCGGCCCGAGAGCACGAGTTCCGCCGCCTTGTAGTAGCCGACCGCGCGGATCAGGCGCTGTGTGCCGCCCATACCGGGAATGACGCCGAGGTTGATCTCGGGTTGTCCGAACTTCGCCGTGTCGGCCGCGAGGATGATGTCGCACATCATCGCCAACTCGCATCCGCCGCCCAGGGCGAAGCCGGAGACAGCCGCGATGACCGGGGTGCGCACGGCCGCGAACTCGTGCCAGACGCCGAAGTGGTCGGTCTCGAGCATCTCCGCCGCCGTCATGCCCTCCATCTCCTTGATGTCGGCGCCTGCGGCGAAGGCCTTCTCGGACCCGGTCACGACGATCGCCCCGACGCCGTCGTCCTCGTCGAAGGCGACGGCGGCTGCGGTGACCTCCTCGGCAAGCCGGCTGTTCAGGGCGTTCAACGCCTCCGGGCGGTTCAGGGTGATCCAACCGACCCGTCCGCGCTGCTCGACCAGGATCGTCTCGTACTCGGTCATCGTCTCTCCTCGTTCGGTATCAGTTCTGCCGGGCCGGGCGGATGTCGGTCGCCGTGAAGTCGCTCCCGACGAAGAGCAGCGATTCGCCGGTGACGACCGCGAGCGCGTAGGCGAAGCAGTCGCCGTAGTTGAGCCCTGCCGGGTGACCCGAGCCGCGCCCGAACCGTCGGTACGCCTCGCGCGCGATCCGCGCCTGCTCCGGGGTGGCGGGTTCCAGCCTGACGCCGCTGGTGCTCAGCAGATCGTCGAAATCGCGCTGCGTGGCGACCGAGCGGTTATCCACGACGATCGATGCTTCGAGCCAGTTCGCCACTGACATCCGGCAGTCCTGGTCCACCAGAAGCTCGGCGCACGCCGCCGCCTCGGGCTCGTCCTGGATGACTGCGAGGACGGCGGAGCTGTCGACGATCATCGTGGCAGGCCTGTCGCCGGGTCGTAGAGGTCGTCGACGCGCAGGACGCCGTCCGGGTCGTTCAGCTCTTCGCGGCGGTACCGGGCTCCCATGAGGAGCAGGCGCTGCACCCGCTCCGCCCGCACTGACTCATCAGGATCCGCTCCGTGCTCTCGAAGAAGCAGACGTAGGCCCTCCTCGATCGCGCTCGTCTGAGACGTGCCGGTGACCCGCGCAGCCTCGCGGGCGAGCTCGTGCACGCGCTCGTTCTTGATGTTGAGACTCATGGTGTAAAGGTACCTCGCTTCGCTGGTGCCTTTCTACCCCTCGTGACGAGAGTCGCGGATGTCGGTGATGATGCCGGAGAAGTCGCGGTGCGCGCCCTCACCCGCCGCGAACTCCGCGTAGATCTGCTGGGCCAGGCGACCCATCTGCGCGTCGGTCGACGTCTGCTCGATCGCCTGCAGCGCGAGACCCAGATCCTTCGCCATGAGCGCTCCCGCGAAACCGGGCTGGTAGTCGCGGTTGGCGGGGCTCGTCGGCACCGGCCCGGGGACGGGACAGTTCGTGGTGATCGACCAGCACTGCCCGGACGCCTGCGACACCACGTCGAACAGCGCCTGGTGCTCGAGCCCCAGCCGCTCCCCGAGCACGAACGCCTCGGCGACGGCGATCTGCGACACCGCGAGGACCATGTTGTTGCACACCTTCGCGGCCTGACCGAGACCGGGGCCGCCGCAGTGCACGATCCGCTTTCCCATGACCTCGAGCAACGGCAGCGCGGCGGCGTAGTCCTCGTCGGATCCGCCGACCATGAAGGCCAGCGTGCCGTTCTCGGCTCCGACGACGCCGCCCGAGACCGGGGCGTCGACGTTCCGGTGCCCTGCGGCGAGCGCGAGCGCGTGGGCGGCCCGCGCTTCGTCGACAGCGATCGTGGACGACTCGATGAAGAGAGTGCCCGGGCGCGCCGCCGCCAGCAGCTCGGTGCGGTAGGCGTCGATGACGTGCTTGCCCGCGGGGAACATCGTGATCACGACATCCGCGTCGGCGACGGCATCCGCACCGCTTCCGGCGACGGCGATGCCGGCGGCACGCGCCGCCTCGATCGCCGCAGGAACCAGATCGAAGCCGTGCACCTCGTGGCCGGCGGCGACGAGGTTCTTCGCCATCGGGAGGCCCATGTGGCCGAGTCCGAGGAAGGCGACGACCGCCATGGACGACGACGTGCTCATGATGCGCTCCGCGTGTGATCTCCGCCGCTGCGCTGGTGGTCTCCGCCGCTACGCTGGAGGGTCGCGGACCCCGCCGGCCTGAGCATCTCGCGGCCGACGATCAGGCGCATGATCTCGTTCGTCCCCTCCAGGATCTGATGCACCCGCAAGTCGCGGACGACCCGCTCGATCCCGTAGTCCTGGAGGTAACCGTAGCCGCCGTGCAGCTGCAGCGCGCGGTTCGCGACGTCGAATCCGGCATCCGTCGCGAAGCGCTTGGCCATCGCGCAGCGCATGGTCGCATCGGGGGCCTGCTCGTCGACGGCCTGCGCGCCGTCGCGCACCATCAGACGCGCGGCCTGGAGATCGGTGCGCATGTCGGCGATCGCGAACATGATCGACTGCTTCTCGGCCAGGGGCTCTCCGAACGCGACGCGCTCGTGCACGTACTGCACTGCGCGATCGAGCGCCCACTGCGCCCCGCCGAGCGAGCAGGCCGCGATGTTCAGCCGACCCCCGTTGAGGGCCGACATCGCGATCCCGAAGCCCTTGCCCTCGTCACCCAGGCGAGCGGATGCCGGAACGCGCAGTCCATCGAAGATGACCTGCCGCGTCGGCTGGGCGTGCCAACCCATCTTCTTCTCCGGCGGTCCGAAGCTCAGCCCCTCGGCATCCCCCGGCACCAGGAAGGCACTGATGCCGCGGGCACCCGGTTCGCCGGTGCGCGCCATCACGACGTAGACGGCGGCCTCTCCGGCACCCGAGATGAACTGCTTCACGCCGGTGAGCACGTACTCGTCGCCGTCGCGCACGGCACTCGCGGCGATGTTCGCGGCATCCGATCCTGCACCGGGCTCGGTGAGGCAGTAGCCGCCGAACTCCTGCATGGCGGTCAGCTGCGGCAGCCATCTCCCCCGCTGGGCGTCGTCGCCGTAGGTGTCGATCATCCAGACGACCATGTTGTGGATCGAGATGTACGCGGCGACCGCCGGGTCGCCCTTGGCGAGCTCCTCGAAGATCGCGACGGTGTCGGTGCGGCTCAGGCCGCTGCCGCCGAACTCCTCGCTGACGTAGATGCCCCCGAGACCCAGCTCGCCGGCCTTGTTCAGCGATTCGCGCGGGAAGATGTGCTTCTCGTCGCGCTCGGCGGCGAATGGCGCGAGTTCGGTGTCGGAGAACTCGCGGACCGCGTCGAGGATCGCCTCGCGCTCTTCGGCGGTGGTGGTGACGGTGGTCATTGTCATTTTGTTCCTTACGAACGGTCCCTGAGCCTGACGAAGGGTCGAAGGGTGGATCAGTGCATGGTGGGGATGACGAAGCTGGCGCCGTCCTTGATCCCCGACGGCCAACGGCTCGTCACCGTTTTGGTCTTGGTGTAGAAGCGGAAGGCGTCGGTGCCGTGCTGGTTCAGGTCGCCGAAGCCGCTGCGCTTCCAGCCGCCGAAGGTGTAGTACGCGATCGGCACCGGGATCGGCACGTTCACGCCGACCATCCCGACCTCGACGCGGGCGGCGAAGTCGCGGGCTGCATCGCCGTCACGGGTGAAGATCGCGACGCCGTTGCCGTACTCGTGCTCCGACGCCATCCGCAGGGCTTCCTCGTAGTCAGCAGCGCGAGCGATCACGAGCACCGGGCCGAAGATCTCCTCGCGGTAGATCGCCATGTCGGTCGTCACGTGATCGAAGAGGGTGGGTCCGAGGTAGAAGCCCTCCTCGAAACCTTCGACCGAGAACCCGCGCCCGTCGGCGAGAAGCGTCGCGCCTTCGTCGACTCCCTGCTGGATGTAGCCCTCGACGCGCTCGACGGCCGCGCGGGTGACGAGCGGCCCGTAGTCGACGTCCGCCGAGAGCGACGGGCCGATCCGCAGGCGCGCGATGCGTTCGAGCAGCTTCGAGGCCAGGGCGTCAGCAGTCTCCTGCCCGACCGGGACCGCGACGGAGATCGCCATGCAGCGCTCGCCCGCCGAGCCATAGCCCGCGCCGATCAGGGCGTCGACGGCCTGATCGAGGTCGGCATCCGGCATCACGATCATGTGGTTCTTGGCACCGCCGAAGCACTGCGCGCGCTTGCCGTGCGCCGCCGCCGCCGAGTAGATGTACTCGGCGATCGGGGTGGATCCCACAAAGCCGACGGCACGGATGCGGTCGTCGGTCAGCAGCGTGTCGACGGCCTCCTTGTCACCGTGCACGACGTTGAGCACGCCGGCGGGGAGGCCCGCCTCGAGGAACAGCTCGGCGATGCGCACCGGCACCGAGGGGTCGCGCTCGCTGGGCTTGAGCACCACGGCGTTGCCCGCGGCGAGGGCGGGCCCTGCCTTCCAGAGCGGGATCATCGCGGGGAAGTTGAACGGTGTGATCGCGGCGACGACGCCGAGCGGCTGACGCATCGAGTACACGTCGATGCCGGTGCCTGCACCTGTGGAGTACTCGCCCTTGAGTAGATGCGGGGCACCAGCCGAGAACTCGATGACCTCGAGGCCGCGCTGGATGTCGCCCTTCGCATCGTCGACGGTCTTGCCGTGCTCGCTGGCGAGGAGCTCGGCGAGCGACTGCATCTCGCGCTGTGCGAGGTCGAGGAAGCGCAGCAGCACACGCGCGCGCTTCTGCGGATTGGTGGCGCCCCAGGCGACCTGTGCTGCCTCGGCGTTCGCGATCACGTCGCGCACCTCGTCGGCGGATGCCAGCGGCACCCGGGCCTGGACGGCACCGGAACTCGGATCGAAGACGTCGGCGAAGCGGCCCGAGTCGGGAGTGAGAAGCGATCCGCCCACGAAGTGGGAGATAGTGCGAGTCATTGTGTGACATCCCTCCGTGCCGTCGTTGGCACATTGAGAGTTTACTGCGGCATCCGAAGATTTACTAGGACGTCCTTGTAAAGATGAGTTCTCGCCCCGTTCACCGGCCGGACACCTCCGTCGAATACAACTGCAGATGCGCGGGCACAGAGACTCAGACCGGATCGGTAGTCACCTCAACCGCGCACGGTGAGCACTCTCGCTCCCGGCGCGGCGCCCACGCCGCGAGACCCCCGCCGAATCGGGTCGGCGGGGGTCCTCTCTTTTCTCGGCGCAGCCGCGCACCGAGCTTTCGAATCGCGCGATTGGTCGATGTTCGGCACCATCTTCGACCACTTGCGCGATTCGAAAACCGGGTGGCTGTGGAGAACTCGATCCGCCGACCCGGGCGGCATGGCACCGTATCCGCATGAAACGATCAGACCTTCCCGATGGCCTGGACCCCACATTCTCGACCGGTACCGCTCGGCTGCACGGCGTCAGCCGCACACGTCTGCGAGCTGCGGACCTGGCCTCGCCGTTCCACGGTGTCCGCACGCGCGTAGACGTCGACGCGCCCGACACCGCCGCCCTGCCTGACGCTGACGCAGAGACGGACCCGTACGAGCGGCAACGCGCGGCTCGCGTCGCGCATGCTCGTATCTACAACGCCCGTCTGCACACCGGCCACTTCTTCAGCCACCAGACCGCTGCCTCGATCTGGGGAGCGCCCCTCCCCCTCGAGTTCGATGAGCGCGGGAAGGTCGCCGCGGATCACGATCTCGACCTCCATGTGAGCGCGCTCGGCGGCATCCCCTTCCCCCGCGCGGCAGGGATCGTCGGACACCGCACTCTCGCCAGTCTCACGTCGCTGCGCGTCGCGGGTGATCTTCGTGTCTCCTCACCCGCCGCGACATGGGTTTCGCTGGGGACTCTTCCGCTGATCGACCTGGTTGCGCTCGGCGACTACTTCTGCCGGTGCTGGCGCCTCGGCCACGGACGACCGGATGCTGGCCGCCCTCCATTGACAACGATCGAGCACCTTCGGCAGGCACTCGACGCGGGACGTCGACGCGGCGCGAAGCGACTCCGCACGGCGCTCGAGTCGGTGCGTGAGGATTCATGGTCCCCTCGAGAGACGCGAGTGCGCTGCATGCTGGTCGAAGCGGGACTTCCGGAGCCTGCGCTCAACATCGATGTCTACGCACCCTCAGGACGGTTCATCGGATGCGTCGACATGGCGTACGCGGATCAGAAGGTGGCGATCGAGTACCTGGGGATGCTGCACGGCCACCGGTGGGCTCAAGACGTGGAGCGCCTGGCCGCTCTCCGCGCCGCGGGGTGGACGGTGGTCGAGGTCACTGCGCCTCTTCTTCAGCGCCCAGCGGAGCTGGTCAGCCGTGTTCGCCGCGCTCTGGCTGCCTAGTCTTCAGCTTTCGAATCGCGCAAGTGGTCGGTCGCGGCGGCTGGAATCGACCAGTTGCGCGATTCGAAAGCCCGGCACACCGAAATAGAATCGTCGATGCGCCCGGACCCCGGCGCGACCACTTCGGCAGCCCGCGATCCGGGCTCCCCGTCACGAGGACCGCACCATGTCCGAACCCATCACCGTGTCCATCCGCCGCGAGGTCGATCCCGAGCGCATCACCGAGGCCACTGTCTGGGTGCAGACCGGGCTCAATCTCGCAGCGAAGTACCCCGGCTTCCTCGGCTCCGGCTGGGTGCGCGCCGGCGAGGACTCGCAGATCTGGCACATGCTCTACCGCTTCGCGAACGAGGACTCGCTCGTCGCCTGGGAGAAGTCGTCAGAACGCGAGTGGTGGCTGTCGATGGGCGAGGGGTTCGTGCGCAGCGAGCGCTCGAAGCGCCGCTCCGGCATCGAGGGCTGGTTCGACGAACCGACCACCGGCACCATCACCCTGCCCGCCGCCGGGGGCGGAACCACGACGGTCACCGTCGCGCCGGCCCCGGCCCGATGGAAGCAGGCGGTCTCGATCTGGCTCGGCTTCTTCCCGGTCAACGTCGCGTTCGCCTACGCCGCGAGCCCGTTCCCCGGCTGGGACTCCCTGCCCATCTGGCTGCGGGTACTCGCCACGACCGTCGTACTGACACCGATCATGACGTACTGGGTGCTGCCGTTCGTGACGCGCTCGCTGCGGACCTGGCTCGCGCGCTGACGCCTCTCTCCAGCCGCTCCGGTCGCACTTCTGCACCGCTTTCCGCGCCGGATCGATGCGCGATCGCGACCGGAACCCGAGTCAGATCACGCCGACCGAGGTGAACGCGAGCTCGGCCGCCCCGAGCAGCAGGCGGTCGGCGGCGAGCGATGCGGGCAGGATGCGAAGTCCCTCCGCGTTCTCCGCCATCGCCGCGGCCGCGATGGCCCGGGCGAAACCCTCCGGATCCAGCTCTTCGAGCTGGGCGAGGAACCCGCCCAGCACCACGACGGAGGGGTTGAGGATGTTGACGGCATCCGCGATCGCCTGGGCGAGCAGCATCCGCTGGCGTTCGCCCTCCGCACGGACCGGACCGGCGTCGGATGCCGCAGCGAGAGCCTCCGCGAGGGTGTCGTCGTCGGCGGCCGTGAGTCCGAGCACGGCCAGGAGCCGCGCCCGACTGACCTCGTCCTCGAGGACGGAGGCGCCGTGGGGGTCGACCCGGTTCTGACCGAACTCCCCCGCGTAGCCGCCGACTCCGCCGACCGGCCCCCCGTGCACGATGATGCCGCCACCGATGCCGGACGGACCGCCGTTGAGGTACACGACGTCATCGGCACCCTGAGCCGCGCCGAACAGGTGCTCGGCGAGTGCGCCGAGACTCGCGTCGTTGCCGACGGCGACGGGGAGTCCCGTGGCCTCGGCGACCAGTGCGCTCACCGGAGCGTCGGTCCAGCCCAGGTGCGGCGCGTTGCGGACGAGCCCGTCGGCTGCGCGCACGAGCCCCGGCACGGCGACGCCGACCGCGACGAGCCGCGATCCGTCGAGCGGGCCGACCCGCCAGCGGTCCACGACCTCCGCGACAAGAGCGGCGACGGCCTCTGCCGTGAGAAGCGATTCCGATTCGATGCGCTCACGGACCGCGATCGTCCGGGCCAGGTCGATCGCGGCGATCTCGACGGCGTCGATCTCAGGGTTCACGGCGATCACCACCGTGGTCGGCGATGCCGCCACGACCGGAGACGGACGCCCGACGCGACCGACCGGATCGGGGTCGCGTTCGACGACCCAGCCCTCCCCGACGAGCTCCGCGACCAGGTCGGCGATCGTCGAACGGTTCAGTCCGGTTGCAGTGGTCAGCTGCGCGCGCGACTGCGCTCCCCCCAGATGGACGAGCCGCAGGACGCGCGCGAGGTTGCGCGCTCGCACGCCGTCGGCGGATTCCTTGGGCGCAACGACCCCGCTGAGCACCATCGAAGTGTCCGTCACATCGTCCTCGCATTCGGTTCGGCGTCTCAGTCTAGGAGGCTGGACTTCCGCTCCCCCATGTTATATGTTGTTGCTCACAACATTTCGGTACCTCGACTTTCTGCCGCATCGCTGCCGGCACCATGCGAAGGAGCATCATGAGCCTCACCCCCACCCGCGACGACAAGTTCTCGTTCGGCCTCTGGACCATCGGCTACAACGGCACCGACCCGTTCGGCGGCCCCACCCGCCCGGCGCTCGACGTCGTGCACGCGGTCGAGAAGCTCGCGGAGCTCGGCGCCTACGGCCTCACCTTCCACGACGACGACCTGTTCGCGTTCGGATCGACGGATGCCGAACGGCAGACGCAGATCGACCGCCTCAAGGGCGCGCTCGCCGACACCGGCCTGATCGTGCCGATGGTCACCACCAACCTGTTCAGCGCCCCCGTGTTCAAGGACGGCGGCTTCACCTCGAACGACCGCGACGTGCGCCGCTTCGCGCTGCGCAAGGTCTTCCGCCAGCTCGACCTCGGTGCCGAGCTCGGCGCCAAGACGTTCGTGATGTGGGGCGGCCGCGAGGGCGCCGAGTACGACTCCGCGAAGGACGTCCGCGCGGCGCTGGAGCGCTACCGCGAGGCCGTGAACCTGCTCGGCGACTACGTGACCGACAAGGGCTACGACATCCGCTTCGCGATCGAGCCGAAGCCGAACGAGCCCCGCGGCGACATCCTGCTGCCGACCCTCGGACACGCGATCGCGTTCATCGATTCCCTGGAGCGGCCCGAGCTCGTCGGCGTCAACCCCGAGGTCGGACACGAGCAGATGGCCGGGCTCAACTTCACCGCCGGCATCGCGCAGGCGCTGTTCCACGGCAAGCTCTTCCACATCGACCTGAACGGCCAGCGCGGCATCAAGTACGACCAGGACCTCGTGTTCGGTCACGGCGACCTGCACAATGCCTTCTCGCTGGTCGACCTGCTCGAGAACGGCGGCCCGAACGGCGTCCCGGCCTACGAGGGACCGCGCCACTTCGACTACAAGCCGAGCCGCACGGAAGACGAGACCGGTGTCTGGGACTCGGCTGCGGCCAACATGCGCACCTACCTTCTCCTCAAGGAGCGCGCTGCGGCTTTCCGCGCCGACCCCGAGGTGCAGGAGGCCCTGGCCGCCGCCAAGGTCGCCGAGCTCTCGACGCCGACGCTCAACCCGGGCGAGAGCTACGACGACTTCCTGGCCGACCGCAGCGCCTACGAGGACTTCGACGCCGACGCCTACCTGGGCGGCCACGGCTTCGGCTTCGTGCGCCTGCAGCAGCTGGCCACCGAGCACCTGCTCGGCGCCCGCTGATCCGCTGATGGCCCTCGTTCTCGGTGTCGACTCGTCGACGCAGTCGTGCAAGGTCATCGTGCTCGACTCCTCGACCGGTGCGGTCGTCCGCACCGGTCGCGCGTCGCACCCCGACGGCACCGCGGTCGACCCGGAGGCGTGGTGGACCGCTCTGCAGGCGGCCATCGCCGACGCGGGCGGGCTCGACGACATCGAGGCTTGGGCCATCGGCGGCCAGCAGCACGGCATGGTCGCGCTCGATTCGTCGGGCGCGGTCATCCGCGATGCGCTGCTGTGGAACGACACCCGATCGGCGGATGCCGCGGCAGACCTCGTCGCCGAGTTCGGGGCACAGGAGCTCGCCGATCGCACGGGCGTCGTGCCCGTGGCATCCTTCACCATCTCGAAGGTGCGCTGGCTGCGCGATGCCGAACCCGAGAACGCGGCGCTGGTCGGGGCGATCGCCCTGCCGCACGACTGGCTGACCTGGCGATTGCGCGGCTACGGGCCGGAGGGCGCCGCGCCGCTCGGACCCGTGCTCGACGAGCTGGTCACCGACCGCTCCGACGCGTCGGGTACCGGGTACTGGAATCCTGCGACCGGCGGGTACGACCGCGAGCTGTTCATCGCCGCGCTCGGACATGACGCGGCGCTGCCGCGGGTGCTCGGCGCCGCGGAGTCGGTGACGGATGCCGCGGGCCGGCAGGTCGCGCCGGGAGCCGGTGACAATGCCGCGGCCGCCCTCGGTCTGGGTGCAGGGCCGGGCGACGTCGTCGTGTCGATCGGCACCAGTGGCACGGTCTTCGCGGTGAGCGAGACGCCGTCCGCCGATGCATCCGGCATCATTGCGGGGTTCGCGTCGGCAGACGGGCATTTCCTGCCGCTCGTCTGCACGCTCAACGCGGCGCGGGTGCTCGACGTGACGGCATCCCTCCTCGGCGTCGATCACGACGAGCTGAGTCGCCTCGCGCTCGCGGCGCCGTCGGGAGCTGCCGGCCTGTCGCTCGTGCCGTACTTCGAAGGCGAGCGCACCCCGAACCTGCCCGATGCCACCGCGACCCTCAGCGGCATGACGCTCGCCTCCACGACTCGCGAGAACCTCGCGCGCGCCGCGGTCGAGGGGATGCTGTCGGGTCTCGGTGCCGGTCTCGACGCGCTGCGCGAACAGGGCGTGCCTCTGCGGCGCGCGCTGCTCATCGGCGGCGGGGCGCAGTCGGAGGCCGTGCGAGCCATCGCTCCCGAGGTGCTCGGCATCCCGGTCGAGGTTCCGGCATCCGAGGAGTACGTCGCGCTCGGCGCTGCCCGCCAGGCGGCATCCGTCCTCGGCAGCTGACGCCCTCACCTTTCGAATCGCGCGAATGGTCGGTTCTGGAGCTGTTTTCGGACCATTTGCGCGATTCGAAAAGCCCCGAGGACCTACACCGCCCGGATGCGCCAGGACGCCGAGTGCGTCGCGCCGGGCTCGAGCGTCACGAGATCCACGCCGGAGTTGAAGGCATCCGGCGGGCACGTCATCGGCTCGACCGCCAGGCCGATCCGGTTCGTCGCCTCGACCGGAGTGTCGGCCGTGTGCACCTGCACCCAGGGGCACCGCTCGTCGAACGAGATGGCGACGCCGGTGCCGTCGGCCGCGGTCACCCGCACCTCGGCGATGCCGTCGGTGCGCTCGAGGCCGGTGAAGGCGTGGTCGATGAAGACGTCGTCAATCCGGCGGGGCGCGCGGAAATCCCATTCCGGATGCTGAGACACCGGCTCGACCGCGACCGGGCTGAGCCGATCGGGTGTGACGGTGAGGACCTCGGATGCCGGGAGCGTGAGGGTCCAGTCGTTGACGCGTGATTCCCTGCGGGCCGACGGACCCGCAACAAGGTACGGGTGCGGGCCGGTGCCCCAGGGCGCAGCATCCGCTCCGATGTTGTTCGCCGTGACGGTCTGCTGCAGGCCGTCCGCGTCGAGGCGGTACTCGACCTCGACCTCGACGCGGAACGGGTACCCGGTCTGCGGTTCGATCACGGCGGCTAGCACGACACGGTCGTCGAGCACGAGACGGTCGGCGAACTCGGTCCAGGCGAGCAGGCCGTGCAGCGCCTGCCCGCGCTCCGGCTCGGTCAACGGCAACTGGTGCTCGGCCCCGTCGAAACGGTACTTCCCGTCGACGATGCGATTCGGCCACGGTGCGAGGGTCGCCCCGCGATAGGCGGGGCGCACCTCGTCGGCTTCGAACGGCACGACGAGGTCGCGCCCGTCGAAGGTGAGC